>Ga0310825_100877_pt1 | contig 15784 bp, 10 predicted proteins | sample WT_ome_9_FD_202243 | JGI IMG/M metagenome (GOLD analysis project Ga0310825, IMG submission 202243) | Sorghum-adapted microbial communities enriched on wild type (WT) sorghum from Joint BioEnergy Institute, Emeryville, California, United... ... | reverse complement strand
AGTGTTTGGTTGACCCGGTGCAATTCAAACAGTTGAAGACCAGATTGGTGAAAGTCATTGATGAGGAGCGTGACAGCTTAAGGTTTTACTTGCTCGGGAGCAAATGGAAAAGAAAGGTGGAGCACATCGGCGCAAAACCAGGTTATGATCCGGAAGGCTTGTTATTGTTTGAATGAGTGCGAACCCCAAGCAAACATAAAATGCCTGGGAGGTTCGCGTATCAATTGAATTCAAGGTTTTCGTGAAATAGATCAGATTGAGTTATAATTTTTACGGGTTATTGAAGCAGGGTTCGCGAAAATAGCTCGCTAAAGCCTTGCGATTCATGGCTTCGCAGGTAATACTGTCGCACCCCGTGCGGGTGCGTGGATTGAAAGTGTTTTCGGACGCCTCCTGTACACATGGATGATCGTCGCACCCCGTGCGGGTGCGTGGATTGAAAGTTTAAGAAATAATCCTCGATCAATGTCAATGTATCGTCGCACCCCGTGCGGGTGCGTGGATTGAAAGTACCCCGGATTCGGGGAAACACGCTGGATCACCGATGTCGCACCCCGTGCGGGTGCGTGGATTGAAAGTCCAGCTCCTGCCGAGTCTTCTCGGTCTCGCGCACGTCGCACCCCGTGCGGGTGCGTGGATTGAAAGACTTGCGCCGAAATCTCGTTGATAAGCGCATGATAGTCGCACCCCGTGCGGGTGCGTGGATTGAAAGCCGGACCTCGAACGGTCGATCATCGCGCGGACGCTGGTCGCACCCCGTGCGGGTGCGTGGATTGAAAGCCGAATTCGGCCTCGATCTCATCAACGTCAACCGGCGTCGCACCCCGTGCGGGTGCGTGGATTGAAAGCCTGACCTCAAACGGCATGAAGTGGATGTCCGGGTGGTCGCACCCCGTGCGGGTGCGTGGATTGAAAGGAGAAAGCAGGTCTAGTGATTGGTGGCGCTCACGGAGGGTCGCACCCCGTGCGGGTGCGTGGATTGAAAGCGACACATGGATGATTACCGGGCGCTGGCATGCTGTCGCACCCCGTGCGGGTGCGTGGATTGAAAGAAAACAACCGCAGCCGCCTCATGATGCCGCCGCCGGTCGCACCCCGTGCGGGTGCGTGGATTGAAAGTAATATGGTTGTTGATGGTTGTGGTTGTTCGCTATGGTCGCACCCCGTGCGGGTGCGTGGATTGAAAGAGGCCTCTGTTCCGCTGCATTTCGTAATCCCGAGATGGTCGCACCCCGTGCGGGTGCGTGGATTGAAAGTCTCTGTCGGATTGCCAGGGATATTACTGCGCCGTCGCACCCCGTGCGGGTGCGTGGATTGAAAGCCGGATCACGCAGGAAACGCTCGACATCATCTTCGTCGCACCCCGTGCGGGTGCGTGGATTGAAAGTACGCTGACAATACGCTCTACTTTTCGTACACCGTCGCACCCCGTGCGGGTGCGTGGATTGAAAGTCGATTGAGAAGTCAATCAGCGAGTCCATCCCATGTCGCACCCCGTGCGGGTGCGTGGATTGAAAGGTTTTCAGATTCGACAACATCTTCTTGCTGGCAGACGTCGCACCCCGTGCGGGTGCGTGGATTGAAAGAGCGCGCCCAGGGCGTAAAGCCGCATCTGCTCGGGTCGCACCCCGTGCGGGTGCGTGGATTGAAAGACCCAAATGCTCAAGGAGGACGACATCAAGGCCAATCGTCGCACCCCGTGCGGGTGCGTGGATTGAAAGTTTTCAACCGTCCCTGCCGTCTCGAATAGGTTGTAGGTCGCACCCCGTGCGGGTGCGTGGATTGAAAGCTCGATATAATGCTCAAGCAAACCGGCCGCCTTTTGTCGCACCCCGTGCGGGTGCGTGGATTGAAAGTTCCCGGTGCCAATGCCGCAGCCGGGTGTCGTACAGGTCGCACCCCGTGCGGGTGCGTGGATTGAAAGTGCTCCTTTAAGCACTCTTGACACAACCCATAATCTAGTCGCACCCCGTGCGGGTGCGTGGATTGAAAGATCTCATTGTTCAAATCCGTGGAGACTCGCAAGGGTCGCACCCCGTGCGGGTGCGTGGATTGAAAGGACTTCCTCGATCCGAACATCTTCGGCCCATATTCGGTCGCACCCCGTGCGGGTGCGTGGATTGAAAGCTCCCGGAACGCAGCTCGCTGTTGCAGGCGGCGGATGTCGCACCCCGTGCGGGTGCGTGGATTGAAAGTCATGCTAAGTCGAGTACGCTTGACCATGATCTCCTGCGTCGCACCCCGTGCGGGTGCGTGGATTGAAAGAATAGGCCGGAGATTACGAGCGCACATCTTGACCAGGTCGCACCCCGTGCGGGTGCGTGGATTGAAAGATCCGGGAAGTGACCGAGAAAGTAACTCGGAAACGTCTCGTCGCACCCCGTGCGGGTGCGTGGATTGAAAGCGCTGTGCAATCGTTTCAAGCGTCAGTCCGTCCAGTCGCACCCCGTGCGGGTGCGTGGATTGAAAGTCCAATTCTCAGGCGTTTCGTGCTCCCATACCTCCCACGTCGCACCCCGTGCGGGTGCGTGGATTGAAAGCTGCAAATGCTGATGCTCTGTGCAGTATCGTTCGTCGCACCCCGTGCGGGTGCGTGGATTGAAAGCCACCACCACCTCCTCCGCCCGATCCTGATCCGCTATCGTCGCACCCCGTGCGGGTGCGTGGATTGAAAGTTGTCGTGTCTGGTATCAATCGCGTCTTAGATCAGTCGCACCCCGTGCGGGTGCGTGGATTGAAAGAAGAAGTCGGCCGCCACGCGCATTTTGAGAATCGTCGCACCCCGTGCGGGTGCGTGGATTGAAAGAACACAGGCCCGCGGCGTTACCCTGCCCTCGCGCTTGTCGCACCCCGTGCGGGTGCGTGGATTGAAAGTCCAAAATTGTCGGTCGTAATTTTGAAGATATTTGTCGCACCCCGTGCGGGTGCGTGGATTGAAAGCTGACGTCTTTGCCCTCGACATGGGTTGCGCGAAGTCGCACCCCGTGCGGGTGCGTGGATTGAAAGCTTGCAAACATATGTTTGGAGGTGCGACATGCCTAAAGTCGCACCCCGTGCGGGTGCGTGGATTGAAAGCCAATGACCAGTTCAAACAGTTTCATTTGCGCTCGTCGCACCCCGTGCGGGTGCGTGGATTGAAAGTTCAGCGGTGGCAAGTCGAGCTTCGCAGTAGCAGGTCGCACCCCGTGCGGGTGCGTGGATTGAAAGACTTCGATGTCGAAAATGACATGCAGATTGATCTGTCGCACCCCGTGCGGGTGCGTGGATTGAAAGTTGCTCGAACTGATGGAGCGATATCCCGAATTGACCGTCGCACCCCGTGCGGGTGCGTGGATTGAAAGGCCAAATCCAGCAGCTGCCTCGATCGAGGACTTTCCGTCGCACCCCGTGCGGGTGCGTGGATTGAAAGATTTTTGGTGCAGTGATTTGAGTGCAACACAACCTGTCGCACCCCGTGCGGGTGCGTGGATTGAAAGCTCCTGTCCGAACTCGACCGCACCGAACGCGAAAATCGTCGCACCCCGTGCGGGTGCGTGGATTGAAAGTTGGGTGGCCGCCTGCTGCACAAGTTCGCGCAGTTTGTCGCACCCCGTGCGGGTGCGTGGATTGAAAGACCCCCTCCCAGGTTGATTCTGTCCCGGTGTCGTTGTCGCACCCCGTGCGGGTGCGTGGATTGAAAGGTGTTGGCGAGCTGTGTGTATTGAGGTGGAGTGAGTCGCACCCCGTGCGGGTGCGTGGATTGAAAGACGAAAGAACGTATTTGTTTTTTCGACCACATCGTCGCACCCCGTGCGGGTGCGTGGATTGAAAGTTCCAGAGCGACGGCAAATCCGCGTACCGCATTGTCGCACCCCGTGCGGGTGCGTGGATTGAAAGGCGTAACGCGCATCCTTCGGGACACCGACCAGCCACAGGTCGCACCCCGTGCGGGTGCGTGGATTGAAAGAAGCGTTTGCTGCCACTGTGCGCGAATTTGTGCAGACAAGTCGCACCCCGTGCGGGTGCGTGGATTGAAAGTTCGTCGATCTCGTATATGCCGAAGCAAAGTTGTTGTGTCGCACCCCGTGCGGGTGCGTGGATTGAAAGATTTCGTGCCGCCCTCACTTTTCCCGCGCAGAATCTCGTCGCACCCCGTGCGGGTGCGTGGATTGAAAGTCGACCAATTTCACTTTTTATCTGAGGGAGGCGTGAGTCGCACCCCGTGCGGGTGCGTGGATTGAAAGACGTACAAAAAGGAAATTGTCGAACAAGATATTCGTCGCACCCCGTGCGGGTGCGTGGATTGAAAGTGAACGTCACGCTCGACCCGGCAATCAGCAATAGTCGCACCCCGTGCGGGTGCGTGGATTGAAAGTTTCTGCCGAAGCGTATACCAAACACGGCATTAACCGTCGCACCCCGTGCGGGTGCGTGGATTGAAAGATCGCGGTCAGAATAGCAGAAAGGTCCGCCCACAGTCGCACCCCGTGCGGGTGCGTGGATTGAAAGAATCCGGCTTTATGACGCCGAACGAGGCGCGGGAGTCGCACCCCGTGCGGGTGCGTGGATTGAAAGGCAAAATCAAACTTTTTTCAGGAGGTGACGCGTCATGGCGTCGCACCCCGTGCGGGTGCGTGGATTGAAAGACCTTCGGCCCAACCGTTAAGGTGTCGGGGACTCTGTCGCACCCCGTGCGGGTGCGTGGATTGAAAGTGGGAATTATGTTTTAACTGGCGACCATATATCCGTCGCACCCCGTGCGGGTGCGTGGATTGAAAGCCCGAATCCGGGATAGTACCGATCCGACAGCAAGGTCGCACCCCGTGCGGGTGCGTGGATTGAAAGTGGCCAATCGCGACGGTGAGAAGCTGGTGTTTTAAAAAACATTAGCTACACCTTTCATCATCTTGACTCCACTACCGCCCAACCACCACAACCACAAAAACACCCCGCAGCCCACCGGCTCGAGGTGCTTCCCAATCACTCTTCTACTCCCTCAACAAGCCGCCCCTCAACCCCCGCTCACCGTCTCCGCCGCCATCTCCTTCGCCGGCACCTTCATCGTATGCACCTTCGCGCCGTCGGCGGCGCGCTTGAACGTGACGGTGATCGGCTTGTCGCCGCCGTTGTAGGCCGCGTAGGTGACGCGGTCGTCCCGGCGGAACACGGCGAACAGCGGCGTGTCGGCGACGATCGACGGGTCGACCCGCCCGAGCGCGTTCAGGTTCGCGATCCAATGGTACGTGTGCGTCCGGCTCTCGCCGTACTCGGGCACGGGCGGCGACGCCTCGAAATCGGCGAGCGCGCCCGAGGGATCGTACAGCGCCCGCAGCATCCCGAGAATGTCCCGCCACTCCTGCGGAGGCCCGCCGTTCAGCGCGGCCATGTCGTCGTAGAACTTCCGCGCGTAGTCCGGATCGTGCCCCCAGTACAGGGAGGCGCCGGTCACCGGCAGCACGTTGATGCCGTAGATCTCTTCGGGGTTCGTCGTCCACCAGGTGCGGAATTCGCCGCCGGCCGAGACGACGATCGGCGCATAGTCCTGTTCATACGCTTCCGGAAAATGCTCGTTCTCCGTATCCAGCCAATAATTTTTCACCGCTTCAACTTCCGTCGTGTACAGATAGATCCCCGTATCCCGGATCGCGCGGTTGCCGGTCGCGTCGCCCCACAGGATCAGCGCAGCCGCCGCCATGAGCGCCTCCGATGACGACTCCTGGTTGTTGCCCGGCGAATACGAATTGATGTCGGTCGCGTTGCCCGACGCCCACGAGTGCCCGGCATACGGGTCGAACGTGCGCAGGAACGGGAACGGCTGATCCTCGCCGCGCTCCCAGTTCGCGTAGTCCCGGATCAGGAGCTCGATCATGCCGCCCATCCGGTCGGACCGCGCCCACTCCGCGTCCTCGTAGGCGAGCATCGCGGCGGCCAGCACCCAATACCCGTAATGAAAATGATGATCGTTCAGCACCAGATCGGCGCCGAATTGCGTCGGGTACAGGTTCAGCGTGCCCCATATCCGGTCGTAGTAGGCGATCCTCGCAGGATCGGCGCCGGTCAACGCCCGCTCCATGTCTTCCCGGATCGTCTGCCGCAGCTGCTCTTCGGTTTCGCTCTCCCCGAGCTGCCGCGCGATCGGGATGAGCTGGGCGAGGCGGTTGTAGTTTTTGCCGTACCAGTAGGTGCCCTCCGCTTCCGGGCTCGGCAGCACTTGCACGCGCTCGTCGGCGAGATACTCCCTGAGCCGCGCCTCGTCCGCCCCCGCCGCGGGCAGGAACGGCAGAATGCCGGGGTACGTCATCACGGTGCGGAACGATTCGCCGGCCAGCACCTTCATGACCCCGCGCGGACTCTCATATCCATACGGGAGAAAATCATCCGCCTGAACCGTCACGTGTTTCCACTGATGCGGATACAGCGCGGTCAGCGTGCCTTTTTCCTTCCCTTCCATCGGCTTCGTGACGAAGCGATAGGTCGTCTCCACGCGGCTCGTCTCCTCGTCATATCGCCAGGAGACGATCGTGTCGGTGATGAAGCTGTAGGCGTAGCGGCGGAACGTCTCGACCGTCTCGGGCCGTGTGTCGGGCAGCAGCGCCAGGCTGACGTATCGGGCGTCCTCGGGCAGCTCGACGGTGAGGCCGCCCGCGTCGCGAATCCAAGACGTGCCCGCGGGCGCGAACAAGGCGTACGCGTGGCCGTTCACGGTGAACACCGCTTCGTGTGCATGCCCGGTTTCTTCGAACGTGGCCTCTCCGTTCAGCGTAACGAACGGATCGGTGCCCTCGAACGTGAAATAGAGGTACGGGCTGCCGTGCGCGGACGTCGCGCGGATGGCGGCAGTCCCTTCCTTGTTCGGCAGCAGCATGTCGACGTGCCAGTCGCCGAAGCCGTTCAGCAGCCCGTCGTCGACGTCATGGCCGCGGCCGCCCACGGTCAGATCGCGCTCCGAATGTTTGTAGAGCGCATGGAAGCCGCCGGACGATGTCCGGACGGGCGGATAGGCGACATTCAGGCCGTCGGGACCCACACGGATGACAAGCGGGTGGGGGTACATCGCGCCGGAGAACGGTCCCCACGCGAGCGAGCTCCACCAGTCGTTGGTCGGAATCGGCCCCGTGACCCGGTCCGTCTTGTAAACATGCGGCTGCGGCGGCTGATAGCCGGTGCCGTCCAGCGAGGTGCGCACGACGCCTTGACCGATCCGCACCTCCGCCCCTTCTTCCGCTTCGGTCAACTCCGGGAACGGGACGGATGCGGGCTTCCCCGTACATCCGGCCAGCAGCGCGGCGCACAGCGCCAGAACGGTCATGACCGACCTGTTCCGGTTCATCGACAATATCCCCTCTCCCCATCGGCAATCGTTACGACCGTTCACCCGAAGCGGGCGATTCCCACAGCGGCCGGGCGCCGCAGGATTGGCGCACGACGAGCTGCGGCTCCACCATGATGGCGTTCGGCTGGACCTGGTTGTGCATCTGATCGTAGAGCATCATCGCCGCCAGCCGGCCGATCCGCTCCTTGTCCTGGCGGACGGTGGTCAGCGCCGGCGTCACGTAGCGGCAGGCGTTGATGTCGTCGCAGCCGACGAGTGCGATGTCTTCCGGCACGCGGATGCCGCGCTCCCGGAAGGCGCGCAGGGCGCCGAGCGCGAGCAGGTCGGTCGAGGCGAACAGCGCCCGCGGCAGGCTGCCGCCGTCGATCAGCCGCATCGCCGCCGCATATCCCTGCTGCTCCAGGAAACCGTCACTGTACACGAACCAATCTTCATTCAACGGCATGTTGAAATGACCGAGCGCTTCACGGAACGCGTCTTCGCGGATTTTCATCACACCGGTCATGCCGGTGATGCCGAGGTAGCCGATGTCGCGGTAGCCGTTGATGTAGAAATGCTCGATGACCTTGTGCGAAATTTTCACGTTGTCCGACATGATGTACGACGTGTTCGGCCCGTCCAGTTTCAGGTCCACGCCGATGCACGGAATTTCGCTGCGCGCAAGATCATAGATGCTCGGCTCGATCTCGTCGCCCGCGATGATGACACAGCCGTCCACCCGATAATGGCGGCAGCGGGCCAGGTAATCTTCGCCGGAATCATGAAACTTCTCGTTGGAGAACAGCAGCAGGTCGTAGCCGAGGAGGCCGATCTGTTTCTTGAACGCATTCAGCACTTCGATGAAAAAAGGATGGCTGAAGTCCACGTTGAGCTTCCCCGCGAACACGACCGCCACAATCTGCGACTTCTTCAGGGCGTTCAGCTTCGTGGAAGAAGCGGCGCCGGCGGCGGGCTGATAACCGTGCTGTTCCATGATTTTCAGGACGTGCTGTCTCGTCGCTTCGCTGACATCCGGATAGTTGTTGATGATTTTCGAAACGGTCGAGATCGACACGCCGGCCAGTTTGGCGATCGTTTTAATGTTCAATCCAGGCACCTTCTCCGTCGTTTTCGAAAACATTCCCCTCCCATCATACCGGTTTTCCGAAATTTTCGTCAAGAGAGCAGGAAAAGTTCCAGAATCCAGCGGTGTTATTGGATGTTTTCGCTTATTTTCGCATCTTTTTTCGGAAAAACCTCTTTACATTTCGAAAATCATCCTCGATAATGATGGTAAAGCGTCCGAAACATTTTCGAAAGCCCGCCGAAAATGGATTCGCCGACGTTCAACCACGCAAACAGTCAGGGAGGTTGCTGAGAAAATGCGAAAATGGTCTGCGATGCTGCTGGCGCTCGTGATGGTCTTCACGCTCGCCGCATGCGGAGGCGGCAGCGGTGACGGGGGAGGCAAAAATAACTCCGGTTCATCGTCATCGCCGTCATCATCTTCCGGAAACGGAGGCGGCGGCTCCGCGGGAGACAAACCGGTGACGCTGCGCGTGCTGCACTGGATCAACGAGCCGGTCAACAAGTTCATGACCGACGTCTTCATTCCGCAATTTGAGCAGAAGTATCCGAATGTGAAGGTCGAGTACACGACGGTGCCTTCCGACGACACCTACGATCAACTGATGCAGACGCGCATCAACGCGAATGATGCGGACATCATGGCCTACCGGAGCGCCTTCGTCGGCGCGCCGCAGGAATGGTCGCCGGGCGCGGCCGACCCGCTGTGGAAGCAATGGGCGGATGCGGGCCTGATCGCCGATCTGACGAACGAATCGTTCCTCTCGCACTACAATCAGACGGACGTCGAGAACGCGGTCATGTACAACGGCAAGGCGTACGGCGTCAACATGGGCAAAGTGTCGTTCACGGGCCTGTACTACAATAAGGAGATTTTCGAGAAGTACAACCTGCAGATCCCGAAGACCTGGGATGAATTCGTGAACCTGCTCGAGACGCTGAAATCGAACGGCGTCACGCCGCTCGGCTTCGCGGGCCGCGACGTCTGGCCGTTCAACCTGGCGGTGCAAGGCCTGCAGGCGACGATCCACGATGACCAGCTCGAATACATCAAAGGCTTGTGGACGGGCGAGACGAAGTTCACCGATCCGGTGGCCATCGAGATTCTCGAGAAAGCGCAGGTGCTCATGAACTACGCGCATGAAGGGTTCATGGGGCTCGACTACGGCACGCTGCCGAGCGTCTTCGCGTCCGGCCAGGTCGCGATGGTTGCGGACGGCACGTGGAACGCGCCGACCTACGCTTCGCTGAACCCGGATCTGAAGTTCGGCTACTTCCCGATTCCGGGCAGCAACGATCCGGCGAAGAACGCCAACCTGGCGGGCAAATACGACATGACCTGGATGGTCGTCGAGAAATCGCCGAACAAGGAATGGGCGCTGAAGTTCCTCGAAGAGATGAGCATTCCGGAGAACTACACCGCCTTCGTCAACGCGGCCGGCTTCCTGCCGAACCAGGACGTCAAGGTCGAAAGCGAATTCATCAATGAAATCATGCCTTATCTCGGCGAATTCAAACTCGCGTGGGACCAGCTGTTCATCAATCGCGAGAACGTCGGCCAATACGCAAGCGCTTCGAGCGTGCACGCCGAATTTCTGAAGCCCGCCGGTCCGATTGCGACCGCGCAGGAGCTGGCCGCGCTGTCGCAGAAAGACTGGGACGCCGCGGCGCCGAAATAACCCAATTGAGCGGGATGTTGGAGTCTTTCGCGGGCTCCAACATCATTTTTCACAAGACATAAGCCGCAGAACGGGTGCCGCCCACCTGGAAGAGGACGGAGCCAGCCGTTTTGCGCGACACCGAGGTGTATGCCATGTATCCATTCGGCAAAGGGATGGCGCGCCATCTGCCGTTCCTGCTGCTCATGATCCCGACCGCGCTCTACGTGCTGTTCGGCTTCGGCCCCTCGTTGGTGACGGTCGTGTTCTCGTTCACCGACGCGACGGGGATTCCCGGCACGGAGTGGCATTTCATCGGGTGGGAGAATTACAGAACGTTCTTCACGGCGTCCAACGCCGATGACCAGATGAAGGCGATCGGACGATCGCTCTACTTCGCCTTCGCGGTCGTCCTCATCCAGAACGCGGTCGCGCTGTTCGTCGCCGTCCTGCTCAACCGGAAGCTGAAGGGCGACGTGTTCTACCGTGCGACGCTGTTCCTGCCCGTCGTGCTCGGCGTGACAGTGTCCGGTCTGATCTGGCAGCTTATGTTCAATCCGATGGGCGGGCCCGTGCAGCGGATTCTGAAAATGTTCGGCACATCCTCGAACTTCTTCGGCAGCTACGAAGTGGCGTTCGATCTTATCATTTTCGTGCAGATCTGGATGTATATGGGCTACTCGATGACAATTTTCCTCGCGGGTCTGCAGTCCATCCCCCGCGATCTGTACGAAGCCGGCTATATTGACGGGGCAAAAGGATGGACGGCGTTCCGCCACATTACGTACCCGATGATCGCGCCCGCGGTGACGGTGAACATGCTGCTGTCCATCATCGGCGCGCTGCAGACGTTCGACATCATCTATGTCCTGACGGGCGGCAAGTTCGAGACGTCGACGCTGGCCTGGAACGTGTTCGCTGCGGCGTTCGGCAGCACATCCGCCGATTACGGCCGGGCTTCGGCCATCGGCATGATCCAGTTCGTCTTCGTGCTGATCTTCGCCGTGACGGCCATGGTGTACTTCCGGAAGAGGGAGGTGGAGCTGTGATGCGAGAGTCTTACGCCGCTACGACATCCCGGTACGGCGTCGTGCTGCTGCTGATGGTGCTGTACCTGTTCCCGCTTTTCTATCTCGTCAACGTTGCGATGAAGACGCAGTTCGAGTACCTCGCCGATCCGGTTGCGCTCGCCAAGTCGATCCGGCTGTCGAACTTCGCGGAAGCATGGAAGCTGGGCAATTTCGCCGACTATTTGTGGAACAGCATTTTCTACACGACGTCGGCAACGGTGCTGACGCTGATCGTCTCGCTCATCGCGGCGTTCCCGATCTCGCGCGGCTATGTGCGGTTCAGCGGGTTCTTCTACACGTTCTTCCTGATCTCGCTGTTCCTCCCGAATCCGCTCGTTCCCCAGTTCGCGCTGATGAACGAGCTGGGGCTCTACAACACCCAGATCGGCTACATTCTGCTCCGGACGTCCGGCACGGGCATCGCGTTCCTGCTCATTGTCGGGTACGTCAAGTCGATCTCCCGGGAGCTGGACGAAGCGGCGGCGATCGACGGATGCGGCTATATCCGGTACCTGTTCACGATCCTGCTGCCGCTGACGAAACCGGTGCTGGCGACGGGGGCGATCCTGACGGCCATCCAGACGTGGAACGACATCATCCTGCCGGTCATCTATCTGTCCGATCCGGGACTGGCGCCGGTGACGAAAGGGCTGTTCGCCTTCCGGGGCCAATACCTGAACAACTGGCCGATGCTCGCCTGCGGCATCATCATTGTCGCGGCGCCGCTCATCCTGCTCTACGCGTTCGTGCAGCGGTACATCGTCGACGGGGCGCTGGCCGGCGCGCTGAAGGCCTGAGACGGCGGGAAGGAAGATGCGGATGGGGCACATTCTGGAGAACGACCATCTGGCGGTCGAGCTGGCGGACCCCGCGGCTTGCGCGGGCGTCCGATTCGACCGGACCGGCTTCATCACGCAGGTGCGGCTGAAGCGTGGCGGCCATACGTTCTGCACGCGCGAGCGGCCGGCCCCCGGCGAGGGCACCGGAGGGGCCGGCATCTGCAGCGAATTCGGGCTGTTCACACCGGTCGGGTATAACAGCGCCGCCGCCGGGCAGCCGTTTCCGAAGCTCGGAGTGGGGCTGCTGACGCGGCTGGACGGGGCGGACTATGATTTCAGGGCTGCGTATCCGGCGGATTATTTTTCGATTCGGATGGAAGTTGATGGACAATTTGCGCAATTCATCGTGGAGCCGAAGGAATGCAGGGGTTATGCGGCGAAGTTGGAAAAGAAGATCCGGATCGACGGCGCCTCCCTGATCATCGACTACGCCCTGCACAACGTCGGCACCGAACCGATCGTGACGGAGGAGTACACGCACAATTTCCTGGCGATCGACGGGCACTGCCCGGGGCCCGCGTACCGGCTGACGTTCGCCATGCCGGTACGGCTTGACGCGATGGAGCCGGCGTACACGCCCCGGATCGTCGATGTTGCGGAGCGTGGGCTGCGGCTGCTCTGCGAGCCGGAACGGGACATCTACTGCGCATTCGGGGTTCCGCCCGCCGCGGCGGTCGGATGGGAACTGGTGCATATGCCGACCGGCGTCGGCTTGCGCGAAATCTGCCGGTTCGAAGCGGCCCGGCTCGCCGTATGGGGGGCGCCGCATGTGCTTTCGCCCGAACTGTTCATCGCGCTTCGGGTGATGCCGGGGGAACGGAAGACGTGGCGGCGGGTGTACGAGTTTTTTCGATCCGGAGATGCGGACGGATGATGCGGACATCATGATGAAACGGCGGTGATGGGATGACGGCAGGCGGGAGGACGGTTGGCACGGCGATTGTGACGGGCGCCAGCATGGGCATCGGCCGCGGCATCGCGCTGAAGCTGGCGGCGTGCGGGTATGACGTGTTCATCGCGCACGGGAACGAGCCGGAACTGGCGGAAGCGGTGGCGCGGGAGATCCGCGAGGTCCACGGCCGGCGATGCGGCGTTTTTCAGGGAGATCTGCGGCTGCCGGAGACGGCGGAGGCGCTCTTTGAACGCGCGGTGGAGACGATGGGGCGGATCGACGTGCTCGTCAGCAACGCGGGAATCAGCAGATTCTACAGGCTGCGGGACATGACCGCGGCGGAGATGGATGAGCTGTATGCGCTGAACTACCGCGCGCCGCTGCAGCTGATGGGGCTGGCCGCGCGGCATATGATCCGGGAAAGGATCGCCGGCCGCATCGTGCAGATCAGTTCATCCCGGGCAACGCGGGCGTATCCCGAAGACGCGGTGTACGGCGGCCTGAAGGCGGCCGTCGAGCGGAGCGTCCAGTCGCTGGCGCTGGAACTGGCGCCGTACGGCATCCGCGTCAACTGCGTGGCGCCCGGCGCGATCATGGTGCGGGAGCCGAACCGGTTCTACGAAGCGCTTGGCCCGCGGATTCCGCTCGGGCGGGTCGGCCGGCCGGAGGATGTCGCGGATGCGGTCGCGTTCCTCTGTTCGGAGCAGGCGTCGTATGTGACCGGTATTTCGCTGCGCGTGGACGGCGGACTGATTTTGCCCGGCATGCCGGAGAGTCCGGAGCGGGCGCCCGGCGACCCGTGGGGCAGCATGGAACGAGAAGCGGAGGGATAGCGGTGGGCAAACTGGAGATTCGGGACGTCAAAGTCATTCTGACGGCGCCGGAAGGGATCAATCTCGTCGTCGTCAAGGTGGAGACGAGTGAGCCGGGGCTGTACGGCCTCGGGTGCGCCACGTTTACGCAGCGGTATCTGAGTGTCGCCGAGACGGTCGAGCAATACATGAAACCGTTCCTGATCGGCCGAGATCCGCGGCGGATCGAGGACATCTGGCAGACGGCGATGGTCAGCGCCTACTGGCGCAACGGCCCGGTGCTGAACAACGCGATATCCGGCGTCGACATGGCGCTCTGGGACATCAAGGGCAAGCTGTCCGGCATGCCCGTCTACGAGCTGCTGGGCGGCAAATGCCGCGAGGCGGCCGCCGTCTACCGCCACGCCGACGGCCGGGATCTGAAGGAAGTCGAGGACAATGTCGCCCGGTACCTGGAGGAAGGATACCGGTACATCCGCTGCCAGTGGGGATTGTACGGCGGACGGCAGGACCGCTTCCATTCGCCGGAAGGGGCGGCGCCCGGCGCGTACTACGATCCCGATGCCTATGCGCGCAGCGTGCCGAAACTGTTCGAGCATATCCGCTCGGTGTTCGGCTATGAGGTGGAGCTGATCCACGACATCCACGAACGGGTCGCGCCGATCGAAGCGATCCGGCTGGCGAAGCAGCTCGAGCCGTACCGGCTGTTCTTCCTGGAAGATCCGCTCGCGCCGGAAGATCTCGACTGGTTCCGCCGGCTCCGCCAGGCGTCGGCGACGCCGATCGCGATGGGCGAGCTGTTTGTCCACCCGCAGGAGTGGATGCCGCTCATCCGGGAGCAGCTGATCGACTTCATCCGCGTCCATGTCAGCGCCATCGGCGGGCTCACGCCGGCGCGCAAGCTGGCCGTGCTGTGCGAATCGTTCGGCGTGCGGACGGCCTGGCACGGGCCGGGGGATGTGTCGCCGGTCGGCCATGCGGCCAACCTGCATCTGGACCTGAGCTCGTGGAACTTCGGCATTCAGGAGTGGTACGGCCCTTCCGACGTCATCCGGGAAGTGTTCCCGGGCTGCCCGGAAGTGCGAGGCGGCTACGCGTACGTGAACGACAAGCCGGGGCTCGGCATCGACATCGACGAGAAGAAGGCCGCGAAATATCCGTGCCGGAACGAGCTGCCCGCCTGGACGCTGGCCCGCAGGCCCGACGGCACGGCGGCGCGGCCATAAATCGGACGGAGATTGTTCAGGAAGTTTCTCGCAAGGCGCATTGTGCGGGCGCAGGTCCTATGCATCACCCGCGGGTTTATCGCACAGTGGTCGGGAGCGTTTTTAGGGTTTTGGGCATGACGGGAAGTGTGAGCCGCTTGGGTAGTCCAAGATTGATTTTGTCGTCGACCCCTGGTAGCGCAAAAAAACCGGGGGATCGACGACATCTACAAAGCGTGAGATATGCTGATTCTTCCAGCAGTGTGTGGTATATTGGAAGAAAATGTGGAATTCAGAGAATGGCATAAATCTGGATTAGTGATTGATTTTACAAGGTTTTTTGGGGTTTTGATAGTTCCTATGAGGAATTGAAACTGAAATTCGAATTTTGCAGTCGTCGTTATATCAGGGCGTTTTGATAGTTCCTATGAGGAATTGAAACACCAAACGTTGGCTCGACTGATCGGCCTCCTGCTCGATCGTTTTGATAGTACCTATGAGGAATTGAAACCGCCGCACGTGCACGAAATGGACCACACCCACGAGATTGCGTTTTGATAGTACCTATGAGGAATTGAAACACCTGCATGTTTGGTCCATATCCCGAAATCTCGCCAGGTTTTGATAGTACCTATGAGGAATTGAAACCCCGGATCGTGCCGCGGCGCGTGTCCACTCGCGGCGTTTTGATAGTACCTATGAGGAATTGAAACTTGGGGTTCAACTCTTGATACTCCTGAACAGACTGCGTTTTGATAGTACCTATGAGGAATTGAAACTTGAGTTGAGCGGACACTTCCTGATGTGGACCTCTGTCAATAGATTGGACACATGGAATCGAGAAAATTACGCAACATAATCGTACATTTGTTCGCATTGAATGGGTGTGAGATACCCGATCGCCGAATGGACTCGTTTGCGATTGTAGAAA
>Ga0310825_100871_pt1 | contig 15873 bp, 14 predicted proteins | sample WT_ome_9_FD_202243 | JGI IMG/M metagenome (GOLD analysis project Ga0310825, IMG submission 202243) | Sorghum-adapted microbial communities enriched on wild type (WT) sorghum from Joint BioEnergy Institute, Emeryville, California, United... ... | reverse complement strand
AGGCGATCTTCGCGCTGGAGGGGCAGATGGACCGGCTGGCGGCGCTCATCGGCATGGATCCGTGGGAATTCCGGCTCGTCAATCTTCGGCGGATCGGCGATCCCGGACCGTTCGGGCAAACCATCGCCCGGACGGACGGGGCGCATCAGGTGTGGCGGAAGCTGAAGGAAAGCGCGCTCTGGCGCGAGCGGGTGGCCGGCGGCCATGGCGGCTCCGCGGCCGTTCCGGCCGATCCGGGTGAATCGGCCCGTCCGCCGTGGATCCGAACCGGCATCGGCGCGGCCATGGTCATGCACGGATTCGGCCTGGGCTACGGGATCCCGGACCCCGCCGCGGGCAGGCTGCGGCTGGCGAAAGACGGCAAGATCGAGGCGATATTCGGCTACGAGGAATTCGGCCAGGGGCTGCTCGCGACGCTCGAGACGCTCGTGACTGAAACGTTCGGCTTCGCGGCGGACGATCTCCGGCTCATCATCGGCGACACGGACCGGGTGCCGGACAGCGGCTCCAGCACCGCGTCGCGCACGACGGCCATGATCTGGCAGGCGCTGCGGCGGATGGAGACGCCGTTCAGGCGAAAGCTGCTCGGGGCGGCGGCAAACCTGACCGGAAGGCCGGCCGGGCGCCTCGAACTCGGGCCCGGCGGCGTCCGGGACGCGGAAAGCGGGGAACTGCTCATCCGGTACGCCGATATTGCGGCGGAGGCGGCGGAGCCGATCGCGGCCGAAACGCATTTTCATTTTCCGGTGACCGATATGGAGAAAATCGGCGCGCATTTCCTGTATTCGTATTCCGCCGTCGCGGTGAAGGCCGAAGTCAACCTGCTGACCGGCCGCGTGCGCGTGCTCGATCAGTACCACGCGGTGGCGGCCGGGCCGGTCGTCAATCCGATGGGATATGTCGGCCAGATCGAGGGCGGCAGCGGCATGGCGCTCGGCTTTGCGCTCCTGGAGGATGCGGTCATGGAGAACGGCCGCTATCTGACCGGCAATCTGGACACCTACCTGATCCCGACGATCGCCGATCTGAGCGGGAATGTCGCGGTCGAACCGGTCGAGGAGCTGCCGGAGGACGACCCGTACGGCCCGCGCGGCGTCGGCGAGATCGGCTCCGTCGGCCTCGCGCCGGCGATCGCGGCGGCGGTATATGAAGCGACGGGCGTGCGCGTGAGCAGGCTGCCGATCGATCCGGCGCTCCTGATCCGGCGGCCGGAAGAGCTGTGGAAGGCGGTGAGCGGGCAATGATCGGGCGAACGCATCCGGTTCCGGTTCAGGCGGACGGTTCCGTCATCGCGTTCACGCTGAACGGGGAGCCGGCCGCGGTGCCGGTTCCGCCGACGCGGCGGCTGATCGACGTGCTGCGGCAAGATCTCCTTCTCACCGGCACGAAGATCGGCTGCGAGATCGGCCGCTGCGGCGCCTGCATGGTGCTCGTGGACGGAAAGCCGGTGAACGCCTGTCTGACGATGATGTACCAGATCGAAGGACGCCGGGTGACGACGATCGAGGGCATCGCGGGTAGCCCGGATGCCCTGCACGCGGTGCAGCGGGCTTTTCTCGAGGAAGGCGGCTTCCAGTGCGGCTACTGCACGCCCGGGATGATCGTGTCCGCGGCCGCGCTGCTGGCCGAGCGGCCGGATCCGACCGACGGGGAAATCATCGAGGCGCTGTCCGGCAATCTGTGCCGCTGCACCGGCTACGGCGGCATTCTGCGGGCCGTGAGGCGGGCGGCGGCCATCGGAAGGGAGGCCGGGGCCCATGGCTGACGAGCGGGAACGGCATATCCGGCTGTCCAGGCGCAAAGTCGAGGTATCGGTCCGGGACAGCCCGTTCCCGAATGCGGAGTCGGAGACGGCCGCCGTCCATGCGGGGGATTGGTCATGACGCGGCGGCGGCTCACCATGGCGGAGGTCAACAGGCTGGACCGGGACGCGTTCGTCGCGCGCTTCGGCGGCGTGTTCGAGCATTCGCCCTGGGTGGCCGAGGCGGCCTGGGAGGAGCGCCCGTTCGCATCGGTCGACGCGCTGCTCGACGCGATGCTGCGCGCGGTGCGCGAGGCGCCGGAGGAGCGCCGGATGGCGCTGATCCGGGAGCACCCGGATCTCGGCGCCCGGTTTGCGATGTCGGAAGAATCGGCGCGCGAGCAGCAGGGGGCCGGGCTCGACCGGCTGACCGAAGCGGAATTCGCGGAATTGTCCGCCCTGAACCGGACGTATGCGGAGAGGTTCGGTTTTCCGTTCATTCTGGCGGTGCGCGGCAAGACGAAGGAGGACGTACTCGACGCGCTGCGCGCGCGGGTCGGCCGGAGCGCGGAAGAGGAGCGGCGCGAGGCGCTGCGGCAGATCGGCCGGATCGCCGCCTTCCGCCTGGCCGATCTGGTCGCGGAGGATGCCGGGGCGGAAGCCGGCGCCGCCCGGACGATCGCGGCGGCCGGTGAAACCGCCGAAGGCGTCCCCGGCGCATCCGCCGCCGGAACGGCCGACGGACCGGGCGGCAAGCCGTCCGGGCGGCTGACGACCCATGTGCTCGACCTCACGCGGGGACGCCCCGCCGCCGGCATGCGGATCGAATTGTTCCGGCTGGACGGCGGCCCCGGCTCCCGCGAACGGCTGTGCGATGTGCGGACGAACGCGGACGGCCGGACGGACGGGCCGCTTCTGGCGGGCGGGGCGCTCCGGGCGGGCGTCTACGAGCTCGTCTTCCACGCGGGCGACTATTTTCGCGCGGCCGCGGCGGATAAAGGTTTCCTGGACGAGGTGCCGGTCCGGTTCCGGATCGCCGATCCGTCCGCCCACTATCATGTGCCGCTGCTGGCCGCTCCGGGCGGATACAGCACGTATCGCGGAAGTTAGGAGGATGGAGCGTGAAGCGGTTCGATCTCATCGTGCGCGGCGGCATGGTCGTATTGCCGGACGCCGTCCGGCGGCTCGACATCGGCGTCCGGGACGGCAGGATCGCGGAGCTTGCGGCCGGGCTCGATCCCGGCGACGCCGCCGCGGCGGTTGACGCTTCGGGGTGCCACGTGCTGCCGGGGATGGTCGATGTCCATGTCCATCTGAACGAGCCGGGCAACGGCCATTGGGAAGGGTTCGAGACCGGCTCGGCCGCGCTGGCGGCCGGCGGCTGCACGACGTATATCGACATGCCGCTGAACGGCATTCCGCCGGCGGTCACCGCGGATGCGCTCCGGATGAAGGCGGAAATCGCCCGCGGGCGGTCCGCAGTCGACTACGCGTTCTGGGGCGGACTCATGCCCGGCCATGTGCGCGATCTGCCGGAGCTGGCCGCCGCCGGCGCCGTCGCGTTCAAGGCGTTCCTGTCCGACCCCGGCGGCGAGGAAGAGGAGCGGCTCCGGGCGGTCGACGACTGCACGCTGTACGAAGGGATGGCGCGGATCGCGGAGCTGGGCGGGCTGCTCGCCGTGCATGCCGAGAACGACGCGATCACGTCCGGCCTGGCGGCGCGATTCCGGGCGGCCGGGCGCGTGTCGGCGCGGGACTACGCCGCGTCCCGGCCGCCCGAAGCGGAGCTCGAGGCCGTGCATCGCGCGCTGTTCTTCGCGGAGCGCACCGGCTGCCGGCTGCATTTCGTCCACATCAGCACGGCCGACGCGCTGCTGATGATCGACGCGGCGAAGCGGCGCGGGATCGATGTCACGGCGGAAACGTGCCCGCACTATCTGCTGCTGACGGTTGACGATCTGGAGCGGATCGGTCCGGCCGCGAAATGCGCGCCGCCGCTTCGGGACGAGGCGGAACGGGAGCGGATGTGGCGGATGGTCGCGGAAGGATACGTCGATCTCGTGTCCTCCGACCATTCGCCGTGCCCCGGCGAATGGAAACGGCTCGGTCCGGACCGGTCGTTCTTCGACATCTGGGGCGGCATCGCCGGGGCGCAGAGCAGCCTGGAGCTGATGGTGGACGAAGGCGTCCGGCGGGGCCTCCCGTTGCCCGCGATCGCGAAGCTGCTCGCCGACGGGCCGGCGCGGCGTTTCGGGCTGGCGTCGAAGGGCCGGATCGCGGATGGGTTCGACGCGGATTTCGCCGTCGTCGATCTGAACCGGAGCCATGTGCTGGAGCGGGAGCATCTGCTGCAGCGCCACAAGCACAGCCCCTATGTCGGCCGCACGATCGGTTGCAAGGTGAAAGAGACCTACGTGCGCGGACGGCTCGTGTACGCCGACGGGTGCGGCATCGCGGCGTCCGGGCTCGGCGTCCAGGTTCGGCCGTCCGCCTGATTTGCCGGGTTGCCCGGCTCAAGTTTTTTCAAGGGAAGGGAGTGCGTCACCATGCTGAAGCTGGATCTGCAGGCCGATTTCGCGAAAACGGTCACCGGACTGCTGGATGAGCTGGCGCAGTGCGGCGCGGAACGGGACGGCGGCGTGACGCGGCTCTTGTACGCGCCGTCCTGGCTCGAGGCGCAGCGGCTGCTGGAGAGACGGATGGCGGAGTGCGGTCTCACCGTGCGGTACGACTGCGTCGGCAATCTGTTCGGACGGCTCGCGGGGCGCGGATCCGAGTCCGGCGTCGTGCTGACCGGCTCGCACATCGATACGGTCCGGCGGGGCGGAAAGTATGACGGCGCGTACGGCATCGCCGCCTCGCTGACGGCCGTAAAGTTTCTGCGCGAGAAGTTCGGACCGCCGCTCCGTCCGATCGAGGTCGTCTCGTTCTGCGAGGAGGAAGGGAGCCGGTTTCCGCTCGCCTACTGGGGTTCGGGCAACGTCTGCGGCGTGTTCAGCCCGGAGCAGGCGGACGGCCTCGTCGACGCGCAGGGGATCACGATGCGCGAGGCGATGGAGGCGGCCGGATTCGGCGGATCGGGCCGGCCGGGCGAACTGCCGTCCGCGAAGCGCACCGACCTCGCCGCGTTCGTCGAGGCGCATATCGAGCAGGGCGTGATGCTCGAGCGGTCCGGCGAGCGGATCGGCATCGTCGAGACGATCGCCGGCCAGCGCCGGTATGTCGTGACCGTCATCGGGGAGGCGAACCATGCCGGCACGACGCCGATGGCGCTCCGGCGCGACGCGATGGCGGGCGCCGCCGAGATGATCGCGTTCCTCGAGCGCGCGGCGCAGAAGGCGGGCGATCCGCTCGTCGCCACCGTCGGCAGCATCGAAAGCGTGCCGAACGTGCCGAACGTCATCGCCGGCTCGGTGGAATTCACGCTGGACATCCGACACCTGTCCGAGACGCTGCTCACCGGCTTCTGCGACACCGTGCTCGGCACGTTCCGGATGATCGCGGAGCGGCGAGGGCTGAAGATCAAGGTCCGGTCCGTGCTCCATACGCGGCCCGCGCCGATGGACGCCGTGCTGGCGGGGCGCCTCGAGCGGATCTGCTCCGCCCGCGGCATCCCGTACCGGCGCATGATGAGCGGCGCCGGCCACGACGCGCAGATGTTCCGCTCCGTCTGCCCGACGGTCATGCTGTTCGTGCCGAGCCGCGGCGGCATCAGCCATTCGCCCGACGAATACACGCCGCCGGAGGATCTCGCCCTCGGCACGGCCGTGCTGGCCGAGCTGCTCCATGAACTCGCCTACGGGGAGAAATGCCCGTGAGCGCGCATCCGTACTGGCCGCCGCCGCCGCGGACGATCATGACGCCGGGACCGGTCGAGGCGGACCCGCGCGTGCTGCGCGCGATGTCCTACCCGATCCTCGGCCAGTTCGATCCGGCGTTCACGGCGATGATGAACGAGACGATGGAGATGCTGCGGAAGCTGTTCCGCACCGCGAACCGGCAGGCCTACCCGGTGGACGGCACGTCGCGGGCCGGGCTGGAGGCGGTGCTGGCCGGCGTCATCGAGCCGGGCGACCGGGTGCTCGTGCCGATCTGCGGCCGGTTCGGCCATCTGCTGCACGAGATCGCGGAACGGTACGGCGCGGAGGTCGTCGCGATCGAGCGGGAATGGGGCACGGCGTTCGATCCGGAGGAGATCATCCGCGCGATCCGGCTGCACCGCCCGAAGGCGGTCGCGCTCGTGCACGGCGAGACGTCGACCGGCCGCATGCAGCCGATGGACGGTATCGGCGCCGCATGCCGGGAATGGGACGCACTGCTCGTCGTCGACGCCGTCGCGACGATCGGCGGCGTGCCGGTCAATACCGACGATTGGCTGCTGGACGCCGTGGTGGGCGGCACGCAGAAATGTCTGTCCGTGCCGAGCGGCATGGCGCCGCTCACGTACAACGAGCGGGTCGAGCGGGCGCTCGCCGGCCGCAAGCGGATCGAGCGGGGCATCCGGCCCGCGGGCGAAGGCGCGCCGGAAAGGCCGTTCATCCGCAGCAACTATCTGGATCTGTGCCAGCTCCAGGATTACTGGAGCCCGCGAAGGCTCAACCATCACACCGAGATGACCGCCATGCTCTACGGCCTGCGCGAGGGGGTGCGCATCGTGCTGGAAGAAGGGCTGGAGGCGCGGTTCAGGCGGCACCGGCTGCACGAGCGGGCGCTCGTGGCCGGTCTGGAGGCGATGGGAATGACGCTGTTCGGCGATCCGTCCTGCAAGCTGCCGGTGGTCACCTGCGTGAACGTTCCGGAAGGCGTGGACGGCGAATCGGTGCGGTCGATGCTGCTCAATCGGTTCGGCATCGAGATCGCGGGATCGTTCGGACCGCTCAGGGGCCGCATCTGGCGCATCGGCACGATGGGCTACAGCTGCAGCATGCGCAATGTGCTGCTGACGCTCGGGGCGCTCGAAGCCGTGCTGCTGCGCCACGGCATGCGCCTGCCGGCCGGCGAGGCGCTGCAGGCGGCGATGAAGGTCTACGAGGAAGCGAGTGCGGCCGAGGCCGTGCCGTGATCCTGCGGAAGAGCCCGACAACATAAGGAATTCGGCATCCTCCCATGCAGATTTCCCCGGCGTGTGGTATGCTTGGGAGAATCGGGGGGAGGAACTGCCGTGAACCGTGACTTTATCCAGCTGCGGGCACTGGAAGGGGAACTGAAGGTCTCGCAGAAGAAGAGGGAATACGGCCTGACCGTCTCGACGCGCGAAATCGTGTTTCACAAGCCGCATGTCAATTACGTGATCCGATACGACGACATCGTCAGCATCATGCCGTTCCGGGCCGAGGGGCGGAGAACCCGCGTGTCGGTCCGGAATCCGTCGGGAAGCGCCGTCGAATACGCGACTCCCCGCGCGGACGCGGACCAGTACCGGCTGTACGCCAGCCGCGTGACGGTCCACAACCGCAGCGGGCTGAGGGTGATGGGCGCGATGCAGTTCGTGCTGCCGATTCCGCCGAAGCTGATGGCGGTGATCGCCGAGTTCAGCGGCTTGGATCGCATCCTCTGACGGCCGTTCCGCCGTTCCCGGGCGCATGCCGGTGACGGCAAATCTTGACACGCGCCCCATCCGTGCTATAATTCAGATTCAACATGAGGCCGGCCGATCCGCCCGGAGAGGCCGGCTGCGACGCCTTTTCAGCCTGGATGCGGAGGGGACTCGACGCGGCAATGGATGCGACACGACCGATGGAATTTCACGCGGCGGCGGATTTCGGGAAAGCGGACGGCCTGCCCGGCTTCGACGCCGCCGGCATCGACGCGGGGGGCACGCTGGTCAAGATCGCGTACGTCAAGGACGGGATCCGGAGGCTGCGCAAGTTCCGCTCGGACCGGCTGGAGGAGGCGGCGGAATGGCTGCGGACGGAGCTGCCGGACGCGCCGGTCTGCCTGACGGGCGGCAAGGGCGCGAAGCTGGCGAAGCTGATCGGCCGCGGGACGGAAATGATGCCGGAGTTCGAGGCGACCTGCTACGGCATCCGGCTGCTGCTGCCGCCGGCCGTCGGCGGGCGCGCTTTCCTGCTCGCGAACGTCGGCACGGGCACGTCCGTCCATATCATCGACGGGGAGCGCCATCTCCGCGTCGGCGGCACCGGGCTCGGCGGCGGGACGATCGTCGGTCTTTCCCGCCTGCTGGCCGGCATCGACGAATACGAGGCGATCGTCGCGGCGGCGGCGAGGGGCGACCGCGGCGCGGCCGACCTGAAGGTGCGCCACATCTACGAAGGCCTGGAGCCGCCGATCGACGGCGAGCTGACGGCGAGCAATTTCGGGCGGGTGCCGCCCGGGGCTGCGATCGGCGACGGCGGGGCTCGCTCCGTCTCGCGGGAAGACGCGCTCGCCTCGGTCATCGGCATGGTCGGGGAAGCGGTGGCGACGCTTTGCGTCAGCGCCGCCGCCGCGCACGGCGTGAAGGCGATCGTCTACATCGGCTCGTCCTTCAACGGCAACGCTCCGCTCCGGAAGGCGATCGAATCGTACACCCGCTTCCGCGGCGGGGAGCCGCATTTCGTCGGGAACGGCGAGTTCAGCGGCGCGCTCGGCGCTTTGCTTCGGATCGGGCAAATGGCGAACTGAGATGGAAGGAAGCGGCGCAGGGCAAAAGCATGTTCCGATGCGGGACATGCTTTTTCTGTACAACCCGACTTCAAAACCGCAAGCAAGGAGATGGTGTGGGCGTGAGGTACTTTATCGGAATCGTACCGCCCGATGATTACAAAAAACGGATCGAACGGTTCCGCAACCGATGGGCAAGCAACCGGACCGGGGAAGTCGCCGAACCGCACATCACCGTCAAGGCCCAGGGCGGGCTGACCGAAGATTTGGCGTGGCTGGACCGCGTGCGGGAGGTTTGCGCCTCCTTCCCCCGTTTTCAACTGTCGCTCGGGGAACCGGAAACCTACGGCGAAGCGGTGGCTTATCTGGACGTCAGGTCGGACGAGATCCATGAACTGCACCGGCGGTTGCTGAACGCGGTCTCTCCGCCGCCCGAACTGATCAGGCTTCATTACGAAGGGGAACTTTACGATCCCCACTTGACGCTGGGTCAGACGCATTGGGGAATGTCCGGTCCGGAGATCATGGAGATGAAACGGGAAGCCCGTACGGCGCTCGCACCCTGGCCGGTTTTTCCGGTTGCGTTCGTCAGGGTGTATAAAGAGATTGAACCCGACAAATATGTACCTTTCGAAGATATTCCGCTTGCGCCTTGACCGCCCGGCCGGAGGCGGTTTATCTTTGGCCGGAAATCGGATTCCGGCGGAAATTTTGTGTCAGCATACCTGACATTTCGGCGGCCGGTGCGATATGATGGAAACATGAAGGTTCGGCGGAATTCTTTTGTCGCGAGAGGGAGGTGGGGGCATGGATATCCGCAAGATCCGTCTGGACGAAGGCGGAAAGGCGCACTCGAGCGAGGCGCGGGACGAATACGAGAAGGATTACGCCCGCCTGGTCCAATCGCCCGCGTTCCGCCGGCTGCAGGGCAAATCGCAGGTGTTCGGGGCGGGCACCGGGGACTATTACCGCACCCGGCTGACCCACTCGCTCGAGGTGTCCCAGATCGCCCGCGAGCTGGCTCGACGGCTGCACCGGACGCATCCGTTCCTGCAGAAGCCCGAGCATCCGGGGCTGATGATGGAACCGGAGGTCGTCGAATGCGCCGCGCTCGCCCACGATCTCGGCCATCCGCCGTTCGGCCACAAGGGCGAGGAAGTGCTGCACCGGCTGCTCAGCAGGCGGCACGGGATGCCGTACGAAGGCAACGCGCAAAATTTCCGCATTCTCATGTTCCTCGAGAAGCGCGCGGGAAGCGACAGCGGCCTCGATCTGACGGCCGCGGTGCTGCTCGCGATCAACAAATATCCCTTCTGTCTGAACGAGCCCGGCGTCACCAAAGGGGTCTACGAGATGGAATGGGAAGGCGGCATCCGCATGCTGCGGGAGCTGTGGGGCATGCCGGAGGGCCGCGCGACGCTGGAGGCGCAGCTCATGGATTTGTGCGACGACATCGCCTATTCGACGCACGACATCGAGGACGGCATCCGCGCCGGCAAAATTCTGATGAGCCCCGGATTCTTCGAGGACGACCGGCTGGCGGCGCTGATCGTGCAGGAGATCGAGCACGATCCGTCCGGGCCGAACCGCGCCTGGGACGGCATCGACCGGGAGCGGATGACCGCGATGGTGAAGCGCGCGCTGTCCGAATATTACGAGCAGTGGACGACGGTGTACCGGGAGACCGGACGGGAACCTTCGCGCACGCGGCGCGAGATGAAGGCGCGCTGGGTCGGCCTGTTCGCGAGCCGCGTCGGCATCCTCGACGACGGGCAGGGGTGGAAGCGCGTCACGTTCGTGCGCGACGGCGCGGAGGATATGGACCTGCTCCGGACGATGGAGATTCTGAAGAAGCTGGCGTGGGTGACGCTGATCAAGGATTTCCGCGTGCAGCGGCTGCAGAAGCGGAGCGAGATCATGCTGACGCGCCTGTGGGAGAGCTTCTCGGACCGCGAGACGGGGAAGCTGCTCCTGCCGCCGGATTGGGTCGAAAGCTACGAGCGGCAGAAGGGGTCGTGGCCGTGGGAGCGGCTGGCGGCGGACTATATCGCCGGGATGACCGACGCGTACGCGGAGAAGGTGTACACGGAGCTGTTCGCGAGCCGGTCCGGCTCGATCTACGAGCGCGATTGATCGCGTCCCGGGGCGAAACGGGCGGCCGGGCGCGGCTTCGGGAACGGAACGGCGATGACCGCCCCGCGGTCCGGCCCCGGGCCCGGGTCGCGGCCTCCGGCATTCGCGGCATACGCGGACGGCGCCCCGGCGGCCGCCCGGGGATGCGCCCGGTCCCCGTCCGCGTGCGGCCGCCGCGATGACGCCGATCGGTCGCCGGGCCGGCGGGCGCTCCGTCGCCGCGCTCCATCGCCCGATGAGGCGCCGGACCGATGATTGTCACGGCGCACCGTTTCGTCTATGCTTATGATGGATGGCAGAATTTATGAGTGAATGGGCTTATGGGGAGGCAAACGCGCGTTCATGAACAATTTTGCGTTCTACAATCCGACGAAAATCGTGTTCGGCCGCGGCACGGTATCGGAGCTCGGCGGTCTCGCGGAGCCGTACGGCAAGCGGGTGCTGCTCGTCTACGGCGGAGGCAGCATCAAGCGGAACGGGCTGTATGACCGGGTGCTGGAGCAGCTCCGGAAGATCGGCGCGGAGGTATACGAACTGCCGGGCGTCGAGCCGAACCCGCGGCTGACGTCCGTCTACCGCGGCATCGAGATCTGCCGCGCCAACGATGTGCAGTTCATCCTCGGGGTCGGCGGCGGCAGCGTCATCGACGCGGCGAAGGCGATCGCGGCCGGCGTGCCGTACGAGGGCGACGTATGGGATTTCTACGTCCGGAGGGCGACCGTAGAGAAGGCGCTGCCGCTCGGCGCGGTGCTGACGCTGGCGGCCACCGGCACGGAGATGAACGGCAACACGGTCATCACGAACTGGGAGATCAAGCAGAAGCGCGGCATGGGCAGCATCCACGTCTATCCGAAGTTCTCGATCCTCGATCCGGAGCTGACGTTCACGGTGCCGGCCGACCAGACGGCGAACGGCATCGTCGACATGATGTCGCACGTGTTCGAGCAATATTTCAGTCTGACGAAGGACACGCCGCTGCAGGAGCGGCTCTGCGAATCGATCCTGAAGACGGTCATCGAGAACGGCGAGCTCGCGATCCGGGAACCGGACAACTACGCCGCCCGCGCCAATCTGATGCTGTGCGGCACGTACGCGCTGAACGGCGGCATGATCAGCGTCGGCGTCGAGCAGGACTGGGCGACGCACGAGATCGAGCACGCGATCAGCGCCGTCTATGACATCGCGCACGGAGCGGGTCTGTCGATCGTGTTCCCGAACTGGATGAAATATGTGTACCGTTCGCGCATCGACCGGTTCGTGCAGTACGCCGTCCGCGTGTGGGACATCGACCCGGCGGGCAAGTCGGACGAGGAGATCGCGCTCGCCGGCATCCAGGCCACCCGCGATTTCTTCACCCGGATCGGCGCGCCGGCGACGCTCGGACAAGTCGGCGTCGGCCGGGAGCATCTCGACGTGATGGCCGCGGACGCCGTCCGCTTCGGCCCGATCGGGCGCTTCCGCAGGCTGGAGAAGGACGACGTGAAGGCGATTTTGGAGATGGCGCTGTAACGGCGGGATATTTTTCCTCGCGGCGGGGCATGTTAACGGTATGTACCGGTCGGAACCCCGTATCTTGCGGCGAGGAGGATGGCCATGCAGCATATGCAACCGGCGGGCGGCGCGGGCGCCGTGCCGCCGAACCTGTCCTATGAGCGGTTTCAGGAGCTCAAACGGATGCGGGAGGAGCGGGAGCAGGCGATGGCGCAGGAAGCGCTGCTCCGGGCGGGCGCGGATCGTCATTCCGACCGGATTCGCGCCCTGCTCGGCGAGCTGCAGCGTCTGCACGAGGAGATCGCGCGAGCGGAAAACCAGGTGCAGGTGCAGATGGACGCGCAGCTCCGGCAGCTCGGGGCGATCCGCGAGCGCATCCGCCAGGCGGAAAGCGCGGTTCAGTCGCTGCTTGCGGCTCCGCAGACGGTCCGGCATTGATCCGCCGAAGGGGCGCGGCTCCGTCGGCGGATCCTTTTCCTGACAATTGACGGTTTTGTCCCGGATGGGCTACACTGGAAAAAACGATTCCCGCCGCGCCTTCCCCGAACGCGCGCTTGTCGGCGGGATTTTTCTTTAGCATTTTGGCGGGAGGGCGCGGCAGAAAGGAACCCGTGACCATGGAACTGACGCCGATTCGCGACATGGCCGACGCCATCCGCTCGAACGTCGCGCGGGTGATCGTCGGCAAGGAAACGTTGATCGACCGCCTGCTGATCGCCATCATCACCTCCGGCCACGTCCTGCTCGAGGATGTGCCCGGCACCGGCAAGACGCTGAGCGCGAAAGCGCTTGCAGTCTCGCTGGACTGCACGTTCAAGCGAATCCAGTTCACGCCGGATCTGCTGCCTTCGGATTTGACGGGCATTCATTTCTTCAATCAGAAGATCGGCGAGTTCGAGTTCCGTCCCGGCCCGTTGTTCGCCAACATCGTGCTGGCGGACGAGATCAACCGGGCGACGCCGCGCACGCAGTCGAGCCTGCTCGAGTGCATGGAGGAGCGGCAGCTCAGCATCGACGGGCAGACGCATGCGCTCGAGCGGCCGTTCCTCGTCATCGCGACGCAGAATCCGGTCGAGAACCAGGGCACGTTCCCGCTGCCGGAGGCGCAGCTCGACCGGTTCCTGTTCAAGCTGCGCATGGGCTATCCGGACACCGGCGAGGCGGTCCAGATCCTGAAGCGGTTCATGGACGCGAGCCCGCTGGAGGAGATCGGCCCCGTCGCCAGGCGGGAGGCGATCCTGGAGGCGCAGCGGCTCTACTCGAAAGTGACGGTGCACGACGATCTGCTGCGGTATATCGTGGACATCGTCGAGCGGACGCGGACGCATGCCGACGTGCACGTCGGCGTCAGCCCGCGCGGCAGCCAGGCGCTGCTCCGGGCGGCGCAGGCCCATGCGGCGCTGCGGGGGCGTGCGTACGTCGTGCCGGACGACATCAAGTTGCTGGCGCCCGACGTGCTGGCCCACCGGATCGTGCTGCGCAGCGCGAGCCGCTCGAAGCAGGAGGCGGCCGAGGCGGTCATCCGGCAAGTGCTGGACGAGGTTCCGGTGCCCGCGGAGGAGACGCTGGGGGCCCGCTAGGAGGCTGGAGATGGCGTTTCATTTCATTCTGCTGACGTTCATCCTGCTGATGCTGCTCCAGGCGTACTTCTTCCGGAAAACCGGGCTGGTCCGGATTCGTTACGACAGGCGGCTCAGCGTGCGGGCCTGCCATCGGGACGACGAGATCGAGATGGTGGAGACGATCGAGAACCGGAAGTGGCTGCCGGTTCCGTGGCTGCGCGTCGAGTCGCAGATTCCGGCGGCTCTGCGCTTCGGGACGCAGGCGAACCTCGAGATCAGCTCCGGCAGCATCTATCAGAACCACAAAAGCCTCTTCAGCCTGATGCCGCACACGCGCATTACGCGGAGGCACACGGTGCGGTGCCCGAAGCGCGGATATTACCGCGCGGACTCCGTCACGATGACGGCGGGCGACCTGTTCGGCATTGCAACGCATTCGAAGCGCCTTGACATCGGCTTCGAGCTCATCGTCTATCCGAAGCCGCTGCTGCCCGAAGAATGGGATCTGCCGACCCACAGCTGGATGGGCGAAGCGGTCGTCCGGCGCTGGATCGTCGACGATCCGTTCCTGATCGCGGGAACGCGCGAGTACCGGTACGGCGATCCGCTGAAGGGGATCAACTGGAAGGCGTCGGCGCGCACCGGCAAGCTGCAGGTGCACAAGCGCGACCATTCCGCCGACCACCGGCTGATGATCGTGCTGAATGTGGAAGACCACGAAGGGATGTGGAGCGTCGCGACGGATGAAGCGCTCGTCGAACACGGCCTCTCCGTCGCGGCGGGCATGGCCCGGTATGCCGTGGAGAACGGTCTGGAGGCCGGGTTCGCGGCGAACGCCGCGGAGGCGGGACGCGGCGGCGAGGAGCGGCCGGCGTTCGTCGGGCCGGATGCCGGACAGCCGCATCTGCTCGCGATCTACGAGTCGATGGCCCGGCTCAAGACGGAGCGGCTGCTCCCGCTGCATGAACTGCTGCAACTGCTCGGCGAGCGGCTGGACAGCCGGACGGACATCGCGGTGCTTTCCGCCTACGAGAACGAGAAGATCGCCGAAGCCGCGAAGAAGCTGGAGCAGCTCGGCCATGCGGTGCGCATACTGCCGCTCGCGCTGCCCGACCGCGCCGGCTCCGGCCGGACGAAAGCGGGGGAATCGGCATGAGCGCGCGGAGATGGCTGCTGACGGTCTGGCTGGGCGTGACGGAGACGATCATCTGGCTGCCCGTCCCCGTGTTCGCCTGTTTCTGGGGGTTTGAGGCGTCCGCTCTTTTTGTGTCTCTCGCGATGCTTCCCGTCTGCTTCATTGCGGGCGATCTGCTGACGGCGCGCCGGAGACGGATGCGCCGCATCGCGCGGCTGGCGTTGGCGGCGCTCATCGGCATCGGCGCCGGGCTTGCGCTTCGGCCATACGGCGCCGGCTGGCCGGCCGCGGCTGTCCTGGCGGCCGTCTCCGCCCTTCGCGGCATGTCGCCGGTGCCGCCCGACGACCGGCGTCAGCGCGACATGCTCGTTCCGGCGCTGCTCGCCCATTTCGCCGCGTCGATCGCCGCCGGATTCATGGACGGCATGGCGCCTTACCGTCTGCCGCTGGCGGCGGGCGGCATGTTCACGTTGCTATTGGCCATCCGGCGCGCGAACCGGATCGCGCTCATCGATGCGAATCTGGAGCAAAGCGGCGGGGCTGTGCCGCGGACGGTGGTGGTCCGCAACCGGATGCTGGCCGGCGCGTTCACGGCCGTCACGCTGTTCATCGCGTTCTTCCGCCATCTGGAAGCGCTCTGGCGCATGTTCATCGACGGCCTGAACCGGCTGATCGAATGGCTGGCCAGCCGCAACCGGCCGGTCCCGGAGGAGCTGCCGGCCGAACCGCCAGCCGATCCGACGGCCGGGCTCCCCATGCCCGAAGAAGGCGATCCCGGCTGGTTCTGGCTGCTGCTCGAGAAAATCGCGATGGTCATCGGCGTTCTGGGGATGATCGCGCTCGCCGTCCTGCTGCTCAGGCAGCTCGCGCGCATTCCGGCATTGGCGCGGCTGATCGCCCGCTGGCTGGCCGCCTGGCGGGAACGGGCGCGCGCCGCGGATGCGGGAGGCTATGTGGACGAGGTGGAGCGGCTGGCCGGGGAATCGATGTGGTCCGGCGTCGTCCGGCGGCTGAAATCGATCGGCCGCCGGGAATCCTGGGCCGCCATGACGCCGGAAGAGCGGATCCGCTGGCTGTTCCGCCGGCGTTTCGAGCGCGCCGGGAAGCGCGGTTTCCGCTATCGACCGAGCCGGACGCCGCGGGAAAATTTCGAAGCCTTGCGGGATATCGACGGCGAATACCGGAATGCGGACGCGGCGCTTCAAGAG
>Ga0310825_100862_pt1 | contig 15960 bp, 17 predicted proteins | sample WT_ome_9_FD_202243 | JGI IMG/M metagenome (GOLD analysis project Ga0310825, IMG submission 202243) | Sorghum-adapted microbial communities enriched on wild type (WT) sorghum from Joint BioEnergy Institute, Emeryville, California, United... ... | reverse complement strand
CAAAGAACAAGCTGGAAATTTGGAGGCTGTTTTCCATCCCCCGGGGGGATGGAAATGAACCTAAAAGAGCTTTTTAAAGATACTATACGAGGAGGCATCACGATGAACCTTGCGACCAAGAGATTCAGCCCAGCTCAAATCCTGAGCCTGTTGATCCTTATAGCCGGAGCTGCGGTCGTGCTCGTGCCGCTGTTGTGGACTTTTTTTACATCCCTGAAGACGCCGGCGGAAGTGTTTAAGGACAACTTCTTCCCGGAGAAGTGGCTATGGAGCAACTATTCCGATGCCGTTCAGGCGATTCCGTTTTTTAATTTTTTACTGAATACGCTGACGATTTTAGTACCAGTTCTGATTGGAACGGTTTTTTCCTCTGCACTGTGTGCTTACGGCTTTGCCAGATTTCGTTTTAAGGGAAAAAAGACACTGTTCCTGGTGCTGCTCGCGACGATGATGCTGCCTTCCCAAGTCACGATGATTCCGATGTTCATCATGTTTAAGGAAGCAGGCTGGGTGGATACGTTTCTGCCTTTGATTGTGCCCGCCTTTTTCGGAGGAGGTGCCTTTAACATCTTCCTGATTCGTCAATTTATTCGGGGCATCCCGCGGGATCTGGACGAGTCAGCGTTTGTGGATGGGGCCAACCGGCTGCAGATCTTTATTCGAATCATTCTCCCCTTATCGATGCCGCCGTTGATTGCCGTGTCCATTTTTACCTTTATGGGGGTTTGGAACGATTTCCAAGGTCCGCTGATTTATTTGAATTCCAATGAGAAATATACCCTGGCACTGGGGCTTTCCATGTTCAAGGGGTTGTACAACGTAGAGTGGAATATGCTGATGGCGGCCACAATTCTTGTGATGCTGCCGGCTCTGATCGTATTCTTTGCTGTCCAGAAGTATTTCATCGAAGGGATCTCCATCTCTTCGGCCGTTAAGGGCTAAGCGAATCTACTAACAATGAGGAGAATGTTCATGACCGGACTAAGCAGCAAACATCCGTTTAACTTATATTACAACGCCGGGGAATATATCAAAATTTGCGGGGCGCAGGACGGGACTTTTCCCGATTTCGGGCATCATGTCGCCAATGAAATGGGAGGTGTATGGCTGCATCCAATCAAGCTGCTCGACGGCTTCTGGCTGAAGGTAACCGATTTGGATCGGGGGATTTCCGTTTGGACTCGGGCGGATACGTTTACGAACGAGCCTTGGGGAAGCCGCTTCGAGTATGACCATGGGCTCAGTCATATTCCGGTGTCCATCGAGCGGATTCAATTTGCACCTGAGCGGGAAAAAGGCTTTATCGCCAAGTACCGAGTGCAGGCTTACGAAGGAGAAACCGTGCGGCTAGGTTTGGAGCTGCTCGCCCGGACGGACCTTCGCCCGGTGTGGTTCTCGGATCATATGGGGATTGTCGATGGCGAACGGGACGAACCAATGGAAACAGCGGATTGCAAGGTTCTGGTAAAGGATTCGGCACATCCGTGGTTCGTACAGATTGGTACGGACTTGCCGGAGCCCCATGTAGAAACGGGAACGTCGTTATATGGGCCTGAGTTCACTGCCGGAGCGGGTTGCGGCGTTGCGTTTCGGGCGCAGATCGAGTTGGCCGGCCAGGAGACGTTTGAATTTCGGCTGTTTGCTGCAGGATCGTGTGCCTCGCAAGAGGAATGCACTCAAACCTATGAGCGATTGACCTTGCGGCACGAAGCACTTCTGGCGGAAAAACAGGCGGCTTATCGAGAGATCGAGGCGCGAGCGCGCTTGGAAATTGCCGGAGAGACGCTGTTGAACGAAGCGTTTGCCTGGGCCAAATGGAACAATCAATGGCTAGTGCAAACCGTAGATCAACTGGGTCGCGGCCTAACAGCCGGGGGGCCCACTTACCCGTGGTGGTTCGGCTGTGACAGTACGTATGCTTTGCAAGGCGTGCTTGCGATCGGAGATGCCCAGCTGGCGATCGACACGCTGGAGCTGCTGCGAATCAAATCGGAAGAAGTCAACGGCAACGGTAGAATCGTCCACGAGATCACGACGATGGGGGCGGTTGCGAATCCGGGGAATACCCAAGAGACGGCACATTACATCGCATTTGTATGGGATTTATTTGAGTGGACCGGCGACGAAGAACTATTGCGTCGCCATTACGAATATTGCGTGAAAGGGATGGATTGGCTCCTTGGAGAAATGGACGGCGACGGGGACTTATTCCCTTCCGGTTACGGCATTATTGAGATCGCAGGGCTCAACATGGAATTGATCGACAGCGCAGTTTATACGGCGAAAGCACTTCAGGCCATGGCCGCGATGAGCGAGCAGCTTGGTGAATCTGCAAATGCCGTCAAATACCGCGAGCTGGCGAAACGGGCGGTAGCTGCCGTGAATCAGGCGTACTGGTGTGAAGATGAAGGTCTGTACGGTGATGCGATTGCCCCTCGTGAAGCGGTTGAGCCCAAGGCAGATGTGATGATCTCCCTTGCCCGCAAGCAAGGAATCGCCGGGTATGAGGAATATATTAGGAGTTTGCTGCAACGAACGACCGGTCATGTAGGTGACCAGGCATGGCTATTAAACAAGAACTGGGTCATCGTTACCCCTATGGAGGTGGGGATCGCGGATCCGGACAAAGCAGCTAGGGCGCTTGCGACGATGCGGACGGAGGAGTTTATCGGTCCATACGGAACGTATCTATCAGGGATTTACAAGCAAGGGACGATGACGATTTCAACGGGGGTCCACGCTGTGGCTGAAGCGGCTAACGGCCATCCGGACGAAGCGCTGGAGCTGCTGCGTCGCTTGCTGCGCACCTTCTCCGTGGCTTTGCCCGGGTCTTTCACGGAAATGTCTCCAGACTACGGCTGTGTTGTACAGGCTTGGACCCTTTACGCGCTGGCGGTCCCGTTGATCCGTCACTTCTTTGGCGTCCGTCCACAGGCACACCGGCGTTTGCTACAATTGAAGCCGCAGCTTCCTAGCGCATGGCACGATAAGGAGTGCAAACTGGAAGGTCTGCGCATTGCGGACGCAAGCTTTGACTTGTGCATCCAACCGGCGAAAGAAGGCGAGGGCCATCTCGTTACGGTACGAAATGAGCAAAGATGGACCGTGGCGTTGGAGCTAAACGGTGAGTGCAGGGAAAGCGACGCGGCTTGGATTCAGTGGGAAATTACACCGAGGAACTAACTGTATCTGACTCGATCAGAAATTAGAAGAGGCCCATGCGATTGCGGCATGGGCCTCTTACTGCACCTCTTACGTTCTTACGAGCCGCCCGTCCGGCGGCGCTGATTGTTCGGTTTCTTATTATTTTGGCTCTTCAGTGTTTTGGTTTGAAAACTGTCTTTCAATCCCGGTTTGTTGCCGTTTTGCTGCTGCTGCTTTTTCTGTTGCAGTTTTTGGCGCATCGCTTCGGCCAAATCGATTTTACGTGGTTCTTGATTTTCCGTCACGCTGATCATCTCCTTGACATTGGAAAGGGGGTGTCCCTATTTTATACGTTTTTAAATGCGCGTACAACGGGAATAATGATGAAGGCTTGCTTTTCCCGGGGGCAACACTGTTTCTCTAGACTTACACGGGGTTGATTTGCTACGATGATAAAACGCTTTTGATGTATTGTTTTGAACTGAGAGCTTGAAGAAGTAGGTTATTGGCTTCGGGGAGAAGTCTGGAGGTGCGGGACTTGGATATTTACGACGATATACGCAAAGGGGAACGCGGAGCTTGGGTAAGCATTGCCGCTTATTTATTGCTGTCCGCTTTCAAATTAATCAGCGGGTTTGTGTTTGATTCAAGCGCGCTGCTTGCCGACGGGTTTAACAACCTTACGGATATCGTGGCTTCGGTGGCAGTGCTGATCGGACTTAGAATCTCACAGAAGCCGCCGGACTCCGACCATGCTTACGGTCATTTTCGTGCGGAGACGATTGCTGCATTAGTCGCTTCTTTTATTATGGCGATGGTTGGTATCCAAGTCATCATTGGTGCGGTCCGGTCATTGATCGAAGGTGTGCATAGCGAGCCAGACATTCTGTCGGCTCTGATCGCTATTGTGTGTGCTCTGGCGATGGGCGGAGTCTATGCTTACAACCGCAGGCTGGCGAAGCAGATTAACAATCAGGCGCTCATGGCGGCGGCCAAGGATAATTTGTCGGATGCGCTGGTGAGTGTGGGCGCAGCAGTTGGGATTATCGGGGCTCAATTCGGGCTGCCGTGGCTGGACGTAGTTGCTGCGATTGCGGTAGGTTTGCTTATTTGTAAAACCGCTTGGGATATTTTCCGCCAATCGACGCATAATCTGACCGATGGATTTGATGAAAAGGAGCTGGGCGACCTGCGCAGCACCATTGCCCGAACTCAAGGCGTGGAAGGAATTAAAGACTTAAAGGCCCGGGTTCACGGGAATCACGTGCTGGTCGATGTTGTCATTGAGGTAGATCCGCAATTGACGGTGATCGAAAGTCATAAGATCAGTGACCGGGTTGAGGAACGGATGAGAAAGAAGCAAAACGTCATGCATGTTCACGTTCATATTGAGCCTAAAGAAAGATAGGACTCGATTTTGGACGGGAAGTCATAAGGATGATTGAAGAATTAGGATGAAGGTGAAAACAAGCCCGAATGGACAGGCCTAAGGTAACATTTACCAAGCCTGCCGTTCGGGCTTTTTTGGCGAAAAGCGGGCATTTGTCCCTAAAAAATAGGCCGATTGGATAAATTGGAATTAATATGTAATTTATGCGGTTACATGCGAAATCGGGTACTTTCGTTGCAGAAATCCGGTGCTATTGCACGGGGTGGGCTGCTATAGGTTACATTCGTCCAGTTTTTATAGGTCGATTGCCTCTAATTCCGATAGGTAAAATCTAGGGCCATTGTCTTTGAAAGCGCTTTTCTATAAAGTGATCTTCGACCGATTTAGACTAATTTCGACAATCGTTATAATGGGTGCAAGAACTAAAGAAAGGAGATTTTGGAACAAGACGAACACCAAGAACTTACACTAGGAGGCAGGATAACACCCATGAAAATGAAACGAAGCGTAGCCATCACATTGTTGAGTGCCATTCTTCTCTCTACTTATACAGCCGTCCCTCATCAGGCATCCGCCGCAACTGCAACCTCACAATCGATCACCAAAGGCCATATTGTCGGCGGTGTCAATTTCCGTGACAAACCTTCCACATCGGGGAAAGTGATTGGATTTCTGAAAAAAGGCTCCGAAGTCACCGTATTGGATCAAAGCAATAAATATTTCTATCTCGTACAAACCGAAGATGGGAGCACCGGTTACGTTAGTTCGAACGAAAAATACATTCAACTGGAAACTGTAAGCACCGCTCCTTCCCAACCTTCGCTCAATTTGCCTGCAACGGTGACCTACGGCGTCAATCTGCGTGATCAACCGTCCACCTCGGGCAACGTTATTACAATGCTTCGCAAAGGTACCACATTAACGATTCTCGAGCAAAGCAATGAGTATTTCTATAAAGTACAGACGGCAGACGGGATGAAAGGTTACGTTAGTACGAGCGAAAAGTATATTCAACTGGAAACTGTAAGCACTACACCTTCCCAACCTTCGCTCAACTTGCCTGCAACGGTGACCTACGGCGTCAACCTGCGTGACCAACCGTCCACCTCGGGCAACGTCATTACGATGCTTCGCAAAGGGACGACGTTAACGATTCTCGAGCAAAGTAATGAGAATTTCTATAAAGTACAGACGGCAGATGGGATGAAAGGTTACGTTAGTACGAATGATAAATATTTGGAAATTGGAGGACAATCTGGCACACCTCAGCCAACGCCTACTCCCGCTCCTTCCACTGGGATCAGCCAGCAAATCGAGCAGGTCATTCAGGCCGGTATGAAATACCTTGGCACTCCGTATGAGTACGGCTCCAGCCGCAGCAATACGGATACGTTTGACTGCTCTGATTTCGTTAGACAAGCCTATAAGGATGCTTTGGGCATCACGCTCCCTGCGGATTCCCGTAAACAAGGGGATTACATAAAGAGCAATGGAACAGCCGTATACAGCATCGATCAATTGAAGCGCGGTGATTTGGTCTTCTTCATGAGCTACAAAGGCTCTTCGGCCAAGTCTTACCAAGGAATCGACAAGCAAAGCCAACGGATTACCCACGTTGCGATCTATCTTGGCGACGGTCAGCTCTTGCACACCTATTCTAATGAAGCTGGCGGAGTGATTGTCGACAAGCTTGACGGCTCCTGGGTTTACCGCTTTATGTTTGGTGGCAGCGTCCTGAAATAAATCAAATCACCGTTTGGCCCCGTTCTTGAGTAAGGAAGTGGCCAAGCGGTTTTTTCATTTTTACGTCGAAAGAAGTAATCTTATTTCACGGTTCTACGCACACTTCCGCCCATTTTCGTGTATAGTTAAGGAAAGAATGGGTGAACGCCCAAGGACGGAAAGCGAGGAACCAGGTATGATTTGGGAGATCAGCGTGGCGGTGGCTGCAACGGCCTTTGTGGTGCTTGTCATTTATTTGGTCAAGACGCTGAAAGCGGCGGAACATTCGCTGAAGACGACCACCGAAACATTGAAGGACGTACAAAAAACGATTGATGCGCTCGGCAACGACGTCCGGCAGGTCGTCCGGCAAGCGAATGAACTGACCGGCGACATTCAGCACAAAATGAAGCAGATCGACCCGCTGATGGAATCGGTTAAACATGCGGGGGAAGTGCTAAGTGAAGTGACGTTGGCAACAAAGCAGGTTTCGGCAGCCCTTGCCCGCCGTATCGCCAGCCGTCCGCTGTCGGCCAAGCGTAAAGCTCCGGCATCTCCGGCCCCGGCAACTTCTGTACCTTCACTCCAGCCGCTGCAAGCTGAAGGAGAGCAGCCGGAGCAAGAAACGAATCGTAAATCGGCGAATTGGGTCAAATGGGTGGATGTCGCCGCCGATGTCTGGCAGAAGTATCGAAGTTAAGCGGAAGTGAAACGCCATTCAAATTTGCCGTTTCAACCAAAGATGGACTGGGTAATGTACTCTATTACTCAAGCCTTGCCCGCATTGTGAATCGAGAAGGAACGGGAAAGCGCCCCGTTCCTTCTTTTTTCAATATGATTCGTATAGCACTTCTAAGTCTCATTGGATAAGGAGATAATGATGCGAATATTGATCGTTGACGACAATCCGACAAATACCATGATCATACGTGAGATTTTAAAGAAGGAAAATTATCGCAACACGGTCACCGTCACTTCAGCCCGGGACATGTTCGAGCGGCTTGGTGTCAAAGATTTGGATTTGATTGAAGAAAGCGGACCATCTGATGTGGATTTGATCCTGCTGGATATGATGATGCCGGAGATGGACGGGATTCAGGCTTGTCGGATCTTGCAGCGCTCCGAACATCTGAAGGAGATTCCTGTTATCGTAGTTACAGCCGTTGGGGATTCCCACAAGCTGGCGGAAGCGTTGGATGCCGGAGCTGTAGATTATGTGACGAAACCGATCAACAAGGTGGAGCTGATGGCGCGAATTCGTCTGGCACTGCGGCTGAAGCTGGAGAAGGACTGGCATCGGAACCGGGATCAGCGCATCCAGGAGGAATTGAAGCTTGCGTCGCTGGTTCAAAATGCGGTCCTTAGCGCCCCGATCCGTGATTCGGAGTTCGAAATCGATGCCCTATACAAGCCTTCTTATGAGTTGGCCGGAGATTTGTACTCCTGGTATTCGCTTGGTGAAGGGAAGTATGCAGTGATCCTGCTGGATATGATGGGGCATGGCATTTCTTCTTCTCTCTTCTGTATGTTCATCTCCTCTGTTCTCAAAGATACCGTGTTTACCTATGTGGAACCGAAGCTGGTCATTGAGGAGCTAAACCGCCGCTTTATCCAGCTGCATATTGAAAGTAAATTGATTCAATATTATTTCACCGCCATCTATCTTGTGGTGGATACCCGGCGCAAAGTGATCGAATACGTGAATGCCGGACATCCCCCAGCCCTCCTCTACACGGATAAGAAGCAACCCGTTCGTTTTGATCAAGTGGGGCCTCCCGTAGGCTTGTTTGATGGAATCGAAACCTATCCGCAGGTTCTACATTACGAAGGGCCCGGCCATCTCGTTCTCTACACCGACGGGTTGATAGATGGGCAGGAGAATTCCATAGAGGCGCGGCAGGCATGGCTGGAGGAGCAGTTGAAGACCTGCAGTCATCACTTCGACCGCGAGGCGATGAGTCGGTTGTTCTTCCAAGATGCCGCTCCGCTGAACCGAGAAGATGATAGATGTCTGGTCTGGATCTCGTTCAAATAACCCCCTTGATTCAGTCGTGGACAAGCTGGGTTATGTTGTATTAAGAAAACCTATTCCAGGGAGAGTATTTCATGAATACAAGAAAAAGTTTGAAATTTTCCACCACAACCCAACGAGAAAACGGAGTTATTACCGTATCGCTGCGAGGTGAGTTGGATTTGTCTGCAGCGCCGGATTTCCGGAAGGTGATGGATCCGCTGGTTGGCATCGATGACGCGGATTTAGTCCTGAATCTGAAGGAGTTGAAATACATCGACAGCACCGGAATCGGAATTTTTCTGTCCATCTTAAAAGCGAGGCATGGGATGAACTCGAAGTTTTACGTACAGGAAGTACCGGACCATATCCGGAAGCTGTTTGAAATGACGGGGATTGCTAAGTTTTTCGCGGAGCAGGAGAACTCCCAATAAGGAAAGGATCGAGTCTTAATGATAGAAGAAACAGAGAGAATTGTCATCAGCCTACCGGCTACGGCAGAATACGTGGATATTGTTAGGCTGAATCTGTACGGTATTGCTTCCAAGATGGGATTTTCGTACGAGGAAATTGAAGACATGAAAGTGGCGGTATCCGAAGCTTGCAACAATACGGTGTTGTATGCGTACAAGCAGGATGCCGGCAAAATGGAAATCACGTTTGAGATCTTAACGGATGCTTTGTCTATTACGGTCAAAGATGAAGGGGAGAGCTTTGAGCCGTGGCGACAGGCTGGAGGCGTGACTCTACACGAAAAAGAGTTGAGCGAGGCCCCGATTGGCGGATTAGGTTTCTATCTGATGCAGGCGCTTATGGACGACGTCCGCGTAGAAACGCAATCCGGAAAAGGCACAAGGGTGACGATGGTCCGCCGACTCCAGAGGAGTGAAGAGAAGGTATGACCGATCGTGCGGCTCCCCAAGCTTCTTTGCACGAATCTACCCGCCTCATTCAGCTGTACCAGCAAACCAGAGACAATGAGATCGCCACGCAGTTAATCCGGAAATACGATTCGATGGTCAAAATGGCCGCCGCGAAAATTGCTCGAAATCGACCGGATTTGTACGAAGACCTCTACCAGGTGGGCGAAATGGCATTAGTGCGTTTGCTGCAGCAGTATGACAGCGAGCTGGGTATTCCGTTTGAACCGTATGCGATGAAGAGCATGATCGGACATATGAAAAATTATTTGCGCGACAAGTCTTGGTATATTCAAGTGCCGCGGAGAATTAAAGAAAAGGGAGCGCTGGTTCAGCAGGCGATTGATGAGCTGACGCTGAAGCTGGAGCGATCTCCCAATGTACAGGAGATCGCGGAGGTTCTGGAGCTCTCGGTGGAAGAAACGGTTGAGGTGCTGGCCGGACGGGATTGTTATCATTACGTGTCCCTGGATTCGCCCTTATCACCGGACGAAAGCGCCGTAACGCTGGGTGAAATGATCAGTGCGGATGCGGACGACTACGATGCGCTTGAGAACCGCATGGATTTGCAACAAGCGCTGGGACAATTAAAGGCGCAAGAACAGCAGGTTCTGCTGATGGCTTATCAGGAAGGGCAATCCCAAAGGTCCATTGCCCGGAAGCTGGGGATCTCTCAGATGAGTGTATCCCGCATTCAGAAGCGGGCGACCGAACGCCTGAAGCAAATCATGAATCATATGAACACCACATAAAGCGTTGCCTTGGGGATATGGGGGCGACGCTTTTTTTGCTTATATTTATTGTCCGGGATCAGGCAGCAAGCCGTCCTTCTTATCTTCCCGGTTGGTTTGCATAGCTTCCATATCTTCTCCCAGCTGAATGAGATCCTCCATGTCATTCACCATGGAGCCGTTCTCCGCTTCGTCGATGTCTTTATGCTCAGGATACTCGCCGGCTTGGGCAGCCCGGATTTGCCTCGTGACATACTGCTCCTGCAGGTCCTCGGGTTGGGTCATGGATGTAGCCTCCTTTGTTCTCTTATGAAACCGTAAATAGTTTGCACAAACGCCTTTATCGTATACCTGGCGCTCTCTTGCTTCTTGCTAGATGGCTCTATAGCCAGCGGGCTTCCAAAGTACTATACTGTGTAGGAATGGAGCAAAATGTGTGCAGGGAATGGATCAGGTTAAGGAGAGAACAAGAGATGAACTATAACGAAGCTTTGCTGGTGAATGAATATCGCGGGGGGCTGCTGGAATGCGCTCACTATGGTCATATTTGTATTGTTGATGAACGAGGAAACATTGTGGGGCGAGCGGGTAATCCCCAAGCCACCGTATTTACTCGCTCTGCGGCCAAGCCGATCCAGGCGATTCCAGGGATCCGTGCCGGAATTAAGGAGGCTTACGGGCTAACTGACGAGGAGATTGCCATTATGGCCGCTTCACACCGAGCTGAGGAGATCCATGTCGAGACGCTGAATCGAATTTTGGAGAAGACGGGGCTGACCGAAGAACGGCTCATTTGCGCTCCCAGCCTGCCGCTGGATCGAGTTGCCAAGGAACAGCTGCTTCGACAAGGCGGGACGTATCGCCGAATCTACCATAATTGTTCGGGTAAACATTTAGGCGTTCTGGCTTATTGCAAAATGAAAGGATACCCGTTGGAAAGCTATAATCATCCGGAGCATCCGGCTCAGAAGGAAATCTTGACGACGCTGGCGGGCTTGGCAGGGCTTACGGAAGCGCAGATTACTCTGGGTACAGATGGCTGCGGTTTTCCTGTGTTCGCCCTTCCGTTATCCGCTTTGGCTTCCGCCTATTTGAAGCTGGCATGTCCGGATTTGATCGAGGATGCGTCTACCGCTGAGGCAGTCAGAGTGATTACTAACGCCATGAACCGTCAACCCTTGCTGGTTGCTGGCACCGGGCGGGTGGATTCGATCCTGCTGGACGATCCGAATATCGTGGCCAAAGGCGGTTTTAAAGGGGTTTATGCGTTTGCTTTGCGCCGTGAGCGCGTGGGGATCACGTTTAAAATTCAGGACGGTTCCGAGGAAGAGTGGGGAATGATCGCTTTATCCGTACTGGAGCAGCTCGGATACGAAAACGAAGGAACGCTGCAGAAGCTCCGCGAGGCGTTCCCGTCTTCGATCAAGAACGATGAGGGCTGGGAAGTAGGGAAAGCCGAAACTGTGTTCCAGCTGGAACGCTAACTCTGAATCAGAGCCGCTTACCGGTTAGGCTTTGTTCCGCAGTCTTCCCAGTTCTTGAGCCAGCGCTTCCACTTCGGAGATGCTGAGCCGCTCTTTGCTCATGACGATGTCATAAACATCGCGGATATCATCATATTGGTTAACGTGGAATGCGGACGCCGACATCGCTGCTGCGGAAGCCATTTTCAGCTTGCTTTTGATCGCTTCGATCATGAACTCAATATTTTCCTTGCTCTTGATGGACAGATCCATAAGTTTTCATCCTTCCGATTTATGGGTTATTAGCTATTGTACCACGAGGGAAGCGGTTCATGAAATTTTGCGGCCTGGCGTCCGAATGCGTTACAATCAGGTTACGAAATACCGGGAGGGAGCGTGTCTAGGTCATGCAGGAACAGAAGGAATGGCCGGCAGCGGGAGTAAACCGGAGGAAGCTGAGCGGCGGGGAGCTGGCGGCTTTTTTTGCAGACATTCGTGCCCGGCATCTTCGTGAGGACGTTACATTTCTGTGCATCGGTACGGATCGGTCGACGGGAGACGCACTGGGGCCGTTGGTGGGAACGAAGCTGACCGAGCTGGGATTTGAGCACGTCATCGGGACACTCCGCGAGCCGTGTGACGCAACCAATCTGGAGAGGCGCATGGCCGAAATTCCCGAAGGGCGCGTGATCATCGCCATCGATGCCTGCCTGGGGATGGCCGATTCCGTAGGGACGTACCTCGTGTCCAGCCAGCCGCTGCAACCGGCCCGGTCCGTCGGAGCCAGCTTGCCTGAGGTCGGGCATTACAGCATCGCTGCAGTCGTGAACGTCAACGGTCCCAAGCCCTATTGGACGCTGCAGATGACCTCGCTGTACAAGGTCATGCAAATGGCCGATGAAATCGCGGACGCTGTGGCATCGGCGTTCCGGTGAGAAGGTTGGATGAAGCGAGGGACTGAGCAGCGGAGCGTACGTTTGGGGTACGTGAGCAGCGGAAGGCCCGGCTGAGTTCAAGATTCGATGTCGAATGTGCTTCAAGATTCACCACGTGATCCGAAGATAACTTTTTGAATAACCGGTTCAAATCAGAGTTCAAAAAGTTAGGTTTGGAGCACCGAGAAGGTTGGATGAAGCGAGGGACTGAGCAGCGGAGCGTACGTTTGGGGTACGTGAGCAGCGGAAGGCCCGGCTGAGTTCAAGATTCGATGTCGAACACGCTTCAAGATTCACCACGTGATCCGAAGATAACTTTTGAACAACCGGTTCAAATCAGAGTTCAAAAAGTTAGGTTTGGAGCACCGAGAAGGTTGGATGAAGCGAGGGACTGAGCAGCGGAGCGTACGTTTGGGGTACGTGAGCAGCGGAAGGCCCGGCTGAATACAAGATTCGATGTCGAATGTGCTTCAAGATTCACCACGTGATCCGAAGATAACTTTTTGAACAACCTTTAAAATTGAGATGAAAGTGGGTAGCGTAATGGACAAAGTAACAGTCAACGGAACAACGATCGCCTATGAACAACAAGGACAGGGCGAAACAGTAGTTTTGCTGCACGGTTTCTGCGGCAGCTCCGCTTACTGGGAGAAGGTTCAGCCGCTGCTTGCCGAACAATATCAGGTCATCGCCCCCGACCTTCGGGGCCACGGGGCCACAACTGCGCCAGTCGGCGCGTATACGATCGATCAAATGGCGGATGATGTCGCTGGTCTGATGGAGGCGCTGGGCATCACCAAGTACACGCTGCTGGGTCATTCGATGGGAGGCTACACCGCCCTATCCTTAGCTCAGCGGTATCCAGATCGGTTGAATGCCTTTGGTTTGATCCACTCCACCGGCTTTCCGGACAGTGAAGAAGCGAAGGAGAAACGGCTTCAAGCGGTTTCCCGCATCCGGTCTGAAGGCATTACCCACTTTGTAGATGGGCTCGTGCCGGGGTTGTTTGCACCGGACAATGTCAGCAAACTTGGAGCTGAAGTGGATCGCGTGAAGGAGATTGGCTACAAGACGCCGCCTCAAGGGGCAACGGGAGCCGCGCTGGCGATGCGCGAGCGGCCCGACCGCCGCGACGTGATGGAGTCGACATCGCTTCCGCTGCTGCTGGTCGCAGGTGAAAATGATAACGTCGTACCGATGGCGCGGCTGTTTACGACTGAAGGACCCAACGTCACAAAGGCGGTCATCAAAGGCGCGGGCCACATGAGTATGTACGAAGCGCCGGAGCAGCTCACAGCCGTCATCGCCGATTTTATGCGCAGCGTCACGGGAAAGATCGTAGAAGTGTAAAACCTAGCAAGTCTAAACAACGTTTCGCAAGAATCAGCTAGTCGAACCGAGGCCAAAGAACCGGAGATTTCATGGAAAACTCCGGTTTTACGGCTTTTTTTGAATTGGCGGGAAGCCAGCCTTGAACTTAGGGACGAGAGGAGGAGTGTCCGTGCTGCGAAGAGATTACCTGATGAAGATGATCGAAGAAATGACGGAAATGCTGGGAAAAGTGTTTATGCTCAAACAGCAGAAAAAGAAGATCGAAGCATTATGGACGCTCGACGAGCTGTTTAAAAGGCAGTTTCGCTTGAGCTCCCATCTGCTGGAGAACTTACCTGCCAAAGACATCGTGCGCCTGTTTCAAAGCGGCGGGGAAATCGAGGCGGACAAGCTCCAAAGTCTGTCCCGTCTGCTCAAAGAAGAGGGAGACGTCTACGAGAGCTCTGGAGAGTCGGACGAAGCGGTAAAGCGCTGGATCAAATCATTTCATCTATACTTGACCGCTGCGCTCCATGGGGCGGACCGCTCCCTATGGGATCTGCCCGCGGCCATTGCTGAGCTGCAATCGCTGCTAAAGTCTTACCGTCTTCCGCCGGACACCGAATGGCTGGTGTTACAATGGGAAGAAGCGGAAGGCCGGTACGACCAGGCAGAAAATGCACTCTACCGCTTGCTGGAGGAAGGCCATGCTACTAAAGAAGAGGCGGTAGCGTTTTATCAGCGGTTGCTTGCGCTACCGCGAGATACACTTGCGGCGGGAGGCTTGCCGGTTGAAGAAGTTGAAGAAGGGCTTGCCGACGTCCAGGCTAAATTTTGAACAACCGTTATGATTTATTGACTACTATGCAGAAAGGCAGCTGTTAATCAATCATGGAATCACTGCGCAAACTCGCGAACGAACTGGCGGAGAAGGGCAGTCTGATCACAGCAACGATCAGCGGCCGCCGCAGACCGGGGGAGACGGAATACACGAAGGTTCAAATCAAACCGGTCGAAATCAAAAAGAGTTTACACTATCAATTTGCCTACCACTACCCCAACAAGGTGCTGCATCAAAATATCCCGGCTGACGGTTTCGCGGACGAGCTGGCGAAGTTGTTTGAGGAGTTCCGGCAAGGATTGCTGTGCACGGCGGAGGCCGATTATCAGGTCTTGATCAGCAAGAAGTTTAAGGTCACGATTCTGAAAAAAGCCCCCTCGCGTAAGCCGCTGGGGACGCTGACCCATAATCGGAAGAAGCAATATGTGTTGGAGGAAGGAACACCGGTTCCGTTTTTGGTGGAGCTCGGGATCATGAACGGGGAAGGCAAGGTGCTCGCTAAAAAGTACGATAAGTTCAAGCAAATCAACCGTTTCCTTGAAATGGTTCAGGATGTCCTTCCTCATTTACCGACGGGGCGGCCGCTGACCATCGTTGATTTTGGGTGCGGCAAATCCTATTTGACGTTTGCGCTGTATCATTATTTGGCCGTACAGCAGCAAAGAAAACTGAACGTGATTGGCTTGGACCTCAAGGCCGACGTAATCGAGCATTGCAGCGGGTTAGCACGCAAACTGCAGTATGACGATCTGAAGTTTCTTGTTGGCGACATCGCCGACTATGACGAGCTTAACGCGGTGGATATGGTCGTAACGCTCCACGCCTGCGACACGGCGACAGATGCAGCGCTGGAGAAAGCGGTGCGCTGGGGCGCATCGGTCATCCTGTCCGTGCCTTGCTGTCAGCATGAGCTGTTTAATCAGGTGCAAAACGAAGTGCTGCAGCCGCTGTTGGGTCATGGCATCCTGAAGGAGCGCTTCTCTGCACTGGCGACGGATGCGATTCGCGCTAAGCTGCTGGACGTGATGGGCTACAAAACGCAACTGCTGGAGTTCATCGATATGGAGCATACGCCGAAAAATATCCTGATCCGCGCAGTGAAATCGGGCGGAGGGAACGTGTCGCAGCTCTGGCGGGAGTATACGGCGTTCCGCGATTTCCTAAGCGCTGATCCGTACCTAGAGCGCGCTTGTCGCGATTTGCTGCCGGAGGCGGCAACGCAAAGTAACTGAGATTGAACCGGTTGGGAGGCGTCCCAACCGGTTTTTTTGTGGTTTTGATAGGAGAGGGGGGCTGTTGCTGATACAGGGGGCACGCTAACTGCAAAAGTGCAGTTATTTTTTTGGAATTTGGACTTAAAACGCGAGTTTAACTGCAAAAGCCCTAAGGCCCCCTAAATAAACTGGAGTCCTCCCCTACAAGGATTTACAATGGAAATAAGGGAGAGGATTCAGTTATGGGAAAAGCCAAAGATGAATTTCGTTTAAAGGTA
>Ga0310825_100861_pt1 | contig 15966 bp, 14 predicted proteins | sample WT_ome_9_FD_202243 | JGI IMG/M metagenome (GOLD analysis project Ga0310825, IMG submission 202243) | Sorghum-adapted microbial communities enriched on wild type (WT) sorghum from Joint BioEnergy Institute, Emeryville, California, United... ... | reverse complement strand
CGACCCAGGGAGATATGGGAGGGTAAACCACAAGGGTTCATGTGGAGATCCATATGCGACCATACGGCTTTAAAAAGCGGGGTGACCACCACCTCTATTCCCGCCAACAGGTCGATCCCAAATATTCACTCCTCGTCAAATCCTATCCAAGGGGGCTTTGGATGTCAAAGATGAAATCATGCGAAAAAGCGAGAAAAACGGAGAAAACATTATTTTATTGAGGGAGGTGACTTATGCGAAGGTTCTCACCGCGCGAAAGACGGGCGATCGAGCGCATGGAAAAACAGATCTTCAAGAAGCAACGAAAGAATCCATCTCTTGTTCATTGGACAGATGAAGAGCTGATGGAGCTGATTATGATGAATCGCTATCAGTTTTTTCCTCAACAAGAGAGGCCCCGCTCATCTTCTCGGGGCCCAATGTAATGAAGGCATCAACCATCTCCCGTGGCAAACGCATAATCTCCGCGCCCGCGCCGCTTCACCTCGTACATCGCCTTGTCCGCATGGTTGACGAGGGTGTCGCTGTCCTGCCCGTGCTCCGGATAGAAGCTCACGCCGATGCTGATCTGCAAAGGATGAGCTTTCTCATCCACGACGAGCGGATGCTCTGCCAGATGGGTCCGCAGCTGCTCGATCTTCTCCGTCACCCGCTCCTTCGAGGCATTCCGACAGAAGATGATGAACTCATCGCCGCCAAGACGCGCCGCGAAGTCCTCCTCCGTCAGGATGGCCCGAATCGAATCCGCCACCTGGACCAGAGCCTGGTCGCCGACCAGATGCCCGTAGTGGTCATTGATCTCCTTGAACCGGTCCAGGTCGAACATCAGCACCGCCAGTCGCTCTCCGGTATCTCTGGCCTCCGCCAAAGCGCTCTCGAACCGGTCGAAGAAGAACTTCCGGTTCGGCAGCTTCGTCAGCATATCGTGATAGGCCATGAACATCAGCTCCTGCTCCTTCGCCATCTGCGCGGTCACATCACGCAGGATCAGGATCAGATGCGGCTTGTACTCGACCGATATGTAATCGCCGTCGATCACGAGCTCGGTCCTGGTATCCCCGCTGCTCACCGTCATCGCCACGTCCTGGATCGGCAATCGATGCTGAATCCTGATCAGCAGCTCGCCCTGCAGCAGATTCCCGATGCTCCGAGGGTGAACCTTCAGCACCTCGAACAGCTTCCGGGCAGCCGGATTCGCCTCCCGCACATTGCCCTCCAGATCGGTGAGGACGATGGCAACGGGACTCACGTTGAACAGCTGCGACAGATGGACCTCCTCATGATTCAGAAACTCATATCTCCGCATGGTTCGTTGCAGAAACACGCACCACATCAGAGTGCCGTAGATGTAAGGATAAGGCGGCAGATAGCCCTTGAAGTCGATGACGCCGATCGTCAGGTTGAAGAACATCGTCACCAGGACGCCATAGATGAGCTCCCTGTAGATGGCGCGAAGCTCACGCTGGCCGGTGTTCGCGATCCCCCGCCACAGGATGAGAATATACACCACGTTAAACGCATTGCTTCCGAACATGGCGATATAGTACGCGGAGTTGTAGACCGGCAGCTTCCAGAGCTCGGTCTGGTGAAAGGCGCTGCCAGACACCATCTCGTCATTGAACAGCAGGTTAAGAACCACCAGCAAGGTCGGCAGATAGAACAGGTAAGGGTAGACGAATCCGGGGAGCTTGTGCGCCATATCCGTCAGCCGGGTGAACAGGTGCAGGCCAAGACCGACGATGGTGATGCCGGAGACGCTGAACCACGCGGACGTAAGAATTGGGCTGTATTCGATGGGGAGATAATGGCGGACGAATTCTTCGAGAAAGAGAGACAGACAACAGGCGACGATCCCGCTGACCAGCAGATATTCGATTCTCTTGCGGTTACGCGACAGGATATCCACCAGCAGGTAGATAAAATAAAGAATGGGGACCAGATGGGTCAGTATCGGCGCAACCGTAGCAGCCAGGCTCATACCATCACCGTTCCTCCGCAGGGATATGCGATGCCATATCTACGCCAACGATCGTGCTGTTTCGAGAATATTCGACAAAACGATCGAATCTTGCAATAATTGATCTCCGGTACATTTTACCATATTTTTAAGACGAATACCGATAATTGTTTGATGCTGCTTGCGCATCCCCTCGCCCACATTCCGCAGATGAAGATCTCCCATATGAAACGCGCACCGGTATAACCGGCGCGCGCTTGCCTAGAGTTTCTTGGTGGATAGATTGCCCGAGTTGTCGACACGAATTCGCCACCGCGACCCGTCCGGCGAACGCAGGATTACGCCACTCGTGTTGCTTGTGATCTCGAAATCATCATGAAGGTTGGGATGCATATATGGTGAGTATGGACGCAGGAGGTCTTCGCTGACGATCGGAGTCAGGAAATAGTAGGAGGTTGCGGACTTCATGAAGATCATCCGCAGATCCCAATAGGCGGCGTCGGCCTTATCAGGCGCTTTCGAACCTTGCATCACGACTTCGTGCCATTGCGTATATCCGTCCGTAGAATACTTGGAATAGATGTTCCCTTCGGCATCGCGGAGATCCCGATATCGAAGATGGAACCGTACTTGATGGCCCTGTTCATTGACCACCAACGCTTGCACATTCATGGTGCCCTTATACTTGCTCCCCGGACCGCGATTCAGAAATGGAATGATCACCCTTGGCTCGCCTTTCCCGTTGGGAGTAAACTTGAACACTGTTGGCGGATGTTCGCCGTAGAGCTGCTCCACACTTCTCGGAAGGGGCGGATAGGATTTGGCGATCTCCAAAGTCCCGTTTTCCACCTTCCACGATGCATGATTGGTGTTGAGCAACTGGCCGGATACGATCGGATTCCGCGTGTGTGTTCGAATATCATTATACAGAAGTGATTGGACAGACAAATGATCAATCACATCATAATCGCGTTCGATGATGTCGACATATCGCATGTCCTTGAATCCGGATAGATCGTTGACGCCCCATAACTTTTGAATCCAGGCCATTTTGCCTTTCGGCTGATGCGGACTTATACGCGCCCCGCCATGATGCTCTCCCAAGATTCGGCAATCCCGAACCTGGCCCAGAACAACCGCATATTGCTGCGGCTCAGGCACCAGTGACGGTGGCATCGGGTTGACCCATCCTTGACCAGCCTTCGAATAGTCAGTCGGCGACCAAGACATGCCGAAGCCGTGAATCTGTGTTCTCCAGGTGAGCGATTCGGGAAGCAGCTTGATGCAACATTCACCGATCACTTCAAAACGGGTGTCCTCCAGCACGCAGGAGTACAGGCCAATACCGCTGTTGCCGATTTCACTGTTCACTTGAAGAATGCCATAGGGCGTGAATCCCAGATGGGATGCCTTCTCTTCTTTTTCGCCAAAAAGGGCCCTTCATAGGCCCCTTATTGTCACCCCTGCTGTTGACTGGTTATCTGGCTGTCATTCTTTTCACTGTACATATTTTCATTCTCCTGATAGTCCGTCTTGTCATCCATCGCCCGCTTGCGGCGATCCTTCTTGTCCTGGTTGAGCTGCTGCGCCTCATGCGCATTGACCGGCGTATGTTCCAGCTCATCCACGACATTCCGCAGGTTCTTGTCTGCTTCCATCTGTCTGTCCTCCTTTGGCTTACAGGAATCGCTGTTTATTCTGGACCATGACAGACGGAAATATGCACCAGTTCGTCTGACAACCGCACAATGAACGCACAAAGGCCGCCCGTCAGTCAGTTCCTCTCTGACCTTCCGGCGGCCTCGTCTCCATCCTTGACTGCCATCAGAGCAGCATATTCATCAGCCATTCGCTGCCGGATGGCGACATCCACATCTGCATCGATCGCTGGTACATCGCGAGATGCTGAAGCTGGCGGGCCTTGTTGTTCAGCAGGCTGCTGGCCGGCACCTCATGGAATCGCTCCGCTGCCGCGGACAGCCGCTCTGCCAGACCGTACCTGCCGATGATCGCTCTCGAGGTTTGCTCGAAGTTCACGTCCAGGCTCCTCTTCATCTGTTCCTCATTCAGTCGGAGCGTCCCGTCCGCATGGCGGGTGATGCCGAATCGCTCGTAAGCCGATAAAGAGAAGACAGCATCCAGGCCATGGCGAACAGAGGCATTCATGACTCCTCCAGCTTCCTTCAGTCGGCCGAACATCGCATTGTAGTTCGACACCAGCTCCTTGACCTGAGACAGGATCTTGTCCGAATCCGCTCTGACCAGAATGTTCACCGTCTCCGAAGATGGCGCTGCCAGCGTTGCCGTCACCTTGCCCTTCTCCAGCTCGATCGTGTTCGATTGCGACGTTTGCAGCGGGCCTCCGTTCACCCTGCAGGATGCATTGGTGGCCTGCCGCGTGACCTGGGTGACCCCAGTCGCCGCCATCGCCTGGCCGGTTACATCCTCCACTTCGAAGGCATAGTCCGTCCCTGTCCTGTCACTGCGCAGCTCCAGCCTGATCTTGCCGGTCTCCTGGTCGGTGACGACCGATGCGGTGACTCCTGTCTTCGCCTGGTTGATCGCATCCCGCAGCTTGGTCAGCGCCTGTTCGTTGGTATCGCTGGCGGAGATGGCCGCCGATACCTTCGTCGTCTTGCCGCCGATGGTGATATTGAACTCGTTTACTCCGGAGCTCACCGTCGTCGCATCTGACTTCGACAGGGACGTTCCGCTGTTGATCTGCTCAGTGGCGATCGATTCCACCTTCACCGCATAGGATCCGACAGCAGCCCCGTCTGATGCCGATGCGGTCACCGTCTTGCTGTCCGAGGATTCCGTTGTCCTCGCCTGGAAGGCCGAAGTCTCCTTGTCCAGGAGCTCCCGCGCCGATTCCTGCATCTTCAGCGAGGCTTTCAGAAAGTTGGCGATGCCGGTAGCGGCATTCTTCATATATTGCTCATATAGACGCACTATGCGAGAACATCTGCGAGATGAGGGTCCTCTTGTCTCCCTGGTGATAGGAAGTCGTCGGGGTCCATGCATTTGTCCTGGTGATGGTCTGGAACATGAGGTTACGTGTTGGAAGAGTTGTACAGATTCATCTTCGGGTAGATCATCCGTTCCTCCTTTCCCATCGACATGGTCCATGCTTGTGGTTCGTAGCTGTCGCGCGATGATTAGATGATCATCTCCATTCTTCTTCCATGCTATCACGAAATATTCGAATGATGTCGATATGTTAAGATTTAACATTTTCCAGGCTTTAGCCAGGGATCGAGCTGATCTCACGGATCCGCTGCCTGCGCATCCATTGGGTGGCGACCCACTTCTCGCCGCGTACGACAGGCACGCTGCTGTGCAAGGTCAGTTTGTTGATCTCCTGATCGCGATAGAAATATTCAAAATAGACCGCAGTCCCGCGCTTCGGCTTCACCGCCAGCTCCAACAGGGGGAATACGGTCTCTCCCCCTTCCTCCACATCGTTCAGGTAGATCACCAGCGTGCTGATCCGGTTGTTTCTCGCCGAAGGGCTGTTCGGGTTGAAGAAATCATAGTGCGCCCGGTACTCCTGCCCAGGCCCATAGTGGAGGACCTGCAAGCCTTCCGCATGTTCGATCGGCACGTTCATCAGTTGGGAGATCCGGTTCTCGATGCGCTGGATGAATGGGCTCTCCATCTCATCGAAGAACATGCCGCGGCTCGTGCGAATCTCGCTGACCACCTTGTTGACCAGCCTGGACTCTTTCAGGCGCGGAGCGGCCAATTCGATCAACTGTTGGCATTCCTCGTCAGTCAGCACCCCTTCCAGCCTCATGATCAGAGGCTCCGGGTGCAGCACCGTCGCCGCCACGGTGCGGTCATCGAGCGAGTAGTGGGGTTGGATCGGCAAAATTGATGACTCCTCGCTCATATCTCTCACCTCTACGATAACAGGATGATAGATTCTGACAAAAAATGTCTTTCTCTATCTACTATTATACAACATCGCTCGACATCGGAATATCCCTTTTAATCCCTTTTAATAACAAAAAAAGGACCCATCCGAGGACCTCTGTGCTTCCCAATCGTGTGACACCACCAGCTTGAACTCCATGCTCAGTTCATGGAACATGCCGACCATTTGCTTCAGGTCATCAATCGCCGCAACGACGTTTATCATACGGGCCCTTCGCATGGGCCTGCAAGAAAGAGACACCTGTTCAGAAGGTTGCGTTTTTTCGAGAATTCGTAAAGAAATTGCATTATACGAATTTTTTATATATTGTAATATTTATTGCTGAACACGGTGTAAACCCTTCCATCAAATTGATAGATTGCCGTTGAAGCTTATCCTCACCCAAGCTCATTCACCTTCAACGATGATCCAGGAGGAGAAACATGAAACAGCGAAAGTTAAAAAAGGGCGGTCTTATCTTCCTCATTACCATCCTGTCGATGATCCCCCCTCTTGCGACGGATCTGTACATGCCTGCTCTGCCGGATATGGTGACGTATTTCGATACGACCACGTCCATGACCAGCCTGACGATGACGTTTTTCTTCATCTTCATGGCCATAGGCACGCTGGTGCTGGGGCCTGTGAGCGACAAGTACGGCAGAAAGCCCGTGCTCGTCTGGAGCACCGTCGCCACCCTGCTGTGCAGCGTCATATGCGCCTTCTCGCCGAGCATCACGTTCCTGATCTGCATTCGCGCCATTCAGGCGTTCGGTTCGGGCGGCATGATCGCGATCGGCTCCGCGCTGGTGAAAGACAGCTTCGAAGGGCCGGAGATGGGCAAGGTGCTGTCGATCACGCAAGCGCTGATGTTCATCGCCCCGGTGTTGGCGCCGATCCTGGGGGCGTCCATCCTTCAGGTTGCCGATTGGCGCATGACCTTCATCGCGCTCGCTGCGCTGAACGCCATCACTTTGATCTTCGTGCTGCTGCTCGAGGAAACCTTGCCCGCGGACAAGCGCATCCAGGAGAGCACCCTGCGTTCCATACTGGGCTTGACCAAGGTGATCCGCAACCCTGTGTTCACCTTCATCCTGGTGATCAGCGGCATCCTGACCGCTCCTTTCATGGCCTATCTCGTGGTGGCTTCCTATGTCTATGTGAATGAATTTCAGATATCGGAGACGATGTTCAGCGTCTATTTCGCGATCACCTCGGCCTGTTCGGTAGCCGGGCCCCTGCTGTATGCGCGCATCGGCCAGAAGCCGTATCGTAAGGTGCTGGCGATCGGTTGCTGCGTGACGACATTGGCGGGCACCCTCCTGCTCACGATCGGCAAGCTGAGCCCGAACCTGTTCCTGCTCAGCTTCATCCCGTTCACCGTGATGTCAACCTTTATCCGGCCGCTCACCGCCCATCTGCTGCTCAATGCGCAGAAGGACAACATCGGCGCCGCCTCAGCCGCCATGAACTTCGGATTCACGATCCTCGGCAGCCTGGGCATGTTCATCGGCTCGCTGGGATGGTCCAGCTATATTACCGGAATTGCCATGACCATCTTCATGTGCACCGTTATATCCGCGGTGATCTGCCTTGCAGCTGGCAAGCTGGGCGTGTTCAAGGGACTTGACCAGGCCAGGGGATCCTGACCGCCTGACCATCAACTGAGACGCCGCTGTTCAGATCGTCAGCCAAGATCGGCCAATAGACATGCCAACAGCCTGGCGGACACAACCGATTGAAACACAGCCCATAATTGAACTGCCTTCGCCAGCGGCATCCCCGCGACCCCGGCAAGATCTCATGCGCATGTCTTGCCGGGATGCCGCCGGCTTATCCGTTCGGGTCCAGCTATTCCCGCGATTCCAGTGCCCGAAGCCCCTTCGACCTGGAGATCAGCAGCGCCGTGATGACCAATCCCAATCCGGAGAGCATGATCAGAAGCCCGATGCCCCTGGTCTCTCCCGTGCCGATCACTCTGCCGACCGTATCCGCCAGAACACCGCCTTCCTTCAATGCCGGGTTAAAGACATAATCCGCAAGCACCCCCGCAAACACATAAGCCACGATATACCCCAGTTGCGAGATGAGCGAGATCAGTCCCCACGCCCGGCCCTGCTTGTCATTGGCGATGGATGTGCGGATCAGCACCTCGATGCTCGTATTGGCAAACGGCAGAGAGGCGAAGAACAGAAAGCCCGCCACCGTGATGACCGGTATGCTGGTGGTGGCGCCGAAGCCCGCCATCGTGATGCCTGCCGCAACGAAGCTGGCCACCATCACGTTCACCAGATTCTTCCTGATTAGGCCGCCGCCGATGAGCATGCTTGAGACAAGCATGCCGCAGGCGACCACCGTCTGCAGGATGCCCGTAGTCTGCTCGCTGGCAAAGGACAGCAGCATCGGTCTCGCCAGCACCTGAAGGATACCCATATAGAACACCAGCACAGACACCAGGACGATGAGCAGCAGCACCCCTCTGGATGCCGCGATCACCTGCCAGCCTTCCCTCAGATCCTGAAGGAAATCCAGCTCCTTCTTCTCCGCCGGCCTGGTCTTCAGAGACCTTCTGACCGACAGGATCGCCACAACGGTCACCACCAGCGTCAGGATGTCGATCACGAGGATGAGCTCCATGCTGTGCCAGGCGAGGATCAGCCCGCCCAGGATCGGCGAGATCAGGAACTTGGAGGCTGACGCGATCCCCACCATGCCGCTGGCCCTGGCATATTCCTCCTCGGTCAGCAGATCCGTCAGCGTGGCTTTATAGGCTGGGTCCAGCAAGGACGAGAAGGCCGAGCTGAACCCGACACACAGGCAGATCTGCCATACCTGGATATGGCCTGCCATCATCAGCACCAACAAGAGGAGAAGACCCAGGCCTGAGATGCTGTCCCCCAGCGCCATCAGCAGCCTGCGGTCATACCGGTCCGCCAGCACCCCTGCCACAGGAGTGAGCAGAATCAACGGCAGCAGCGCGGCCATCTCCACCATGGCCACATCCAGCGCGGATCCGGTCAGCTGCCACACATAGACGCCAAGGCCAAAAGCCGTCATCCCCGTACCGATATTCGAGATCCATTCTCCCATCCAGATGATGAGAAACTTGCGGAATCCCGCCTCTGTCTTCACGTCACTCATCGCCATGTGCTCCTTGTCACTGTTCTCCAATCAGATATCCATCATGGATATATCATGCCGTCAGACGTTAAGCTCGATCATCTTCCTCGCAACCTGCTCAACCCTGGCCTCCATGCCCGTCCCGTCTCTCCTGGACAGCGCCAGCTCGCTCACGATCCGGCCATCGCGCATGAACAGGACCCGCTCCGCCCACGCCGCCACCCTGGCGTCATGCGTAACCAGCATCACGGCTGTTCCCTCCGCATTCACCTCCGCGAAGAGGCTCATGATCTCCTGCGAAGCTCTGGAGTTCAGCGCACCGGTGGGCTCATCTCCGAAGACGATCCTCGGACGGTTCATCAGCGCCCTGCAGATTCCCGCCCGCTGCAATTGCCCGCCTGACACCTGGGTGATGTCCCGCTGCTCTAGCTCCGATATGCCTGCCCTTTTCATCAGCATCCTGGCCCTGGCCACGAGATCCGTGGCATGCTTGCGATGATCCCGCAGGGCCGGCAGGATGATGTTGTCGAGGAGGTTGAGATTCCGCAGCATCGTCGGCTGTTGGAACACGAAGCCCATCTGCGTCCTGCGAATCTCCGCCAGCTCCTTCTCCGAGGCCGACGTGAGTTCCCTGCCGCCGAAGATGACCTTGCCCTCGTCGATCGTGTCCATGCCGCTCAACGCATGCAGCAGCGTCGACTTCCCCGATCCGGAGGGTCCCATCACGGCCACGAACTCACCCTCATGAATGTCCACAGATACTCCGTCCAGGACGACACGCCGCTCTGCGCCCTTGCCATATGACTTGACGATCCGTTCTCCTGTCACCAGCTTCTTCATACGATTACTCCTTTATGTTGTCGGATATCCGGATTCGACCGGCGCCCGAGATGCCCGCCCAGGCTGCGAGCAGCACCGAGCCCGTCATCAGGATGGGACTGAACACATACGCAGACATCGGATCGACCGAGAAATGAAAGGCCGCCGCGCCGAACGAGGCGATCACCATGCCCGCCAGCAACTCTCCGAGCGTGTTGGCCAAGAGCGTGCCAAGCGCCATGCCGATGATGAGCACCAACAAGGTGCGAGAGAGGTACTGAACCTCGATGTCCGCATGGGTATAACCGAACGCCTTCATGACGGCGATCGGGTAGCGATCCCTCGCGACGAGCATCTTCATGAACAGCAGTGTGATCAGAACGGCCAGCGCCACCGCCACGACGATCGCCACGCGTGAGGCCGTCTGGACGGAGGCCATCGTCGAACCAAAGGTCTGGGCCACGTATTCATCGATGTCCGAAATTTTCGCATATGCGAACTTGCCTGCATATTCCCCGACCTTCGCCTTCACCAGGGACGGCTCCGTCAGCTTGATGCAGATCACGGTCCACAGCATATCCTGCGCATCGGTCGGGAAGGTGGCCTTGGCTGTCTTGCCGCCGTTGGTGATGTCGGAGTAAATGCCGGTGACCGTCATCACCTTCTCTCCGCCAGCCACCTGCAGCGTGAGCGAATCGCCGACCGCTGTTCCCAGCTCATCGGCCAGGATCGACGACAGGGCGATCTCATCGTTCCTGGCTGGCGCCCTGCCTTTCACATAGGCGATCGGGAAGATCGAATGGTCGCCGAGCTCGACCTTGATGTTCTGCTCTGTCCCGTCTTTCGTGATGGCCGTAAACGCCTTGGTGATGAGGACGGCCATCCTGGAGACAGCCGGATCATCGCCCAGCGCCTCGGTGATCCCGGCAACCTTGGCCGCGACCTGGTCGACGCTGCCGGATACCTGAATGCGCAGATCGTAGCTGCCGATCCCCATATGCCCGATGAAGCTCCTGGAAGAGATGGTGTGGTACAGATTCTGGGGCACGATCAATATGAAGGTCGACAACACCAGCACGGCCAGCATGGTCGCGTAAAGCTTCTTCCTGGAGAGGACGTCCTTCACGCCGAGCAGGATATTCGCGCTTAACCAGCGGTTGCCGCTTAAGGTGAACCATCGGCCGCCCCCGGCCGTTTCCGGAGAGGTGCCGAAGCGCAGGGCTTCCACGGCCGAGATCTTCCGGCAGCGATTCAGCACGCGGTTCACATAGGTCGTGATCGCCGCATAGACCAGCAGGATGCCGATGGCTCCCGCAGCCGTGGCAAGAGCCGCATGTTCACCGCCGCCCATATAGAGCCGGATGTTCCGGAGAAGCATGCCCTGGAAGGCGAAGGACAGCGCATATCCCAGCGCCGCGCCGACCGCCGCAATGGCCGCGTACTTGGCGAGGTAGATCTTCTTGATGTCGGTGAGCCTGAGACCGATCGCTTTCATCACGCCGATCTCGCGATAATCATCCTCCAGCTTCGCCAGCAGCGTAAAGCGAATGCACATGAACGCGATCGCCACGACCAGCAGGCTGACCAGCAGGAGCACGCCGATCATCAACCCGTCGGAGATGGCGTTCATCAGCCGGAAGAGGGCATGGGTCACCGTCGGGCCGTTCATCTCCAGTCCTGCAGCGAGATAGGCCTGCTCCAGTTCGCCCAGCCTCGACGGATCCTTCAGCCGGAATTCGATCAGATACTCCATGTTGCCCAAGGGCTTCAGCGCTTCAAAGTCACGGTCGCTGACGAGAAACCGCTTCGAACCGGCCAGGGAGGAGTTCATGGCAGCATCGCGAAGGAACCCGGCCACGACGAAAGGGCGCCCGCCGATGTAGGCCTGGTCGCCGATCTCCAGCTGGTATGGCTTCATATAGCTGACCGGCACGTACAGTTCGCCATCAGAGGGGGCGACGACCTTCCCGTCCAGGTCCAGCAGGAAGTCGAACTGTCCGTTCTGCACGCTCAACCCGTTATCCTGTACGCTATCCGCCAGCGTATGTTCGCCGATCGAGATCCTCGCTCCATCGATGTTCAGAAAGGGCACCACCTGCAAGGCCTCGATGTTGTGGTTCCGTGCGGCGAACGCCTCCAGCCGTGCGACATCCAGATCACCGGCATGCATCTGCATATAATGCGGAGCCTTCGCTTCTGTCATCAACGCATCCAGCGAGCCAGTCAGGTGAACGATGAGGATGGCCGCAAGTGACACCAGCAAGGCAGAGGCTGCGACGAAGAGCGTCGTGATCAGCGAGATGGCTTTGCTCCGCACGATGTCCTGTCGGATTAGTCTGAAGTACATGGTCCACCCCGATATGCTTGTTAACATGATTAACGAATTAACGTTGATCTCCGCCGAACACCCGGATCACATCCGCCAGGCTGCCGCTTCTTGCGCCCAGCATCCTTTCCACATGGAAGATCAACGCCTGTATGCGGGCGGCGCGCTCCTCGTCGGTCATCGGCACCATGTCGTCATCGAACACGGTGTTCGCGTAGACCACCACCATCTCCATGCACTCATACGGATAGGGGGTGTGGAAGATGCCCTGTTCGACGCCCTCCTGGATGATGCCGGCCATGATCGGCGTGACGCCGCGGATGACGACCCTCTCCAGCTTCCGGTGCATGAGCGCGTTCTGTGGCTTGTGGATATGCTCCATGATCTGCCGGCTGCTTCCGCCGCTAAAGTTCAGCGCCATCACCACGCGGATGATGCGCTCGACGATGGGGATGCTCCTGTCCTCAGCGATCTCCTTCGCCTTGCTGAGCAGGCGCAGGCTGTACCGCTCGATCAGCGCATCCATGATCTCTTCCTTGGACTTGAAATGATGGTACAGGGTCCCCCGCGCGATCCCCACCTTCTCGAGTATGTCGTTGGTGCTGGTGCCGTCGTATCCCTTTTGCGCGAAAAGCTCGTCAGCCGCATCCAGAATCTCGTTCTTTCGCACCTCCGCGTCTTTGACAATTCTCATATGCAAACTCCTTTCTCTTGCCTCCGAACCGCCATGTATCTGGCTGAGGATCCGGGACTTCGCCTCATCATTCCTGATGCCCCTCTCTCTTGTGCTGCTTTCCACCCTATCGGATCGTCCAGACCAAGGATCGGGAGATGCTCCGCTTCACCGCTTACCGAACGATGTCTATCCGGCTCCGTTCTCGTATACGATGAGTTGGTCCGGGTCGGGAGGTCGCTCCACCTCACCGCTTACCGAACGATTTTCTCTCCCGCCTCGTTCTGTCGTATCCGAGCTGGTCCTAACGCGGGAATTGCGCCCTCCTTCGAAGACCGACCGACTGTCTGTCTGTTTGTATTATAATCCTGTTCCCCGGAGATTTGTCAAGACCATCATCAGCTGCCCAATCAAAAACCCCGGCCCTTCGGCTGAGGCTCAAATCACGAACGCGTACACATATATCGAAGCGATCGGCAATATCCAGTTCAGGTGGAGCGCATTCCACCACAACGCCCTTGCGAATGCTCCTTTCCCCGTGATGTGTGGCGCCTGTCCGTGATCCGCGTCCCCCATCGATCACCGCCGTACCGTGAGCAATCTCATCCTTCGATACGTCATCCATGTCACCGATCCCCGATATTTTCGTACTTGTTATTCATCGGACAGCATAATAATATAATTATGTAAGATGCTTACTATATTGAAGTAATATGAATTGACGGACAACAAGGGATAGAGCTTCTTCGCACATCATACATTCGCACATCATACATAAGATGGAGGGATTAACGATGAAGATTCTGGTCACCGGGGCAACAGGACATCTTGGATCCTTGGTCGTCGAGGAATTGTTGAAGCTGGTACCTGCAGAGCAGGTCGCCGTCAGCGTGCGCGATCCGAAGAAGGCGGAGCATCTGGCCGCACACAGGGTCGATGTGCGCGTCGCCAACTTCAATGACTACGATTCGGTCGTCAAAGCCTTCTCCGGCATCGACCGCCTGCTGATCATCTCCACGGACGACCTGGCCAATCGGATCAGCCAGCACACGGCAGCTGTCAACGCAGCCAAGGCAGCGAACGTCGGGTTTATCGCGTACACCAGCGCGCCCAATGCGGCCAACAGCCAGCTTCTGCTCGCCGAAAGCCACAGGAAGACAGAGGAAGCGATCCTTGACACGGGCATCCCGTATGCGTTCCTCCGCAACAACTGGTATCTGGAAAATGAACTGGGCACCTTCCAGACGGTTCTGAACGGAGGACCGTGGGTGATTGCTTCGGGGCAGGGCAAGATCGGCTGGGCAACTCGCCGCGACTATGCAAAGGCGGCGGCCAGGGTGCTTGCCGGACAGGGGCGCGACAACAGCACATACGAGCTGGGCGGCAAGTTGCTCACCCAGGAGGAGCTGTCGGCGATCTTCGCGTCTGTCACAGGCAAGGCCGTGCAGGTTCAGTACGTCGATCAGGAGACGTACAGCAACATCCTGAAGCAAGCGGGACTGCCGGATCAGGTCGCCAACTTCCTGGCCACGGTCCAGACCCAGATCGGCAAAGGCGCGCTGGAAGTGGCCAGCAACGACCTGGAGCAGCTGCTTGGCCATCCGCCCACTCCTCTGGAGGACGCGATTCGTTCGTTGGTGGGGTAAGATCGATCTTCCGCTATTCGGGCAGAAATCGACATTTTCCCGAAGTAACGACGTTTGGACTTCCATTGTATCATCCACTTCCACCCAGGCGTGTTCCGGTTGCCGTTGAAATATCGTCCGGATTGAAACTCTGCTATAATATCTCTTATCTATGGTATCCATACATCCAAGAAGGGACAGATCTCATGAAGCGCATCTCGGTCCGGAGCAAGTGGAAATGGAACAGCATCAAACTGTTAGGCGGCCTGCTGATCGGAGCAGGAGTGGCGGATTGCATCATCGCGACGAAATCAATGGACCTGAATCAAATCGCAAGAGGGTTGACGATCTTCAGCGCCGGCCTTACGATCCTGGTCGTCCTGGACTCGGCCATCACCCAGCGGCAAACGGAATTCAAGCAACAGGAGGTCCGACAGAAACTGGAGCATATCGAGAAGCTGCTCCTTGAGATCAGGCAAGCCCAGGTTGCTTCCGCGATCCAACCGGAGCAAGAATCGCATAGCCAAACCTCGGTTGATTGACCGAGGTCAGCCTGTTGAAAAACCTTCAACAGGCTGTATTTTTTTGTCTTTATTAAATTACCGCGTTAATATGTCATCATATACCTATACTATACGTAGGCGGCCGACCGCATGCTTCGCTCTAATCCGAATGTGCAAAATCAATACGAATTTGTATGTATCGAAGATCTCGTGCTCCGTCTGGAACATTTCGTGGAGAAGTTCGGATTTGAAGACACACTGGAAGCGGTCGCGCTGGATGCCGGTTACTTTACCGCGCATATCTGCAAGAAACTTCATGAGAAAAAGCTTTTCGCCGTCATTGGACCAGAGCCTGGCTTTCATGAATACTTTCATGAATGCACTGAAGCGAATGCCCCGAGAAACAGGGCTTTGCCAACAGTCTGAGCTGCCCGTACGGGCAGCTTATACATAAAAAAACCTTATGCTTTTAGCATAAGGTTTTTTATTTCATGATGCTGGTGAAGGGACTTGAACCCCCACTCTGTCGCCAGAAGCGGATTTTGAGTCCGCCGCGTCTGCCATTCCGCCACACCAGCTTGGTATAAAAAAAGTGGCGTGCCCTAAGAGATTCGAACTCCTGACCTTTTGATTCGTAGTCAAATGCTCTATCCAGCTGAGCTAAGGGCACACAATGCCGAGGACCGGACTTGAACCGGTACGATAGTCACCTACCCCAGGATTTTAAGTCCTGTGCGTCTGCCAATTCCGCCACCCCGGCGAGAATTTGCTTGATGGAGGCGCCACCCAGATTCGAACTGGGGATAAAGCTTTTGCAGAGCTCTGCCTTACCACTTGGCTATGGCGCCGTATATAGATGGAGCGGACGACGAGATTCGAACTCGCGACCCTCGCCTTGGCAAGGCGATGCTCTACCCCTGAGCCACGTCCGCTTGAGAAAGATACTGGGGATTCAGGATTCGAACCTGAGCATGACGGAGTCAAAGTCCGTTGCCTTACCGCTTGGCTAATCCCCAATATATAATGG
>Ga0310825_100860_pt1 | contig 15973 bp, 8 predicted proteins | sample WT_ome_9_FD_202243 | JGI IMG/M metagenome (GOLD analysis project Ga0310825, IMG submission 202243) | Sorghum-adapted microbial communities enriched on wild type (WT) sorghum from Joint BioEnergy Institute, Emeryville, California, United... ... | reverse complement strand
ATGCTGCGCATGAACGCCGAGGATTGTTTTCCCTTGGCACACACGTTGTTTGTCAAATCGGTGGGCAACCCGTTTTATTTGAAGCAGCTTCTGCAATCGGCACAGGATGAGAGTATCATTTTCCGTGATGAAGCCGCAGGAAGATGGCTGTGGGACGAGGAGAAGCTGAACCGGCTTCCCGGCATCGAAGGGCAGATTGATTATTTGATGGGCAGAATCAACAGCTTGCCCGGCGCCGCCAGCCATTTTCTGGCATACGCTTCCACGCTGGGCGCCAGGTTCTCGTCGCAGTTGGTGAGCGCGATTTGCGGCATGGACGAGCGGTAAGTCATTTCGCAATGCGAACATGCGGTGCTAGCAGGACTGCTGTCTGTCCGGGGAACGGACCGGGAATCGGTGCTGTATGAGTTCACCCATGACCAGATTTTGCATGCGGCTTATTCACTGCTGGATGAATACGAGCGGAAACGCGTTCATTTGGCCGCCGGGAAACATTTGCTTCGGGAAAGGGACGCGGGCAAGGCGGCAGACAACCCGTATGAAATCGCGAATCATTTGAACGAAGCGAAAGATCTGCTGGATGACCTGTTGACGGAAACTTGCATTTATTTGAACGAAGAAGCAGGCCGGTTTGCGATGAAATCATCCGACTACACTTCCGCATTGCGCCATTTCCGGCATGCGCTGGAGCGGATGCCGGATCATTTCTGGCGCAGCCGTCAGCCGTTTGCCTTCGGCGCACTGCTCGCCTGCTGTGAATGCGCATATTTGAGCGCCGATTACGAACAGGCGGAAGCCATGCTCGATCAGGCGATGCGGCGGGCTGACAACTGGGAGCAGCGAGCCCGCGCGGTGAAGCTGAAAATTGATCAGTACAGCAGCACAGGACAGTATGCGAAGGCCATCGGGTTAGGGTTGTCCACCCTTGAGGAAGCGGGCATTCATGTTTCGCCGGAACCGTCGCGATGGACCGTCATCCGGGAGGTCATGCGGACGAAGCGGCTTTTTGAGGAACATATGGACCGTTTTCAGGATATTCCCCCGGCGGATGATCCGAAGGCGCTGCGCATCATGGAGCTGTTTGCATCCCTGATCGGTCCGTCCTTTTTCCGAAACCGGGACGTGTTTGCGGTCTTGTCGGCACAGCTCATCCGCTACATCTTTCAGCACGGGGCGCCGGCCGGCTCACCTGCGGTATATGCGGCCTTCGGCATGGTGCTGACCACGATGTTCGGCGATTTCGCCACCGGCCACCGCATCGGAAAACTCTCGGTAGAATTGGCCCGCCGATCAGGCAATGCCCTGCTTCTGGCAAGAACCCATGTGCTGTTTCATGCGGTCATTTCCCAATGGATGACGATGGACGAACAGGCGGCGGATGAGTTGTGGGAGGCTTCACGGATATGCGTGGAATCGGGCGATTATGTGTTCGGCAGTTATGCGCTCGGCGGTTTGATCAATTTGTCGTACGGCAGCTTTCCGCTGCCGAAATTTGATCACATCTTGCGGCAAAGCTTGCAGATCAGCGAGCTGACGAACGAAGAGCTGGTGTACACGAACATCATCATTTACAGACAACTGTGCGGCCAGCTGCAGTCGCCGGACTTCCGCAACTTCGTGCTTGATGCTGAAAACGGCGATGAAGCGCAGGCGCTGGATCAAGTCGGCCGGCAAGAGAGCGGCGCGGTGACGCTGTATCAGATCTATACGTACAAAGCCCAGACGCATTATCTGTTCGGCAATGCGGAAGAAGCGATCCGGTGCGCGTCGCTGGCGGACCCTTACGAAGCGTCAGCGGTCCAGTCCCCGCACAAGTTCATCCTGCGTTTTTATGAAGCCTTGGCGCTGGCCTCCGCAGCCCGCATGCGGGAGCTGACCGCTGCGGAGCGGCGCAGGCTGCGCAACAGACAGCGGGAGTTTGCCCGTTACGCCCGTATGTCGCCGGAACGCTTCGGCCATTCGCTCAAGCTGATGCAGGCGGAAATCCGAAGTCCTGAATTAACCGATTCCGAAGTCATGCGGCTGTATGATGAAGCCATCGACATGGCGAGCCGGAAGCGGGACTGGCATGTGTGGGCCGTGGCCTGCGAATGCGCCGCCGCCTATTATCAGCGGCAGGACCGGAGGCGAATTGCCGCCGTTTATCGGCAGGAAGCCTATGAAGCATATGAAAGATGGGGGATGAAAGCGAAATGCGCCGAACTGCGCAGACAGTTCGGGCAACACCTGATGCCGCAGACGGCCGATGAGGCGGCAACAGCGGTTGAAGAAACGGGACAGGGAGCGCGGCAGCCGGCCGGATTCCAGGATGACGAGCAATGGTTGCTGAGGCTCAAGGAATCGCTGAGCTTCCCCGCGGATCTGGATTTCGAGCAGACGAAGTCTCTGCTTTGGGACCGGATCATCCATCTCTCGCAGGCATCATACGGCTGCCTGGTAGCATGGCGCGACGAGGAATTGCGGGTGGAACGGTTTTGGAACGGCGCGGCGCAGACTGACGGCGGGAATAGGGCGGCACGATCCGACGGCCGGCAGAACGGCTCGCATGCAAATGGCGAGGGGTTCCCCCGCTCCATGGTACAGTTTGCTTTCCGCATAGGAAAACCGGTACAGACGGACAATGTGCTGGAAGATGACCTGTTTCGGGACGATCCGTATTTTCGCGGGTATCCGGCAGGCGGGACGGTCTGCTGTCTGCCCTTGCACCTGCAGGAGGAGCCGGCAGGCGTGCTGTATCTGGAATTTCCCGCGTCCGCCGGTCCCCTTCAGGATCAGCAGCGGCATGCGCTGACGGTGCTATCCGCTCAGACGCTGTTCTATGCCCGTCTGTCCGAGACGCTGCAGACGCCAACCATCGGGCCGGAAACAGAAGCGGCGGCAGAACAGGGCGCGGAAGCGGATCGGCACGAAGCGGGGCCGTATGTTCCGCTGTCCGACCGCGAATACGAAGTGCTGCAACTGATCTCGCAAGGCCTGACGAATAAGGAGATCGCCATTCAACTCGGTTTGACGCCGGGCACGGTCAAGGTCCATACCCACAACATTTTCAACAAACTCAACGTAAATCGGCGAACCCAGGCCATTGCCCAGGCCCGCAGGCTGAAACTGCTGGATTCGTAGAGGAATGTTTGAACGGAGCGAAAGGACTACGAGGAACTGAAAAGGGCGGATAAGAGCTTTCGATCGCCTGCCGTTCCGGTCAAGCTTACCTTCCCGCATCCGTTATCGTCCGAGTAACATGCCGTGAAGATTCCGGCAAATTGTCGGTTGCTTCGACACATTACCGCCTTTTTGGCGGTTTTTTTGTTGACTATACCTTTTGGCAGATGTGCGGTTTCGCATCCCCTGATTATAATAGGTGAAAAATTTGAAGGCTCAGGTGATGCGAACCATGAACAAAACAGCCCCTTTCTTAATAAAATTCGGGAAAGCCGCCCGTATTGCGGCATTGCTTGCCGGGTTGGCGATGTGCTGGCTGCTGTTGACACCACCCGCACTTGCGGAGGAGGAAGATCCGTTTACAGGAACGCCTGTACTCATCAAGTATCCCAATGCGCCTTACCCTTCGAAAGTTCCGCTGGCGGTACACTCGAGCTGCCTGCCTCACATTACGTGCTGGAACATTGTGTGGGGCGGCTATTCGTACTGGGTGCTGGAGTACAGCGATAATCACTATCGAATCGTCATTGCCGCCTATGACGATCAGGGGGAATTGATCGCATACAAGGATTACCCCGGATACCGATATGTCGAGAATGTGCAGCTCGATGAGGAGAACGGGAAATTTCTCTTCACGACCAGACATAAAGAATATTCAAATCCTCTGGAGATTCCCTGGTCTGACCTAAAAAGTTTGACAGGGGTGCAAATCTTGCTGTCGGATGCCGTCGTGAAAGGCGGAAATCCGGCCGTCCTGACGGCGAAAGTGAAGGGGCTGTCGCCCAACGTCACCGGCCAGGTCGCCTTCAGATTGAGCACCCTCTACGGCATCAACGGTCCTATCCTGAACGACACACCCTTGGATCTGGACGAGAACGGGGAAGCCGTCCTGACCGTCGACCTGCCGCCCGGAAAACACACCGTTGTTGCCGAATATCACAGGGTGCCTGGCGTGGCGGAAAGCTATTCCCGGGAATATACGCTTCTTGTCGAAGGTGAACCCGGACCGGAACCCTATATCGAATATCGGTCGCCGGATGATGTGCCGATCGCAGCCCCGCCAGACACGAAATTGAGAAGCGTCTTTGCCAGCCCGCTGGACCGGTACGTGCCGATGGTGAAATGGGGAGATTATGAATACTGGTTTTATGAAGTATTGGATGAAGAGTTCTTATCCGGAGCGGTCGTCGTGGCCGCATTTGACCGGGACGGGATCATGAAGGGCTTCAGCGACAAGGGGACGAGGGAACAAAGCTACGAAGACGCCCCCTACGTAATGAAGACCACCAGCACCATCTATGATGTTGTGATGGATATGGCCAATAACCGGGTGATCGTGAAGGGACAGCCGTGGAACACGGACAATGTGCATATTCCTTTTGCCGATCTGATTGCGCTTCGGCAGCTGCTGATCTCCAGTTCGACTTCGCTGACCGTATCGGCTGACACCGTTCTGGAAAAGCGGACCGTCACATTGACAGCCGAGGTCCAGAGCAGCGAAGGCGTCGTGCCTGCCGGCAAAGTGAAGTTTTTCAGGGGAAATGACGAGCTGGGGACGGCGGATCTGCAGGATGGTGTGGCCACGCTGGACATCTCGGACTTGCCCGTGGGCACGCACCAGATCATTGCCCGCTACCTGGGGGACAGTATGCACGAGAACAGCGACTCGTCTCCTGTGCAGCTGGTAGTGGAAGAGCGTACACTGCCCGGCGTGCCGCAAGTCATTTACCTGCCGAAGGCGGACGCCCCTGATCTCAGGTTCGAAGGCTTGAATTTGAATTGCGTGTACCAGCCGTCAGGGGATGGTGCCGTCCATTGTCCGGTCATTCAATGGGGAGGATATGATTTCTGGATGTACTATGACAACCAGCGGGCCCGCATGTTCTGGGTGGCCGTCGATGGGGCAGGCAAGCCGGCCGGCTACCGCGACGCCGGCAGATATATGGACCTGGAGGATATGGAACTCGATGCCGTAAGCAAAACGGTGACCGTGACGGGCAAGATCGCCGGTCAGCCCTGGCAGTTTGTGTTTGATTGGGGAGATCTGACCGATGTGGTCTATTCGGTTCGTGTGACGCTGATCCTGAATGCGGACAGCCCGCTGAAGAATGAGGGGGAGACCGTTACGCTGACCGCCAGAGTGACGGGACCGGAAGGACCGTTCACGGGGAAAATGATCTTGCTGGAGGGAGATATCCCCAGGGAAGAGAAGAGCGTCACGGCCGATGGAACGGCGGAATTCGAGATGTTCCTGGTCATGTCCGGCAAATACCCGCACAGGGTGATCTATACCGGGGACAGCCAATATTGGGGCGGCGACTCCAATTATGTCACCGTCACTGCACAATTTGCCGAGGAGTATTTGGAATTCAAAGATTTTATGCCGATCGTGGTATACAGACACCCTGATGAGCGTCCCGCGCAATCGCCCGACGGCAATGTGTCGCTGAGATGTTTTGACACGCCCGTAGGTTTTGATGGCTATTGTCCCGTGATCTTATATAAAGATTTCGCCTATTGGGTGTTTGCCCCGGACAATGATTTTGCGATGCAGGTCGCGGCATACAACGACAAAGGCAAAATCATGGGGTCCAAACGCTATGACGGCGCCAGATATGTGTATGATGCGGTTGTGGAATGGAACGGAACGATTGTGCTGCGGGGACAAAACGACAATACCAACATCATGAACTGGAATGATCTCGAGGAGATGATTACCGGGACCATGACGGAGCTCCGCGCGTCGCATGCTCTGGCGGTCGAAGGCACGCAAGTTACGCTGACCGCAACGGTTACCGGATATCAGTCCAGCCTGACGGGAACCGTGACCTTTAAGGCCGGGGAGACGGTCCTGGACACTGTCCTTCTGGACGAAGAAGGCAAAGCCGAAATGACGGTTTCTGACTTGGCGGTCGGCAAGCATCAGATCATGGCTTATTATTCCGGAGACGACGGCAACGATCCCAGCGAATCCGATCCGGTCGAACTGACGGTGAAACCGGATGTGCCGCCGGAAGCGGTAACCGTGACTTTATACTCAAGCAATGCGGCAGCCGGCTGGGCGAAAGCGGGCGATACGGTCACGCTCGAGTTTACAGCCGACGACGCGGTTCAGAATGTGGCGGTGAAGATTTACGGCCACGCGGTGACGGCCGAACAAACGGACGAAGAGGGTTATTCATGGTCCGCATCCTATGTGCTTGACGAGGAAGATCCCGAGGGAGCTGTCGAATTCACGTTAGATTTTGAAAATTTGTTCGGCACCGCGGCGGAACAAGTGACTTCGACGACCGATGACAGCAGCGTCAAATACGATAAAACCCCGCCGACATTGACGCTCAACGGCAATCCGACGGTGAACCATGAAGTTCATCATCCATATCAAGATGCAGGCGCAGCCGCTTCGGACAACTTTGCGGAGGATGAAACGATCACCGAATGGATCACTGTAACCGGCAGCGTTGACGTCACGAAGTTGGGAAGCTACACCATTACCTACCATGTGAAGGATCAAGCCGGCAACGCCGCTGAGGAAATTACTCGTACGGTGCATGTGGTGGATACGACGACTCCTGTTGTGACCCTGAACGGCGACGAGCTGGAGTATGTCCCGCTGGGCGGCAACTTCATCGATCCGTGGGCAACGGCATGGGATAACTATGACGGGGATCTCACCGCCTATATTACCGTGACAGGCTCGGTATACAGCGAGCAACTTGGAACCTACACGCTGATCTACAGCGTCACGGACTCGTCCGGCAACAAGGGGCAGGCCGTGCGGACAGTGGAAGTCATCGACGCGGATGAACCCGTCATTACGCTGAAGGGTCCCGCGCACATGCTGCACGAAGCCGGTAATCCGTTTGTCGATCCCGGCGCCGTCGCATTGGACAATGCCGACGGTGACATTTCAGCGAACGGGCGCTGTGAATGAGAATCTGCTCGGAACTTACACGCTGGAATACAACGTGCAGGATAGCGCCGGAAACAAGGCCGCTGCAAAATACCGGACGGTGGAAGTGGTGGATACGACGCCTCCCGTCATTGTGCTCCTGGGAGACGGCACGGTGGCGCTGGAACTTGGACAGGCATATGTCGAAGCCGGATATGAAGCCAGCGACAACTATGACGGCGATCTGACCGATTCCGTCTCCGTTACGGGAACGGTGGATACGAGCACGCCCGGCACCTACACGCTGACCTACTCCGTGACCGATTCTTCGGGCAATCAGGCGCAGCAAGTGCGCACCATCCACATCCTCCCCGCCGACAACTCCGATGATGGCGATGGAGACAATCCGGACGACAACACCGGCCCGGGCGACGGCGATGACAATGATCAGGACGACAACCCAGGTCCGGGCGACAGCGACGACAATGATCAGGACGACAACCCAGGTCCGGGCGACAGCGATGACAATGATCAGGACGACAACCCAGGTCCGGGCGACAGCGATGACAATGATCAGGACGACAACACCGACCCGGGCGACAGCGACGACAATGATCAGGACGACAACACCGACCCGGGCGACAGCGATGACAATGATCAGGACGACAACACCGACCCGGGCGACAGCGACGACAATGACGGAGATGGGGACGGCGGCAAGGATGCCGAGTCTGATCCGACCGAATCCGCACCGGAAAGCCAAGAGATGGACATTTACATCAACGGCAGGCCTGAAAGCGCCGGTGTGATCACCATAACCGATGTCAATGGGCGCAAGACAGCCGTGATCACGCTGAACGAGAACGTGCTGGAACAAAAGTTGAATCACGAGGAAGAACAATCGGTCATCGCCATATATGCGCCTGTGGAGAGCGAGGCCGTCATCAGCGAACTGACCGGACGGATCATCAAACAGATGGAAGCGCGGGATGCTGTCGTGGAGTTCCATACGGACAGGGCGTCTTACATCATCCCCGCACCATTGTTCAATATAGGCAAGATCGCGAATCAGTTCGGAACGGACGTGTCTCTGCAGGATATCAAGGTGCAGATTGAAATCGTCACCTCTTCGGAAGAAGAAATCCGGTTTGTGGAAGACGAGGCGAACAGCCAGGAAATCGTCATCGTCGTTCCTCCGGTCAACTTCAGCATCCGGGCGGTGCACGACGGCCAAGCGGCGGAAATTTCAAACTTCCAGGCGTTTGTGGAGCGGCTGATTGCCATACCGGATGATGTGGATCCGAGCCGTATTACAACCGGGGTCTACATCGCGCCGGACGGCACGATCCATCATGTTCCGACCCGCATCGTTGTCATTGACGGCAAAACGTATGCCCAGGTCAACAGTCTGAAGAACAGCATGTATTCCGTCATATGGCATCAAGCAACCTTCCTGGACATCGTCGGTCACTGGGCGAGCGACATGATCGGCAATCTGGGCAACCGTCTCGTCCTGCGCGGGTATGAAGACGGCACCTTCCGGCCTGACCAGCCGATCACCCGCGCCGAATTTGCGGCCTATTTGGTGCGGGGACTTGGATTGCGCGAGCAGCATGGCTCCATATCCTTTTCGGATGTGACTGAAAATGATTGGTACCATGATGTGGCTCTGACAGCCGGAGCGTACGGATTGATCCGCGGATATGCGGACGGCAGATTCGCGGGAAGCGACAGAATTACGCGGGAGCAGGCAATGGCGATCATTGCGCGGGCCATGAATCTGACCGGCCTGCAAGGCGTTGCGGCCGACGCATCGGAACACGAGATCCTTCGTTCCTTCACGGATGCCGGCCAGATTGCCGAGTGGGCAAGGCGCGACGTCGCAAACGGCGTTAAGGCCGGGATCGTCTTCGGCAAAGCTCACGGCGGTCTCGCTCCTCAAGACATGCTGTCCAGAGCGGAAGCGGCTGTGCTGGTCTATCGCCTGCTGGTGCAGTCCGGACTGATGGACGAATAAGTCCCGCATCGGTGCGGGATAAGCGCCGGAGAGCCATGATTCAGGATAATCAGTACCGGATAAAACGGTTAAATAAGTATCGGTTAAAGTCAGATATAGATGTACCGGATAAGTGCAAATTTTCTAATGGGCAGCGTGACTGCCCTGTTTTTTATCTCTTCCTTTTCGCTTCTGTCCGGTATGCGAACGTCATCTTCTTTTATGGAAGATCCGCTTTTATGCATCCCGATACATCCTCGGCATCTGTTCCGGCAACATGACGAGCACCTGCTGCGGAATGCTGCCGATATGCGCGGCCAATTCGTCCGGCAACACCCGTTCCTGTCCGTCTACACCGAGCAGGGTGACAGGAGTGCCGACCGGCACGGGACGAGGCAGACGGATCATCATCTGGTTCATGCAGATGGCGACGATCGGCGCCCGCTCGCCTGCGACGATCACGGAACAGCCGGAATAGCCTCGAAACCACCTGTTCGCATAGCCGACCGGGACCGTCGCGATCCACTCCTCCTCAACCGTTTGATAAGCGCGGTCATATCCGACCGATTGGCCCGCCTCAACCCGCTTCACATGCGAAATGACGGTGCGGACCGAGATCGTCGGCAACAGACCGACGTCCAATGGCTGCTTCTCCACAACATCCCGGTCGATCGGCAAAATGCCGTATAGCGAAGCCCCGACTCTCACCATGTCAAGCGCCAGCTCCGGATACCGGATCGCCGCCGCGCTGTTGGCGCAATGCGCCGTCACACGGCCGAATCCCGCTTCCTCCACCCAACGGCGCATGGTTTGAAACAACGCGAACTGCCGCCGAACGTACCCGTCGTCCGCCTGATTCGCCGTTGCGAGATGCGTAAATACTCCGACAACCTCGATATCCATTTCCCGCAAATGCGGAACCATCTCCTCGAACTCCGCCCGTTCCCGCAACCCGTAACGCCCCATGCCAGTGTCCATTTTGATGTGCACACGAAGCGGCTTGGCCGAAATCCGGTGCTTGCGCATCTCCGCGAACCATGACGCCTGGAATACCGTCACCTCCAGATCGGATTCCGCCGCCGTATCCGCCTGTGCGGGATGGATCGGCCCCAGCACGAGAATCGGCTGCCTGATCCCGGCTTCTCTTAACCGTACGCCTTCCTCGCAAGTGCCGACGCCGAACGCGTCCGCGCCGGCTTCCGCCAGAACCGCCGCCGTCGGCACGAGGCCGTGCCCATAACCGTTCGCCTTCACGACCGCCATGAACTTCACGCCGGGCCGCAGCCTGCGCCGTATTTCAAGCAGATTATGCCGGAGATGCTCCGGGTGCACCTCCGCCCACATCGGTGCGGTGCAGGGGATATGTCCGTATCCTTGTCCGCCGTCCACAGTCGCCTCGACCTTGGCTGCGTTCATCGTCATACGTCCCCAACCTCCCGCTTCAGCGCATCGACCAACCGTTCCAATCCGAGCGTCCGGGAACCTTTCACGAGCAGCAGCGCCCCCTCGGCCATAACGGGCAGGAGCTTGCGGAGCAGTTGATCCTGGTCGTCGCAGGCGATCACTTTGCCGGGCGCGAATCGTCCGGCGGCCGTCCTCGCAATATCCTTCGCGAACGATCCGATCGTGAACACATAGCTCAGATGCTCGGCACTCAGGTACCGTCCGATCTCGCGGTGAAGCTCGACCGACTCCTCTCCCAGTTCCACCATATCACCGAGCACAACGATCTTCCGTTCATACGGTTCCAGCTCATACACCAGATCAAGCGCCGCCCGCACGCTGGAAGGATTGGACTTATACGCATCATTGATGATGCTGATGCCCGCGACATCCTCCCATTCCATCCGCATGCCGGTCAGCCGCACCTGCGCAAATCCGCGGCGAATCTCCTCGTCCGTTAACCCCGCGTGTTTCGCCGCCGCGATCACCGCCAGCGCGTTCATCGCCTGATGCTTCCCGAGGACGGGAATATGAACTTTCAACTCCCCCGTCCGGAACGAAACACCTTCGCGCGTCACCCTGATCTCCTCGGCCCGCAGCTGGTTATAATACCGCTGTCCGAACGTAACCCGCTTGCACGGCAAATTCATCTCATGCACGATTCTGTACATCCGTTCGTGATCGCCGTTATAGATGAACAGATGGTCCGGCGTCGTCATGCATTCCGCCATTTCCAGCTTCGCTTGCATGATCCGTTCGCGCGTGTGCAGATCGCCAAGGTGCACCTCGCTCACATTGGTGATGATCCCCGTATCCGGTTTCGCGATTCGGCACAGTTCCCGAATCTCTCCCAGACCGGACATGCCCATCTCCACCACCGCATACTCCGCATCTTCGTCCAGACCGAGCAGCGTCAGCGGCACGCCGAGCTGATTGTTCAGATTTCCCGGCGTCTTCTGCGTCTTATACCGGACACTGAGCACCGATGCCAGCATATCCTTCGTCGAAGTTTTGCCGTTGCTTCCCGTTACGCCGATGACGCGGACCCCGAGCTGCCTCCGGTAAGCCGGCGCCAAACGTTGAATCGCGCGCAGCGTATCATCGACATAGAGAATCGGCACATCCTTCGGAGCCCCCGCCGTATCCCGCTTCCACAGCAGAGCGGCGGCTCCCTTGCGGACAGCCTCCTCGGCAAACTGATGCCCGTCGAACCGCTCGCCCACGATCGGCACGAACAGATTGCCAGGCTGCAGCGTCCGCGTATCCGTGGATACGCCGTGAATCTCGACTCCTCCCCATCTCGATTCGAGCGAAGCGTCGATCATGCAAGCGACGGACGCCAACGTGCGTCTGATCATCGCCCGCCACGCTCCTTCCCGGCAGCCATCTCATGCGGCTCAAGCGTCTCCGCCTTTGGCGCAATGGATATGGCGGGCGGACAGAAGCTGATCGACTGCTTGCGCGCATGCTTCTCCCACGCGTGGCGGATCAAACGGTTGATGAGCTCCGCATAAGACATCCCGTTCGTTCGGTTCCAAAGGGCGGGGAACATGCTGTTCATCGTAAAGCCCGGGAACGTGTTCACCTCATTCAAATACACCTCATTCTCATCCGTCACGAAGAAATCGACGCGCATAAGCCCGGAGCCGCCCAGCGCGCGGAACGCCCGCAGGGCATAATCGCGAACGCGTTCCGCCGCCTCCGCCGTGAGCGACGCCGGAATCCGCATATTCAACGGCCCCCGCCGGTATTTGGCATCATAATCGAAAAACTCCGGCTCCCGCACGAACTCCCCCGCAACCGAACATTCCGGTTCATCGATCCCCAACACCGCGACCTGCACTTCCCGTCCCGGCACCTCTCTCTCAACGACGACCTTGTGATCGTAGCGGAGGGCATCCTCAACCGCCTCCATCCATTCCCGACGATCCCCGCAGCGGTGAATGCCGATGCTCGAACCGAGATTGGCCGGTTTCACATAGCACGGATAGCCGATTTTGCTTTCCACCAGGTCGCGGCAGGCCGATGCGCTTTTTTCCCAATCGTGCAACCGGAACGCCACATAGCTCGCTTGCGGGATTCCTTCGGTATCCAAAATCCGTTTCGTCATCTCCTTGTCCATCCCGACGGCGGAAGCGAGCACGCCGTTGCCCACATAGGGCACATTCAACAGTGCAAACAATCCTTGCAACGTTCCGTCCTCGCCATGCGGTCCATGAATGACAGGAAACGCGACCGCGCGGGACGAATGGGCGAACACTCTCCCGATCACTTCCCCCATGGAAGCCGCCGGGCCCTCAGGCGGCGAAGACCGGCGCTTCGGCAGAAGCTCCTCCATGCGGCGAAGCTCCCCTTCCACCGGCTCATTCTCGTACCATACCCCATCCGGCGACTCGAAGCCTCGATCGCACCCCCATGCAGTTCCGCGATGTTACGCGCAATGGCGAGTCCAAGCCCCGTGCCGCCGGTTTGCTCCGAACGCGACTTGTCCACGCGGTGAAACCGATCAAAGATATACGGCAGGTCACGCGCGGGAATCGGTTCGCCGTAATTGATCACGCGCGCAACCGCCATCCCGTTTTCCCCGTGAAGCCGAATATCGATTCATTTGCCCTCTTTGCCGTACTGCACCGCATTCGAGATCAGATTCTCAAACACGCGCACCAATTTGTCCCCATCCGCCCAAACCAGCAAACGTTCAGCCGGAGATGCGCCCTGGGGGCCGTGCAGCGCGATCTCCATACCCGCCTCGCGGACATACATGCGCATTTCGGTACACAGCTGTCCCAGCAGTTCCATCATATCGATCTGCGTCCGGTTCAGTTTCAGCTGTCCGTACGCCACCCGCGTATATTCAAACAGATCGTTCACCATGCGGTCTAGCCGCTGCGCCTTCCGATAAGCGACATCCACATAGTACATCAGTTCCACTTCGTCTTTATATCGATTCTCATGAATATATTGCAGATACCCTTTGATCGAAGTCAGCGGCGTACGCAAATCATGCGACACATTCGTCACCAGTTCCTGCTTCGCCTGCACCGCCTGCCGTTCTTCCTCCATGCTCGCCTTTAACCGCGACGCCATTCGGTTGATGGAAGCCGCCAGCTTCCCCAGCTCGTCCCGCGTGCGGACCGGCACCGTCTGATCAAGCTTCCCGAGCGACATCTGCTGAACCGAGCGCTCGATCTGTTCGATATACCGGATCTGGCGCATGCTGAGAATGAGCACATAGATGATGAACAAAATTACGCCCACAACCCACACAACCGGCCACACACCGAACAGTTCGTGCAGCAGATAGAGCATCCCTGAGAACGGCAGACGCCCGCTGTAATACAAAACACCTGCGAGGAAAGCCAATCCCAAGCTCGTTATGGCCGCGAGCCCCGCGCTGATAAAAAACAACCAGATGAGCTTCCACCTAAGTCTACGCATCGATCTTATACCCCACGCCCCACACGGTCTGAATGATTTTATACCCGATATGCTTCTCCAGCTTGTCCCGCAAATTGCTGATATGGACCATCACCGTGTTATTCGATCCCATGTAAGCTTCCTTCCACACCAGCTGATAAATCTCCTCCGTGCTGAACACCCTGCCCGGATGACTGCCCAGCAAATACAAAATATCAAATTCCCGCGCCGTGAGCGCAATCACCTCATCCTGCCACTTCACCTGGCGGGAAGACCGATTGATCGTCAAGCCATGCACCCGGATCTCATCCGCCTGCGGCGGTTTCGCCTGCTGATTGTACTGAAACGTCCGGCGAAGCAGCGACTTCACGCGCGCCACAAGCTCCAGCGGATTGAACGGTTTGATCAGATAATCATCCGCGCCCGACATCAGTCCCTCACCTTATCCAGATCTTCCGCCTTCGCGCTGACCATGAGGATCGGGATCGTATTATTCCTCTCGCGCAGTCTCCTGCATACTTCCAAACCGTCGACCGCCGGCATCATCACATCGAGCACCATCAGATCAAATTCCTCTTCCTGAACGGCAGCCAGCGCCTCCAGCCCGTCATGCTTCATCACAATCCGGTACCCTTCATTTTGCAAATACAGACCTGCCAGTCTCGCGATCTCGCGGTCGTCATCCACGATCAAAATCGTCTTCATCGCACGCTCCCTCATTCATCCCGTTCATTCATCATTCATCACGTTCCACACGTATCTCGCCAAAACTCGAATCCTATCTTCGAAAACATATAAAAAAAAAACGGAAATCGTCAACGCCGACTTCCGGTAATTTCATTCAACAATTCGGCCAACCGACGGGCTTGTTCACGCCGCTGATAAATCAGCGTCGACGACGGACGCGGCGCTCCCGGTTGCTCCCGATGCTTGTCCGCATGCCCGTTCTCACCGGACGGTTGACGCTCAAGCGCCGGGGGACGTTCGTCCGTCATGATTTCCCCTTCCGCCTGCGGCCCGGACGATTCCGCCTCCGCGTTCCGCCTCTTTTCCCAGTCCCGGTACAATTTCAGGAACGCGCGCTTCACCTCGTCCAGCGAGAGCGGGTCCGCCGCCTCTCCGAGATGATACTTCTCGATAATCCGCGTCGATTCGCCGGGCATGCTCAGAGCGAGAATCGGTTTGCCGACGGCCATATATTCGAACAGCTTGCCCGGGATATAATTGCCCGATCCCGGCGCCGTATCACCGATGAGCAGCAAAATATCGGAACGCTTCATCGCCGCAAGCGCCTGCTTGTGCGGCAGATTGCCGACAACCTCCACGATGTCGGTCAGTCCCAGCTCGCGCACCGCGTCGATATTGTCGCTGTAGCCCGGATAATCGAACACGCCGGCGAAGCGGAGCACGATGCGATTCCGGTCGATGTCCCCTTCGTCGATCAGCTCCTTGACCGCTCTGAGCAGAAGCCGCGGATTGCGCTTCTGATAAAAAATTCCCGCGTACATGAGCACACAGCGGTCGGCATCCGCCGGATCTTTCTTCAAATGTTCCAGCTCGGCATAATCGGCGGGATCGTAACCGTTATGGATCACTTCCAGCCGCTCGATCGCCGCCCCGAATTTCTCATTAAAATTGCGGGCGAAGGAATGCGTGACGGTGAGCGTGATGTTCGCCTCGCGGTGAACCGAACGCTCCAACCGTTCCTCGATCCGTTCCCGCCACCAAATGCCCGAGCGGTGCATATTTTGCGTCCACGGATCGCGGAAATCGGCAATCCAGGGCAATCCCGTCTTCCGTTTCAAATAGCGGGCGATCAGATGATTCGTATGCGGTCCGGAAGTCGACACGATCGCGTCGATCCCGTACGTCCGAACGATCTCCAGTCCTTTTTTCTTTGCGGCGGGATACCATAAAATCTGATCATCCGGAATAAGCACGGCGTTCTTGACCTTTTTCATCATCTTGATGAGTCCGCTCTTGAGCGAAGCGGAACGGCCCGCCCGCGGTTTGACGTCCGCGCCCTCAGCCGTCCGGGAAGCGTCCTTGGCATCGCCGCCTGAACC
>Ga0310825_100857_pt1 | contig 16091 bp, 14 predicted proteins | sample WT_ome_9_FD_202243 | JGI IMG/M metagenome (GOLD analysis project Ga0310825, IMG submission 202243) | Sorghum-adapted microbial communities enriched on wild type (WT) sorghum from Joint BioEnergy Institute, Emeryville, California, United... ... | reverse complement strand
CGCTCAAATCGCTATACTGAGTATCAAACAGCGCGACGCCGTCATGATGTTTTGTCGTCAACACCGCGTACTTCGCCCCGGATTTCTCGATCAATTCCGCCCATTGGTCGGCATCAAACCGGGAAGCTGTAAACCCGTCCAACTGTTTCATGTAGTCCTCATAGGAAATCACGCCGTTATGAAAGGACCAAGATTCAGAAACACCGTCAACCGCATAAATCCCGTAATGGATAAAGATTCCCAGCTTCGCGTCTTCAAACCATGGTAACATCGTCAGTTCCCCCTCTAAGCTTGTTCCTCCTAACGATAGTTGATGGCGGCATGAGGGGTAAATATGTGGTTTTTACGACGGATATGTCGTTTTGAAGATCACCTGCAAACAAAGCGGGCTCCCCTAAGGAACACCCTCGTTCATCTTCTTCCTCTGCCATTTTGATATCATTCACACTGCGAGCGGTCAGCTGCTCCCTGGCAAGTGTTGCGTCACATTTGGGGATTCTTGCCGATGCTTCTACTTCTTATCCACCTGCACCAACGTAACTTGTTTGATGGAGAACGTCCCTTCCAGCTTTTCCGCAGGGATTACGTTCAGCTTGATGAGTCCGGCGATCTTCTGGGCATCCGCTTTGGAAACCAATCTCCATACGCCAGGATCGGGAAGCGCTTCGTAAAGCTTGCGGTCATCGTACTCCTTCCGTTCCTGATGGATCGTTCTAACCCGGTATTCCCCGACGTCCAGTTCCGAAATGCCTTGTTCCTGAAAATGTTCTAAAATTTCGCTGCGTAATGCGGTCAGCTCTTGTTCTGTTTCTTTCTGCAGCTGTTTGAGTTCATGATAACGACGCACTTTCTGTTCCACTTGTCCACGCTCCTTCGGTGAGATCGAACCTTCCCTCATGTATATGAAAAGCGCCGCCGGCCTCATGCGTGCCGACGGCGGAACGATCAAATCTTTTAATGAGTAAAGTCCTTGAAGATGCGGTATACCACAACGGCTGCTTCAGCGCGAGTCGTTGGCGATGCGGCCTCGAAGCGGCTTTCTGCTTTGCCGTTCATGATGCCAAGGCTCGTGACTTTGGCAACCGCCTCAGCGGCCCAAGACGGAATGCGAGCTTGGTCGGCAAAGCTGTAATTGGCTCCGCCTTCCCCTGCCGATTGCCCCAAAACCTCCAGCGCCTTCGCTAAGACCACTGCGATTTCAGCGCGCGTAATCGGTTGGTCCGGTGCAAAGGTACCGTTGGAATAACCGCTGATCAGCCCCTTGGATGTCGCAATCTTCACAGCCTCCTCGTACCAGCTTCCGGCAGGAACGTCCTGGAAGGAAATGACGCTGACTTCGTTTGGATCAGCCTTCAGTTCCAGTGCACGTACCAACATGGATACGAATTCCGCCCGAGTAACTTGCGTGGTCGGATGGAAATTGCCATCCATGGATCCAGCAAGAATGTCTTTGGATGCCAGAATCTCGATCGCATCCACTGCCCACGCAAACTTCGCTGGGGTAACATCAGCAAAGGTGACGTTCTTAGCCAGATAGATGTACCGGCTAAAGCCGTACAGATTCGCAACCACGTTACCGTTCTTCAATCGACCGAAGAATTGAGTGATTTCTCCGTTGTCTCCCAGCTTGAACAAGCTGATTTTCCACCCGTTCATTGCTCCAGGGTTCAAGGCCGTAAGCGGGATCGCAGCTTCGGCTGGTTTGCTGAGCTGGATATTTTTCAGCACCTTCCCGTCCTTCGTTAAAACGTTAATATCATAATAGATTCCAAACGCTTGAACACCTGCTGGCAGCTTCGAGCTTTCCAGCAGCTTCTTCGTCTCCTCCTCCGTTGCCGCCGTGACTTGAACATATGCGGCATCCGGGGAAGTGATCGCGCCGTCCGGAATCGTCAACGTAAACCCATTAGGCAGCTTCACTACCGTTGGTTCGCCTGCCTTAATGGCTACGGCATCCTTAGGGATTGCTGGTTTAGTTGGCGTCGTTGTTGGTGTAACAGTTGGCGTAGAAGTGGAACCGCCGCTGCTGGATCCCGCTCCACCACCACTGCCGCCGCCGTTACCTCCACCATTGCCTCCGCCGCCATTATTAGGCGGGGTGACAGGGGTGACTGTGACGTGGACGGACTTCGAGGAGCCTTGGGCAGTCACGTCGATCACGGTAGATCCCGGTTTCAAGGCCGTAACCAGTCCTGTGATTGAAACATCGGCAATTTGCGGATCACGCGATTGGTAAACTGCATCGGTTACAGTGGTTTCATTGCCATCCGCATCCCGATAAGTCACGACTAACTGGTCGCTGTTTCCGACTTTCAGGGTCAGGCGATCTGGTGTAACAATCAGTGAAAGTTCCCCAGGTTCTGGTTCTTCACTGCCCTCTGCGATAACAGTCACTTGAACAGTTTTCGTGAGACCTTCGTGCGTTACCGTAATCGTAGTCGTACCTTCCGCTACCCCGGTGACGAGACCTTGGTCAACCGTTGCGATCGTGGAATCCTCCACCGAATAACTCGCTTCAGTTGTAACGTCGCTTTCCTCGCCGTCTGCCGCTTTATACGTTACGGTGAGCGCTTGGTTATCGCCTACTTGAAGATCCACGCTTTCCGGATTGACCCGCAGCTCGGGTTGTTCTTCGCCGGTTTCAGCAGTTACAGTCACTTGGACAGTTTTCGAGAGTCCTTCATGAGTTACCGTAATCGTAGTCGTACCTTCCGCTACCCCGGTGACGAGACCTTGGTCAACCGTTGCAATTGTGGAATCCTCCACGGTATAGTCCGCTTCGCTTGTGACGTCGCTTTCTTCACCGTTTGCCGCTTTATACGTTACGGTGAGTGCTTCGCTTTGACCAGTTTGCAGCGACAGATTTTCAGTGTTGACGATCAATTCCGGCTCTGTTGCGTGATTGTAGTTGAACACATGAGCCGGATCGAAGTACCCATTCCCGGCCAAATCATAGACGTAGACCTCGTAATAGTTTTCCCCTGGTACAACTGGAACCTCAATTTTGAAATTGCCTTGGTTATCGATCGTCCCGAATTGAAAATCAATATTGCCTTCAGGGTCTACAAACCACGCCTCGACACCAATCACAAGCTCCATGTCCAGCCCGCCGAAGTTCACGAGATAATTAATCAGCATATCCTCCGTCACTTCGCCGGAGATGACCCCCGTTTGACCGGAAGCTTTCACTTTCAAAGGCGGATCACTAAGCTGGGATACCGGTGCCGTCGTGTCGACGAAGAAGACATACGCCGAGTCTTCCGATGGTACGGAGTCAAATAAGGATGTTCCAGTATAAGGAACCAGCAGGTAGCCTCCATCAGGAAGTAACACGTCGTCGTCATATTCATTAGTTATAATTCCGTCCCAACCTCTCAAAGAATAGCTGCCGGGATCAATGCCTTCATCGGTTTCAATGATCACGCCCAGCCAATTTCCGTTCAGATCATGGACTTCCAGCGAGAAATAATCGGCATATTCGTTCACTGTAAACGAGATGTCAGTGGTATCATAAAGTCTGTCGTTATTCGGTGAAATCGGGTTGTTGGTCATACCAACATCCGTCACTACATCCATCTGCGGCGTATCGCCCACATACACCGATACCGGCAAGTTGATCACATGTCCGGTTGCCGTTTCAGTTAAGATCACTTCACCTTCATACCACTGGTTGGCGGCTTCTTCCGGTACGGCAACTGTCACGTTAAAGCGGGTTTCACCGCCAGCGCTGACCGCAACCTCAGCCGCAGACAAGGTCAGGTCAATCGGCGAATTGCTATACCACTGCGAGCTGACCGTGTAGGTCGAGGACTCCCCAACGATGTCCTTCACGATCACCTGCTGTTTGGCAGAATAACCGTTGCCAACATATCCAAACGACAGGCTGCCCGAGTAAAAGGTTTCCGGGAGATCCCCATCCACGTTCGATGTCGAATCCTCCACCATCGCTACTGCTTTGGCCTCCAAAACCTGATCCAGCGCGACCCGTCCGGCTCCTTGATCCATATGAGTATATCGGTCACCGTTCCGATCGCTGAGTTTGACGGTATTATTCATCAATAAGGACTTTACTTCGTAAGGTGTCAGGTTTGGATACTTTTGCAGCACGAGAGCGACTGCACCTGCAATATGCGGTGCGGCCATACTGGTGCCGTTCTGGGCGGCATACCAACCTTCATACTCCGGCACGCTGGAGACAATGCCCATCCCTGGCGCGGAGATGTCCGGTTTAAGGTCATACCCCGGTTTGGCCGGTCCACGCGAGCTAAAGCCCGCCATAATATCTTCTTCTACTGTCGTACTGAATTCTGCAGACAGCTCCTGTTCTTTCAGCGCGTCAAGAATTCGGTTCCCATATGCTCCAGAAAGGGCATATACGGGGATTTGAACGTCGGCGTCTCCCAACGTCCCGCTTTCCAATGCTTCCGGCGCATTATTGAACACAATCGCGGCCGCCGCACCCGCGCCTTGGGCGTTGAGCGCTTTTTCCGCAAAGGAAATGTCACCGCGTTTGATAAAAGCAATTTTCCCGGTCAAATCCTTACCAACATAATCTTCGGCTTTCCCAAGTCCTACATCCACCAACGGATAAGACTCGGTCAAATCCTCAATCCCGGCGGATTTATCAAACGTGTCCATGAAGAAGCCTTCTCCGCCCATCTCTGGGATCCGCATGATCGGCGTGATCAGCGGCGGCTTGGATGCGCCGACTGTAATCGCCAGCTCCGAGCTGCCCGGATCGGTCACAGTGGCGTCTCCCGGTCCGGAGTTACCACTGGATACCACCGCCACAACGCCGGCTTTCACCGCATTGTTCACCGCAATGGAATCAGCGGAGCGCTGGTTATTCGTGTTGGAGCCCAGCGACAGGTTGATGACGTCCATGCCATCCACGACCGCACGCTCGATCCCGGCAATCACATTCTCCGTCGAACCGCTGCCGTATGGACCTAACACTTTATAGGCATAAACTTCAGCCTCAGGTGCAACCCCTTTGGTCCCCGCGAGTTCGTCTAGGCCTACGCCGCGACCGGCGACAATCCCCGAGACGTGGCTGCCGTGCGAGGTATAGTAAGCTCTGCCATCTTCATCAAACTCAGGTAACGAAGGATCCTGCTTACGTGCATCCAAATAATCCTGCTTCGTTGTTTCGTAGGGCTCGTTATCATCGTTCACAAAGTCATAACCCCAATACCCTTCCGGAATCGCATCCGCCAAATCGGGATGGTCCTTCGCTACGCCGGTATCGATAACGCCCACTTTAATCCCCTGACCTTCATTTCCTTCGGCCCAGAAGTTATCGCTGCCGATAAACGTCACGCTGTCCATCGGCGCAGTTGGAGACGCATTCTCCTCCGTGGCATAGACCGTTTCGTTAGGATAAACGGCCTTCACTCCCGGAAGCTTGAGCAGGTTTTCGATCTCATTGGCCGGAAGTGTTAACGAATACCCGTTAAAAATATTTTCGTATTCGCGCTTAATTTTGGCCTTCAATTTACCAATCGCTTGCGTTTTAAACGTTTGCTGCTGCAAATCGATCGCTTTCCTATGGGAGCTCAGCGATTGGCTTGTTTTCATTTTGCTCTGCGTAGCCTCGAACACCTTTAACGGCGCTTCCTGCAGCTCGACGATTACCGTCGTTAACTCGCTGCCGTCCGTAAGCGGAACGAAGTTTTGCGGTTGAACCGCAGCCGCTTCGGCGTTCTGGCGTTCCAGCTGCAACTTATTGCCTGCGGGAGAGGCTTGGCCCAAAACCTCCCGTTGCTCTCTGCCTTTCAGCTGAACGTCCGATACTTGCTTACGCAGCACTTCCTGCGTCACGACGTCCTGATTCAGCCGAGGAACGCCGTCCCTCCTTGCATCGGCTCCCGCCAAAGCGTCGCCTTCGGCTCCTGCCATCGGCAGAAGCAGACTAAATGCGAGGAGGAAGCTTAAGATTCCTGCAACGACTTTCTTGCTCAAACTCTCATCTCCCTCACCGTTCATAGTTTCCAAGGAGCCTATACAAGCTGCTGACTTTATATCTATTGGGTGAGGGTTCGATATATTCCCATTTATATGGCATACAAGCATAAAAAGGTTAAAAAAATACGCCTACCCAATTCAGGTAAGCGCATCCATATGTAGTAGATTCGGTTATTCTGCCATTATGGCGAACAGTTGTTTTTTTACTTATTTTTCCCTAGAAAAGTGAATCCTTGCCCGTCTGCGACTCGTTGCCGCGAATAAAATACTCGTAACGTCCGAGGTTCCGCAGCGCTCGGTCATCCCGTTGCCAAACCCATTCCATCAGCTCCGATTGACAGCGATGAGCGCGGAAGGCAGCCAGCTTGGCCTTCAAATGCTCTTGGACATCCACCTGGACGATAGCATCTGGGGTATAGCCATACTTGCCCGGCTGTTGCATCATATCACCGAAGGAGACAAAGTACAGCGCGCCTTGCCCGTACCGGCGAAATGCAGCTGTGGTCGCTTTGCCAATCGCACAATGGTCCGGGTGCCCGCCCAACTTCTCGTGGAAGGTGAGCACCACATCGGGCTGAATCTCATGCATCATTGCTTCGATCCGTCCGATTAGCTGTTCTTCATCTATAAATTCTACGGTCTTATCCCGAATATCCAGGAACTTCAATTCATGTACGCCCAAATGGTTACACGCCTGACGCAGCTCCACTTCTCGAGCCGCCGCAATCGTCTCCCGGTTCAAATACGGCGGATTGCCCATTCTCCGCCCCATCTCGCCGCGGGTGGCACTCACAACCGTAACCTCTGCGCCTTCAGCAGCATATTTAGCCAGCGTGCCTCCACAAATAAACGACTCATCGTCAGGATGAGCGAATACCGCCAGCAGTTTACGTCCCTTAAGGGAGAGTGAATTGATCGTATTCATTCCGGAAACGGCTCCCTTCCCAAATGGAGTGCGACATCCATACGTCCCCGGTCATCAAAACCTTCCAGCAGAAGACGTCCTTGCTCGTCCAGCTCCATATGCGTCAGCCCTTCAATCCGCAGCCAACCGTGCCCATCAAACCTTAAGGCCGCGCGGTAAGGTCCTTCCCCGGCAATAAATGCAGCGGTCAAGCTGACCTTAAAGTTGCGGACAAATAAATACGAAGTAGCTTCACTATGCAGATACACATCAGATCCAACAAAAGTGTTCAGCAATTCCTCTGCCCGTTTTTTCTCAATGAGTTCCATGTTCGCTGCAGTCCTTTGCGTTGTATTTTTGAACTTTCGAAATCATAGTCACTATTATACGCTCAGCTCTTCGATGTACAAGTGATCTTTCCCCCACTTGACATTTTATATTAAATCGTTTATAAATGAATTGTAGACAATTTAATTTTAGTAAATATAAATAAATCTTAAAGGATGTGTGCCAAATGAGAGTAGACATGACAAACCTGACGAAAGAAAAACTCGCCCAAAGTTTAGGCGGTCAACCGGGATACTTCAAGCTGGTTGGCGAATCGGAAGGGTGCAGCGCAGCTGGCGTCTATTCGTTGCATTTGGTCAGCGAACCGCTTCCTACTGACATTGCATTTGAATCCGGCGGCTTCACTTTCCTGGTGGATCGCCAGCAAGAAGTTTTGTTTGACGACGTCTTACGTTTATATGCCCATGAAAATTACCCAACTTACCGATTGAGCAGCGACTCGATGTTGTACAGCAACAACGTTGTGCTGAAAGACAAACGCGTTGCTGCTGCCAGCGGAGCCCTCCGTTAACGATCAAGGGCTTCCCTTCCTTTCCGCTTACGGCTGCCGGAGCATGATCCGGCAGCCTTTTGGGGTTGTTTTTCATTCAAGCGTCTACCGGCTCTTGAATCCGTCGATCTTCTGTGTCACAATGATGGGGGCATCCAGGCGCCAGGGGTAGAACTGGATTTGAATTGATTTTTTTACTTATCCGGCCCGGGTGAATACATCATCTATTCCTATTCATAGAGGAGGATCCGATTCATGAAGACGATCAAGCTTGGTACGAGTACACTGGAAGTCCCTGTCATCGCTGTCGGCTGCATGCGAATTAATTCGCTGGACAAAGCCGGAGCGGAACGTTTCGTTCAAACCGCGCTGGAAGAAGGCGCTAACTTTTTTGACCACGCGGATATCTACGGCGGCGGCTCCTGTGAGGAGATCTTCGCCGATGCAATTCATATGAACCCGGAGATTCGGGAGAAAATTATCCTGCAATCGAAGTGCGGCATTCGCCAAGGGTTCTTTGACTTCTCAAAAGAGCATATTTTGTCGTCGGTGGACGGCATTCTGAAGCGTCTGAGAACCGATTATCTGGACGTTCTGCTGTTGCACCGTCCGGATGCCTTGGTAGAACCTGAGGAGGTTGCTGAGGCGTTCGACCAGTTACATAGCTCGGGTAAAGTACGTCATTTCGGCGTATCCAACCAGAACCCTATGCAAATCCAACTGCTGCAAAAATACGTGAAACAGCCGATTGTCGCCAATCAGCTGCAGCTGAGCATCACGAACACCACGATGATCTCGGCGGGCATTAACGTAAATATGGAAAACGAAGCTGCGATTAACCGTGACGGCAGCGTACTGGACTTCTGCCGCTTGAACGATATCACGATTCAACCGTGGTCGCCGTTCCAATACGGTTTCTTTGAGGGCGTCTTCCTCGGCAACGAGAAGTTCCCTGAGCTGAACCAAAAAATTGACGAAATCGCCGCGAAATACGGTGTGACCAATACGACGATCGCCATCGCGTGGCTGCTGCGTCATCCGGCCCAAATGCAACCGGTCATCGGTACGATGAACATCGACCGCTTGAAAGACTGCATCAAAGCCAGCGACGTCCGCTTGACCCGTGAAGAATGGTACGAAATTTACCGTGCGGCAGGGAACATTTTGCCATAAGCTTAGAGTCCATAAGCGAAACAACCTAAGCCCCGTTTCCACAGGACTTAGGTTGTTTTTTTGCCCAATTTGTCGAAAGGAGGGGCCGAAACAAGATGCCTGCCGATAGCACGCCGATTCGTCTGAGCCGGTTTCTAGTATTGATCATGGCGGTCACCGCCGGCATCGCAGTGGCGAATCTCTATTACATTCAACCGCTGCTGGCAGAGATTGCCGGCTCGTTTGGTGTTACGCAATCCCAGGTGGGGTACGCGGCTACCCTGACGCAAGTCGGTTATGCCCTTGGGATGCTGATGATCCTGCCGCTGGCCGATATCCGTGAGAAAAAAAAGCTGATCCTGTTCATGCTCGTCTGCTCCGCTGGCGCCCTTCTGTTTCTGGCCTTTGCCTGGAACAGCCTCATCCTGAGCATCGCCTCGTTCGCTGTGGGCTTCACTTCCATCGTCCCTCAGCTGATCGTGCCCCTCGCTGCACAACTGGCCGACCCGAAGGAGCGCGGCCGGATCATCGGCACCGTCATGAGCGGACTGCTGATCGGGATTCTCATCTCCCGGACGTTCAGCGGGCTGGTGGGCGAATATCTCGGCTGGCCGGCTGTTTATTTCATCGCCTCCGGCCTCATGATCCTTCTGGCCTTCTTCTTAGCGTTCCGCCTGCCCAAGTCCCCGTCCGCGACCACAGCCGGGTATGGGGATTTGTTCCGCTCGATGGCGTCACTCATTAAAGATTTGCCGCTGCTGCGCGAAGCGGCGCTGAACGGCGGCATGATGTTCGCCGCCTTCAGCGTGTTTTGGACGACGCTGTCATTTCTGCTGGCCGAACCGCGCTTCGGTCTTGGCCCTGACGCGGCCGGTCTGTTCGGCCTGATCGGCGTCGTCGGGGCCATGGCTGCGCCGGTCGCCGGGCGGATGGCCGATCGGCGCAGCCCGCGCTTCACCATCGCCATCGGCATGGGCGCGGTGATCCTCGCCTACGCCTGCATGCTCGGCTTCGGCTACACCTTGGCGGGCTTGGTTGTCGGCGTCATTCTGCTCGACCTTGGTGTCCAGTCGACACAGATCTCCAACCAGGCCCGCATCCACGCCATCAGCGACGAGTACCGCAACCGTATCAATACGATCTATATGGTATCGTATTTCATCGGCGGAGCTCTGGGCTCCGGGATCGGCTCGTTCAGCTATGCGCATTTCGGCTGGACCGGTGTATGCATCGCCGGCTTGTTAACCCAGCTCGTTGCGGTGTACGCACAGGTGCACGGACAGCGGCGCGAGCTTCGCCTGTCATTGGCCAAACGCGGATGATTGCTCGTTCCAACGAAAGGGGAGACCGATATCCACGCTGATGGAACAGGTCTCCCCTTTTTCTTATTCCCCGCCTACTTCTGTTGCCTTAACGCCGCAACCGCAGCCGTTGTGAAACTAGCCAGCTTGTCCGGCAAGCGATGGAGCGGGAACCAGTCGATCGCCCCGATCGCGCCCCCTTCCTCCATATTCCGCAGCTCGCCGCCAACAATCTCCGCTTCGTAAATCACCGAGACCCAATGCTCTGCCTTTTCCGGTCGGATCGTCTCTGCCGTACACAGTACCCCAATGACTGCGATGTCGAGGTTCACCTCTTCTTTGATTTCCCGCACAACGCCGTGCTCCATCGTCTCATAGATATCGATTTTGCCGCCGGGGATGCTCCAAGTGTCCTTTTCCGGCTCCCGATTACGCAGCACCATCAGAATCTCTCCCCGATCATTCCGAATGACCGCGCCCACCCCTAATCGGGGAACAGCCAGCTCTGTCGTCTTCATCCACCCTCCACCTCTCATGTCATCGTTCAAGCCATTGCCTGGGTTCTATTATAAAGCAAAATATCTGAAGCGGAAGAAAAAACCCCCCGTTCCTCCGAAAAAATTGAGAGAAACGGGGTGTTCTTGGTGGCTATCAACTTAGAACTTAAATTGTCCCACCATCCGATGCAAATCGTCGGCGATCTCTTTCATCTCGACGGCCGAAGCGGACACCTGCTCCATGCTGGCGAGTTGCTGTTCGGTAGAAGCCGAGATTTCCTCAGTCGATGCCGTAGATTCCTGGGCGATGGAGGAGATGTTTTCGATGGTGCCGATCACTTCGTTTTTGTCGCTGTTTACTTGCGTGATGCCTTCGATCAGCTCTTGCATGCCTGCAATCATCTGATGGATCGTCTGATCGATTTGCCGGAACGCTTGTCCCGTCTCCCGCGACACCTCGCTCGTCCGAGTAATGACTTCGGTCCCCTGGTGCATATACTCCCGGGTCTTCTCAACCGCAGCAGCCACGTCACGCACCATCTCCTCGATCCCCTGCACCGAACCTGTCGTTTGTTCCGCCAGCTTGCGAATTTGCTCCGCCACTACCGCAAAGCCCCGACCTTGTTCGCCAGCCCTTGCACTTTCGATCATAGCGTTCAGCGCCAATAAGTGTGTTTGCTCGGCAACCGCCTTAATCACGGTCGTCACCTGGGTGATCGACTGCGATTTGTCGCTCAGGTCGTTCACCTGCTCCTCGATGTTCACGCTGACTTCGGCGTTTTCACGGATCGCCTTCTGCAATAGTTTCATGCTGTTCAGCGTGGTTTGGTTGGCTTCCTGCGTCTCTTCAATACTTGCCTTCATCTGATCTGCCCGCGCGGTCAGGGCAAGAATCTCTTCAGCCAAGCTATGCAATCGCTCAAACCCCTCCTGCGCATTCACCGCAAGATCGCTGGATCCTGTCGCCAGCGCATTCGTCGCCGTTGAAATCTCCTTCGCCGCCTGTGAGCTCTCCCCAATCATCAACGAGAGCTGCTGCGAACCATGGGTGACTTGGCCGGCACGGAGCTGGATGTTCTCCATCATCCCGCCCAGCTTGCTGCGCATATGGGCTAGATCCTCGGCCATTTTGCCGATTTCATCCTGACTATGATGGTGAAATTCTTCGGTAAAATCCCCTGCGGCATATCGTTTGATACATTTGGACATCATCGTAATCGGACGGATCATCCGATGTCCCATAAATAGGCCCAAGACAATCGCGAGCAGCATAATCAAAAGCGAAATGCCGATGGTTTCGATCAACGCGTCGCGGATTTGCTCGTTCATGCTTTCCAGCGAAATCCCCACATTTAATGCGCCGGAAAGCTCCTGGTTATAGGTAAATTCGGTCGAAATATTATAAACCTTCTCACCGCTGGCCATCTTTAGCATTTTGCCCGTTGTCTCTTGGTTCGCAACAATGGTGGTCAAATCCACGTCTGACTTCGTGACCGAGGCAGAAGTGACAGCGTCTACTTCCTTTGCGGACTTCCCTGGAAGTTGACTGTTATCCGATACGATCAAATTCCCTTGGGGATCAAAAAGAGAGACATAAACGAGGTTCCCGTTGCCTTCCTCCATGATGTTTTGGAACATCTTCTGCAGCTGCTCCATATCCAACATTTCATTGCTGATAATTTCGCGTTTAATATTCGTCACCAGGGTAGTCCCGTCGCTCTTCATCTGACTGGTCATGGATCGTTGGACCTCGTAATAGGACACCAGTGTGAAAGAAACGGCACAAATCGTCATAAGCAGCACGATCATTCCAAGCATTTTGCCGGTTAGCGAATGGAACCTGAATCTCTTAGATAATTGGAATGCACTACCTCGCCTAGACATGATGATTCCACCTTTGAATTATATTTTCATAGATTGATATCCTGGTGCACGAATGGCCTCATTGGAATTAATCTAAATAATGCCTGCCTTTACATCTTTATTTTTAACGATTTTCCACAAAATCACAGTGACTATTTTAATAGTTCACATGGCACGGCATTTGTGATTCTGGTCACAAACTTGATGGCGCGCATGACACAAATGGCCTATTTCTCCCTAAAGTTCGTCACATTTTCTTCACAGACACGCCTCTTTTTTCCATGAAAAAATCAACTCCCCCGCATATTTGCGCAGGTTTCGCAAACAATAACCAGCGAATACCACCTGAAAGGAGCAAATGGCATGGCCCAAATCAATCAACAGGAGCTGCAAAGCTTGCGACACCTGATCGGCGCTCATGAAACGGCACATCAAAAAATGCTCGCCTACGCGCAGCAATCCGTGGATCCGCAAGTCAAAGCGTATTTTCAAAAATCAGCCCAGGACGCATTAAATACAAAGCAGCAGCTGATGTCATTTCTGAATTAGGAGGAGCTTTACACGATGATGCAGGATAAAGAAATGGTGAACGACGCGTTGTCCATGGTCAAAAGCAGCTTGACCACCTATTCCAGCGTCATTTCCGAATGTGCAAATCCCCAGCTGAGATCGACAATTCAGCAAATTCGGGACAATTGCGAGAAATCGCAATACGAGCTGTTCCAACTGGCTCGGTCCAAGGGATTCTACCAACCGGCGATGATGGCGGACGATCAAGAAGTGCAGCAAGTAAAATCGCAGCTGGGCGGCTGAACGCACAGCAAAAAAGCTTCCTCGCAGCCTGAAGGGATGCAGGAAGCTTTTTCTGATTTAAAGAGAGCCGTGCGCCATAAATGTACTTGAAAAATCGATCATATTTCTGCGGTTTGGCGTTTTTTCGCGGATTGTATATGAAATTTCATGTAGATTAACACGTTTTGAGGCCAATTCCCCGAAATCTATATGAAAAATCGAGTAGAATAACTAACCCAGCTCCACAACTTGCTCCTGTTCCTCTTTTCTGTAGCGGACTACGGCCAATTCACGATTTAATTCGCGAACCGCCTCATTCAGCCGCTCCCGGAGCTGCTCCTCCAACGCAAACCCGCCATTCTCCAACCGGCTGACCCATTGATCCACAGCGAATACACCGCTGAGAATATGAGTTCCGCCCAGCGCTGCAACCACCGGTTTCAGCGCGTAGTCCACTGCCAGCAAGTGCGCGATCGTCCCGCCAATGAACAGCGGCAGCACCACTTTGCCTTGCAGCCCTTTTTGCGGAATCAAATCCAGAATCGTCTTCAGCGCCCCGGAATAAGAGGCTTTATAGACCGGGCTGGCGATGATGACGGCATCAGCCGCTTCAACCGCGGCGTTCAGTTCCTTCACAACCTCACTGTTGAAATTTGCCCGGAGCAAATCCTCTGCCGGCAGCTCCGCCGCCGAGAACCAACTGATAGAATGGCCCGCCTCCTTCAACTTCTCCTGTACATAATCCGTTAATCCGAACAACCGTGAACCTAGTGTAGGACTCCCTGCGAGAATAACGATTTTGCTCATAATTGGATCTCCTCCTATCATGATCGATCTTCTGATTTTGCTAAGCAATCTTCCCACCTCAGCAGGCCGCTGCCCGCCTCAAGACTTAGCTGCTACCGCCTTCCGCTCCAGCGTATACCGGTTCTCCGGAATCGGCAGGCCCAGGTTGCCGCGCAGCGTATCGCTTTCGTATTCCTTCCGGAACAGACCGCGCTCCTGCAGAATCGGTACGACCAGGTCCACGAAATCCTCCAGGCCGTTTGGAACGGCAGCCGTGATCATAAACCCGTCGGCAGCGCCTCCCTCGAACCAGGCTTGAATCCGATCTGCGACTTGCTCCGGTGTCCCGATAAATCCGCCGCGCGGCGTTGCGACTTGAAGCGCCACTTGTCTTAACGTCAGCCCTTTTTCCTTGGCGTCTTGTTTGATTTTATCCGTGCTGCTTTGGAAGCTGTTTTTGCCCAAATCTCCGAGATCCGGGAACGGCTCATCCAGCTGATATTGGGAGAAGTCGTGATGCTCAAAGAAGCGGCCCAAATAGTCCAGCGCATTCTCGATCGTCACCAGGCTGGCGACCTCTTGATATTTGCGTTCCGCTTCCTCTGGCGTACGGCCAAGAATCGGAGCGATTCCCGGGAAGATCAGGACTTCGTTCGGATTCCGACCAAACGAGGCGGCGCGGGACTTCACGTCTTGGTAGAAGATTCGCGCATCCTCGATCGTTTCATGCCCGGTGAATACGGAGTCCGCGTGCTTAGCGGCGTAATTTTTGCCAACCTCAGAGGAGCCCGCCTGGAAGATCACGGGTTGCCCTTGCTTGGAACGGGCGATATTCAGCGGCCCTTTCACCGAGAAGAATTCTCCGACGTGGTTCAGGGTGTGCATTTTTTCCGGATCAAAAAATACCCCCGTCTCCTTATCCCGCACAAAGGCGTCATCCTCCCACGAATCCCACAGCCCGCGGACCACCTCCAGGAACTCGGTGGCAATCCGGTAACGCTTGGCATGGTCCGGATGCTCCTTCTTCCCGTAGTTCAGCGCCGAGCCTTCCAATGGGGAAGTGACGACGTTCCAGCCTGCGCGCCCTCCGCTGATCATGTCCAAGGAAGCGAACTGCCGGGCGACGGTAAACGGTTCGCTGTATGAAGTGGACAACGTTCCGACCAGCCCTACATGCTTGCTGACCGCCGCCAAGGCGCTGAGGAGTGTTAACGGCTCGAACCGGTTCAGAAAATGGGGGATCGACTTTTCCGTAATATATAAGCCGTCGGCAATAAACACCAGGTCAAATTTGCCGGCCTCCGCCTTCTGCACCCAACGTTTATAAACGTCGATATTGACGCTGGCATCCGCCTGCGCGTCCGGATGACGCCACAGGGAGGTTCCCCCGCCTACCCCGTGCAACAATGCACCTAATTTGAGTTGTCTTGGTTTCGCCATGATCTCGTTCCTCCTTATCGTTTCGGTAATCGTTCCGGTCTCTTAACTCTTGCTGATCGCTAGCCCGGCGGCTTGTTTGATGCGATCGATTTGCCCTAAATGACGTTGAACGTGGTTGGTGAAGCCCTCGACAATCTGCTTGATGGAGACCGTTTCTCCCTTGGCGTTCACGCCGGTCTTCTCCAGGTCGGCCGTATCTAGGCGGTTTAGCAGCAGGCTGTTGTATAGCAGCAACGCATGGAAGGCCTGCAGTACATCGGAGACTTTCCCCGCGTTGGCATATTGCCCGCTGACCCAAGCGTCTTGGTTAAAGGCCGGCAGCCGTGCCTCCGTCCCTGCCAGAATATCCCGAATCCGGAAAGAGATAACGATGCTGTGATCCACCAAGTGGGTCAACACCTCCAGGACACTCCAACTCTCCGGCTTGGGCTTCCAAGTGGTCTGCTCCTCGCTGAGGCCGTCAATCGCCGTAACGAGCTGCCCATGTGTATTTAAAAAAGCTTCAAAATTTACTTTCGTCATGCCATCGCCTCCGATTCAAAGTTAGCTTCTTC
>Ga0310825_100849_pt1 | contig 16300 bp, 18 predicted proteins | sample WT_ome_9_FD_202243 | JGI IMG/M metagenome (GOLD analysis project Ga0310825, IMG submission 202243) | Sorghum-adapted microbial communities enriched on wild type (WT) sorghum from Joint BioEnergy Institute, Emeryville, California, United... ... | reverse complement strand
AAGCTCAGAGCTCTTAAGCAACTCCAGCGCCACGGCGGCGGCCTGCTGCTCGGCTTCCTTCTTGGATCTGCCAGTACCCTGGCCAAGCGGACGCCCATCCATGCGGACCTCCGCAACGAATTCGCGCTCATGGGCCGGTCCCCGTTCTTCAATGATCCGGTATTCCAATGTGCCCATGCCATGATGCTGCGTCAGCTCCTGCAGCTCCGTTTTGAAGTCGCCGGTTGACAGCTTGCCATCAAGGGTCAAATTAGGGAATACATGGCGATGAAGGAACGCAGTAACTGCTTCCAGGCCCTGGTCCAAGTACAAAGCGCCAATAAAGGATTCGAACACATCCGCGAGCAGAGCAGGACGAGTTCGCCCACCCGTCAACTCCTCGCCTTTGCCTAGCAGGACGTATTTTCCAAACTCCAGGTTTTCGGCGAATTTCACGAGCGACGGTTCACAGACGATCGCGGCGCGCAATTTGGTCAGCTCGCCTTCAGGACGATCCGGGAATAACCGATATAAATGCTCCGAAACGGTCAATTCGAGAACGGCATCGCCCAAGAACTCCAGCCGTTCGTTATCCTCATATTGACTGAAGCGATGCTCATTCACGTATGACGCATGAGTGAAGGCTTGTTTCAGAAGCTGCCGATTTTGGAATACCAGTTCAAGTTTTTGCTGTAACTGCTTCAGATCTCCATTCACCGGACTTAACCCCTTATGCTTCGTATTTCTTCATGATGATCGTGGCATTGTGTCCACCGAATCCAAACGAGTTGGACATCGCGACGCGGACATCCGCACGTCTGGCTTCGTTCGGAACGTAGTCCAGATCACATTCTGGATCCGGATGCTCCAAGTTGATCGTTGGCGGGATGATGCCATGCTTCAAGGTGAGCCCGCAGATGACACCTTCCACCCCGCCGGCAGCCCCAAGCAAGTGGCCGGTCATCGATTTCGTCGAGCTGACCGCCAATTGATAAGCATGGTCGCCAAACGCCCGCTTGATCGCAATCGTCTCCGAGCGATCACCAACCGGAGTCGATGTCCCGTGGGCGTTGATATAATCCACTTCTTCCGGCGCAATCCCGGCATCACGGATCGCCATCTTCATGCAACGCTCCGGCCCGTTCGGATCCGGCTCGGTCATATGGTGAGCGTCTCCGCTCAAGCCGTAGCCGATCACTTCACCGTAGATTTTAGCACCGCGCTTCTGTGCATGCTCCAGCGATTCCAAAATCAGAATCCCGGCGCCTTCGCCCATGACAAAACCGTCTCGTTCCAGATCGAACGGCCGGCTGGCCTTCTCCGGTTCGTCGTTGCGGGTCGACATCGCCCGCATCGAGCAGAACCCTGCCATACCGGTCGGACGGATCGTTGCTTCCGCGCCTCCGCAAATCATCACATCGGCATCTCCCCGCTGGATCAGCTTGTACGAATCGCCGATGGAATGAGTTCCGGTCGCGCACGCAGTCACCGCCGTCGTGTTCGGACCCTTCGCTCCAAACATGATCGATACATGGCCCGATGCCATATTCGCAATCATCATCGGAATAAAAAATGGGCTGACGCGTTTTGGACCTTTCTCCAGCAAAATATTGTGCTGGTCTTCCCAAGTTCCAAGACCGCCGATCCCTGAACCAATCATCACGCCAACCCGTTCCGGATCGGCCGTCTCACCGATGGTGAGGCCGCTGTCTTTCATGGCGCTGACCGCCGCAGCGGCGGCAAATTGCACGAAGCGGTCCATCTTCCGCGCTTCCTTCCGGTCCACATAATCCTCTGGATTGAAATCTTTCACGGAGGCGGCAATTTGCGTCGGGTATTCGCTGACATCAAACGCTTCGATTCTTGAAACGCCAGACTTCCCCTGAACAAGGTTATTCCACAGCGTATCAAGGTCTTGTCCAAGCGCGGTCACGACCCCCATTCCTGTAACTACTACTCTATGCTTCAAACACATTCACCTCGTATGGACTTCATGTGTACTAATCATTCTAAGTCTTAAGCACGAATGCTTGAAGAGCTGAAGATGAGGAGAAGTCCCGCCTGCTAAGTAGGAGGTACGGGACTTTGGGATGACATTAGGTATGAGATTGTATGTAGTTTACAACTTCACCTACAGTCGTAATCTTCTCTGCATCTTCGTCGGAAATTTCCAGATCGAATTCATCTTCCAATTCCATGACCAACTCAACTACGTCAAGCGAATCCGCACCCAAGTCGTCTTTGAAAGACGCTTCCAGTGTCACTTCGGCTTCATCAGCGCCGAGGCGATCCACAACAATGCGTTTTACGCGATCCAAGATATCGGACATCCGGTTCACCTCCTCTTTGGTATTATAAGAGATTTGAAGTTAAAATGCCATAGAAGCGAAAGGCGTGATTTTTACATGTACATTCCGCCGTCTACGTGCAGCGTCTGACCGGTCATATATGCCGCGCTGTCCGAGGCGAGGAACAGAACCACGCTGGCGATCTCCTCAGGTTGTCCCAAGCGGGCCAGTGGGATATCCGCCAGCAGCTTCTGGCGATACTCCTCCGGAAGCTCGCCCGTCATATCGGTATCGATAAATCCGGGAGCGACGCAATTCACGGTGATCCCGCGCGAAGCCAACTCGCGTGCTGAAGATTTGGTCAAGCCAATCACCCCGGCTTTGGCAGCGACATAGTTCGCTTGGCCCGCATTGCCGAGCACGCCAACCACCGAAGAGATATTGATAATTCGTCCCGAGCGCTGCTTCATCATCGGGCGGGTTACGGCTTTGATGCCGTTAAATACGCCTTTGAGATTCGTCTCGATGACTTGATCAAACTCTTCTTCCTTCATACGCATAATTAAATTATCTCTTGTAATCCCTGCGTTATTCACGAGAATATCAATCCGGCCCCACGAATCCAGCATGGATTTCACCATTTCCTCAAACTGCTCGCTGTTGCCTACATGGGCTTTTACCGCGTAGGATTTCACACCAAGCGCCTCAATTTCAGAAACGACGCGGGCGGCGGCTTCTTCATTTCCCGCATAGTTGACAACGACATCAGCTCCCGCCTCAGCCAAAGCAAGTGCAATGCTGCGGCCAATTCCACGAGAAGCTCCCGTGACCAAAGCGGTTTTCCCTTGCAGCGGTTTGCTCATACGGTTCATCTCCTTTCGCCTAACATATGCGAAGCATTTAAAAAATCAAAGCTCTAGTTTGCCTCTATGATCCTATCGCCATTCTTTGCGCCAAACGGCACCTTTGCGGCGAGGTAAAACCGAAGGTTAAATCGAGCTATTACCTATTCAGCGAAAGCTGCAGCCGTCTGTTCCAGGCTGTCCAATCCGCTGACGTTAAACAGACGCGCCGATTTATCGATTTTCTTGATTAAACCGGTTAAGACACTGCCAGGTCCGATCTCTACGAAGGTATCCACACCTTGGGACAGGAGCCAGCTCACGCTGTCCTCCCAAAGCACTGGGGAATACACTTGACGAACCAGCAATTCGGCAATCTCTACGCCGTTTTGAACGGGGCGAGCTGTCACGTTCGCGACCACCGGCACCTTGGCATCTTGAAACGAAGCCGCAGCCAGTCGTTCGCCGAGCCGTTCCGCAGCCGTCTTCATCAAAGAAGAGTGGAACGGACCGCTGACTTCCAGCGGGATCGCCCGTTTGGCTCCGATTTCCTTCACCCGTTCAATAACAAGGTCGACCCCTTCTCGGCTTCCCGAGACCACAATCTGCCCAGGGCAGTTCACATTCGCCAGCTCAACCAGCGCACCGCCAGCAGTAATGTCGGCGCACAGCTTAGCAAGTGCGTCACGCTCGCCGCCAAGGACGGCTGCCATCGCGCCTTGCCCGCCCGGCACCGCTTGCTCCATAAATTCGCCGCGCGCCCGAACAAGCTTCACGGCATCTTCAAAGTGAAGAACACCGGCTGCGGTCAGCGCGCTGTATTCGCCCAGACTGTGACCGGCAACATAATCCGGTTGAACGCCTTTGGCGGCAAATGCCTCATATAGCGCCACGCTAGTCGTCAAGAGCGCCGGCTGTGTATTGGCCGTCTGCTTCAGCTCCGTGTCCGGTCCGCCGAAGATCAGATCGGTGAGCTTGAAGCCCAGCTGCTCATCTGCAGTTTCGAACCGCGCCCGTGCTTCCGGCAGCGCGTCATATATATCCTTGCCCATTCCAACGCTTTGGGAACCCTGTCCCGGAAAAACAAAAGCGATTTTGCCCATCCTGTGCACTCCCTATCGTAAAAGTCCGGTGAATGTCCATCCATTCTCGCGTATCCGAATGGCGATCGCCTAGATTACCACACGAGCACGGATGCTCCCCAGGTTAGTCCGCCTCCGAAGCCAACGAGCAGGATGGTGTCGCCTTCCTTCATGCGTCCATCCTCTGCTGCTTCAACCAGCGCCAGCGGAATCGAAGCCGCCGAAGTGTTGGCGTATTTATCCACATTGATCACGCACTTCTCTTCCGGCAAATTCAGACGCTCTCTCGCCGATTGGATGATTCGGATATTCGCCTGGTGAGGGACGAAGAGATCGATGTCCTCTTTGGTCTTCCCTGCTTTGCGAAGCACTTCTTCGGTTGCCGTTCCCATCACGCGTACGGCAAACTTGAACACCTCGCGGCCATTCATATAAATGTAATGCTTGCGATCCGCCACGGTCGCCTCCGAAGCAGGAAGGCGAGAACCGCCCGCTTCGAGCTTCAGCAACTCGCCGCCGGCCCCTTCCGCGCCGAGATCAAAGGACAAGAATCCGCGGCCTTCCGGCACCTCGCCGAGCACGACAGCCCCGGCCCCATCCCCAAACAGAACACAAGTGTTCCGGTCCGTATAGTCCGTGATGCGGGACAAGGTATCCACACCGATCACCAGTGCATTCCGGTACATTCCAGTCTGAATAAATCCGTTCGCCGTGGCCATTCCGTAAACAAACCCTGAACAAGCGGCGGATAAATCAAAGGCAGCCGCTTTCTTCGCACCGAGCTTGTCCTGCAAAATGCAAGCGGTCGAAGGAAACGCCATGTCCGGGGTGATCGTTGCCACAATGATCAAATCCAGCTCTTCCGCTTTCAAACCCGCGGAATCCAACGCCCGAACGGCCGCTTCATAAGCCAAGTCGGAGGACGCTTGGTCCGGTGCGGCGATATGCCGTTCTTTAATTCCTGTACGCGAAACGATCCATTCGTCATTCGTATCTACGATTTTCTCCAAATCGGCATTCGTCAGCACCTTTTCCGGAACGTACTTCCCGGTCCCGATAATTCCAACCGAACGTAATTTTGTCACGATCCTCATTCACTCCCCGCTGATTTCACGTGCTATACTTTCCGTCAATTTGCTTTGCAACGCCGTACGCGCTTGGCGTACAGCATTCTTAATGGCACCTCCGTCAGAGGATCCATGCCCCTTCACGACCAAACCACTTAAACCAAGAAGCGGCGCTCCGCCATGCTCCTTGTAGTCCATCGTCTTCTTCAATCCGCGCAGGGACGGCATTAATACGGCTGCAGCCAGCTTGTTCTTTAACGATTTTGAAAATTCCTTCTTCAGAATCGAGAACATCGTGCCCGCCGTACCTTCCAGCGATTTCAGCAAAATATTTCCCGCAAAGCCGTCACACACCAGTACATCGCAAGCACCGGTCAAAATATCCCTAGCTTCCACGTTCCCAACAAAGTTAATCGGCATCGTCTCTAACAGCGGGAAAGCCGATTTGGTAAGCTCATTGCCCTTCTTCGCTTCGGTGCCGACATTCAGCAGACCCACCCGCGGCTTGCTAATGCCGTGCACCTTCTCGCGATAGATGCTTCCCATCAGGGCGTACTGGGCCAGATGCTCCGGCTTGGCATCCATATTGGCACCAAGATCAAGCGCTAACACGCCGCGCTCATCCACCGTCGGGATCATCGGCGCAAGCGCGGGCCGCTCAATCCCTTCCATCCGCCCGACCACCAGCAGTCCCGTAGTCATCAATGCACCGGTGTTGCCGGCGGAGATCATCGCCTCCGCTTCCCCTTCGCGGACAAGCCGTCCGGCGACAACCATCGAAGAGTCCTTTTTGCGGCGAACCGCCTTAACCGGCTCGTCCTCCGCTTCGATCACTTCGGACGCGTGATAAATTCGTAAATTTGCCGGCGCTCCTTGCAGCATCGGCTTCAGCACTTGCTCATTACCAACCAGAATGATTTCGGTATCGCTCCATTCCTTGGCTGCGGCCAGTGCACCTTCGACCGTGCTCTGCGGCGCGTGATCTCCGCCCATCGCATCAATGGCGATTCTCATGCTGACTTCCTCCTTCTGAAGTGTCCTCTCCGGTGGACCGGTAGATGACGAAATTCCCTTGGAATACCATTTCTTCGCCTACGTAAGTAAAGACCTCAACCTTCGCTTTGCCTTTTTGGCCGGAATTGGGTCTGACATAAGCTTTCGCAATGCATTTCTCACCGAGATGCACCGAACGGATAAACCGGATGTCTGCAGAGAATGTCAAAGCGATTTCGTCGTTGATCACAGCCACCGCCAAGGAGTTCGCCTGGGCAAACACATGATGTCCACGGGCGATCCCCGTCCGGGAGAACACATGCTCCTCACGGATTTCAAAGATGGAGATCCCGCTCTTGTCCAGCTGCAGATCGACGATCTCCCCGATGACCTCATGCAGCGGCAAGGAACGAACCTGGTCATACGACCGTTCCGCCATCAGCTTCATCCGCTCCCGGAGCTCCGGGATGCCCAGCTCCATGCGGTCAAGACGGATTGTCTGAATGCTGACTTTCAGCTGACGGGTCAGCTCTTGGTCCGTAATAAACGGGTTAGCTTCTATCATTTGGACGAGCTGTTGCTGCCTCGCCCGCTTCGGCAAACGTTCGATGGGTATCCCCCCCTCTTCAGCAAGCAATGATGGTCTATCTATAATATCAACGTTCCCTTATATGTAATAGTTGGCGAAGCTATTCTTTAGAACCTGGTACTAAAATGTAGTATAAAGCATCCCGTCCCAAAAGAAAAGCGAAATTGCCATAAACCTGACGGAAGGCGGCACGGGAGGCGGCAACAACAAAGACAAAAAAAATAGCACCTCATCGAAATGAAGTACTACTTTGAGTTGTTGCTTTAAGCTTATTGGCCAATAATTTCTCTAGATTTGTAAGTTCCGCAAACTTTGCAAACGTGGTGAGCAAGCTTCAATTCTCCGCATTGTTCACATTTTACCATGCCCGGCACAGCCAATTTGAAATGCGTGCGGCGTTTGTCGCGGCGCGTTTTGGACGTTCTCCGTTGAGGTACTGCCATGGTTCCCACCTCCTTATTCAAGTCAACCCTAACCGGGGCTTTATTTCTTGTTTTCTTGCTTATTTTTTGAAAAAATCGCCGAGCGCTGCGAGTCGCGGATCGATCTTATCCGTATTGCAGCCGCAATCCCGCTCGTTCCGATCCGTTCCGCAAACCGGGCATAGCCCTTTGCAGGATTCCTCGCACAGAGCGGCATACGGAAGATGAAGCAACAGCGTCTCTTCCACGTACGGCACGAGATCGACTTTGTCGTCGGCGACATAATGCAAGTCATCGTCTTCTTCCTGCGCCTGTACGTCTGTCTCGGGATCGTCGCCTTGTTTGAAGCTCTCTGAAAACTCCGCTTGCACGACCTGCTTCAAGGGCTTCAGACACCGGGAACAGGTCATATCGAGCTCTGCGGTCAGCTGACCCTTGACATCGACTACGTCTCCGCCGGCAGCTTCCGCCTGCAAATCGACCTGAAGCGGACTGATCGCGGTAATGTCCCTGCGACCTTTAACGACATGGCTTACGTCCAAGGCTTGATGAATCTTCACCGGAGCTCCGGACGAGTTCACCTGACGTAAATGAATAATCATCAGCATCACTCCAAACAAACAAAAGTTATTATACCGATTTTAAGTAAGTTTTGTCAACAATAAAGCGATAATCCTGCGGAAAAGCTGTCGTTCACTTCCCCCTTGCCGTACCGCGCCGATTTCATGGTATATTGTGGTATATTCATAAATGAAAATTTGAAACTATCACCCCGGAGAATAAGGAGTCGAGTCCTTTGAAGATCGTAGGGATTATCGTTGAATATAATCCGCTCCATAACGGTCACGCTTACCATTTCGCCGAGGCGAAGCGGTTGACGCAGGCGGACGCGGTCATCGCCGTGATGAGCGGCGATTTCCTGCAGCGCGGCGAGCCGGCGCTTGTCGACAAATGGGCTCGGGCCGAGATGGCCCTCCGCCTCGGCGTCGACGTCGTACTGGAGCTGCCGGTCGCCTACGCGGCCCAGCCGGCGGAGTGGTTCGCCTACGGAGCCGTGGCCTTGCTCGATGCGACGGGGATCACGTCGCATCTATGTTTCGGCAGCGAAGCTGGCGCGCTGACGGCGCTGCTGCCGCTGGCCGAGCGGCTGGCCGCCGAACCGCAGGCGCTGCGGGCGGCCCTGGCGGAGGAGCTCGCCACCGGGGCGAGCTACCCCGCGGCCTACGCGGCCGCAGCCGCCCGCACGCTCGGCGGCAGCGCCCTTGATGCCGCCGCAGCGCGAGCGCTCTTGGAGCAGCCCAACAACAGTTTGGGGCTGCATTACCTGATCGCGCTGCGGCGGCTTCGCAGCGGCATCGCGCCGGTCACCGTCCGGCGCCGGGCCGCGGGATACGGCGATGTCGCGCCGACGGACGCGAGCATCGCCAGCGCCACCGCCGTGCGGCGGCTGATCGCCGGCGGCGGCCTTACCGCGGCCGCGCCGTATCTCCCGCCGTCCACGGTGGACATCCTCGCCCGCGAGTTCGCGGCGGGACGCGGGCCCGTGACGTGGGAGAGCTTGGCCGCGCCGCTCTTCCATCAGCTGCTCCTGGCGTCGCCGGAGCAGCTGGCCGCCCTTCATGAGGTCACCGAAGGGCTGGAATACCGGATCAAAAAAACGCTGCCCCGCTTGTCCGAGCCCACCGTCGCCGAGCTGCTGACGCAGCTCAAGACGAAACGCTACACGCATACGAAACTGCAGCGCACGCTGTTGCATATTCTCTTGCAGCATCCCCGAGAGCTGCTGGCGCCCGAGGCGCTCGCGCAAGGCCCAGGGTATCTGCGCGTGCTTGGCTTTAGCGCGGCCGGGCAGCAGCTGCTCAAGCGGATGAAACAAACGGCCCGTCTGCCGATCCTCACCCGGGCTGCTGAAATGGAGCACCCGCAGCTGAATCTCGACATTCGGGCCGCTGCCGTATATGCAAATGCGATGCCAAAGCGAAGCGCAGAGGAGCTGCTGCGCGAGTACCGTCAAGCCCCTATTCGCCTGACGGATTAATCGCGCCGTTACGCTCCAAGCCTCACGCCGCCAAACCTGGAATCGCTTGCCCTGGATTATGGCGCCTTCGGCTCCAACGAAGCCAAATAATCCAAGGCATCGTCCAGCGTCTTCACCGGAACGAGCTTCATCTTCGAACCGATTTCCTCCGCTTTGGCCTTCGCAACCTTATAATTTGCCTCTGGAACAAAAAATATTTCCGCCTTCTCCCGATCCGACGCCACAATCTTAAACTGGACGCCGCCGATCGCTCCTACGGTGCCGTCCTCGGCGATCGTGCCGGTGCCAGCCACCCGGTAGCCTTTGCTTAAGTCCCCTGGTGTCAGCTGATTATAAATCTCAAGCGCAAACATTAAGCCGGCCGACGGACCGCCAATCCGCGTGTCGGCAAACTTCACTTCCTTAGCCTGATCCGCGGCCTGTATCTTCCGCAGTTCGCCTACCGATACACCTAATCCAGCCTTGCGCGCGCCGTCAGCCGCCTTAATCTCTACCAGCTCCACCTGCTGGTCGACCGATTTGCCTCCCCGTTCCAGACGGACATCAACCACATCCCCCGGTTGATTGTCCTGCAGCAAGGCGCCAAGGTCTTCAAACCGATTGACCGGCTGTCCCTTCACCGCTCGAATTATATCCCCGGAGTGAAAATCTCCCTTGGGCGGGCTATCCTTAGACAAGCCGATGATAAATACGTACTCCGGGACGATACCGTACTTGACGCCGGCTTTATTATAGGCCGCCATAATCGCATTGGATTGGGAGCTGTTCATATAGTATCGCTGTTGCGTTTCGTATTCCTCGTCATTGCGATCAGGTTCCTTCTTCACGATCTCGGCATGCTTGTTGAAGCGAGCCGTCGCCAGCATCCATACGTTGGCGTAACTGACGGAAACCGTTGTGAGCATAAAAGTGCCCTTCTCCTCAGGATCTCCCGACGGGATGGAAACCATCGGTTTGATTTCCTCTGCCGTCCCCGGCTGATTGATCATATACGGGGTAGACATATAGACGACAACATAGACGATCACCGCAAGGATCAGCACATACAGTCCCGATTTTAACGCTTTGGTTCTGGATGGTCGCATCCCGTTTCTCCTCCCTTCCTGTGTGGCGGCGCTTTCGCATCTTCTCAGCCGCCGCTCCTCTGCCTGCACCTGCCATGCGAAACCGGTAGTCTGTCCTTCGCCGCTGATGCATAGCATGTACTATGCGTATATTCGCTATCGATCTTTATCTAATGACAAAGAAGGTGGATCTATACATATGAATTTCCGACGTTTGGCTGCCAGCCCGCTCTCCACATGGTTAACCGGATTTTTGGCCGTTTTGCTCGTGATCTGCGTCGTTTACGCCCCCGGCGAAGCGTTCAAAGCTTCGGGGGAAGGCTTGACCATATGGTGGCGCATCGTATTCCCAGCCTTGCTGCCATTTATCGTTCTGTCGCAAATGCTGATCGCCTCAGGATTCGCCCATGGTCTGGGCGCGTTGCTCGAGCCTTTCACCCGCCGCGCCCTGGGTCTTCCCGGCTCCTTCGGCTGGGTGCTGCCGCTGGGGATGACGGCCGGCTTCCCTGCTGCAGCCGAAGCTGCGGTAACCCTGCATAAGCAGGGCAAGATCACCGCGCGTGAAGCCGAACGTCTCGCCGCGGCAGCTCACTTCTGCAGCCCGATGCTGCTCGTCGTTGTGATTGGCGCAGGCTTCTTAAGCCGCCCTGAGGTCGGCTTGCTCTTGCTCGCCGTGCACTGGATTGCCGGCCTCGCCGCCGGCGTTACGCTGCAGTTGGTGTTCCCAGACCGCTCGAAATCAGCGGTGTCTCCGCCGGTAAAGCCTGCAGCCAGGCCGCGTGAATCCATCCTGCGCCTGGCCATGCGCCGGATGGAGGAGGCCCGCCGCGAAGACGGCCGCAGCTTTGGCAAGCTGCTGGGCGACGCGGTCGCCTCGGGCGTTCAAACGCTGATGATTATCGGCGGATATATGCTTATTTTCGCAGTCGTGATTCACGTTATTCTGCTCGCGTTCCCTAATCAAACAATGGCCGTTGCAGTGAAAAGCGCTCTCGAGGTCCATTTAGGCTCCTATGCCCTGTCCGGGCTGGCCCCTTCCCTTCCTCCGGCCCTCAGCGCCTCGTTACTGGGTGCGGTGCTAGGGTGGAGCGGCCTATGCGCTTACCTGCAAGTGCGTGCCATCCTCGGCCCCGCAGGCATCGGAGAACGGTCGTTCCTGCTCAGCCGTCTGCTCCATGCAGCTTATGCTTATGTCCTGACCCTGCTGCTGTGGAAGCCGGTCACCCGCTGGCTGCCAAGCGTTCTCCCCGCATTTGGCGGCAGCGAAGCCTCGCCAATAGGAAGCGACACCCCGTCCGTCAAGCTGCCCAGTTGGCAGCTAGCGTTCGGGGTGATGGAATGGCAGCTGTGGATGCTGACTTTGTTGACGGTTGGCTTCTTGTCCATCGCGCTCCTGTGGCGGCGACAAGAGAACCCTTAAACTTTAAGCCCTAAGCCGTGCTTAGCTCGGCCCCAGCTTATCTTTGAACTTCTCGCGCAGCGCCAACTCAACCTCCGGCGGCACGAGATCGCTGACATCGCCGTGGAAGCTGGCAATCTCCTTGACGACGCTGGAGCTCAAATACGAATATTTGGGGTGCGTCATCATAAAGATCGTTTCCACCTCGCTGTTCAGCTTATGATTTGTAGAAGCCAGCTGCAGCTCGTATTCAAAATCGGTGACGGAGCGAATGCCCCGGACGATCACATGGGCTTGCTTGTAGTCCATGTAATTCACCAGCAAATCCCGGAAACTGTCGATCTCGACATTAGGGAGGTGCCCGGTCACCTCTCTGAGCAAGGCCTTGCGCTCATCCACCGTAAATAACGGCTTCTTGCTTAAATTGTTCAGTACGGCCACGATCAGCTTGTCAAACTGGCGCGAGGCCCGCTGGATGATGTCCATATGCCCTTTCGTTACAGGATCAAAACTGCCCGGATATACCGCCACTCGCGGTTGCCGCTGTTCACTCATGTTGTTCCTCCTGATCGTCGGTTTGAACCGTGTTCAACTCGGTATCGTAAGTATAAATGGATACGGAGGTCTCCCCGTATTCCGCTTTTCGGAACTGTACAAAAGGCCCAAACCGCTCAGGATAAACAAACGAGGCTTCATGTTCAAGTACAATCGTTGCCTCCGGCTTGAGCAGCTGCAGCTCGTCCATCTGGGTCATCAGCGCATCCCCGTGTTTCAAGCGGTACGGGGGATCCAAGAACACCAGATCAAAGGACGCCTCCCGTTTCGCCAGAGCTTTCAGCGCACGTTCTGCGTCGTTTTTGTAGACTTCAGCCATGGCCTCGAATCCGGTCGCCTTCAAGTTCTGACGGATCGTCTCAAGGCTCTTCACATCTTTATCGATAAATACCGCCTTGTCCATGCCGCGGCTTAACGCCTCAATGCCGAGACCGCCGGTTCCGGCAAACAAGTCCAGCGCGGAGCCGCCGTCGAAATACGGACCGATCATGCTGAATATCGCTTCTTTGACTTTGTCTGTAGTCGGCCTGGTCCCCATGCCGGGTACGGCTTTGAGCGACCTGCCCCGGGCTCGGCCCGATATCACTCTCATCGATTAGTTCACACACCTTTTATGCCTGGAAAATTCCTGTCGATATCGTACCATAATCCGCCTAGGATTGAAAAATGAAAAAATCATCGAACTTTTTTGCGAATCGAGGTATAAAAGCCCTCTGCCCGGACACAATTAGAGTATCGACATCACCAAATGTCGTAGACAACCGCGGAGAAGACTTACGTTTCCCCATAAGCTCTTCGTCCGGTTTCTCCTCTCCCATGATGGGCATCCCGCGAGGGATGCCCGGACAAAAGCCCTTGTAGTAAGAAGTTCTACGAGGGCTTTTGTCCTTTTTTTATTTCATCTTCATTTTCGCGAAAAATAACGATCTTCCATCTCCTGTCGTACGCTTCTCGCCTCTTCCCCAGAAGACGCTGGGCTAACTAACCAAATCTCAGCATCAGGGAACTTACGGTGAGTCAGATCAGGAGGGAGCTCTGCCTGAGGGATCGACCACGCGATACGGACCATTTCTGCATCGAAATAGCTTACCCCAAGCCGAATCAAGTTAGCGCCTTCATAACGAAGTCCGGTCCCGTTCACGAGAAAGCAATTGGTATACCTCTTCCCGTTAATTTCGATGGTACCCTTCAATTGGGCATTTCGTTTGTCATAGTACCCATCTAACGCGAGTTGAATCGGCGGAGAAAACGTTAGGTCCTCCTCCATCCAGGCAACTCCGTTAAGCGTTGTCGTCACTTTCACCGGAGATACATTTTGGATATACCACCATGTATATAACGCAGCCAACAGAACCAATCCGGCAGCCGCAAATATCCATAATCGATTGCGAATCGTTGCTCCCTCCCCGCGATCATGCCTGAATCTTCCAACTCATCGTACCACTGGGGGAGTCGGCTGACAACCGTCAAAGCCCTGGCTTATTTCCCCTTGTCAAACAAGCCCCGACGGTGCATCACGGTAATGATTCGGTAGAAATCTACGCTGCCCTGCTCCGGATTATTCAACAGCGGATCGTCTTTGCTGTATTTCACCGCCGCCTCCACCGCTTCCTTGGCCCAGGCGGGAATGCCCGGCTTGGTCCATTTCTCCAACTCGGCGATTTTCTTCGCCTGTGCTTGGACTAGATTTTGAAGCGCAGCAAATTGCTTCTTCTCCTCTGCAGTCATCGGCTCATCTCCTTTCGTTGTGTCGTATTGCGTCAAGCTGTAGGTATTCATTAACTGAATCAGCTTGTTGGCATATTGTGGATCCGTTGCGTAACCGGCCGCAGCAACCGCCCGCGCCGCTTCCGGTCCCGTTTTTCCAATCGCCCCGGCATAGCGCGGCGCCGATAATAAACGGGCGTGATCTGTAATCGACTCGGCCCACGAACGGTATTTACGGAAAGCCGCGTTCACCACCACCGCTTTGCCGCTCCGATACTCGGTTGTGGGCAGAATTAAGCTGCCTGCTGGACCGGTGCCTTTTAGCCCAAACAGATTATTGCCTTGAACAGCTAAGCGACTTGTCCCCCAGTTCGATTCCAAAATCGCTTGGGCGATCGTCAATGAAGCCGGTATCCCGCTTTCCTTCGAGTTGGCAGCGGCAAGGGGGGCGATTTTCTGAATAAACCCGTTTTTGTCCAATCGCATTCACCTCCAGTATAGTTTATGAATTTGGTTGGACGAGGGTTTGGACCCTTACCTTGACGAGCTCGGAAGTCCGCTTAGTTCGATGTATAGCGGAGAGTTCGAGGGGTAACCTAACGTTGGTTTCACAACCTAACTTAACTAGAGGAGGATACTTAAGCAGATGTACAACAATGTCAGTCAACAACTTCGTGAGATCGAACAATCGATGCGCCAGCTTGAACAGCAAACCCGCCAAGCTACGATGATGTACCAGCAAATGCTGCAGCAGGAACAACAAAACGCGATGCAACTGGAAGAGTTGGCTCAACGTGAGCGTAGAGCCGTGCAAGTGATTCAATCCGCGCTCCAAGGACATCAAACAGCGATGCAACAATATCAACGCGTAGCCCAACTTGCGAATCAACTGGAAAGCAGCGTACACTCGATGTCTGGATTCAGCACGAGTTATACCCAGCCTGGCATCGGTCAAACCTCCTACAGCACGCAAGGAATCGGTCAAAGCAACTTCAATTCTCCTATGAACACTCACCAACCAAGCTCTCTGCATACCAGTTCTATAAGCTCTATCGGCTCCAGCTCCATGAGTTCTATCGGGTCCACGGGTTCCGCAGGCTCCATGAACTCCACCGGATCGCATTCCTCGGGTTCCATCTCCGGCGCGGGCTCGATCGGAACCACAGGCTCGATGCGCAACTTCCAATAATAACAGTTATAAATAAACGGCCAGGGATCTTCTATCCTTGGCCGTTTGTTATTCTCCGTTGGTCTAGATGTCTGACCTTTTCACTTGGCATCGTCCACAGCAAAACAGCGATTCCTCCTCAAAATAACTGTATTTTTGCAGGAATCGCGAAAACACGCCTAGACTTTCCCTCGTCCTCCTTCCCTTGTGATATAATTGGAAATTATCATGTGATTGCGGAGGACTTATCATGAGTAAGATTTTCCTGTTTTTTCTCTTATCTTGGCTGTTAGGCAATCCTTTCCTCGCCATTATCATCTTGTTGCTCATTCTTTACTTCATTGATCGCCGATATGTAGGGTTGTTTCCGAGCCTGAGCAGGCCCTTCAAACGCAGCCGTAATATAGGAAGGCTCCGGCAGCAATTGGCGGCAAGCCCCTTCGATGTCTCCGCCAAACGCGAGCTTGCCCGCTTGCTGCTGGAACGCAAGAAATATACCGAAGCCCTTCGCTTGCTCGAAGAGGCGAAGGACTTCTCTGAGTCATCTGCCGAGTTTTGGGATGACCTTGGGGCAGCCTGCTTAGGACTTGGACGGATCGAGGAAGGGGAAGTCCATATTTTGCATGCCTTGAGTCTGAATGAACGGGTAAAATACGGTCAACCTTACCTGCGGCTCGCCTCCGCCTTCCGCGAGCGGGATCCCCAGAAAGCGCTGCAATATGCCGCTCGGTTTGGCGAAATCCAATCCTCCTCCAGCGAAGCCTATTATTTGCTTGGCAGCTTGTATCAGTCGTTGGGCAGCAAGGAGGAGGCAAAACGCGCTTACACCGAGTCGATTGAGGTGTATCGTTCTTTGCCGAAATATAAAAAACGCCAAGAGCGCGGGTGGGCGCTGCGCAGCTACTTTAAACGCAGCACGATGGGATAAGACCCAAAAAATAACGCCGGCTTCCCTCCTTATAGGAGAAGGAGCCGGCGTTTCTTTTTTTCCCTGCGGTTATAGATTCACACTGTTCTCTTGCTGCGTCCCTTCGCCGAAGCGGCGGTGAAACGGCCACCAGTTCGCTTGCCCAAAAAGCTTCACCATCACCGGGATGAGGAACGGCA
>Ga0310825_100837_pt1 | contig 16595 bp, 15 predicted proteins | sample WT_ome_9_FD_202243 | JGI IMG/M metagenome (GOLD analysis project Ga0310825, IMG submission 202243) | Sorghum-adapted microbial communities enriched on wild type (WT) sorghum from Joint BioEnergy Institute, Emeryville, California, United... ... | reverse complement strand
AGCGGCTGGACCATTCTCTTAAATGGGAAAAGGATTGACCGCTCAAGCGGCGTCGTCAAAGTCCATAATGGTGATCGCATCACTTGGAAATACACGACGCAGTTAGAAGGGAATGGCGGATGAGCCGCACAAAACGTGGGCTTCATGCGCTTCATCCCTTGAGCGCTTTTCTCTATTATATGGGTGGGGCGGTCTTCATCATGGCCGGTCAACATCCCGTCTTTGCCGCCTGCACGTTTGTGCTAGTCTTTGTTTTAAACGGCATTCAAGATCATTTTGCCGCCTTAAAAAAGTGGGGGCGCTGGTATGCCGCCGCGGCTTTTTTGATTGTGATTTTAACGCCCGCCTTTCATCGCCGCGGCACCCATATCCTTTTTTATTTTAGGGATAACCCTGTATTGTTAGAAGGCGTCATTCAGGGCGTGATCGCTGCTTTGTCACTTTTGGCTTTATTATTTTTATTTGTTTCTTTTAATCAAGTGATCACATCAGAGAAATTTTTATTCCTTTTTGCACGGGTTGTGCCGCAATGGGCGCTGCTTGCGATGTTGACGATGCGGTTCGTACCGCTGTTTCAAAGGCGGCTCCATGACATCGGCCTCGTTCAGAAAACGAAAGGGGTGTCTGTCAAAAAAGGCGGTTTTCTAAGCCGCATCGAAAGCGCCATGAAGCTCCTTCATATTTTACTCGAATGGTCATTAGAGGAAGCGCTGCAAACGGCGGATTCCATGAAAGCAAGGGGCTACGGGATTGAAAGGCGCAGCCGCTACTCTCCGTATGCTTTTTCCGCTATAGATGCGGTCGTTCTTGCTTTGACCGCAGCAGGGGGAGTTTGTGCGATTTTTGGCTATGCTCTTGGCGATACGGTTTTAACGACCTCGCCAGTATTGGAACCTGTGCTACTCTCCGGCAGGGAATGGTTTTATTTTTCTGTTTATCTTTTTTATTTCGCTTTTCCAATGATGATCGAAGGTAGGGAGCGTTGGCGATGGCACTTCTCCAAATCAACCAAATAACTTTTCAATATCCAGATGCTCCAACGGAAGCCTTGCGCGACGTTTCCCTGATGGTCAATGAAGGGGAGTTTATCGCGATCTGCGGGCCTTCTGGGAGTGGAAAATCGACATTGCTGCGGCTCATGAAACGCGAGTGCGCGCCACACGGCCGCCTTGACGGAACGATTCGCTATCAAGGCATTCCATTAAAGGAACTTCCACCAAAAACAACGGCTACGGCGATTGGCATGGTGTTTCAGGATCCGGATAACCAAATCGTCATGGAAACCGTCATGGAAGAACTTTTATTCGGTTTGGAAAACATTGGTTTGGATACGCTCACGATGCGAAAAAAGATCGCAGAAATCGTACATTTTTTTGGCTTGGAGCCGCTATTGGACCGGCCAACTTATGAATTAAGCGGCGGGCAAAAACAACTGATCAATCTGGCGAGCGTGCTTTTAATGGAACCGCGGATTTTACTCTTGGATGAACCAACATCACAGCTCGACCCGATCGCGGCGAAAGACTTTTTAAACATGTTGCGGCGAATGAACGAAGAACTGGGAATTGCGGTAGTGATCGTCGAACATCGACTCGAAGATGTTTGGCCCATCGCCGACCGCGTCGTCCTGCTTCATGAAGGTCGCGTGATCTACGATGATCCACCGCATAAAGCGGCTGCTTTTCTCGCCTCAAAAGCGGATGATGCCTTTTTTGACTATTTGCCATCAGCCAGCCGTTTGTTTCTGCACTATGCCGCTACGAATCAAAATAGCCGTTTACCTATTACCGTTAAGGAGGCAAGGTCTTGGATCAAAGGGTTGACGGTACGTGTGAAAGAAGCGTCAACCCAAGTGGTACACGAACGTATGAAGCCAGTTGTTTTGGAGGCCAAAAATATTGATTTTCAGTATGAAAAAGGAAAGCCCCGCATCTTAGATCGACTCAGTTTTTCTCTTTATGAAAATGAAAAATTGGCGATCGTCGGCGGGAACGGTTCGGGCAAGTCGACGATGCTGAAGGTTTTGGCAGGACTACTCAAACCTCAGCGCGGAAAAGTTGTTTATCAAGGGCGAAAAACAACAGGTCATATTCATCTCGATATCGCCTATATGCCGCAGAATCCGAGGCTCTATTTTTCGGAAGAAAGCGTCAAGCTGGAACTCGAAAAAGCTGCACATGATAGCCCTTTATCTCCGGAAACCAAGCAGCACATCATTGACGAATGGGGCTTGGCGGCATTAGGTGATCGGCATCCCTATGATTTAAGCGGTGGGGAAATGCAAAAATTGGTTTTTGCCTGTCTGCTTTTAAGGGGACCGCGCGTCATGCTCATCGACGAACCAACAAAAGGGCTTGATCCCGAATCCAAAAAACAATTCGGTGAGTGGTTGAACCGCTTCAGCTGGCGCGGAATGTCATTTGTCATTGTGACACATGATATCGAGTTTGCTGCAGATTATGCCGACCGCGTCGGCATGCTGTTTCGCGGTGAAGTGACGGCGATGGCGGATGCAGCAGCGTTTTTTAAAGGTAATGCTTTTTACACCACTAGCATCAATCGGATCACAAGAGGGGTTTCGGCTCCGGAAGTCAGCACACTGAAGGAGGCGTACGTGACATGGGACGTTCAAAATGGCTCACCCTAATGATTGTGGTTCTGATGGTAGGGCTCTCGATCGGTTTTAAAGAGGCGTTGACCCGACATCCGTTATTCTTTTCAACGGTTTTTCTGCTGTTAACGTTTGTGCCGCTCATCGTCCGCTTTGAACGGCGTCACCCTGAAGGTCGCGAATTGGTGCTTTTGGCGGTGCTGTCTAGCGCCGCAGCGGTGAGTCGGATTCCGTTTGCCTCCATTCCGAACGTGCAACCTACCACATTTATCGTGATTATGGGTGGAATTGTCTTCGGTATGGAAAGCGGGTTCATCATTGGGGCAACGGCCGCATTGGTGTCAAATTTATTCTTAGGACAGGGACCATGGACGCCGTGGCAAATGCTCGCTTGGGGGAGCATTGGTTTAATAGCCGGAGCACTTGGAAAGTCTCGTTGGTTTCAAACGCGGTGGGTTTTAGCTGGTTTTGGATGTCTGGCCGGTTACCTTTTTGGGGTCATCATGAATGCTTGGGTTGCCCTTTCCCTTATTCATGGGATCGATTGGAAAGCGATATTAGCCCTTTATGGGGCCAGTTTTTATTTTGATACCGCTCATGCCTTTACAAATGCCATTCTCCTTTATCTCTTCAGCCCAGGTTGGCAAAAAGTGTTACAGCGCTTTAAAAAGAAATACGGTCTGCTTGAAGCTAGGGATTTTTAAAACTTCCGTAAATAAAAGCGGGAGTTTTGCATTTTTTTGCGGTATTGTAGAAATCGTTAACGATAGCGTTTTACAAGTCTTTATGATGATGGGATGGATTTAGCTTTTCAAAGCGGAAAATATTATATATGATAAGAGTGCCATAGCTGTTCACAAAAATGACAAATACCAATGTGATGGGGGTGGGAGAGTGAGCGTTGTGGTGACGATGCTGTGGGTGTCAATGTTTTGTTGCATGATCCTTCTATCCATTAATTTTGGAGCAGGGATGTATGCTTATTACGGTTTAAAGCTCAATCACACCCCTTCAGTCACTGTCCTCCGTTATTATCTGTCTCCCGTTTGGGACGTCATAGATATACTTTTTTTAGGCGTGGTTCTCTACATCGCCGACTTTTTGCCTCTGGTAATGAAAGATTACGGGGAGCCCTTATTGTTCCCTGCTGTTTTTGTGGTGATCTTGCTGATCGGTCGAGCAATGATCCATCTCTTTTGGAAAAAACAGCTTTTTAGCTCCCGAGGCTTGTCGCTCGCTTATGGATTAACTGGAATCATCTGTGCAGTCATCATGACGGCCGTACTTACCATTAGCGAGGGAGGATATTTATTTTTCTCTGGGGGGCACATGGTCTTAGATGTTTCCGTTTTATTGACGAGCTTTTATTTCTGGGCGGTCACCCTATTGGCAGCAATATCCGTTTTTTATATTAGTGCGATTTATTTGCTTTTTCTGTCCAAGAAAAGCGGCAATGAGAGGGCTGCGGAAAAGTTCCGGTCATATGCTTTGGTATGGTCCGTGCCGACACTTCTTTCCAGTGCTTTAATTTTTATTGCACTAGAGAGGCATAATCCGGAACATTTCAACCGCATTCTGGATTTATCCGGATACTTTTTACTTTCACTTGTTTTCTATATGTTAGCCGTGACGTATATTTTTTGGAAACGGTATTACGGTTGGGCCTTCTTTTTTGTTTTATGCCAATACTTTTTTGCTTTTTGCGGATATGGGATCAGTCATCTCCCTTATCTTTTATATCCGTATATTGAAGTGCATCCATTTACCACATGGCAGGTCGGGGCGTTAAGCTTACTTTCGGCTCTTTTATTATCGATATTGATTCCGCTTTTCATATTGAGAATCCGCCGAGTGGCGGTGAGTAGGAAAAGCCGCCATGGCGAAAACTAAAAGGGTCTAGCTGATCGATAATATGGTGCCGGGCTTTGATGTGTGATAGAGGAGGAACGGATATGAAAAAACAATTTGCCGTCATCGGTTTGGGGCGATTTGGTGGAAGCATTTGTCGGACGTTGAGTGACCTCGGTGCCGAAGTGCTTGCGATTGATGTGGATGAAGACCGGGTCAATGAATTTACATCCATTGCCACCCATGCCGTGATTGCTGATTCGACGGATGAATCGGTCTTGAAAAGCCTTGGCTTGCGCAATTTCGACCATGTCATTGTCGCGATTGGGGATAATATTCAGGCGAGCATTTTAACGACGTTAATGTTAAAAGAATTAGGCGTCAAGAAGGTGACGGCTAAAGCGCAAAATGATTATCATGAAAAGGTGTTGCGCAAAATCGGTGCCGACCATGTTATCCATCCGGAAAGGGATATGGGCATGCGCATCGCAAGACAAATTACCTCGTCCAGTGTGTTGGATTACCTTGAACTGTCGGACAAGCACAGCATTATTGAAGTTGTTGCCGGTAGAAAAATGGCAGGGCGCTCGATCAGTGATTTAGATGTCCGAGCCAAATATGGGGTCAATATCGTAGCGATAAAAGGGGATGGACGCATCAGCGTCTCGCCGCGCGCCGATCAAATTATTCAACGCGGTGATATTCTAATACTTATTGGTGCTGATGAAGATATCGATCGATTTAAAGCGCAGCTATTGGATAATGATTGAAAAAAGCAGGATGCCTCAAGAAAGGCGTCCTGCTTTTGTGTTCCGCTTATTCAGGTTGGTCGACTTCCATAATAATAGGTAATATCATGGGTTTGCGCCGCGTTTTTTCATAAAGGAACGGTGCCAATGTGTCGGTGATTTCCGTTTTGATTTCGGCCCACTGTGTCGTTTTTCTCTCCATGACGGTTTTCAAGTGTTCAGCGAGAAGCACTTGCGCATCGCTGATTAAGTCACCGGATTCGCGCATATAGACGAATCCGCGGCTAATAATATCCGGACCAGCGAGAATTTTATGTTCTTTCATGTTAATGCTGACAACGACAATGACAAGGCCTTCCTCGGAAAGTATGCGGCGATCTCTTAAAACGATATTGCCGATATCGCCAATTCCGTTACCATCTACGTAAACGGAGCCAGATGGTATTTTTCCGGCAATTTGGGCGCTGTTTTCATCGAGGGCGAGCACATCGCCATTATCCATGATAAACGAGTTTTCTAAAGGGATGCCGCAATCTCGAGCCAATTCTTGATGTTTCTTTAACATGCGGTATTCACCATGGATCGGCATGAAAAACTTCGGTTTAATCAGCCGCAGCATTAATTTCTGTTCTTGTTGACCGCCATGACCAGATGTATGAATGTTGGATACCGATCCATGAATGACATCGGCACCTGCACGATACAATTGGTTGATCGTTCGATTAATGCTCACCGTGTTTCCCGGAATCGGCGATGACGAGAAGACGACCGTATCGCCGGGAATGATTTGAATTTGGCGATGGGTGCCATTGGCGATGCGTGATAATGCCGCCATCGGCTCGCCTTGTGTACCTGTGCAAAGAATCGCGACTTCGTTTTCTGGAAGGCGGTTGATTTTCTGATGGTCGACAAAGGTATCTTTTGGCGCCCGAATATAACCCAATTCCTGCCCGATGGTAATGGCCGCCTCCATGCTCCGGCCAAATACAGCGATTTTCCGATTGGTCATCACCGCTGCTTCAACGACCTGCTGAAGCCGGTGGATATTTGAGGCAAATGTCGCAAAAATAATGCGTCCTTTGACTTTCCGGAAGATATCGGTAATGTTAGCCCCGACTTCACGTTCGGACATTGTAAAAGTTGGCACTTCGCTATTTGTGCTGTCCGAAAGCAAGCACAAGACGCCTTCGCGTCCGATCTCGGCCATTTTCGTTAAGTTAGCTGGTTCGCCGACGGGTGTAAAATCAAATTTAAAATCACCAGTATGGACAATATTGCCCGGAGGTGTTTTGACGACGATGCCAAAAGATTCCGGAATGCTATGTGTTGTACGGAAAAACGAAACCGACGTTTTTTGAAACTTAATGCAATCATCCTCGTTGACGATGTTTAATTTTGCCTGTCTCAATAATCCATGCTCTTCCAATTTATTGCGGATGAGCGCGATCGACAACCGGCCGCCGTAAATCGGTACATTCACTTGCCTTAAAAGATAAGGAACGCCGCCAATATGGTCTTCGTGGCCGTGGGTGATGAACAGTCCTTTTACCTTGTCAGCATTTTTCACAAGGTAACTATAATCCGGGATGACATAATCAATGCCTAATAATTCATCCTCGGGGAATTTGACCCCGGCATCAATCAGAATGATCTCGTCCTGAAATTGGACGGCATACGTGTTTTTTCCGATTTCTCCGAGTCCGCCCAATGCAAATACGGCCGTTTGATGGTTTTTCACAAATTTCATCTATAATTTCTCCACTTCAAAGTTTTCGGATTGCTTTTCATAGTCCAAGTGTGCCCCTTCCAAAGGCTGAATGAACTCGATGTTAATGTTGCGCTCACTTAATTTTTTGCGGATGACGCGCTCATCCTCGGCTTCCACGTACATGGTGCGGGTGTTTTCCCGAATGGGCACCTCGTTCAGCGAATCCTGATAAAGCACCTTAAAAATCATGTTTAACCTCTCCTTAAAAAATGTTATGTATAAAGGTCCGCATACCCCGTCCTGCGAGGTATGCGCCGTAAAACCGAAAGTCTTTTTCTATTATATAGGATTGGTCCCCTGATTTCACGGTTCATAGGGACTAGGAATTGATTGCCCAGCTTTCGGATATTCCATATTGCCGTCGGGGTGGTGTTAGATATCGGCTAGTCGATTTTTTGAAAGCAGCTCTTTCATTCGTCTGAGCCATTTTCTCTTCATTCTTTTTAGCATATCTGTCCCCCCTATAGATGACTTAGACCGCTTGCATTGTATAGTTTGCGCAAAAGATAGACGTTCATGTAAAGCGAATCCGTCATCGCAGGCAACGCAAAAATTGGGGTTATTTTAGAACAACACCTTCAGGGATTTTAAAGGGATCATCTGGATTGATGCGATCATAAAACATAATCCCATTTAAGTGATCGATTTCGTGTTGAACGGCGATTGCCGCAAGCCCTTTGAGTTTTACCGTTACTTCGCGGTTATTCATATCATAGGCTTTTACCTTAATGCGGGCATAACGCGGCACATAGCCAGGCACGTCCCGATCGACCGACAGGCAAGCTTCACCTGTTTCCAAATATGTCATTTCAACCGAATGGCTGATAATTTTAGGATTAAACCATGTATATTGATGTAATTTGTCTTGTTCGTCAGTCAGATAAATCGCAATCATCCGTTTGCTGATCCCGATTTGTGGGGCGGCCAGTCCAATTCCCGCGCGCAGATGATATTTTTTGGCGATTTCTTCATTTTGACTATTAATGAGAAACGTCATCATGGCTTTTAACGTTTCTTTATCTTCTTCAGAGGCAGGGAGGTCGACTTCTTTGGCCACTTTTCTTAAAATCGGATGACCTTCCCTGACGATATCATCCATCGTCAGCATGTTACATACAACTCCTTTTGTAAAGAGATCTCCATGAGCGAGCAAGTGCGGATTTTTCCAATGTATAGTTTAACATATGGAGGAGTGAGATTAAAGGAAACTTAATGAGCCCTTAATAATACTAAAAAGACACGCCATGGACAAGTCTGGTACAATCAAAGAAGATGAAGGATGGAAGGATTGAGTGTATGAAAAAATGTTGGCTTTTTTTGGCTCCGTTGTGTGCAATGGTATTAATGGCGGGTTGCAGTACCGAGCGTGATGCGGAAAAGGCGTATACCTATTTGGAAAAATCAGCCTCCCAAGAAAAAGGTTTTAATGAACAGCAGAAGCCGATAGTCGAAGAGGAAGAGCGTGAGCAAATGCTCTACGATAAAATTATGACGCTCAATATGTCGCAAACCGAAGAAGTCAATACGTACGCTCAGGAAGCGCTCGAGCATATCGATGCCCGCGAAAAGAGAATGGAAAAAGAGAAACAGTCGATTGATCAGGCTTATGAGACGTTTACAAAGGCTGTTAAATATTTAAATCGGGTAAAAAATAAGAAGGCATTGCCGCATGCCAAAAAAATGATTGCCAACATGAAGGCGCGTCATGACGCTTTCGGGGATTTATATGCCGCATACAAGCAATCGATCGCTTTAGACCGCGAGTTATTTAAGATGCTTATGGACAAAAATTTAACAAAAGATGCGCTGCAAAAACAGCTGACGAAAGTCAATCAAACCTATCATACAATCGAAAACCATAAAGACCGATTTAATGTGTTAACGGATGCTTTTAATAAAGAAAAAAACAGCTTTTATGAAATCCTCCATTTAAAAAAGGAAGATTAAAACGGAAATAACAACAAACATGGAACAGATATAGTACAGTTACAAATATTTTATATAACAGTTTCATCTTGTAAACGTTGTAAGCCTTTATATTGACTTGTTTTTAACGAATTATATATACTGAGTTTGGAACCGAGTGTATTATTCGAAGAACTTGTATTGATTAAAACAGTTTTTTAAACCCTAGGGTTTACCGTTCGCGGTTATTCTTATGCCTAAAAAGGGAAAATCTATAAACAAGCCGTTTGAAACAGCCTGGACACTGTTAACTCAAACCTCATTGTAAGATGAAGTTTAGGTTTGGCGAACGATAACGGGGTAGAAGGCAATCAATACATGATGTCTTATGAAAGGATAGGTGAAAGGTTTGGTTACAAAAAAATTGGAACCCATCGAAAGCCGATTTGAAACGTTCCAAATCCTCAATCCAGAGGGAGAAGTGGTCAACAAAGACGCCGTCCCGGATCTCTCAGATGAACAATTAAAAGAACTGATGAGGCGGATGGTGTATACGCGCATTTGGGACCAACGGGCGCTTTCCTTAAACCGTCAAGGGCGTTTGGGCTTTTATGCGCCAACAGCTGGTCAAGAAGCCTCTATGCTCGCCAGTCACTTTGCGATGGAAAAAGAAGATTGGCTGCTTCCATCATACCGTGATATCCCTCAACTCGTCTTTCATGGCGTGCCGCTAGTGAAGGCTTTCCTTTATTCCCGCGGCCATTTTAAAGGCGGTCAATACGAAGGGGTTAACGCACTCATGCCGCAAATCATTATTGCCGCGCAATGTACGCAAACAGCAGGCGTTGCTCTCGGTTTGAAAAAACGCGGGAAGAAAAACGTTGCGTTTACTTATTTTGGTGATGGTGCGACCTCTCAAGGCGATTTTTATGAAGGGCTCAACTTCGCAGGTACATATAATGCACCCGCCGTCTTTATTTCTCAAAACAACCGTTTTGCGATTTCGGTTCCGGTTGAAAAACAAACCGCAGCAAAAACGCTCGCACAAAAAGCTGTGGCCGCTGGCATCCGCGGGGTACAAGTTGACGGGATGGACCCATTGGCTGTTTATGTCGTCACCAAAGAAGCGCGTGAACGTGCGATTGCCGGTGAAGGCCCGACACTCATTGAAACCTTGACTTACCGTTATGGTCCGCATACGACGGCCGGTGACGATCCAACCCGTTACCGTTCTGACGAATTGACCAACGAATGGGAACAAAAAGATCCGCTCATTCGCTTCCGAAAATATCTTGAAGGCCGCAATCTCTGGTCAAAAGAAGAAGAAGAAGCAACCGTCGAACAAGCAAAAGAAGATATCAAAGCGGCGCTGAAAGAAGCTGACCAAACACCAAAACAAAAAGTGACGGACCTCATTAAAATTATGTTTGAAAAACTGCCTTATAACCTGCAAGAGCAGTTCGACGAATATAGCAAGAAGGAGTCGAAGTAAGCCATGGCGCAAATGACGATGATTCAAGCGATTACCGACGCGATGCGCATAGAACTCAAGCGCGATGAAAATGTTCTTGTTTTCGGGGAAGACGTCGGAAAAAACGGTGGCGTGTTCCGGGCAACGGAAGGGCTTCAAGATGAATTCGGCGAAGATCGCGTATTCGATACGCCGCTTGCTGAATCGGGGATCGGAGGACTTGCTCTTGGACTTGCCATGCAAGGTTTTCGCCCGGTCATGGAAATTCAATTCTTTGGTTTTGTGTTTGAAGCCATGGACAGCATCGCTTCGCAAATGGCCCGTCTCCGCTATCGCTCCGGAGGTAAATACCACGCGCCTGTGACCATTCGTTCACCATTCGGCGGCGGGGTACATACGCCGGAACTGCATGCTGATAGCTTAGAAGGGTTGTTTTTGCAAACACCTGGTGTCAAAGTCGTCATTCCCTCTAACCCATATGACGCGAAAGGTCTCTTAATTTCGGCGATTCGCGATAACGACCCTGTTATTTTCTTAGAACACATGAAGCTGTACCGTTCGTTCCGAGGAGAAGTTCCGGAAGGCGAATATACTGTTGAAATCGGAAAAGCGAATATCGTTCGGGAAGGCAGCGATGTTTCCATTATTACTTATGGCGCAATGGTTCAAACATCTCTTAAGGCAGCAGAAAAATTGGCCGAAGAAGGCATTCAAGCCGAAGTCATCGACTTGCGGACGATTAGTCCCCTAGATGTTGAAACGATTGTGTCCTCTATCAAAAAGACGAATCGCGCCGTCGTTGTGCAAGAAGCGCAAAAACAAGCCGGCATCGCCGCACATGTCATTGCAGAAATCAATGATCGTGCCATCTTGCACTTAGAAGCCCCGGTCGGCCGCGTGACAGCTCCGGACACCGTCTTTCCTTTCTCGGAAGCGGAAAGCGTCTGGTTGCCGAACGAAAATGACGTGATCGAAAAAGTGAAGGCGACCATCAATTTCTAATGACTTCATGTAATAACAAAAAAGGAGGTTGACCCATGGCCTATCAATTTAAACTTCCGGATATCGGCGAGGGCATCCACGAAGGCGAAATCGTCAAATGGTTTGTCAAACCGGGCGACGAAGTCAAAGAAGATGATGTTCTTGCGGAAGTACAAAACGATAAAGCCGTCGTTGAGATTCCGAGCCCGGTGGACGGGACGATTAAAGAAATCCTTGCTGAAGAAGGTACAACCGCGGTTGTTGGCGATGTGATCGTCACGATTGATGCGGAAGGCTACGAAGACGAAGAATCACCGGCCCAGGCGGATGCCCAACAAGCCCCTGCCCCTGAAGAGAAAACAGCAGCGAAAGAGCCGGAAAAAGCCGCTACGCCCGCAAGCGACACCGCTGGTCAGCGGGTCATTGCCATGCCGTCGGTTAGAAAATATGCCCGTGAAAAAGGCGTGAATATCGCCCAAGTGAACGGTTCCGGGAAAAACGGCCGAGTGCTTAAAGAAGACATTGATCAATTCTTAGCAGGCGGTGCACAACCCGCGAAAGAAACGGAAGTTGCACCGGTTGCACCACAAGAAGCGGTACAAGAAACAGCGGCGGAAACCGCTTTTGGTCGTGAAACGCGTGAAAAACTTCGCGGTGTACGCAAAGTCATTGCCCAAGCGATGGCGCATTCCAAACAAACAGCGCCACATGTGACATTAATGGACGAGGTTGATGTCACCAAAACGGTCGCTCACCGCAAACAATTTAAAGAGGAAGCGGCAGCGCAAGGCATTAAACTCACCTATTTGCCATATGTCGTTAAAGCGCTCGTATCCACTTTAAGGGAATTCCCGGCATTAAATGCGTCCATTGATGATGCCAATGAAGAAATTGTCTATAAACATTATTATAATATTGGTATTGCAACTGATACGGAAAACGGCTTAATGGTACCGGTTATTAAAGATGCTGATCGCAAATCGATGTATCAAATTGCCAAAGAAATCGCTGAATATGCCGAAAAAGCTCGTGAAGGTAAACTCGCGCCGAATGATATGAAAGGCGGTACGTGCACCATTACCAACATTGGTTCGGCAGGCGGTCAATGGTTTACTCCGGTCATTAACCATCCGGAAGTCGCGATTTTGGGCATCGGGCGGATTCAAGAAAAAGCGATCGTCCGTGACGGTGAACTCGTTGCCGCACCGGTCCTCGCTCTTTCCTTGAGCTTTGACCATCGACTCATTGACGGTGCCACCGCGCAAAACGCATTAAATAAAATCAAGCGTTTGCTCAATGATCCGCAGCGCTTAATAATGGAGGCGTAAAACATGGTAGTAGGAGAATTCACCACCGAAGTCGATACACTTGTCATCGGTGCTGGCCCTGGCGGTTACGTCGCAGCCATTCGTGCGGCACAACTCGGCCAAAAAGTCGTTATTGTAGAAAAAGAACATTTTGGCGGCGTTTGCTTAAATGTCGGCTGTATTCCTTCAAAAGCCTTGATTTCGGCAAGCCACCGTTACTTACATGCGAAAGAATCCGAGGATATGGGTGTTAAGGCTGAAAATGTGACGCTTGATTTTGGCAAAGTACAGGAATGGAAAAATTCCGTCGTTAATAAATTAACAGGCGGCGTTAAAAGCCTCTTAAAAGCCAATAAAGTGGAAATGGTTGAAGGGGAAGCGCTCTTTGTTTCACCGACCGAAGTGCGCGTGAACCACGGCTATGAATCCCAACGCTATAAATTCAATAACTGCATCATTGCGACAGGCTCCCGGCCGATTGAAATTCCATCATTCAAATGGTCGGATCGCGTCCTTTCGTCAACTGGTGCTTTAGCCTTGCAAGAAGTACCGAATAAACTGGTGGTCATTGGCGGTGGCTACATTGGTATCGAGCTTGGCAATGCTTTTGCTGGTTTTGGAACTCAAGTAACCATTCTTGAAGGCTCGAAATCGATTTTACCGAGCTTTGACAAGAAAATGACAGCCCTTGTTAAGAAATCGTTGAAGAAGAAAAATGTAGAAATTTTCACGGAAGCGATGGCTCAAGGCGTTGAAGAAAATGAAAACGGCGTCGTTGTGAAGGCAACGATTGGCGGAGAAGAAAAGACCTTTGAAGCTGACTACGTCCTCGTTACCGTCGGCCGCCGCCCGAACACCGACGAACTCGGCTTGGACTTGGCTGGTGTTGAGACGACCGAACGCGGTTTAATTAAAGTCGATAAACAAGGTCGAACCAATGTTGAACACATTTACGCCATCGGTGATGTTGTCAGCGGGCCAGCCCTTGCTCATAAAGCTTCTTATGAAGGTAAAGTGGCTGCTGAAGCGATTGCCGGACATAAAGTCGAAGTCGATTATCAATGCATCCCGGCTGTCGTCTTCTCCGATCCGGAATTGGCAACCGTTGGCCTTTCTGAAGAAGAAGCGAAGGAACAAGGGTATGACGTCACCGTTGCCCAATTCCCGTTTGCTGCCAACGGCCGGGCACTGTCTCTGAATGATACGGATGGGTTCATGCGGCTTGTCACTCGCAAAGAAGACGGCTTGATTCTTGGCGCGCAAATCGCTGGTCCTGGTGCGAGCGACATGATTGCCGAAATGGGTCTCGCCATTGAAGCTGGCATGACGGCTGAGGATATTGCCTTAACCATTCACGCCCACCCGACACTTGGGGAAATTGCAATGGAAACAGCTGAAGTCGCATTAGGCATGCCGATTCATATCGCACGATAAATGGGATTTACGAAAAGAGATTGACTCATATGGGTCAATCTCTTTTTGCATTAATGGGTCAACCACACGAATAGGTATTGCCTGACTATATCTTGCTTTAAACAAATAAAAACGCGACCCCAACCAGGATCGCGATGAAAGTTACTTGGAATTTTTTTCTTTACACGCTTGGCAAGTGGTATATATCGTACGAACTTTTGTGTCCTCGACATGGTCGATGGTGCGGTTGCATTTTCCGCAAACAATAATGCCCACGAGCTTTCCACCCCTTTTTACAAGCGCTTTATCGTTTGGCTAATCTCATAATATGCTATACTTATTCTGTTGTCAAGGATAAATAGTATGACACAATATGGTTAATAACATAATAAAAAGTAGCGGATTGGCACCAGGTGAGACATAGATACATATGCTCTATAAAGGATCAAGCGCGGGGGGAGTTGCCATGGCCCTGTGGATTGATGTTGCCGTAAAAAGCCATCGACTGTCACTGTTTAATAATCATCGCCTGGTCAAAAGCTATCCAATTGCCGTTGGTAAAATGCTGACACCAACGCCGACGGGTAACTATAAAATTATCAATAAAGTTCCGAATCCGGGTGGACCGTTTGGTGTATTGTGGATGGGTTTGTCGAAGCCGCATTACGGCATTCATGGAACAAATAATCCTTCAACTATAGGAAAAGATGTTTCACACGGTTGCATCCGCATGTACAATCATGATGTCTTGGATCTTGCCAAACGGGTGTCAATCGGAACAACCGTCCATATTCACCCTTAAGAATATTTGGCGAGCATAGAAAAAACGGACGCAAGGATTTGCGTCCGTTTTTCGATTATCGAATGGGTACATTTTCTTTGACCACTTTCAGCATTCTGAGTGTCGGGTCCTCGGGACCTTGAACAGGAAGTCCCGCTTCAATGTTTTCCTCGATAAAATCCAAGTTTTCCGCAGTGATAATCTCACCTGGTGTAAAAATCGGTATGCCGGGTGGGTAGACCATCACAAACTCAGCGATGATTCTACCGATGGATTCGCGAAATGGCACCGATTCGGTTTCAGCATAAAAGGCATCGCGCGGCGATAGGGCAAGGCGCGGCATTTCAGCGACGTGCACAGGGATTTGCTTATGTCCAGCACCTTCATCACTTCCAAAAGATGCCGCCATTTCTGCCAAAGCGCTGATCAAATAATTGATGGAATCGCGGCTATCGCCCGGGGTAATAATACATAAAATATTATATAAATCCGAAAGTTCCACTTCGATGCGATAATGCTCGCGAAGCCAGCTTTCAGCTTCATATCCGGTCATGCCGAGCCTTTTGACAGAAATGAGTAATTTCGTCGGATCTAACGCGTAAGTCGCGCTCGTTTTTAAAATTTCTTTACCAGGAGAATACAAACCTGGGATCGCATTGATTTTCTCCCTCGCGTAGTCGGCGAGGTTGATGGCGCGCTCGATTTGCCCGTGGCCTTCAGTCGCTAGAAAGCGGCGGGCGGCATCAAGCGACGCAAGCAATAGGTAAGAAGTCGACGTGGTCGTGATCATGCTCAAGATGGATTGCACATGGTTGGCCGAGACGAGCCCTTCTTTGACGTTTAAAACAGAGCTTTGCGTCATCGATCCGCCTAGTTTGTGCACACTTGTCGCGGCCATGTCCGCGCCGGCTTCCATCGCAGACATCGGTAATTTTTCGTGAAAATGAATGTGAACCCCGTGCGCCTCATCAACGAGAACAGGGATATGATGGGCGTGAGCAATCTCTACGATTTGTTTTAAGTCCGCGCAGACGCCAAAATAGGTCGGGTTAATAACGAGTAAAGCTTTGGCATCAGGGTGTTGAGCAATCGCTTTTTTTACGGCTTCGGTCGAAATCCCGTGGGATATGCCGAGATCGTGGTCGATTTCAGGATAGATGAAAACGGGAACCGCCCCTGAAAAAATAATCGCAGCCAAAACGGATTTATGGACATTGCGGGGAACGAGGATTTTGTCGCCGGGTTTTGTGGCGGCAAGCACCATAGTCATAATGGCACCGCTTGTCCCTTGAACGGAAAAAAAGGTCGCATCGGCACCGAACGCTTCCGCGGCCAATTCTTGAGCTTCCCGGATAAAACCGTGGGGTTTGTGAAGGTCATCGAGCGGCGCAATGTTTATGAGATCCATTGCTAAGGCATTTTTCCCGATGAAATCACGAAATTCAGGATCCATCCCTTTCCCCTTTTTATGGCCAGGTATATGAAAGGGAACTGGATTTGATTGGATAAAATCAACAAGTCCAGAAAATAATGGCGTAAGGTTTTGCTTCAACAAGGACACCTCTTTTATAACAAACTAGGCTTATCTTATACTATAAGTTTTCAGTTTATCAACGAAAAATTATTGGAACCCGAGAAATTTTTGAGGATGAAGGCGTAAAGGACATAGGCTCAAACACGCCATGAGCTTAAAACCATTTACGCGTCCGAACCTATTGTATAAATAGCTGTTTTAAAGATAGCCATTTGCGGAATTTATTG
>Ga0310825_100835_pt1 | contig 16642 bp, 18 predicted proteins | sample WT_ome_9_FD_202243 | JGI IMG/M metagenome (GOLD analysis project Ga0310825, IMG submission 202243) | Sorghum-adapted microbial communities enriched on wild type (WT) sorghum from Joint BioEnergy Institute, Emeryville, California, United... ... | reverse complement strand
TACCGAGCCGCCGTTCCTGCCGTTCACCGGGATGCCCGGCGTCGAAGCGGCGGCGCGCGTCTTCGTGAGGGAGGACGCCCGCCTGAACGTCGCCGGGGGCGGCGGCGGCACGACGCTGTACGGGATCGACCCTTACGAATTCGGCCGGACGGCGTGGATGAAGAACGGCCTGCTCGATTACCATCTGAACGCTTATCTGAATCTGCTCGCCGCCGATCCGCGGGGCGTGCTGATCTCCCGCTCGGTGGCCGAAGAGTTCGGCGTCGGGCCGGGCGATCCGATCTACATCGGCTGGGAAGGGCTGGACTCGACGCTGCTCACCGTCTTCGGCGTCGTCGACTACTGGCCGGGATGGAATCCGCTGCCGGAGACCGGCAAGCCCGGCAAGCCGCGACTCGTCGTCGCCCGGTTGTCCACGATCCACAACCGGCTGGCGCTCGAGCCGTACGAAGTGTGGCTGAATCTCGAGGACGGCGCCTCCAGCGCGGCCGTGTACGAATCGATCGCGGAGGCGGGCTACCAGCTCACCTCGCTGCAGGACGCGTCCCAGGAGCTGATCCGCTCGAGGAACGATCCGTTCCGGCTCGCGATCAACGGCGTCATGACGCTCGGCTTCGTCATCTCGATGTTGATCAGCTTCTTCGGCTTCCTCGTGTTCTGGCTGCTGTCGCTGTCCGGGCGGACGCTCCAGTTCGGCGTGCTGCGCGCGATGGGCATCCCGTTCGGCCAACTGATCGGCATGCTGGCGAGCGAGCAGATGCTGACGACCGTGGCCGCCGTACTGATCGGCGTCATCGTCGGCAACGTCGTGAGCGAGCTGTTCGTTCCGCTCTTCGGGATGGCGTTCAATCCGTCCGAGCAGGTGCCGCCGTTCGAGATCGTCCGCCATGCCGGCGACTACGCGCAGCTCTACGGCGTCGTCGCGGTCATGCTGACGCTTGGACTCGTCGTGCTCGGCTGGCGGCTCGCGCGCGTGAGGATCAGCCAGGCGCTCAAGCTGGGGGAGGAATGAACGCATGGGCATGATTGTCTGCGACGGACTCGTCAAAATCTACAAGACGAAGGATCTCGAAGTCGTGGCGCTGCAGGGCCTCGATCTGAGGGTCGAGACCGGCGAGCTGATGGCGATCATCGGCAACAGCGGCAGCGGCAAATCGACGCTGCTCAACATGCTGGGCGGCCTCGACCGTCCCTCCGCCGGGAAACTGTTCGTCGACGGCAAGGATCTGCTCGCCTTCTCGGAGCGCGATCTCGTGAAGTACAAACGGGAGACCGTCGGCTTCGTCTGGCAGAACAAGGCGCGGAACCTGATCCCGTACCTGACCGCGCTCGAGAACGTGGAGCTGCCGATCCTGCTGCGCGGAAGGCGGCGCCGGGAGCGGGCCGTCGAGCTGCTCGAGGCGGTCGGTCTCGGCCATCGGATGAAAAACCGGCTCGGCGAGCTGTCGGGCGGCGAGCAGCAGCGCGTCGCGATCGCGATCGCGCTCGCCAACAAGCCGAAGCTGCTGCTCGCCGACGAGCCGACCGGCGCGCTCGACACGAAGACGTCGAACCAGGTGATGGACCTGTTCCGCGAGCTGAACCGGACCATGGGGCTGACGATCGTCATCGTCACGCACGACCAGCAGCTGGCGCGCAAGGTCGACCGCGTCGTCGCGATCCGCGACGGCAAGACGTCGTCGGAGATCATCCGCCGCTCGTACCGCGAAGACTACGAGAGCCTCGAGCGCGAGGAGGAGAGTCATGTGGAATACGCCGTCGTCGACAAGGCGGGCCGGCTGCAGATTCCCGCGGGCCTCATGAGCGCGGAAGGCTTCCGGAACGCGCGGCGCGTGCGCGTGGAGATGGAGAACGGTCGGATCGTCCTGTACCCGCCGGAGGAGGAGAAGACGGGGGCGAAGTAGGCGGCGCGCTGCGTGGCGTGGCGTATTTCCGCCGCGGAAGCTCGCGGCTCATTCCCGTCGGTGAAGCGGGCACGGGGCAGCATCAGCGAAAACGGCAATCGGACGCGCAAACGGAAACGGCCGGACCCGCCGAGGGTTCGGCCGTCTGCCCTACATGCCCGAAGGCTCAAGTCCGGGTCAATTCCTCCATCTGCCGGATCAGATCCTCGAACACGCTCATCGCCTGTTCGATCGGCTCCGGCGTCGACATGTCGACCCCGGCGCGCTTCAGGATATTGATCGAGTAATCGCTGCCTCCGCTCTTCAGGAAGCCGAGATACCGCTCGACGGCGGGCTCGCCTTCGTCGAGAATCTGCTTCGCGAAGCTCGTCGCGGCCGAGAAACCGGTCGCGTACTTGTACACGTAGAAGCTCGAGTAGAAATGCGGAATGCGCGCCCATTCCATCTCGATGTCCCGGTCGACGACCATTCGGTCGCCGTAATACAGCTTGTTCAGATCGTAGTAGATGCTGCACAGGAGCTGCGGCGTCAGCGATTCGCCGGCCTCCGCCTTCTCGTGGATGATTTTCTCGAACTCGGCGAACATCGTCTGGCGGAACACCGTCGTGCGGAACTGGTCGGCGTAGTAGGTCAGCAGATACATTTTCTCCTTCGGGTCGGTCGTCCGCTTCAGCAGATAGTCCATCAGCAGCGATTCGTTCAGCGTCGACGCGACCTCGGCGAGGAAAATGGTGTACTGCGCGTTGCGGTACGTCTGATGCCGGTCCGAATAGTACGAGTGCAGGGCGTGGCCCATTTCATGCGCCAGCGTGAACATGCTGTTCAGGTTGTCCTTGTGGTTGAGCAGCACGTAGGGGTGGGTGCCGTAGGCGCCCCAGCTGTAGGCGCCGCTCCGCTTGCCTTGGTTCTCGTAGACGTCGATCCAGCCGCCCTCGAAACCTTCCTTCAGCACCTTCCGGTAGTCCGGACCGAGCGGCGCCAGCCCCTCCAGCACCGTTTGTTTCGCTTCCTCGTACGGGATTTCCATTTTGAACTCTTCAACAAGCGGCGCGAACAGGTCGTACATGTGCAGCTCGTCGACGCCCAGCAGTTTCCGCCTCAGCTCCATGTAGCGGTACATGAGCGGCAGATGCTTGTGGATCGTCTCGATCAGGTTGACGTACACGTCCTTCGGGATGTTGTCGGTAAACAGCGACATCTCCAGCGCGGACGGGTATTTGCGTGCCCGGGCGTAGAACAGATTCTTGTTCACGTTCGCGGCGAGCGTCGAGGCGAGTGTATTCTTCAGGTTGCCGTAGGTCTCGTACATCGCCTTGAACGCGGCTTCGCGCACCGACCGGTCGCGGCTCTCGAGGAACTGGATGTACGTGCCGTGGGTCAGTTCGACCTCCTCGCCGCTTTCGTTCCGGATCTTCGGGAACTTCAGGTCGGCGTTGTTCAACATGCCGAAGATCGTGCCCGGCGCCTGGCTGATGTTGCCCGCCTGGGCGAGCAGCGCTTCTTCGGACTTGCCGAGCACATGCGCCTTCTGGCGGCGCATCTCCTCGAGCGTGAACCGGTAAGGCGCGAGATTCGGGTCCTCGATCATCTTCGCGAGCGTCTCGTCCGGCAGGCTGAGCACCTCCGGCGTGATGAAGGACAGCGCCTCGTTCGCCTCGACGCTCAGCTTCTTCGACTTGTCCGCGAGCGCCATGTTGTCCGGCTCGGCCGTGTCCTCGTGGTGGCGCATGTTCGCGTACACGTAGAGCCGCTCAACGTGGAGCGACAGTTCGTCCTCCAGCTCGAAGCAAGCCTTGAGCTGCGCCGGATCGGCCAGCTTGCCCTGGAATGCGGCCGCCTTGGCGATCAGCGCCTTGGCCTGCTCGTATTCCCGGTCCCAATCGGCCCGGGTGGGGAACAGATCTTCGAGCCTCCAATGGTATTTCGGATCGGTCTCGGAACGTTTCGGCACTTGCTGCATGTCAAGGTTCCTCCTTGGGGACAAGATCTCGGCCCGCATGGACGGGTCGGCCGCGCGGTCAGTCCGGACGGGCGCCGCGATTGCGCCGATCAGGCCGAGGGCAAGCAGGGTAGAAAGCCAGTTCATGACTGCACTTCCTTTTTTGCCCTCTAGTATGCGCCGCGGCGCGATGGTTATGAGGGGTCAGAACATGGGTCTGACTGGAGCATGGCTCTGACCGACCATGGGTCTGATCGGAGCAACGCTCTGACCGACCATGGGTCTGATCGGAGCATGGCTCTGACCGACCATGGGTCTGATCGGCGCCCTGGGTCATTCGCCCATCGTCAAGAAAGCGTACACCAGCATGATGAACGCGGACACGATCATCACGATTGCGGCCAGCGCGAGGTAGCGCCGCAACGACGGTGCGATCGAATCCCGCTTCATGATGAGAATGGCGCCGAACGAAAAGGCGACGATGATGTAAATGACGAGTGCTGTGGTATCCATCGGTTCCTCCAGGTTTCGGCGTTCACAGAGCATTTCGCCGTTCCGGAATGTTTTTCCTCCTCGCGCGCGGCCGGCGATTGGCGGACGGAACGGGTCAGATCGAGCGGAACTTCCCGAGTATTTGCTCCCGTTCCCGCTCGCCGCCTTCCAGCCGGTCCGCCTGGAAGCGGGATTCCGCCCAGGCCAGCATCTCCGGCCGGCTCAGGAACGTGTGGCATTCTTCGCCCCACGCGTCGGAAATTTCGCGCACGACGAGCGATTTGCCCTGGATTTCCACCGTCAGCATATTGTATTTGTCGCGCTTGTAGATTTGAACTTTTCGGATCACGGCCATCTCCGCCTTCGTGCGATTTGCTCCCATCATATCGAACGGGGGATTGGAAATCAACCGAAGGGCGTGTATGATAGGGGCGAGGGTCCGGCCATGCCGCGCCTTCGGGCGCGGATGCCGGCAGCCCGGAGATGAGACGAGATGAGAAGAGGAGAGATGAGACGATGGACAGGAAGTACGAACAGATCGGCACGGCGTTCACGTGCCGGAGCTTCGGGGAGTATGCGCGCATGTTCGCGCTCGATGACCCGCCGATTCAGCCGTGCGAAGTGCTGGATGCGGCCGCGGGAGCATCGTCGTTCACGGCGGATGCCGCGCGCCGGGGGTTCAGGGCCGTCGCGGTCGACCCGCGGTACCGTATGACGCAGGAGGAGATCTTCGCCGAGGCGCGGACCGAGATCGACGTCTCGACGGCCAAGCTCGCGAAGCTGCAGGATTTGTTCGATTTTTCGTATTACGGTGATCTGGACCGACACCGCGCCGGGCGCGAAGCGTCGCTGGAGCGGTTCATCGCCGACTTCACGGCGGACAGGCGGGAGGGGAGCGGTCGCTACGTCGCGGCCGAGCTGCCGCATCTGCCGTTCGAAGACGGCCGTTTCGACCTGGTGCTGTGCAGCCATTTCCTGTTCTTGTACGGGGAACATTTCGACGAGGCGTTTCACGAGCAGGCGGTTTTCGAACTGATCCGGGTATGCCGGCCCGGCGGCGAGGTGCGCATCTATCCGCTCGTGACGCTGAGCTTCCGGGAATACCCGCATCTGGAACGGCTGACCGAGAAGGTGCGGGATGCGGGCTGCGAGGTCGGGTTTCCCGCGTCGCGGCTGCCGTTCATCCCGGGCTCTCACCGGCTGATGGTGATCCGGAAGCCGGTCAAGTCCGGAGGAAGCGCCGCCAACGGTACGCAGGACCGTTAATCGGACTCATGGCAGCCGAGCGGCATGCGCTAACGACATACATTACCGCTAAACGGCCTCATCGGCCGCGCGGAGACAGCCTGAACGACCGTTAGCGGTACGCAGGACCGTTAATCGGGCGAAGAGCGGGCGTGGGGGATGCTTTAGCGGTACGCCGTACCGCTAAACGGCGTCATCGGCCGCGCGGAGACAGCCTGAACGACCATTAGCGGTACGCAGGACCGTTAATCGGGTGAAGAGCGGGCGTGGGGGTTGCTTTAGCGGTACGCCGTACCGCTAGACGGCGTCATCGGCCGCGCGGCCAGCACTAACGGCACACGGTACCTTCGAAGAGCGGCGGCGAGATTTTTTTGCCCCTTCCGGCAAAATGGATTTGCTTTTTGCCTCCCGTGCGCGTATACTGTGTTCATACGCCGGACGATCGGCGTGAATTTCGGGAGGTTGTTCATTTGAAAGGTACGGTAAAATGGTTCAACGCCGAGAAGGGCTACGGCTTCATCCAAGTCGAAGGCGGCGACGACGTGTTCGTCCATTACTCGGCCATCCAGGGTGAAGGATTCAAGACGCTGGACGAAGGTCAGCTCGTCGAATTCGATATCACCCAGGGCAATCGCGGACCGCAAGCGGCCAACGTCATCAAATTGTAAGAGTGAACAACTTCTTATAATAGTAGATGCGTTGCGAGAGCCAGGCCCCGGATCATTCCGGGGTCTTTCTTGTTTTGACCGGATAGCGGCGGCAGTGGTAAACTGCTGTATGGAATCAAGCCCGGGAGGATCAAGACAATGCCGAAGTTCAAACTGTTCAAAGAGCGCAAAGGCAAGGCCGACCAGGCGCGGAACAACAAATTCGTCAAGCTGGCGAGGGAAATCTACATGCACGCCCGACGGGGCGGTCCGAACCCCGAAGCGAATCTCGCCTTGAAGAACGCGATCGCGAACGCCCGCGCGGAGCAGATGCCGATCGAGAACATCGAACGCGCGATCAAGCGCGCGACGGCGCCCGCCGGCGGCGAAGAATACGAGGAAATCATCTATGAGGGATACGGTCCGGGCGGCGTCGCGATCATGGTGAAATGCCTGACCGACAACCGGAACCGCACGGCCGCCGACGTGCGCGCCATCTTCAACAAGCGAGGCGGCAACATGGGCGAGTCGGGCTGCGTCTCGTACCTGTTCGACGAGAAAGGGCTGCTCGTCGTGAGCCGCGAACAGCATGACATCGACGAAGACTCGATGCTGATGGCGGCGCTCGAGGCCGGAGCGGAGGATTGTATCGTGAACGAGGACGCGTACGAGATCCTGACGGCTCCCGCCGATTTCCACAAGGTGAAGCAGGCCCTCGAGGGACACGGCTTGACGTTCGAGAGCGCCGGCATCCGCTGGCTGCCGCGGACGACGGTCAAGGTCGAAGGCGAGAACGCCGAGAAGCTGATGAAAATGATGGACGCCTTCGACGAGAACGACGACGTGCAGGATGTGTACGCCAACTACGAAATCGACGACGAAGAGCTGGCCAGGCTTGGCGTTTGACGGACTTTGGCCACAAGATGAAACAGGCTGCCCCCCGCGATTCCGGGCGAGGGACAGCCTGTCCGATTGTGTGCGGCCGGTCTGCCTTGCGCCATCCGTCAGATGATCGTCAGAATCTCGTCGATCTCCTTGCGCGGCAGCCGGCCCGGCGTTTCGGCCGGGTGGCCGAGGGCGATGACCATGTTGACCTGGCGCGATTCGTCGATGTTCAGGTACGCCTTCAGCTGCGTTTCGGCGAGCAGCACCGGCCCGGTCATCGGGCAGGTGGCGAGCCCCATGGCGTGGGCTGCGAGCATCAGGTTCATCGCGGCGAGACAGCTGCTCTTGATGCCCTCTTCCCGCCAAACCCCATCCGGCACGAGACCGATCGGATCGAAAATGCGCTCGCGGAACTTCGACTGATACGGCGTGGCGAGCACGACGACGAGCGCCGGCGCGTCCGAGAAGGCGGTCGCGTACGGGCCGAACGATTTCACGAGCAGCCGGGCTTCCTTCGCGAGCCCCCGCTCTTCGGCTTCCTTCGCCCGCGCGTGAAGCTCGCGCCAGGTCATGTCCTCGATGGCGCGAATCTTCTCCCGGTCCGTGATGACGATGAATTCCCAGGTCTGCGAGTTCGTGTCGCTCGGCGCGTAGCGGGCGCAGTCGATCAGCTCGCGGATCTGCTCCGTCTCCACCGGCCGTTCCTGGAATTTGCGCACACTGCGCCGGTTCAGCAAGATCTCTTTGAAGGTCAAATAGTCCATTGTGCTGATCCATCCTTTCGTTCTCATTATAGGCGATCCGGACTTCCGGCGCCAATGGCCGGCATGGATGCGCTGGAATTATGCCGGATGACATGGTACATTATTGGGTGGAGGTTCACAATGGGTGATTCATGGTTCGTCTTCGATGAACGTCTGGGGATCGAGGTTCCGGAGCTGGAGCACGAGTGGGAGTCGTACCCCCTGGAAGTGAGGAGCGCGATCCTCGACAAATGGGAAACGATCCGCGGCCGCATCCCCGACCGGATCATGGAGTTGGAGAGCAGAATCCGCGAGCTTCAGCGCCGGCTCGAAGAGGAAGAGGATTTCGAGACGTCCTGCCGGCTCAACGCGGACATCGCGGAGCAGGCGAGCCGAATCAACGATTTGAACATCTGGTACCGCATCAATCAGACGATTGAACCGCGGCGCCATACCTGAAGGACGGAGGCGCCGCCTTTGAACGGGACACGGAAACAGCGGATCGGCATGCCGGCCGGCCCCTTGAGGCTGATGTACCGGATGTACCGGCATGTGCTGCCCGCGGTGTACGATGAGCTGGCGCGCTGGCGGGCGAGGGCGGAGGCGATCCCCGACCCGGAGCTGCGGAGGCAGGCGCTGGCCAGCATGTCAACCAAGCAGTTCCATTGCGAAGGCGGATCGGTGTTCGCCGCGGCGGCCGGCGACCGCCGGGACGATCTCGTTCCGCTCATCGTCGCACTGCAGACGATCAGCGATTATCTGGACAACCTGTGCGACCGCAGCACGTCGCTTGATCCGGACGATTTCCGGCTGCTGCACCGCGCGATGCTCGACGCGGTCGATCCGATTGCTACGACAACCGACTATTACGCGCATCGCGCCGAGCGGGAAGACGGCGGCTATCTGGCCGCGCTTGTCACGGAATGCCAGACGCGCATTCGCCGGCTGCCCGGCTATGCCGCGGTGCAGCCGCACGTCGTCCGGCTCGCCGGGCTGTACGGCGATCTGCAGGTCTACAAGCACATCCGGCGGGAAGAGCGGCTCGAGAGCCTTCAGCGGTGGTGGGCGCTCCACCGGGCGGACCATCCCGAACTGCTGTGGAACGAGTTCGCGGCCGCGACCGGCTCGACGCTCGGCATGTTCGCGCTGTTCGTCGAGGCCTGCAGGCCGGATGCGACGGAGCGGGACGCGGAGCGGACGGCGGAAGCCTATTTTCCGTACCTGTGCGGCCTGCACATCCTGCTCGACTATCTGATTGACCAGGAGGAGGACCGGATCGGCGGCGATCTGAATTTCTGCAGCTATTACGCCAACGACGCGGAGATGCTGGTGCGGATCCGATGGATCGCGGACGAGGCGCGCCGGGCGGCGGACAATCTGCCGTGCGCGAAGTTCCACCGGATGGTTATTGAGGGGCTGCTCGCGGTCTATCTGTCCGATCCGAAGGCGGCGGAGCAGCCGTTCGTCCGCTTCGCCGCGCGCGAGCTGATGCGGAACAGCCCGATGATGCGGCTGTTCTTCCGGCTCAACGCGCTGTGGATCCGACGCCGCGCGCAGGCGCCGCGCTGATGCGGCCGCCCGTTTGATCGATGTCACACCAATCGAGTACAGGGGGTATACGATGTCGGCAGTAAAACGCATTGCAGTATTGACGAGCGGGGGAGATTCGCAGGGGATGAACGCGGCGGTCCGCGCGGTGGTCCGGAGCGCGCTGTTCCACGGCATTGAGGTGTACGGCGTGCAGCGGGGGTATGCCGGGCTTCTCAAGGACGACCTGTTCCAGATGGACCTGCGCAGCGTGGGCGACATCATCCAGCGCGGCGGTACGATTCTGCAGACCGCAAGATGCAAGGAGTTCATGACGCCCGAAGGGCAGCAGCGCGGCGCGGAGGTGCTGCGCAGCCGCGGCATCGACGGCCTCGTTGTCATCGGCGGCGAAGGCTCGTACCAGGGCGCGTACAAGCTGAGCAGGCTCGGCATCAAGACGATGGGGCTGCCGGGCACGATCGATAACGACATTCCGTTCACCGATTTCACGATCGGCTTCGACACGGCGGTCAGCATCGTCGTCGACGCCGTCAACAAACTGCGCGACACGATGACGTCGCATGAGCGGGCGTCGGTCGTCGAAGTGATGGGCCGCCACTGCGGCGACATCGCGCTCTATGCGGGTCTGGCGAGCGGCGCGGAAACGATCATCGTCCCCGAGGTGCCGTTCGACATCGACGCGATCGCGACCCGGATGTCCGACAACTTCAAGGCCGGCAAACGGCACAGCATCGTCATCGTGGCGGAGGGCGCGGCCAGCGGACAAGAGATCGCCGACGCGATCATCCAGCGCACCGGCATCGAGCCGCGGGTCACGGTGCTCGGCCATATCCAGCGCGGCGGCTCGCCGACGCACAACGACCGGATCCTCGCGAGCCGGCTCGGCGATTTCGCGGTCAGCAAGCTGATGGAGGGCGACTCCAGCAAAGGCTGCGGCATCATCAATGGCGAGCTGGTCGCAACGGATATTGAGAAGGTCGTCTCCACGAAGAAGCCGTTCAATATGGAACTTTACAATCTGGCGCTGCGTCTGTCGCAATAAGCGGCGCCGACGGGAAAAGGGCTGCGCCCGCATCGGGCGCAGCCCTTCAAATTCCGCTAGTATTGCACGCCCGCCGTATACTTGTTGCCCGCGTTCCAGAGCATGTACTCCTCGACGCCGGTGTCGGCGAGCGCCCGGATCTGCGCCTCGACCTCGGCCTTGCCGTAGGGGATGTAGTGCCCCTTGCCGAGCCAGGTCGCCGTGAAATCCTGAATCCACGGACGGATGATCGGCTTTCGCTCGCCGAGCGGCTCCAGCTTCTCGTGCGTGTCCTCCATGGCCCCCTTGATCGTGGCGTACGGCTCCTTGTCCGGATCCTTCAGCCCGAACCAGCCGGTGCTGTAGTGGCTCGGGTAGACCATCGGGCTGATGACGTCGACGTGCTCCGATATCCGGACGAAATCCTGCCCGATGCCTTCCGCGGCCGGAACCGACGCGGCGTAGCCGAAAATGTCGACCGACACCCGGACGCCCAGCGGTTCGAGCTGCTGCTTCGCGTACTCCACAAATCCGCTCACGACATCAACGCGGCTCTCTTCGGTCCGGTCATACTCCAGCTCATCGGCCCGTTTCTCGAATCCTTCCGGGAAGCGCACGTAGTCGAACTGGATTTCCTTGAAGCCGAGCCTGGCCGCTTCCTTCGCCACCGCCACATTGTAGTCCCAGACTTCGCGGCGGTACGGATTGACGAAGCTTTCGCCCCGGCCGTTCTTCCATACGGTCCCGTCGGATTTGCGGAACGACAGGTCGGGACGCTTGCCGGCGAGGACGGAGTCCTTGAACACGACGATGCGCGCGATCGGGTAGATCTCGTCCGCTTCCAGCCTGGCCATCAGCGCTTCCATGTCCTGGATGATCTTCTTCGTCGTGCCGAGTTCGGCGAGATCCGGGTTGTCCGTCGGCCAGGTGACGTACCCGTAATCGTCCTTCACGTCGATGACCATCGCGTTCAGGTCGGTGCCGCGGACGAGCTCGAGCAGCTGCTCCATGCGCGAGCCGCCGGCGCTGTGGGCCGTGACGTAGATGCCCTTGATCTTCGGCGCGTCGGGCTGCGGATCCGTTTTCCCGCGGGTCGTCTCGCCTTCCGGATTCGTTCCGGGATCCGCCGCGTCCGTTCCGGCGCCTGGCGATCCCGTGCCGGGAGCATCCGCGACGATCCCCCCGCCGCCTTCCCGGGGAAAATCGCCCGCCAGACCGTCCAGGTTGCCGTCGCCGGACAGCAGGCCGTGCAGCAGCAGCAAGATCGTAAACAGGATGTCCATGGTTTCTCCGCTCCCCGCAAGCTCTGTAGGCAAATCAATACTATTATACTGCAGGCCATCATTCGCAGACAGAGGAATTTTGCAGGATTTTGCGGAATCATGCCGCCTGCCGTCGACGATTTTTACCGCGGATCAAACAAAGACGGGAACGGCGAACCGTTCCCGTCTTCAAGATCAATGCAGAAGCTTCCGTTTCTGCTGCTCGCAAATGCTGTGCTTCACGATCTCCAGCGCGTCTTCCGGCTCGAGCCGGTCGAACCCTTCGCGGAGCACGATGTTCATGTTCAGTTCCCTCCGCGTCAGGAACGGGAGAAGCTCGGGCGCGTGACGCTCGACGATCTGCCACAGCGTCACCGTTGCCATTTCCACTTGCATCACCCTCCCCGAACGGATTGAAACCAATGCCAATTACAGGGCCGACGCAGGACGGAAAGCCCGGGCGCAGCTTCATTATACCATCCGGGACAGGGGATGAACAGTTGAAAACGGCTGGTTTTTCGCCTGTTCCCCGGTCCGGCGGAAAACGTCACACTTTGCGGAATTCGCCCATGACGCTGACGGTTTCGACGATGTCGACGAACGCTTTCGGATCCGTCTCGCGGATCATGGCGCGCAGGGCGGGCAGCTCGTACCGGGTCGTGACGGTCATGAACATCACCTTGTCTTCGCCGGTGTAGCCTCCCCGGATCGGCACGACCGAGACGCCGCGCGGCAGGCGGCGGAGCTTCGCGAGCAGGCGGTCCGGCTCGCAGCTGATGATGAACGCGGTGACCTTGAGCTGACGGATGTGGATCGTGTCGATCACCTTGCCGCTCACATACATCGACAGCATCGAATACATCGCGCCTTCCCAGTCTTCCGACCGGAGCGCCTGAAGAAGGACGATGGACATGTTCATCAGGAACAGCAGCATGCCGATCGGCACTTCGCGGCGGCGCGTCAGGATCGACGCGACGATGTCGATGCCGCCCGATGAACCGCCGTAGCGCAGGGCAAGTCCGGAGCCGAGGCCGACGGCGACGCCGCCGAATACGGCCGCCAGAATCGGGTCGGCCGAGAGGGCGTGGACGGGCGCGAACCGGAGCAGGAACGACGTGACGGCGACGGCTCCAGAAGATGAAGGCATGGCCGAGCGAGAACCAGCCCCAAATTAAGATCGGAAGGTTCAGCGCAAAATACAGGATGCCGGCATCGAACCCCGTCGCGTAGCTGAGCAGCATCGACACGCCGGATATGCCGCCGCTGAGCAGCCGATGCGGAATAAGGAGAAAATTGAATCCGAAGGCAATCAGGGCTGCGGCGCCGGTCATGACGGCCGCCGTCCAGACGCGGCGCGCGGCATTCAAGGCCATCGCTCCTTTCCCCGACTGGAAATGGGCGTCAACAACGCCTAGTATCGCCTGCCGACGCTCGCTGGTATTCGTATCCTGACCTGTGCTATAATGAGTGGGATATTCTTTCAAGAAGGCATAGAAAACAAAGGAGTTTGAGAAAGTTTGAAAACATTCGCTGAATTCGGCCTGGAGCCGAAGGTGCTGCAGGCCGTTACCGAAATGGGTTTTGAGGAAGCGACGCCGATCCAGGCGAAGGCCATTCCGATCGCGATGAGCGGAGCCGACCTCATCGGACAGGCGCAGACGGGCACCGGAAAGACCGCCGCCTTCGGCATACCGCTCATCCACAAGATTCCGGCGGACGAAGAGCGGATCGTCGCCCTCGTCCTGACCCCGACCCGCGAGCTCGCGATTCAGGTGGCCGACGAGCTCGGCAAGCTCGCCCGCTACAAAGGCATCCGCACGCTGCCGATCTACGGCGGACAGGACATCGGCAGACAGATCCGCGCGTTGAAGAAAAAGCCCCAGATCATCATCGGCACGCCCGGCCGGCTGCTTGACCACATCAACCGCAAGACGATCCGGCTGGACGACGTGGGGACGGTCGTGCTGGACGAAGCCGACGAGATGCTGGACATGGGCTTCATGGATGACATCACGACGATTCTCGGCCTTGTCCCCGAAGAACGCCAGACGATGCTCTTCTCCGCGACAATGCCGCCCAACATCCAAAAGCTGGCGCAGCAATTCCTGCGCAATCCCGAGCATGTGTCGGTCATTCCGAAAACCATCACGGCGCCGAGCATCGAGCAGACCTACATCGAAGTGCACGAGCGGGAGAAATTCGAGGCGCTCAGCCGGCTGCTCGACATGGAATCGCCGGATCTGGCGATCGTGTTCGGCCGCACGAAGCGCCGCGTCGACGAGCTGAGCGAGGCGCTGCAGAAGCGCGGCTACTCCGCGGACGGCCTGCACGGCGACCTGTCGCAGAACCAGCGCGATACCGTCATGCGCAAGTTCCGCGACGGCAGCATCGACGTGCTCGTCGCGACGGACGTCGCGGCGCGCGGCCTTGACGTCTCCGGAGTCACCCACGTCATCAACTTCGACCTGCCGCAGGACCCCGAGAGCTATGTGCACCGGATCGGCCGCACCGGCCGAGCCGGCAAGGAGGGTGTCGCCTACACGTTCGTCACGCCGCGCGAGATCGACCATCTGCATTTCATCGAGCGGGTGACGCGCCAGCGCATCACACGCCGTCCGTTGCCGAGCCTCGCCGAGGCGATCGAAGGCAAGCAGCGCGTGACGGCCGAGAAGCTGATCGAGATCATCCAGCGGGACGACTTCACCGAGTACAAGGGGATCGCGATCCAGCTGCTCGAGCAGTACGATTCCGTGCATCTCGTCGCGGCCGCGATGAAGCTGCTCACCGGCGAGAAGAAGGATGTCGAGATCGAGCTGACGCCGGAAGATCCGATTCGCGCGAAGAAGCGCAGGCCGGATGTCCGTTCGAGCGGCCGCCGGTTCGGCGGGGGCTTCGGCGGTTACGGCGGCCGGAATTCCCGCGGCGGCAGCCGCGGCGGCGGCTACGGCGGCAGGGGCGGCTACGGTGAATCCAGGGGCTACGGCCGTTCCGAGGGAAGCCGCCCGCGCGCCGGCGGCAGCGGATACGCCGAAGTTCGGCGTTCCCGCGGCTGGTCCGAGGAATAAGGCGGGATTTGGATAACCGGGGCACCGGGAGGGCGACGCGTTCGCGGTGCCGTCTTCGTCCGCCCCGGTTTTTCTTCGTCGGCATGGTTCGCAAATGGCACGCACAAATCGGTTGACTCCCGCATTGGGCGGAAGGATCCGCCGCGGGCGCGGCGACGTAAAGCCGACCCGCCGCCGGTTCGCCCGGACGGGGAGTCGGGTCAACGGAGGGATTCAGCGATGGAAATGCGGGGCATGATGGGCGGCTTTTACCGGCTGTCGGAATGGATCATGCGGCTGTCGGTCACGAATCTGCTGTGGGTCATCACGACGCTGCCTTTCTGGTTTCTGTTCTACGCCGGGCTCCTTGTTCCGTCCGCGAGCGAAGAGCTGGTGATGGACCAAATTTACACGGGACTCATCCTATGCATCGCGGTGGCGCCGTTCGTGGTATTTCCGGCGACATCCGCCATGTTCACGACGGTGCGCAAATGGGTGATGGGCGACGTCGACGTGCCGTTGATCAAAACGTTCTTCCGCGGCTACAAGGAAAACTACAAAGTCAGCATGCTCGGCGGCATCATCTATACGCTGATTTTCGTCATCATCGCGCTCGACATCCGGTTCTATATCAACGGGTCGTTCGCGGCCAAGATGATTTCCTACGTCTTCGCGGGCATCGCGATTCTGCTCTTCGTCTCGCTGTTCAACTTCTTCTCCATGGTCGTGCACTATCACATGAAGACGCTTCAATTGCTGAAGAACGCCGTCTTCATCACGATCGGCCGCCCGTTCCGCTCGCTGTCGTCGGCCATCGCGGCGGCGGGCATCGTATGGATCAGCACGAAATTCACGTTTCTCTTTCCGTTCTTCACCGCCGTGGCGATCGCCTATCTGTCCTTCATGAATTTCTACCAGATCTATCTGAAGCTGAAGGAGCAGCAGGAACGGCAGGAGCAGGAACGGCTCGAGCAGGAGGAGCGGGAGCGGCCGGAGGCCGAACGGAAGGATTCGGAACAGCCGGAAGAAGCCGAAGGGGCGGCCGGGGCGAAGAAATGAGCCGCCGCGGTTTACTTTTGCCCGGAGCGGGGATATAATACGGATACAACCTGCGGTGTTCGTTACGGCCTCCATCGTTGTTTTGAACCAACACCGATAACAAGGGAGACCTACATCGGAGCGCGGCTGAAATGCCCCCGAAAGGGGACTTCAAAAACGATCCTGCGGTCACCCACCTGCGAGAGCGGGTTCAGAAACAAACAGGCCGGACGGCATTGGCGGGGAATTCCTTAGCTCATGGGCGGGTCCTGGCGCCGCCTGTACGGGCCTCCGGCTGCTCCCTGCGGCGCATCCGGAGGCCCTCGCATGCCGGCACGCAAGACGGTTTTCTGCGCCGTCTTTTCATGGTATCATAGGGGAAGCTGGAAAGAGGCCGGAGGGGAGACATTTGCTGAAGCGTACGCTGATCGGGCTGATTCGGAGCTTCGAACAGACCGGTGACCGGGCGAAGGACCCGCTGCTGAAGTCCCACTATTACAAGCTGTCGAAAGAAAAGGCGTGGGAAGAGGTCGTTTCGACCCTGAAGAAGATGCCGGGGTACAAAGTGCTGCACGCGGTGGAGTCGGTCGGCGAGATCGTGATGGAGAAGCGGACCGCGCTCGGACGGACGATGGACATCACCGTGCAGGTCATCTCTACGGGGCCGGTCACCTCGGCGGTCGACATCTACTCGGCGTCGCGCGGATCGTTCGGCGACCTCGGTTCCAACTACCGGGTGATCCTCGACATCTATCGTACGCTGGACAAGAAATTGGCAGCCTACAAAACGGAATCGCCGTAACCGATAGACGCTCTGTCTTGCTGTCCGGTCTTGTGACGCGGACGGCTTTTGTTTTGCCTTCGCGGCTTCGGA
>Ga0310825_100829_pt1 | contig 16965 bp, 13 predicted proteins | sample WT_ome_9_FD_202243 | JGI IMG/M metagenome (GOLD analysis project Ga0310825, IMG submission 202243) | Sorghum-adapted microbial communities enriched on wild type (WT) sorghum from Joint BioEnergy Institute, Emeryville, California, United... ... | reverse complement strand
TCATTCTGATGGATTTGATGATGCCGGAAATGAACGGAGCCGAAGCAACCAAGGAAGTGCGGAATCGGTTTCCGGATATGAAAATCGTAATTCTCACCAGCTTCCTGGAGGATGATCTCGTTGTGCAGGCGGTTGAGGCCGGCGCGGTCAGTTATGTGTTGAAGACCGTCTCCGCCGAGGAGTTGATCTATGCGTTGCAAGGAGCCTACCGCGGGATGCCAGTAATGACTGGCGAAGTGGCCCAGGCTCTCACCCGCGGCCTTCGTCAGCGTACCGTACAAGGGGATGACTCGGGGATGACCGAGCGGGAGAAGGAAGTGCTGCTGTTAATTGCTGAGGGAAAAAGCAACAAGGACATCGCCGAGGAGCTGCATATCAGCATTAAAACAGTCAAAACCCACGTCAGCAACCTGCTGATGAAATGCGAGCTGGAGGACCGCACGCAGTTGGCAATCTATGCCCACCGGCAAGGTTGGGTAGGGCGTTCATAGATTGATTATACGGAAATAGCGCCTGATGGGGCGCTATTTTTTAATCTGTAATGCACCATTCTAGCTTTTATCTCCTTTTTAATTGTTTTTAATGTATGTTTAAGGTTTCTGGTACAGAATAAAAATCAAGAAAGCAAGAAAAACAAGTTACCCCTGAACCACTCGGGGGAAGGAGGTCAATCAAGATGGATGATCAAAAAAATAAATCGAGCCAACCTTTTGAAGAGGACGCGAACAATACCAATGAACCGAAGCGTCAAGAATCTTCGGAGTCGAGCTCTTCCTATTATTATTCTTACGGACCTTTTCAATCCTATGGAAAAAACAACGAGGAGTCTGGACAATCAACTGGATACTCGCAGAGTCAACCTGAAGAAGTAGAAGTGACGAAACCGCAGCCGCTGAAACCTTATCCTTCTTCCTATGAAATGATTCGCAGCGCGGCTGAATCCACAAGCGGATCAAATGGAGATGGACGCAGCAGCTTGCCGGCTGCCAAAAGTGCGAACTGGCAATACAACACTAAACCGCAGCGTAAATCCTCCGTTCGTTCGGTGATCGCCGGTGTCTTAGCCGGCATGCTGATCATGACCGGCGCGATGTTTTATGCGGACCGTGCGAACTTGTTTACCCCGGATCAGGCGGCATCCTCTTCGGTACCGGCATCAAGCAATACATCCAATAGCAGTGGTTCCGATTCGTCCGGCAAAGCAACGGCTGCACTGTATCCGGTAACGGATTCCGGTGAGGTGACGAAAGTCGTGAATCAAGCAGGTCCGGCCGTTGTTAAAATTGAAACGTTAACGGATGCCAGCAAGCAAAGAAGCAGCAACCCGTACAGCAACGATCCCTTCTACCGTTACTTCTTTGGCGATGACTTCTTTGGCTCTGGCGGCAATGGCAGCAACAACGGCGGCTCCTCGGGTTCGAGTCAACTCGTGCCGACAGGGATTGGATCGGGATTTATTTTCGATAAAACGGGTTACATCTTAACGAATGAACATGTGGTGCATAACGCCGATGTGGTGCAGGTTACCGTCCAAGGGACAGATAAGCCTTATGAGGCTAAAGTGCTGGGTACCAGCTATGAGCTGGACTTGGCTGTATTGAAAATCGACGGTGACAATAACTTCCCTTCGATTCCGTTGGGCAACTCCGACAACACGCAGGTTGGGGAGTGGCTGGTCGCGATTGGGAACCCGCAGGGCTTTGACCACACGGTGACGGCCGGGGTGCTGAGCGCGAAGGAGCGCGACATTAAGATCGCCGGGGAAAACGGCGAGAAAGACCGCGAGTACGAGCACTTGCTGCAAACCGACGCTTCGATCAACCCGGGGAACTCCGGTGGTCCGCTCTTGAACCTGAACGGTGAAGTCATTGGGATTAACGTCGCTGTCAGCTCGGATGCACAGGGGATTGGTTTTGCAATTCCAACCAGCACGGTGACCGAAGTGTTGGAAAAACTGAAAAACAACGAGAAAATTCCGCAAAAGCCGGTACCATTCATCGGAGCAACTTTGATGACGATGACTGAGGAAGTTGCGAAGCAAATGCAAACCGACGTGAAGGAAGGCTCCATTGTGACGGATGTGGTATTCAAATCGCCGGCTTATAACGCCGACCTGCGTCCGTACGATATCATTACCGGAGCGAACGGAACGAAATTTGCGACCAAAGAGAAATTGATTGAGTTTATTCAAAAACAACAAGTTGGTGCGAAAGTTACGCTCAACGTTGTACGTAACGGCAAGAACATTGATCTTGAGGTTACGATTGGCGATAAGAACGAGTTTACCAACGTAAACTAATTCGCACAGGAAGCAGCCAAGGCGGTAGAGGCGGCAGGAGCAGCCTGCCGCCTTTTTGGCTTCCAGATGCGGGTTAGCCGTTCGATTTGGTACAATGGAGAGAGTAGAGCTTGCTGCAAGGCAAGCGGAAGGCAAAGGAGAGATAGCTCGTGAGATCGGCGATTTTGGTCATAGATGATGATGAGAAAATTACGTCGATGCTGCGGCGCGGCCTCGCATTTGAAGGCTATGACGTGTATACAGCTCAGAACGGAGCGGAAGGACTGTCCATGATGCTGAGCGCCGACCCGGATTTGATTATTTTGGACGTGATGATGCCCAAGGTAGATGGATTCGAGGTCTGCCGTCGGCTGCGCGAGGGCGGAAGTACTGTGCCGGTGCTGATGTTAACCGCCAAGGATGAGGTCGAGAACCGGGTAAAAGGCCTGGATATCGGGGCCGACGATTATCTCGTCAAACCGTTTGCGCTGGAGGAGCTGCTGGCTCGGGTTCGGGCATTGCTACGACGGAAGGACACGGGCGTCGGGTCCGGCAGCCAGCGTTTGATCTTTGAGGACATCATCATGGACCTGGATTCCCGGGAGGTGACACGGGCTGGTCAACGGCTAGAGCTGACGGCGAAGGAATTCGAGCTGCTCCATCTGTTCATGCAAAATCCGAAACGTCTGCTCACCCGAGATTTAATTATGGATAAAATTTGGGGGTACGACTACAGCGGGGAGTCGAATGTGCTGGAGGTCTATATTGCCATGCTCCGTCAGAAGACGGAGGAGCACGGCGGCAAGCGCGTCATTCAAACGATCCGCGGGGCCGGTTACATCCTGAGAGGAGAGGCTTAAGTATGTCGATCCGGCTGCGGCTAACTGCATGGTATACCGGAATTTTGGCCGTCACGTTGATCCTGTTCAGCGCTTCGATCTATGGACTGGTTAGATACAATACGTATCAGGAAGTGAGAAACCGGTTGGAGGATCAGGCCAATCGGATTAAGAACTCCCAAAGCTACAGCATCACCCAGGGGCTTGACTTGTATTTGGATCCGATGCAGGCGAATCGGTTGGAGGACGCCCAACTGTTTGTGCAGATCCACAATTATACGGACGGTCACACGCGATATTCGCAAAACTTGCTGAATTGGAACATGAAGTTTCCGGTTCCCGCCGGGGATTCGGTGAGCAAAATTGCGGGCTTTAAACGAGTGCAGTTGTACAATCATTCCTTCTTGCTGTATCAGCTCCCGATCACCTTGGATAACCAGTTGATTGGCTTAATTCAGTTAGCCGCTTATACGGGCGCTGAAGACAAGCTGATGGGCCGGATGAGTACCGTGCTGCTATTTGGTTCCATCGTTACGATTCTCGCGGCCAGTTCGCTGGGGTATTTTCTGGCGCGCAAATCGATGGCACCTATTGGTAAGGTCATTGAGGCGGCCAACGGTATTCAGACCGGGAATGACTTGAGCGTCAGAATTGACTACGAGGGGCCAAATGATGAAATTGGCCAACTGATCGGCACCGTGAACAACATGCTGGCCCGAACCGAAGGCTTCTATAGGGAGTTGGATGAAGCTTATTCGGCTCAGCGCCGATTCGTCTCAGATGCTTCCCACGAACTGCGGACGCCGCTGACGACGATACGCGGCAATGTGGATTTATTAAAACGGATGTGGTCCCAGGATATGGAGCAGCGTGGCCCAAGTGAAGAAGAGCGGGTACGCAGCTTCTCATTGGAGGCGGTGGACGACATCGCCGCAGAGTCCGAGCGGATGAGCCGTTTGGTGAACGACTTGTTGTCACTGGCCCGGGCCGATGCAGGGCAGACGTTAACGAAGGAACACATCCAGCTGGCTCCGGTCGTGGAGGAAGTGGTCCGCCGGGCACAATTTTTGCCAAGGAAAGCGGAGTGGGTCCAGGGAGATCTGCAAGCGCTGGACGGCGTGACGGTAAATGGCAGCAAGGATTATTTGCAGCAGATGCTGTTTATTTTTATTGAAAATGCATTTAAATATACCGAGCAGGGCAGCGTCACGATCGATGCGATTCGATCTGGGGGACAGATTGGCATCCGCATTGCGGATACGGGCATCGGAATGGATCGCAGCGAGGTACCGCATATTTTTGAACGCTTTTATCGGGCGGATCCGTCTCGCGGGATGATACAAGGGACTGGATTGGGCTTGTCGATTGCCAAGTGGATCATCGACGAGCATGAAGGCTCGGTGGAAGTGTTGACCAAACGAGGTGAAGGGACGACCTTTATCATCTGGCTCCCTATTGTCTTTAATGCTCTGCCGGAATAGTTTATAATAGAGTGGCTCCCCTCCGTCAGGAATCTGGGGGATTAGAAAGTAGGGATAAAGGATGGAAGTCATTAAAATTACACCGCGCGGTTATTGCTACGGCGTTGTCGATGCGATGGTTCTGGCTCGTCAGGCAGCGCAGAACCTGGATCTGCCGCGACCGATTTATATACTTGGCATGATTGTGCACAACAGCCATGTCACGAACTCCTTCGAGGACGAGGGAATTATTACGTTGGACGGTCCGAACCGTCTGGAGATTTTGAATAAGGTTGAGAGCGGGACGGTGATTTTTACTGCCCATGGGGTGTCTCCAGAGGTTCGCAAGCTGGCCCGGGAGAAAGGGCTCACCACAGTGGATGCCACTTGCCCTGACGTCACGAAGACCCATGTATTAATTGAGGAGAAGGTTGCCGACGGATATGAAGTCATCTACATCGGCAAGAAAGGACATCCTGAACCGGAAGGTGCGATAGGAGTAGCTCCAGGCAAGGTCCACCTGATCGAGAAGGAAGAAGAGATCGATCAGCTTCATCTCACCGCTGACAAAATCGTCATCACCAACCAAACGACGATGAGCCAGTGGGATATTAAGCATATTATGAAAAAATTGCTGGAGAAATATCCGAGCGCTGAGGTGCACAATGAAATCTGTCTTGCGACCCAATTGCGACAGCAGGCAGTTGCGGAACAGGCGGGTCAGGCTGACCTCGTGATCGTGGTCGGCGATCCGCGGAGCAACAACTCCAACCGCCTCGCTCAAGTGGCTGAAGAGATTGCCGGAGTGAAGGCGTACCGCATCGCGGACATTACAGAGCTGAAGCGTGAATGGCTGGAAGGGGTCCGCAAAGTAGCGGTCACCTCGGGGGCATCGACGCCAACGCCAATTACGAAGGAAGTCATTCAGTATCTGGAGCAATATGATCCGGAAGACCCGTCAACTTGGGAGATCGTTCGTACGGTAAATCTAGCGAAATTGTTACCTCCTGTGAAGGTCGGAGCACGAAACAAAGGTGAATAAACAATAGATTCATAGAGCTGAAAACCGCGTCCCATCGCGGTTTTCATGCATTTACCAACATTTATGGGGTTCAATAGAAGTCGATTCATGTTATACTCGTTGTAGAAAGGTTACAAAAATGTAACTAAGAGATTCACTACAACGAAGGAGATGACCGAATGAAATCGAATCGACTGAAGCGTTTGGTAACAGGTGGACTTACTGCAATGTTGGCAGCAGCAATCATTGTACCAGCATCGGCCTCGGCGGCCTCGAATACAATTACGACGAAAACCTATACGACCTATAAGGTATATACTACGTACGGCACGAATGCAAATACTTGGACGAACTACTTCACTATTCCTTGGTATCAATATTATCCAACGAAGCCGGTCCAAAGCGGTAACCAAGGCACTACAGGCGGCCAGACGCCAACTGGAACGAAGCAAGGTGCGACACAAGGTACAACACAAGGTACAACACAAGGTACAACACAAGGTACAACACAAGGTACAACACAAGGTACAACACAAGGTACTACGCAGGGCACTACCGGTAATACGCAAGGTGCGGTAACTGACAAGTCGCAATTTGCAACGGAAGTGATCCAACTGGTAAACCAAGAGCGTGCAAAGCAAGGCCTGAAACCGCTCACCGGTGATGCCGAGCTGAACAAGATGGCATTGGCGAAAGCGAAGGATATGAGCGATAACAACTACTTTAGTCATACGTCTCCAACGTACGGCTCCCCGTTTGACATGATGAAGAAGTTTGGCATTCCATTCGGCTATGCAGGCGAGAACATTGCCATGGGGCAAAAAACGCCGGCTGAAGTCGTCAACGCTTGGATGAACAGTGAAGGACACCGTGCAAATATTCTGAACGCGAACTACAACCTGATTGGGGTTGGCTATTACAACGGGTATTGGGCACAGGAGTTCGTTGGAAGATAAGCAATCTCACGTAAGACCGGAGAAGGGTTCTCCGGTCTTTTTGTTTTTGTCCGTGGGAGGGGCTAGGCGCCCTCTTTTTCAGCATTATCCCTTTTGATAAGGGGCAGGGATGAATTTGTGTAAGAAGAAAGGTCGGCTTATTCCGCATTTACCTACAGCGATTAGGGTTGACGGGAGAGATGAATTCGGCTATAGTTACTTTAGCGGTTAAAAGCTTAAAAGCACACAAGCGTTCAAGCAAAACAGTGATTGTGCATTCGTATATTTGTTTTTAGCTCGTACACGCATCGCCTAATAGAAGAAAGGATGGGATCGAATTGATCGTTATTACTTCAAACCAAACCCCTGAGGAGCGCGTTCAGGAGATTATCGCTGTTATCGAGAAGGAAGGCCTGCAGACCCATGTATCACGTGGGAAAGATCGGACTGTTATCGGATTGATCGGTACGATTGAACCAAAGCTGGCTGAGCATCTTCGCCAAATGAAGGACGTTGAGAATGTCATCAAAATTTCGAAATCTTACAAGCTGGCCAGCCGGGACTTCCATCCTGAAGATACGGTCATTTCGATCGGTGACGTTAAGATTGGCGGTGACGAGCTGGTTGTGATGGGCGGTCCTTGTGCCGTAGAATCGCCGGAACAAATCGATGAGATCGCGCGTCTCGTGAAAGCAGCCGGCGGTCAGGTGCTGCGGGGCGGTGCATTTAAGCCGCGTACAGGTCCTTACAGCTTCCAGGGCATCGGTGTGGAAGGCCTCATAATGATGGCGGAGGCAGGCAAGAAGCATGGTCTGTTGACCATTACGGAAGTCATGACGCCGGAATATGTGGACGTGTGCGCGGAGTATGCTGATATTCTGCAGGTCGGTACGCGCAACATGCAGAACTTCGATCTGCTGCGCAAGCTGGGGACGATCAACAAGCCGGTGTTATTGAAACGCGGCTTCAGTGCGACTTATGATGAGTTCCTGAACGCAGCCGAGTACATTTTGGCGGGCGGGAATCCGAACGTTATGTTATGCGAACGCGGGATCCGTACGTTTGAAACGTACACTCGTAATACGCTGGATCTGTCGGCAATTCCAGTGCTGCAGAACCTGAGCCATTTACCGGTGATCTCTGACCCGAGCCATGGTACGGGCCGCCGTGAGCTGGTGGAACCGATGACGAAAGCCTCCGTAGCTGCCGGCGCAGACGGTCTGATTATCGAAATGCACACCGATCCGGACAACTCGATGACCGGTGACGGCGTACAGTCTTTGTTCCCGGACCAGTTCGCTGCGTTACTTCAAGATTTGGAGAAATTGGCGCCATTGGTAGGTAAACGTTTTGATACCCCAAAAGCTGCACTTCGCGTGTAAGGTAGGCCAACATGTGCAACGCTTTCACAGATTTCATAAAATCCGAAAGCCCATTCCCCATGCGGTGAGTGGGCTTTTATACTATTTGTCTATTATTTTGTACTATGCGTAATAATACCTTATTTTGCGTGTAAAAATACCTTACATAACTATTGACGACTTCACCCCCATAGTCCTATAATGACGACATAATCATAATAAAGGATGAACGTTAAACGCAAAAATAAGATTTAATGTTCGTGATTTGGGGAGGAAAGATTATGTCAGCAGAGATCGTTTTAAAAACAATCAAGGAAAAGCAAATCGAGTGGGTAGATTTCCGATTTGTTGATCTGTCGGGACGTCAACATCACATTACACTTCCTGCGAGCCAAGTAACTGAGGAAACCTTCGTAAACGGCGTTGCATTCGACGGCTCCTCGATCCCTGGCTTCCGCGGTATCGAAGAATCCGATATGGTTATGATGCCAGACCATGGTTCTGTATTTGTTGATCCTTTTACCGCACATCCGACGTTGAACGTATTTTGCGATATCTATACGCCGGACGGCGACCGTTATGAGCGTGACCCGCGCAGCGTAGCAGTTCGCGCAGAAGAGTACCTGAAGCAAAGCGGCGTTGGTACCGCAGCATTTTTTGCTCCAGAATCCGAGTTCTTTATCTTTGACGATGTTCGCTATGAGAGCAGCATGAACAAAACGTTCTACTCGGTAGATTCCGAGGAAGCGATTTGGAACACGGGCCGTACGGAAGAAGGCGGCAACCTGGGTTATAAAGTGCCGGTTAAAGGCGGCTATGTACCGGTTGCACCAACCGACAAGCAACAAGACATCCGCAGCGAAATGTGCCGTCTGCTTGAAGAAGCGGGCATTCAAGTAGAACGTCACCACCACGAAGTAGCAACTTCCGGTCAAGCGGAAATTAACTTCCGTTTCGACACGCTGTTGAAAACGGCAGATAACCTGATGGTCTACAAATATATCGTGCATAACACGGCTGCTCAATTTGGTAAAACGGCAACGTTTATGCCGAAGCCGCTCTTTGGCGATAACGGCAGCGGGATGCACGTTCACCAATCGATCTTTAATGGCGATACTCCTCTGTTCTATGAAAAAGGCGCTTATGCCAACCTGAGTGAAACTGCTCTGCACTACATCGGCGGGATCCTCTACCATGCACCGGCGATCATCGCCTTCACGAACCCAAGCACGAACTCGTTTAAACGCTTGGTACCTGGCTTCGAAGCTCCAGTAAACCTGGTATTTTCGAAAGGGAACCGTTCGGCTGCGATCCGGATTCCGGTTGCTGCCGTAACGCCAAAAGGCTGCCGTATCGAATTCCGTACGCCAGACTCCACGGCGAACCCATACCTGGCCTTCTCTGCTATGCTGATGGCTGGTCTCGACGGGATCAAGAACAAAATCGATCCGGTGAAACTGGGCTATGGACCGTTCGACAAGAACATTTACGAGCTGTCGGATGAAGAGAAAGCAACGATCCGCAGCGTTCCAGGCTCCCTGGACGAAGCGCTCAACGCTTTGGAAAACGACTATGAGTTCTTGACTCAAGGCGGGGTCTTCACGAAAGCGTTCATCGACAACTTTGTGGAAATGAAACGCGCTGAAGCGAGAGCTGTTGCAGTGCGTGTACATCCTTACGAATTTGGTCTTTATTACGATCTGTAAGCCGAATAAAGCTATCATACGATCAACCTCCCCATTCAAACGGATGGGGAGGTTTCATTTTTTGCGACCTGAAACCCTTTACAAACCGAGAGATAGATCAGATAATGAAGATATTCGAAACCGGTTTCGACCCTTTTTGAAATTGGTTTTTTTGATTTTTAATAATTAAGGTTCGGAATCATGACGAAACTTCTGATTTTAACGAAAGGGATGAGGGAAATGGCGACAAGCGGCTGGAGATTTGAGGGGAACGAGGGGGTGTTTCGGCTTGAGCAGCCTGAGTTAAGCAGTTATTTGTATTTTCCTTTGGTGAATGAAGCGGGGATGATGTCCTCGGTATCTCCCAATCTGCATGGGCAAGCGACAACGGGACATAATTCATTCCTGATGGAACCGATCTCGGTGGAGAGCTTACATAACTCCAAAGCGGCACGGAACTTTTGGATCTATGTTGATGGTTATGGGGCTTGGTCTGTGACGGGAAATTCCGCACGGCAAAATGCGGCGTTATTTTCAGAGGAGAAAGAGAAAACGTCGCTGGAAGCCGGGTTCCTATGGCATAAAATCACCCGGGAAAGCACCCGTCTAGAAATAAGAGCTGAAATCACCAGCTTCGTTCCTGTGACGGACGATAAAATCGAACTTATGAAAGTTCGGCTGACCAATACCGGGGATCAGGAGCTCGCCATCACCCCAACTGCTGCGATTCCGCTGTATGCGCGTTCTGCTGACGATCTGCGGGATCACCGGCATGTGACCTCATTGCTCCACCGGATCTATACCTCCGCTTACGGCGTAGAAGTTCAACCGGCGCTGTCGTTCGATGAGCGCGGGCATCGTGTGAACAAAATGGCCTACGGCGTCTTTGGAGCTACGCAGGACAGTATAGCTCCGATTGGATTCTTCCCGGTGACCGAGGACTTCATCGGTGAGGGCGGGGCTTTCGACTGGCCGCAGGCGGTGGTTGACCATCGCCAGCCGGATGTTGAAGCAGGCGCAGAGATCGAGGGATATGAGGCGGTTGGCGCGCTCAGGTTCGCCACGACCCAGCTAGCACCGGGGGAATCGGTGGCCTATGTCGTAGCCATGATGATCGCTGATGACCGAATTGATACGAAACGCATGGCAGCTGCCTATTTGTCTGAGGCGCGATTTGATGAACTGCTTGAGCAAAACGAAGCTTATTGGCGGAGCAAGCTCGATACGCTTGCTTTTCATTCCGGGGATGAACAACATGACCTCTGGTTGAAATGGGTGACATTACAGCCGATTTTGCGCCGTTTATATGGAAACTCATTTCTCCCATATCATGATTATGGACGCGGCGGACGCGGCTGGCGTGATCTATGGCAGGACTGTCTGGCTTTGCTGGTGATGGAGCCGGATGAGGTGGGGCATTTATTGTATAACAACTACGCCGGCGTGCGGATCGACGGCAGTAACGCAACGATTATCGGCGCGAAGCCGGGCGAATTTATCGCTGACCGTAACAATATTCCGCGGGTATGGATGGACCATGGGGCTTGGCCGCTGTTAACGACGCTCTTGTATATTCATCAGAGCGGGGACCTCGGCTTTTTGCTGAAGCCGCAGACGTACTTCCGCGATATTTTCACTAAACGCTGTAAGGAACGGGATCTGTCCTGGACGCCGGAGCAGGGGAACAAGCTGTTGACTCAGGATGGGCGGACTTATGAAGGAAGCATTTTGGAGCATATCCTGCTGCAAAACATCGTGCCGTTCTTTAACGTAGGCGAAAATGGCAATATGAAGCTGGAAGGCGCAGACTGGAACGACGGATTAGATATGGCGCCGGAATGTGGGGAAAGCGTCGCATTTACGGCGTTTTATGCCAGCAATTTGCGGGAGCTCTCCGAGCTGCTTCCTCGATTAGCGCAAGCGCCGGGAGGAACGGACACGATTGAGATTGCCGAAGAAATCGCTGTGCTGCTGGATAGCCTTGGAACGCCGGTGAACTATGACAGCATTTCGGCGAAGCAGAAGCTGCTGGAACGTTATTTTGATTCCGTTGTGCCTGCCGTTAGCGGGCGGAAGCGGAAGTTTAGCCTACAGCAAGTGGCAGAGGATCTTCGGCGGAAAGCGGATTGGGCGTTTGAACATTTACGGAAGCAGGAATGGATCCGCAGTGCGGAAGGGTTTGAGTGGTTTAACGGATATTACAACAACGATGCTGTACGGGTGGAAGGAGACCATCCCAATGGGGTGCGTATGACCTTAACTGGACAGGTGTTTACGATCATGGGCGGTATTGCGACCGAGGAGCAAGTTGGCAAAATTACAGCAGCGGTGGATCGTTATCTCAAGGATGAACGCATCGGTTACCGGCTAAATTCGCGGTTTGGTGAAATTCAGCAGAATTTGGGGCGGGCGTTTGGGTTTGCTTTTGGCCATAAAGAAAACGGGGCGATGTTCAGCCACATGACGGTGATGTACGCTAATGCGCTATATAAGCGCGGGTTTGTCCAGGCTGGCAAGCAAGTACTGGATTCCGTTTACCACTTGTCCGCGGATTTTGATCGCAGCCGGATGTATCCCGGGATTCCGGAATATATTAACGAACGAGGCCGGGGCATGTATACTTATTTAACGGGATCGGCCAGCTGGCTGCTGTTGACGCTGCTGACGGAAGTATACGGGGTCAAAGGCAATTACGGCGATCTGCGTCTGGAACCGAAGCTGACGGCAGAGCAATTTGATGCAGCGGGAGAAGCGTCCGTGATCACCGGCTTCGCCGGACGTCAGTTGCAGATCGTTTACCGTAACCTGCAGCGTGCCGAATACGGGAATTATCGAATCGGTCAGGTTACCCTCAATGGCGTAACACTGGATTCCAGTTCTCGTGAAGGGGGCTGCCTTATTCCGCGTCAAGCGATCGAAGCGCTGCCGGAAGGAGCCGTTCACCGGATGGAAATAACGCTAACCGCGTAATAGATAGGAAGGGAATCCATGGCTTATTATTTAAAAAACGACCGATTGCTCGTTGAAATTGCCGAGCTCGGAGAAGCGTACCAAGGCACCCGGTTCGATGGGACCGGAATCATCACAGGCGTTAAGCTGGATGGACAACATCAATTCTGTGTGCCGGAAAGCTTGACGCCTGGAACCGGTACGGGAGGCATTGGAATTTGCAGCGAATTTGGCATTAAGGAAGCGATCGGATATGAAGACACCCGGGTGGGGGAGCAGTTCCCCAAGCTGGGTGTAGGCTTGCTCACACGGCCGAATGAAGCGGAGTACCTGTTTTATAGGGATTACGCCTGCCAACGGTTTGAGACTCAGGTGGAGCAAAAGGGCGAGCAGCAGATTTGTTTTACGACCGAGCCTGCGGAATGCCGGGGATACGCAGTACGTATGCAAAAAAACATCGAGATTTCCGATAATCTCCTGTCTGTGACCTACACACTGGAGAATACCGGAAGTCGGGTAATTACGACCGATGAATACAGCCATAACTTCCTTGGTATGGATGGGTATGCGGTAGGTCCGGATTACGTGCTGAAACTGCCGTTTGCTCCGGAGATCTGGAGCGATGATCCATCGACGCTGGAGGGCTTAGTGTTTGAGGGGGATCAAGTGACCTGGGAACGTCGTCCAGAGAAGGACTTCTATTTCCGGATGACTCCCTTCGACGGACGTGAAACCCCTTGGCTATGGGAGCTCAAGCATCGGCCCAGCGGACTGACTGTGTGTGAGCGAAGCAAGCCTCCATTAAGCTCAGCCGCCGTTTGGGGGCATGGCCATGTCATTTCCCCGGAAATGTTCGTTGCGGTCCATGTGCCACCGGGAGAACGACAAAGCTGGACGCGGAGTTACGAGTTTAGCAGTATTTGATAAATGATTGATCTTCGTATAGTTCACATGACCCATGAGCAAAGATTCAAAAAACGTTCATTCCTTTCCCTTGATGAAGCGTTAATGTGTCAATTCTGCAAAATAGTGAATTTTTGCGAAATAACGGGTTGCTGGGAGATCGAATAGTTGCTATGATAATCGATAATTATATTCGAAACCAGACATCGATTGTAAAGGGGAAGGATGGGAGAAATGAGTAACAGAGCTTATAACTTTAATGCGGGCCCAGCCGCATTGCCGCTGGAGGTCTTGGAACGGGCCCAGGCCGAGTTCGTTGATTTCCGCGGGACAGGCATGTCGATTATGGAGATGTCCCACCGGGGAGCCGTCTATGAGTCGGTTCATAATGAGGCAGCTGAACGGTTGCTGAAGTTGTTCGGCCAACCGTCTGGTTACCAGGTGCTGTTCCTGCAAGGCGGGGCTTCCACCCAATTCGCCATGCTCCCGATGAACCTGCTTACAGAAGGCAAGAAGGCCGGCTATGTAAAATCGGGCAGCTGGGCGAACAAAGCGATTAAGGAAGCCAAGCTCATCGGCGAAACGTTTGTTGCAGCATCCTCGGAGGAAGATAAGTACATGTCCCTTCCGGACCTCAGCAACCTGAATCTGCCGGAGAACACCGCGTATTTGCATGTCACCTCTAACGAAACGATTGAAGGTACGCAATACCGCGAGTTCCCGGACACCGGCAGCGTTCCGTTGATTGCCGATATGTCCAGCGATATTTTGTGCCGTCCTTTTGATTTAACTCAATTTGGCATGGTGTATGCCGGAGCGCAGAAGAACCTGGGACCATCTGGCGTAACGGTGGTGATCGCTCGCGAAGAGCTGCTGCGGGAGTCGCCAAAGCATCTGCCAACGATGTTCCGTTACGATACGCATGCTGAGAATAACTCGCTGTACAACACTCCTCCATCCTTCTCGATTTATATGGTGAACGAAGTGCTGAAGTGGATTGAAGAGCAAGGTTCGCTTGAGGGAATCGAGAAGAAGAACCGGGACAAGGCTGATCTGCTGTATCAAGCGATTGATGCCAGCGGCGGTTTCTACCGTGGTTGTGTCCGGCCGGAGAGCCGTTCGATCATGAACGTGACCTTCCGCCTGGCGAACGATGAGCTGGAGAAGCTGTTCGTGAAGGAATCGGAGAAGGAAGGCTTTGTGGGGCTGAAAGGCCATCGCAGTGTCGGCGGCCTGCGCGCTTCGATTTATAACGCCGTTCCAAAAGCCAGCATTCAAGCTCTGGTCGAATTCATGGAACACTTCCAAAAAACGCACGGATAAAGTTCGCAGCAGGGTTTCCGTAAGATGCCCTCTGCTAATCCTAAGTACCCCCAACTTGTCTGCATGCAGGCGAGTTGGGGTTTTTTAGAGTCAAAATTTGATATAATGATCAAGTCCGGTCTATGACGCGGCTGGGTTTATTTTTTAATGACGAGGAGTTCGATCATCATGGCGTTACATATTGTGCTGGTGGAGCCGGAAATTCCGGCCAATACAGGAAATATCGCGAGAACGTGCGCAGCTACGGGCATACATCTGCACCTGGTACGTCCGCTGGGGTTTCGCACAGACGATGCGACGCTGAAGCGGGCAGGCTTGGACTATTGGTATGCGGTGCATATTGAATACCACGATTCGTTTCAGGAAGTGGAGGAGAAATATGCGGGAAGCCGCTTTTTCTTCGCTACGACCAAAGCTAAGAAGCGTTATACGGATTTCAAGTTCCAGGATGGGGATTTCTTTGTGTTCGGTAAAGAGACGAAGGGCTTGCCGCCGGAGATTTTGGAAGCCCATCCCGACACGACGATGCGTATGCCCATGACCGACAAGGTCCGTTCGTTGAACTTGTCTAACTCGGCGGCAATTATTGTGTATGAAGCGCTACGCCAGCTGGATTTCCCCGGGATGCAGTAATTCCGATTCGGGGATGGAGCCTTTGATGAGGGCGTGGAGCCGGCGGTTGCTTGGCTCCTGAACCCTTGGGGTGATGGGGAAGAAGGCTGATGCGGGAAGAATCAACCTTCGCTGACATGCAAATCGGTGTAGGATAGAAAATAGGGGATGAATCTAGGCAAAGTTGCAGGGAGGACGGCTGAACGTCGATCGATCTCCCTCAGCTTAACTGCCATCGACTACACGGGGAATGGGGCGGTGCAGCCAGTCATCGGTGAAGTACTATAGAAAAGATCGTTGCAGGCAAGCCGGAAAAAAATTAAAAACATGGAACTTTAGCAGGAATCCCGAAAAAAATAGCGAAATATAATAGATTAGGTATTTGGTTCTATTTTTACATAACTAATTTTTCAGGAGAGGTGTACAATTTTATGAAACCTGCTGGTGTGGTCCGTAAAGTGGATCAACTCGGGAGAATCGTGTTGCCTAAGTCACTTCGCAAGAGATATCAAATGAACGAGGGAGATCCCGTCGAGATTTTGGTTCAAGGGGATCACATCATTTTGGAGCGTTACCGGCCGAAATGTGTATTCTGCGGATCGATGGAACACGTTAGTGACTTCAAAGAGCGGTCCATCTGCAATCAATGCCTGGTCGAAATGAGCCAACTGTCCTAGTCTCGATCCAGGACATTTGATGGGTTTATCGGCCTTAGAGCGTAAGCCTAAATGAGCTTCCCGTGCGGGAAGCTTATTTATTTTGTCGAAGTTGCTCGTATGGGGGCGGTTTTGATATTCAATTGGCTCCTAGGCTCCTAACGGAATCGTGATGTTGTTGGCACTCTTTGGGAGGACTAACGTGGATCTTCGTGCGGATCCTGGCGAGGATTCTGACGTGGACACTAGCACGTTGGGTCCTGCCGTGGGTTCTAACGTAGATCCTGACGTGGAACTGAACTTGGACTCTAATGTGGACTGTAACGTGGATCCTGGCGAGGATCCTAACGTGGATACTAACACGTTGGATCCTGCCGTGGTTCCTGACGTGGACCCTAACGTGGATCCTAACGGACCGTAGAGACCTTATTTGGCGATTTCCCGGTTATTTCCCGTTGTAACGGACCCTAATGCCCTTATTCGCCTGTCTGAGCAGGGATGGCGGGATTTTTCTGCAAAATAAGGTCTCCTCAGTCCGTTAGAAATCGGAATGTTCGCAGAAGGGAGTAATAACGTCTCTGAGGTCCGTTAGCATAGGGACGTCGGAGCAAGATGAGACGATTTGAAAACAACGGAAGGCCCAGCTGAATCCAAGATTCGAAGCCGAGCCTTCTGCATTTGAAAAAACTTCGTGATGAGAAGTTGCCCTTTTGAGTGACCGGTAAAATGAAGAGTCAAAAGGGCGGGTTATCAGCACCGAGAAGGTTGGAAGAAGCTTAGGGACTGAGTAGCGGAGCGTAGCAAGGGGCTACGAGAGCAACGGAAGGCCCGGCTGAATCCAAGATTCGAAGCCGAGCCTTCTGCATTTGAAAAAACTTCGTGATGGGAAGTCGCCCTTTTGAGTTACATCTTAAAGGCCTTTGGTTTTATCGTCGTTATAGGC
>Ga0310825_100824_pt1 | contig 17249 bp, 15 predicted proteins | sample WT_ome_9_FD_202243 | JGI IMG/M metagenome (GOLD analysis project Ga0310825, IMG submission 202243) | Sorghum-adapted microbial communities enriched on wild type (WT) sorghum from Joint BioEnergy Institute, Emeryville, California, United... ... | reverse complement strand
TTCAGGAAATCCGCCAAACACAGGTAAGGCTCGACCTTCTGGCGAGGGAAGCTGAATCGCTTGAGCACCTTGCCAGGTTCAGCCGGATCATAGATCAGAATATCGTTACCGGATGATTGTGCCGGGAAGAACCGATACATTGCCTGCGTGCGAATGATGCCGTCTGTGACCGCTTCGAGCAGGATTTGATCCACCGTCTCCTTCAGTTGAACTGCCTTTGTCTCACCTGCCGCCAGCTGCTGCTCCACAGAACCGCGGAGTCCTAGGTGATGACCTAACAGCATCTGCATGTTGATATAAGGCGTAATGTGACCAATCGGATAATCGCGCAGGACGTGACGCTCCAGATCCGGTGGAGTAAATACCGGCGCATCGGTAGAAATCTTGGAACGCTCCACTCGCGTAAGCTCCGGCAGCGGCTCAGCAACGGCTACAGCGCTATCCGCTTCTTTCTCCGCTTCTACTTCCAGGCGAATTTGCTCCCGAGCGACCGGATCCATCAGCTTGTTGGCCAAATCGAGACCATCCATTGCGTCTTTGGCATACAAGACCAAGCCGTCGTACTCTGGCCGAATCCGCGTTTTGGTAAATTTGCGGGTGAGCGCCGCTCCGCCTACAAGGATCGGGACGTCGATGCCGGCATTCCGCAAATCCTGTGCCGTTGTGACCATTTGCTGAGCCGATTTCACCAGCAGACCGGAGAGTCCGATCGCATCCGCTTTCTCCTCCCGATACGCTTCGATAATGCGTTCCGGTGGTACTTTTATGCCCAAATTCACAATTTGGTAACCGTTATTGGACAGAATGATCTCAACCAGGTTTTTGCCGATATCATGAACATCGCCCTTCACCGTTGCCAACAGAATTTTCCCTTTTACGCTGGTTTCATTCTTCTCCATAAACGGTTCCAGGTACGCTACCGATGCCTTCATTACTTCGGCACTTTGCAATACCTCGGCAACGATCAATTCATTGTTATTAAATAACCGGCCCACCTCTTCCATCCCTGCCATCAGCGGGCCATTAATAATTTCCAGGGCGGTATACTTTTTAAGCGCCTCATCAAGATCAGGAATTAACCCTTCCTTGGTTCCTTCTACAACATAGGAAGCCAACCGTTCCTCCAGCGTGAGCTGAGTGGTAGTTACGGCCTTCTCTACCTTCTTGTTCCGGAAAGCTGCTACGAAGGCGGCCAGCGTTTCATCATTCGTATTATAGATCAGTTCTTCCGCCAGACGACGCTCCTCTTCCGGAATTTTTGCATAGCGCTCCAGCTTCTCCGTATTCACGATCGCATAATCCAGTCCTGCTTTGGTGCATTCATACAGGAAAACAGAGTTCAAAACCTCGCGGCCGGCTTCAGGCAAACCAAACGAGACGTTACTGATGCCCAACACCGTATGAACTTTTGGCAATGCCTCTTTGATCAGGCGGATCCCTTCGATCGTCTCCTTGGCCGAACCAATGTACTGCTCATCCCCTGTCCCTACAGGGAATACGAGCGGATCGAAGATGATATCTTCCGGTTGCAGACCATATTTGTTTACGAGCAGATTATAGGAACGCTTAGCAACCTCAAGCTTATCCTCCCGCGTGATCGCTTGCCCGCGTTCATCAATCGTACCTACGACCACAGCCGCACCGTATTTATGAATCAACGGCGTGACGCGCTCGAACTTCTCTTCGCCGTCCTCTAAGTTAATCGAGTTAATAATCGATTTGCCCTGACAATATTGTAGAGCAATATCCAGCACCTTCGGATCGGTCGTGTCAATCATGAGCGGGACTTTGACTTTCTTGACCACCAATTCCAGGAACTTCTTGATATCCTCCGCTTCATCCCGGTCCGGATCCTGGACGCACACGTCGACAACCTGTGCTCCGTTCTTCACTTGCGCCCGGGCGATTTCCGATGCTTCTTCGTATTTGCCCTCCACGATCAGCCGTTTAAACTTGCGTGATCCCAAAACGTTTGTTCGCTCTCCGACCAAGTAAGGTCGGTTTGCTGATTCGATATAAACCGGCTCAATACCGGAAAGTGCCGGCAAATGGCTGCCGTTCAGCTTACGCGGCCGGTAATCCTTCAGCGTGTTCGCTAATGCAGCGATATGAGCAGGCGTCGTACCGCAGCACCCGCCGGCAATATTCAGCCAACCTTGCTCGGCAAAAGCAGACATCTTCTGGGCAAGCGAATCCGGGGACTCATGGTAAGTGCCGTTTTCGTCCGGCAAACCGGCATTAGGGTGACAGCTTACCGCTGCTTTCGCTAGTCCAGACAAAGTGCGGATATGGTCACGCATGAACTCTGGTCCCGTTGCGCAGTTAAGTCCAATGGAGATCGGATTCAGATGTTCAAGCGAGATATAGAAGGCTTCGATATTTTGACCCGCCAGCGTTGTCCCCATCGGCTCGATGGTGCCGGAGATCATCAGAGGCAACGTGGTTCCAGTCTCGGTAAAAGCCCGTTTAATTCCGATACTCCCGGCTTTTACGTTCAGTGTATCCTGTGAAGTTTCCAGCATCAGCGCATCAACACCAGCTTCGATTAACGCCGTAGCTTGTTCCGCATAGCTGGCCGTCAACTCATCGAACGTCACGCCGCCAGTAACGGATAAGGTCTTGGTTGTGGGTCCCAGGATGCCTACCACGTAGCGTGGATGATCCGGAGTACTATATTTTTCCGCTGCTTCAATCGCCAGCTTGGCCGCAGCCAAGTTGATTTCACGTGCCTTATGCGGAATATCATATTCAGCCAGCACGACAGATGTCGCACCGAACGTATTCGTTTCTATCAAATCAGCACCTGCCGCGAGATACTTCTCGTGGATGCCACGGATCACATCCGGACGGGTGAGCACGAGCATTTCGTTACAGCCGTCCAGCTCTTCACCGCCGAAGTCGGCTGGAGTCAGGTTTTCCTGCTGAATCATGGTGCCCATGGCGCCATCGAGGATCAATATTCGTTCTTTCATTCTGTCGAGCAGGCTTGGTTTACTCATGTCATGTCCCTCCCGTAAAACGTTAAAATATAGTTTAACAGAATAAAGCGTTGAAGAAAAGAGAGTTCCGTGAAATCTCCAAGTGAAACACTTCATTCAAGATCTTGTTATCCTATCGGTCATCCCTGAATTAAAATCCGAACAACGCTACAAATCTTTTCTTTTAAAGTTCGGAAATTCGCCTCATTAGGAGGATCAATTTAATAGAAAAGCCGCCTTCTCCAAATGGAGAACAGCAGCTCCTTTAACAAAAGCACCGATTCAGTTGTCAGCTTATTCCACCGTGAATTGCTTCGAAGGCATGGAGTGCTGATCGCGAGCCGTAACATGGGAAATCACTTCATAGGTTCCAGGTTCCTTAAAAGTATGCTCCAGCACATAGGTTCCGTTGCCGGCACTCTTCACTTGGACTTGATTGTGCTTTGCGTTATCGTCATCTGTATTCCAAAATTCGAACATAACTTCCTTCGCATCATCCACGTTCTCGCCGTTGTGGGTTACTTTGGCTGTAAACGTCACCGGTTCACCGGCCTTAGCTGCAGCTGGTGTTACGTCCAGCTCAACTTGAATCGGCTGCAGTGCCGCTTCTTCCGCTGAAGCAGACGATGATTCACTACGGCTGCATCCAGCGACAACAATGAGCGCAAGAACGATGGCAACAAGCAGCCCCGTTTTTCCCTTGATTCGCATTCAGATTTCCCCCTTCCACCACCTAAGAATACCTTACTTCTGATTCACTACAAGCCAACTTGAGTTATGCCAACTTCGCTAAGAGGTCATGAAGTTCGGACAAATGCTTGATCTCATAATCCGGTACGATCTCACCGGTAAGTGTTTTGCCGTCTCGATTAATCCAAACGGCGGTCATACCAACACTTAGCGCACCTTTGATATCCGTCGTCAGCTTATCACCAACCATGATTCCTTCATTCGGTTCGATCCCTAACCGTTCTAAGGCGTGGCGGAAAATGGATGGATCGGGTTTGCCCTTACCGAAGTTTCCGGAGATCACAATCTCATCGAAAAAAGGCGCCAGCTCAGGCACACCATCCAGCTTCTCCTGCTGTAAGGCTGGACAGCCGTTCGTAAGTAACAGCAGCTTCACCTTGCCTTGCAATTCCTTCAACACTTGAAAAGTCTCCTCGTATACATGAGGACGGGCACGCCGTTCGCGGCCAAACTGTTCCGCCAGTTCACCGGACAGTTCCTCGTCATCAACGCCAAGCGCAAGCAGACCGCGCCGCCAGGATTCCTTACGATAGGTTGGAGCTAACTGCTCCAACTGGCGGAATTCCGGTTGTTCTCCAGCAGAGAATGTCGCCCATAACCCTTCAAACGGATTGATTCCAATCATCGTTGTGAAAGGATACGTTTCATAGGATTCATACAACCCCCGAGCTTCCCGGCGTACGGCTTCTTCCAATTGATCGGGGTTTAATCCATCAATTTTCGCCGCAGCGCGTTCACACGTTGCAGCAAAAGCTTCCTTTACGCTTCGCTCATCCCAGAGCAGCGTGTCATCCAGGTCAAAACATACCGCCTTGATTGTCATTCGTCCCAACCTCTCCATTCCTATCGCAAGTGTATTGTATAAGGTTTATTCCTTCACCAGCTTCACATGATGGGTATCAGCATACAACTGCAGGCGTGCAGCCATTGCTTCCGTGTCAAAACGGTTACGGGCGCGGTAGAACACCCACTTCGGTTCCCGCGTCTTCGGTTCAATGACGATTTTGTTCCGGCTCACTTTGATCTTGCTGATGTTACCCGCATCCAACATCCGATCGCGGTTGAACTTCGAAGTGTACAACGAGCTCTTATTCACGCGCAAATAAGGCTTGCGCAGGAAAATCACCAGAGCCAGCACGAAATACAAAAAGATCGTTGCCCAGAACAATACCGAATTCACTTCCTCGGTATTCCCGATCAACCCGACCACGGCATACAGCAGCGCTAACAGAACCAAGGCGGTAGGCAAAATGAAGTTCCGCCCTTTAAATACGTCGCCTTCCCCATTTGCTCCAAGTGAAGTACGAGGGTTGCGCGTCCCTTGTCCGACATTGGAACCTTTGCCTTTCTTGTACATTCTTCGTTGATTGCGTTCTACTTTTCGGTCAAACGACCCCATACCTGTTCCTCCCTATTTATCTACAATCTCGATCGACTCGAGCTGTTGCCGAAAATTTCTGCGAACGTTTTGCAGATACGTTTCCCGAAGCTGGGCTCTTTCCAAGAGTTCGTCTTGCGTTAACCCTTCTTGTTTCGCTTTTCGAGCCAGCTCGTTAATCCGCTTAACCAAAGCATCAATATCCATAAATCCACCTGCTTCTTTGATATACTATGCTACCCATGATGTCTCACAGGGCATTAATTCTTACTTTGACATGAGAAAAAGAGCTTGTCAAGGCGCGGCAACCCCTGCCGTAATACCTTTTAAGACAAGCTCTGTTCGAATACATTGATAAACCTGTGAATTATTTTTTAACGTATGAATTATCTACTGGGCAACATCAACGTATCGCCAGCTTGAATCGCACTGCTGCTCAACCCGTTAGTCCGGATCAGCTTCTGAACATAGACCCTTGTGTCCAGTCCTTGTGGCTTATGTGCTACAGCAATTTCCCACAACGTATCTCCTGGCATAACCACGACATATTCCGGCCGATACGTTCCGTCAGCGTTGTCTGTGGAAGCAGCAAAGGCTTGTACCATTCCAGTACATGTGATGCTGAGGATGATTAAAAGCAGGACGATTTTGGACAATCTACTCTTAAGGAAGACATTCATATGTAGACTTCTCTTCACCGGACGACGAAAAGAAGGTTGTTCATAGATGCTTTGATAAGAACTATATTTCAACATTTCACCATCACTCCAAACAAGTGTTCTGTTTTACATGTATTCAATATAACACGAACATTTGTTTGATTCAATAGGTTTTTCGAACAGTTGTTCTTATTTTTTTAAAGTAGTTCTCTTCTCCTAAACTATTTAGAACTAATGTTTGTACGAACGGAAGTTCTATGTTATAATTTTTCCAAACGTTACTAAATGGGGTTGATCCGTAAATGTCAAAGGTATCGAGCCGGCAACAGGCTATTCTTGAGTTTATTCGCAACGAAGTACGCGCTAAGGGATATCCTCCTTCGGTCCGGGAGATCGGTGAAGCCGTCGGATTGGCTTCCAGTTCTACTGTTCACGGCCATTTAGACCGTCTGGAGAAGAAAGGTTTTATCCGCCGCGACCCAACGAAACCGCGCGCCATTGAATTGCTGGGTCAAGAGGAATCGGAGAATTACAATTTATTTGCACACAGCGTGACCCGCGTTCCGATTGTTGGGAAGGTTACCGCGGGCGTGCCGATCACAGCGACAGAGAATATTGAAGATTATTTTCCGTTGCCAGAGCACTACGCAGCGGAAGGGGATGTCTTTATGCTTTCCGTGGTTGGCGACAGCATGATCGAAGCTGGAATACATAACGGGGATTATGTGATCGTCCGCCAGCAGCAGACGGCGAACAACGGAGATATCGTTGTGGCCATGACGGAGGATGACGAAGCAACGGTTAAGACGTTCTATAAAGAAAGTGACCATATTCGCCTACAGCCGGAGAATTCAACGATGGAACCGCTTCGTTTGAAGCATGTAACCATTTTGGGCAAGGTCATCGGCTTGTTCCGCGACCTGCACTAATTTGAAATCTTCCCTTTCGTAGGCCACATAAGATAAGGAAACCGAACAGGACGAAGCGATGCAGTGACTTCCGCTTCGTCCTGTTTACTTTATGGGGAACTTGATGACTTCCCCTCTTACTCCCATTCGAGGTCTAAGAAGCTCATGGGATTATAGCCGTTCTTCTCCCGGCGCCCGCGCGTACCCCACCCTAGCCCCGAACGCTCTGTGATCCACCACTGCTTTAACCGATAGCGACGACGTTGGTATCTTTTTAGTTCGGTTACTGTCATCTGCATGAACCTCCTTATACCTATAAGTTGTCCCAATTCGAGTGAAATCATGGCATTGTTTCGAAATCCAAAAGCTGTAATTCATTCGTCTTCACCATAAAAAAAAGCCAGCCCCTGCTTGAAATGCCGGGAGCTGGCTTGGCTGTGAACCCTGATTAATACAGCGTCATATATTGATCGCGTTCCCATTGGTGAACTTGGGTCCGGAAAATATCCCATTCGATCTCTTTCAATTCGTAGAAGTGAGTTAATGCGTGATCTCCCAGCGCTTCGCTGATGATTTCGCTGCGGAGCAATTCGCCGAGCGCTTCCTTCAAGTCGGATGGAAGACTTGGGATGCCTTCCTCTACCCGCTCTTCTTCAGACATCACATAGATGTTGCGATCAACCGGATCAACCAACGGAAGCTCTTTCTTAATTCCATCCAGTCCGGCTTTCAACATCACAGCCAGAGCCAAGTATGGGTTAGCAGCCGGGTCCGGGTTACGCACTTCGATTCGTGTGCTGAGACCGCGGGAAGCCGGAATCCGAATCATTGGGCTGCGGTTGCTCGAAGACCAAGCCACATAGCAAGGAGCTTCATACCCAGGTACGAGACGTTTGTAGGAGTTTACGGTTGGATTCGTGATCGCTGCAAATGCGCGGGCATGCTTCAGAATACCGGCCATATAATGACGTGCTTCTTTGCTCAAGCCCAATTCATCACTTTCGTCATAGAAAGCATTGACATTGCCTCTGAACAGCGATTGGTGACAGTGCATCCCGGAGCCATTTACGCCAAACAGCGGCTTCGGCATAAACGTTGCATGGAGCCCATGTTGACGAGCAATCGTCTTAACGACCAGCTTGAACGTTTGGATTTGGTCAGCTGCTTTGATTGCATCAGCATATTTAAAGTCGATTTCATGCTGACCTGGTGCCACTTCGTGGTGAGAAGCTTCGATTTCAAAGCCCATTTCCTCCAGGGTCAATACGATTTCGCGGCGGCAGTTCTCGCCCAAATCCGTAGGAGCCAAGTCGAAGTATCCGCCTTGGTCGTTCAATTCGGTTGTAGGGTTGCCTTTATCATCGGTTTTGAACAGGAAGAATTCCGGTTCTGGACCAACGTTCATTGAAGTGTACCCCATTTCCTCAGCTTCCTTGAGCGCACGTTTCAGAATCGCGCGTGGATCGCCGGCAAACGGAGTGCCGTCAGGCATGTATACATCACAAATCAAACGTGCAACGCGATCCTCGGTCACCCAAGGGAAGATCACCCAAGTGTCCAGATCCGGGTAGAGATACATATCGGATTCCTCGATGCGGACATACCCTTCAATGGAAGAACCGTCAAACATCATTTTGTTATCCAATGCTTTCTCCAACTGGCTGACTGGGATTTCTACATTCTTGATCGTTCCCAGCAAATCCGTGAATTGCAAACGGATAAAGCGTACATTTTCTTCCTTAGCAATCCGCAAAATATCTTCTTTGGTGTATTGCTTGTTACTCACCCTAACCTCTCCCAACGTTTAGATTATTTTTTGAAAAACCGAGACAACTCACCTTGGAGCAAAGAAACTTGTCCCGGTTTGCTCCCTGACACCAGTTGCTGCTTCAACATCCGGTAGATCTGGGAATCTGTCATTTCCTTTCGCTTCTCTTCCGTGTCCTTCGTGATGACTGTCGCATCCTGGGACTCCCGAGACATCGGATTCATAACCTGCTTGATTCCCGCGATATTGACACCTTTGTCGATGAGACTCTTGATTTCCAGTAACCGCTCGACGTCATTCAGAGAAAACATCCGCTGATTTCCCGAGGTACGTGCGGGTACTATTAATTCATGTTGCTCGTAATATCTTATTTGTCTTGCCGTTAAATCCGTAAGTTTCATGACGATACCAATAGGAAACAAGGCCATATTTCTGCGAATTTCCTCACTCATCGCTATCAACCTTCCAGTTAGATTATCATGACCTTATCATATGTTAGTTATCCTAACATGTCAATAGATATGTTAGGATAACTTACAACAAGTTGCGGTCTTTCATCGTCTGAAGTGCGGTGAGCAGGCCAAATTTAACATGGGAATACGTTAAACCACCTTGCATATACGCGATATATGGCGCACGAATCGGAGCATCGGCAGACAATTCCAGGCTCCCGCCCTGGATAAATGTCCCGGCCGCCATGATCACCGGGTGGTCATAGCCCGGCATATCCCAAGGTTCGGGCACTACGTGGCCGTCCACAGCAGCTGCCCGCTGAATCCCCTGAACAAATGCTATTAATTGCTCTGGGGCGTCAAAGGCAATCGCCTGGATGAGATCGGTACGCCGATCCTGCCAAGCCGGCCGGCTTCGGAATCCTGCCCGCTCAAACAATGCTGCAGCCAGGATAGAGCCTTTAACGGCTTGTCCGACGATCGTTGGAGCCAGAAACAAACCTTGATAAATGCCTCGCGTCGTTCCCAGCATCGCTCCCACCTCGCTGCCAATGCCCGGTGCAGTTAACCGGTAAGATGCGAGAGTGACCAGATCCTGCCTTCCGCAAATGTATCCACCGGTTTCTGCCAAGCCGCCTCCCGGATTTTTAATCAGCGAACCAGCCATCAAATCGACACCAACCTGTGTTGGTTCCTGTTCCTCGGTAAATTCACCATAACAGTTGTCTACAAAGACGATCAGATCCGGCTTGATTGCTTTCACTTGGGCAACCATCTCACCGATCTGCTCAACGGAAAAGGAATCCCTCCAATCGTAGCCGCGCGAGCGCTGAATCCCAATGACTTTGGTCTTATTGGAAATTTTGGTCTTCACGGTGTCCCAGTCGACTGTGCCGTCAGCCAGCAATGCAGCTTCGTGATACCGGATACCATAGTCCTGCAACGAGCCGCTGCCGTCACCCGGCGTTCCAATCACTTTATGTAGTGTATCATATGGACGCCCCGTAATATAGAGCAGTTCGTCCCCGGGACGCAAGACCCCGAACAACGCTGTAGCGATTGTATGCGTGCCGGAAGCGAAATGCGGCCTTACCAGTGCGGCCTCCGCTCCAAAAACGTCCGCATAAACCAGGTCCAAAACTTCACGACCCCGATCATTATAAGCATAACCGGTGGAACCGGCAAAGTGAAAATCGCTGACTTGATGACGTTGAAAAGCTTCGATAACCTTCCATTGGTTGTGATCGACGATCCGGTCGACCTCCCGGAACCGGCCTTCCACCTGACGTTCAGCGGCTTCCAGCCAATGTACGATTTCTTCCGAAAATACTGCCATTGTTACGTAATCTCTCCCTTAATCTATTCCATCGTTTGTCGTGTTATCCTCAGGGGCTTCTTGCTGTGGAATGAGAAAAGGAGCTAAACGATAACCGTACTTCTCGAAATCGGCTTGATTCACATCAATTTCGTAAATGAGGTCTTCGTCGTCGATCTGCTTGTCCACTACTTCGCCAATTCGGTATAACACAGAAGCGAGATCCCCGCGTTCTGCAGGAATCCGATACGACTTGGTGCCGCCGGACAGCTTGCGCTGTACGGCTTCGCGAACCGCAGCCAAGTCGCGTTCATCAAACGCGGATATCTTTAAATAACCCTCGCCCGCCGGCAGCATCTCCAGCTGCACCGGTGGACAAAGATCTTTCTTATTAAACAACATGATTTGCGGCTTTCCCCCAGCTCCCAAATCATTTAAAATCCGATCCACGACCTCGATTTGCTCCTCACGCATCGGGGATGAGGCATCCACGACGTGGAGAATCAGGTCCGCTTCGTTCACCTCTTCCAGAGTGGCACGAAAGGCAGCAACTAGGTCGTGCGGCAGATTTTGAATAAATCCGACCGTATCGGTCAGCACCACTTCTTTGCGACCTGGCAACGGGAACAACCGGGTGGTCGGATCCAGCGTTGCGAACAGCCGGTTTTCCACGAAGACATCCGCTGAGGTTAACGCCTTAAGCAGTGTAGACTTTCCCGCGTTGGTGTAACCTACCAGGGCAATTTGCACTACACCGCTCTCCTTCCGGCGCGCTCGATGCAGTTGCCGATGTCTTGTGACTTCCTCCAGCTGACGTTTTAATTCACCGATCCGCCGGCGGATATGGCGGCGATCCGTTTCCAGCTGGCTTTCCCCGGGGCCCCGCGTACCAATCCCGCCGCCGAGACGGGACAGATTCTTGCCATGCCCAGACAAACGCGGGAGCAGGTAGGTGAGCTGCGCTAACTCGACCTGAATGATCCCCTCCCGCGTTTTTGCCCGTTGCGCAAAAATATCCAAAATCAGCTGAGTACGGTCGATAATCTTCACGTCCAGCATCCCTTCCAGATTGCGCACCTGCGCTCCGGACAGCTCTTGGTCAAATATCGCCGTATTCGCCCCATACTGCGTGATAAGCTCACGAAGCTCAAACACTTTCCCTTTCCCAATCAACCAGCGGGGATCGGGCTTCTCCCGATGTTGGACGACCGTTCCTGCGACCTCAACCCCGGCTGTTTCGGCCAGCTGTACCAGTTCGGCCAGGGAGTAGTCCGAATTTATTCCATTTTGCTTCGTCTCCGATGTAACCAAGCTAACTAAGATAGCTACATCTGGTTGGTGGGTCGTCGTTTCATGCAATTGCATCTTCGACATGATCACTGCTCCTTCAAAGGGATCCCAAGCGATACTTCCATTAAGTTTTCTTCACATCCAGCTTCAAGTCTTCGGTTCGAATAGTCATCAGCTCCAGCTTACCTGGTGAACCACCGCCATATTGATTCAGCAACCGCACCGCCTGCTGCCGGACAGACCGTTCAATGATGTTGCGAACATAACGAGCATTGCTGAACACCTGATCACTTTCACATTTTTCACGCAATAAATGTTGCTTTAATTTGAGTATCGCCTGCGGCATCAAGATATAATCCCGCTCTTTCGCCATCCCCTCGGCAATTTGAATCAGCTGATCGATTGTATAATCCGGAAAATCCATCTGAATCGGGAATCGAGACGGCAGTCCCGGATTGGTGGACAGGAAAAAGTCCATTTCATCGGAATATCCGGCAAGAATTAAGATAAATTGGTTTTTATGATCCTCCATCGCTTTGACCAACGTATCGATGGCTTCTTTGCCGAAGTCCTTCTCTCCACCGCGCGCCAAACTGTACGCCTCATCGATGAACAAAATGCCGCCAAGCGCTTTTTTGACCAAGTCGCGCGTTTTCTGCGCCGTATGGCCGATATATTCGCCAACCAGATCAGCACGCTCAACTTCAATGAGATGCCCTTTACTGAGCACACCCATCCGTTGAAACATTTTAGCGACGATTCGTGCCACCGTGGTTTTTCCAGTACCCGGATTGCCTTTAAACACCATATGGTACACTTGGGCGCTGGATAGCAACCCCGCTTCCGAACGCATCGAGGCGATTTGCAAAAGCGCATATATCTCGTACATTAACTCTTTAATATGATCCAAGCCGACCAGGTGATCCAGTTCCTTTTGGATTTCGGCAAAAATCCCTTGCTGCGGCAAACCTTTGGCCGACACCTGAGGTTCGCTCTCGGCAATGGACTGCGAGACGACAGGCGGCTCGGTATTGCGGAGAATCACATTGATCTGACGCGACGGTCTCTCATCGGAAGAGCCGTTTCTGGCCATGACACGCCCAGACATAGGTAATCACCTCTTTATAAGGGTAGGGCTGAGAGGAAGTATATATCCCAATCTACGGAACACACATCTAAATGTATTCTCTCTCCCTGTCCGTTATTAGAAGTTTTGTCATGAGATCAGGCCGATGGCTAATCCTAATTGATCGAGCTTCCATTTCGTATACGCCAAAATCTCCCGGAACGTATTGGGAAGCGGCTTCAGCACCTTAGAGGAAGTTAACGACAAGCGGGGTTGCTCGTAATTTAACGCTTGAGCGATTTCATAAGCACGGTTTCCGTGAAACGTGTGGGTCACGATCAATACAGAGGTAAACCCCCGCTCCTTTAAGATCTCTTGGCTAAATTTAAGATTCTCATAGGTACTAGTTGCCTTGTTCTCAAGCAGCATCTTCTCCCGCGGAACTCCATGCTGTTCCAAGTAGTTCGCCATACCTTCCGCTTCGGTATATTGGGAGGTTGCCGTATCCAACCCTCCGGTCAGAAGAAACCATTGAAATTTGCCCGCCTTGTAATCCTTCAGGCTTTGATCCAAACGCTCCCGAAGCCCCGGGCTCGGCTCGTCCCCCCAGAGGGCTGCTCCCAGAACGATGCCCACCTCAGCCGGTTCGGATAAATCGGAGTTCGCCGCCGGATTCCGCTCAATGCTGCCGATCTGGGCTAATACATACAACATCCATCCGATCCCAAGCAAAATCACCACAAGCCCCCAGCGATAGATCCGTTTCCTCACGCGCCCTTTACGCTGGTTTGGCCGCATCGGCATCCGTATGATTTCGTTTGGTTTGGCATTACGCATGGTTTATCCCCCCGATTGATTCGGTTCCGAAGTCATAAATCCGCTCTGGTAATGATCTAGAGACAGGCGGAAATAGGGGAAACGCCGTTCCTTAATGTCATGAAGTAATCGCTGGGCCGTTTCCGTTGCCAGATCATAGTCTTTTACCGATATAAGGCCTTTCGATAAAGCTTCGTCCAGTTCGTCTTCATCCAAGAGGAACACTTCACGATTTTTGAGTACGACGATATCTAGATACAAATCATCAAACCAGGGAACGCCCTGATCCGTAACGCCTTGCGTCTTACAAATATCGATGTACCACTCCACGATCTCGCCTTGATCATCAAACATCGCCGTCACTACGAAATGGGCACCTTTGGGATAATACTGCAGCCAAGTATAACCCTTGTCAGCGATCCGAAAAGTATGTCCCCCGTAGGTTTTCCATAACGGATCACGCAAGGCGAAAATACTGTACAGCGTGACATATCCCGTAAACTCATCGCTCTCCACATACTTGGATTTGAATTGACGATGGGTCACACGGCGCCAATTCGCGCGGTCTCCGAATTTTCGCTTCATAAATAAGATCCCTTTCAACACAATGTAATAACAGCTTACCATATTTGAAAGAGAGTCACAAAAACCATTTTCCCACTAAGAAAAACGTCTGTCGACGTACATTCAAAGTAGACAGACCGCGTTTAGCGGAAGTTTTTCTTGCGATATCAGGATGCCATTGCCCCGAAGTTTATACTTTCTGATATCTTAAAAAACAACCCCCAGTCACGCCTACGCGAGGACTGAGGGTTGATTCGCTTGAACAAAGACAGCAGATGAACAGCCGTTATCCTCCGGTTCCTACGGTTCCGTCCGTAGTTCCTGCTGGAATATCCGTGTTGCCGGTTCCGTCCCCGCCATCGGCCGGCGGAACGATCACACCTCCGTCATCATCATCCATGGGGAGATCATCCGTTGGGTTCCCGGTGTTGCCTCCCCCGTTGCCTTGTCCGTTACCGTTGTTCCCATTCGAACCGTCATTACCGTTTCCATTCCCATTGCCATTTCCTCCATTGTTCTGGCCATTCCCATTCCCTTGGCCATTTCCTGGCGGGAAGCCTTGATCTCCGCCTCCGCCGTCGGGCAGATTAGGATCAAGAGGAGTACCTGGATCCGGTCCAACAGGCGTTTCGTCGGTTGGCGGCTCCACGCTGTCGATCAGCACTTGAGCATTGTTCGAAGGTTCGCTCTCCACCGCATTTACCGGATCATACGCCGTGACGTAATACACATAGCCGGTACCCGGCGTGACGCTGATATCTTCAGCCTCGGTCGTCACGGAATCCATAATATGAGTGAAGCTGGATTCGGATGCTTCCCGGCGGTAAATACGATATACCGCATCCGCGGTTTCAACGCCGGTCCAGCTGAGGGATACCGCTCCCGTATCCGGATTATAGGAGGCATTTAAACCTGTTGGCGCTGCGATTTCTGGCTCCTCCGGCTCTTCCGGCTGCAGGTTCTTCGGAACCGGGAACGGCTTCACAGGCTCACCCTTCAGCGCTTCCTTCATGACGGCGGCAAACAAGGCCGCGGTCTGGCCGCTGCTTCCGTTCAGCAAATGATCTTTGTCCGGCTTATCGTACCCCATCCAGACAGCCCCGGTCCACTCCGGTGTATAACCGACAAACCAGACATCACGGTTTTTGCTGCTCTTCAGCCCCGGGATCCCGTGTTGCGTTGTCCCTGTCTTACCGGCAACCGGGCGATCCAATTTAGCTCGTTTCCCGGTACCGTCGTTAACGACGTTTTGCAACATCGTGGTCATGTAATAAGCCGTTTGTTCACTGATGACCCGTTTTGGCTTAGGCGCATTGTATTTATATTTCTCCACGCCGTTGTGGTCAACAATCGATTTGATCGAGTATGGCTGATTGTACAGACCGCCATTGGCGAATACGCTGTAGGCACCGGCCATTTCGAGCGTGTTCGTACCGTAGGTTAAACCGCCCAGTGCGATGGCCAAGTTGCGGTCATTTTTGTCCATTTTAATCCCCATCGCCTCGGCATATTTGACCCCGGTGCTTACGCCAATTTCGTTCAGCAACCAGACGGCTGGGATATTCTCGGACTTCGTCAAAGCATCAGTCATGTTGATCGTCTTGGAATATCCATGCAGGTTCGTTGGGCAATAGTCGCCAAAGCACTGCTTCTCATTGCTGATCTGCGAGTTTGGCGTAAATTTGCCGGATTCCAGAGCCGGCGCATACGATACGATCGGCTTAAACGCCGAGCCCGGTTGACGGCGGCTGTCCAGCCGGCTGAACCCTTTACGCTGGTAATCCCGGCCGCCCAGCAATGCGACGAGACTGCCATTTTGGTGGTTCATGATAACCATAGAAGCTTGGACTTGTTGGTCATCCTTGCTCTTCTCAAAATAATCGTCATTGGCGAAGGCTTTCTCCAACGCTTTCTGCGCTTTCGCATCCATCGTCGTGTAGATCTTGTAGCCGCCGCGGTTCAATTCGTCTTCGGTTAACCCAAATTTCTCCTCGGCTTCTTCCACGACATAGTCTTTAAAGGCGAGATAGCTTTGATTGGTGGCCGGCGGCTCGTAGTTGTAATCCACCGCCTTAGCTTCGTCCCGTTGCTCTGCCGTAATATATCCTTCCTGATACATCAGCTCGAGTACCACTGCGCGACGTTCCTTGGACAGTTCAGGGTTTTTGAGCGGATTGTATCGGGACGGTCCCTTCGGCATCGCCGCTAACGTAGCCATTTCCCACAAGTCGAGTTTATTCAAATCGCTTTTGCCGAAATAACGAATCGATGCTGCCTTGATTCCATATACCGTACCACCGAAATTGATCCGGTTCAAATATAAGGTCAGGATTTCATCCTTCGTTCTGTGGCGTTCCAAGGCCAAGGCAATCGACATTTCCGTCGCCTTCCGGAAGAACGTTTTGTCCGCGCTCAAGAAAATGTTCTTGGCCAGCTGCTGGGTGATCGTACTGCCGCCTTCAACCAGGGAGCGGGCCACGATATCTTTCACAGCCGCCCGGCCGATCGACCATAAATCCACACCCTTATGATCGAAGAAACGACGGTCTTCCGTTGCCACGAACGCTTGCTTCAGCAGCTCCGGAATCTGGTCTGATTCCACGGGTTCGCTTTTGTCGATGGACAATTCGCCCATCAGTACCCCGTTGCGGTCATAGACCTTCGTCGTTTCGTAAACCATCAGCTTGTCCTCATTTTGCATCAGGATCTTCTCGCCGCTGACCGTAATGTACATATAGCCTGCAATTGCGCAGAAGACCGCAAAAGCAATCGTAAAAAATGAAGTCCATAACACGCGTTTGGCCGTCAGCTTTCTCTTTTTATGAGCTTTCGGCGCTTTGTTCTTTTTGTCCGGCTTGCCGCTTCTTTGCAGCCTGGATGGGCGTTGGCTAGACATGGTTTGTTCTGACTCCCTTCCTGCCATTTCGCTTAAGTCGATGTTCAAAAATCGGCCACATGCGGTTGTTCTCTCTATCATGTGCGTGAATGGAAGTTACCAACCACGCCCAGAGTTCAGCGGCGTAAGGCGCAGGGCCTTCCGCTTTGAACCTATCATATCACCGCACAAGCGTTCGTTCGATGATGGAATCGATGACAGCAGAGTGATTTTTGAACATCACCTGACCGAACGACTTCGGCAGGTCCTAAGCTCCTGGCTTAAAAGTGCCTGGAAAGAAAAGAACAACCTTGGTTCAGGTTGCTCCATCTTCATCCTATACTCTTAACGTATTGAAGTTCAAAAAGTTTCAGCCTGATTTAATCCTCGTTTTGCGATTCCTGCATGAGCGATACATTCCGCAGCGGCT
>Ga0310825_100821_pt1 | contig 17308 bp, 13 predicted proteins | sample WT_ome_9_FD_202243 | JGI IMG/M metagenome (GOLD analysis project Ga0310825, IMG submission 202243) | Sorghum-adapted microbial communities enriched on wild type (WT) sorghum from Joint BioEnergy Institute, Emeryville, California, United... ... | reverse complement strand
TCCGACCCGGAGCTGGATGCGGCCATCCTGCGGGTGGACGCCGGGGGAGAGCGGCTCCCTTCGATCGAAATCGAACGGGACCGGGAATGGGGGCCGGGGGAGCGCATCTACGTGATCGGCAATCCGCTGTACCTCGAACAGATCGCCGGCGAAGGCAGGATTCTGGGAACGGTGCAGGTTCGGGGCAGAAGCCGGCCGGTGATGGCGGTCGACGCGCCGGTGCACAAGGGCAACAGCGGCAGCCCGGTCATCAACGGGCGCGGCCGCGCCATCGCGGTCATCTATGCCGCGGGCGAAATCCGGCATGAGGGCGAGCCCGTGCAGGTCGGATTCGCCGTGCCGCTCCGCGACCTGGATGCCTTGCTGCGGGAACTGGAATTGCCGCCCGGAACGTGACCCGAAACCTGCGAAAACCGGCTCCGCCAATGTGCGGCGGAGCCGGTCGCTTAGGGTTCACGACTGTGCGGCGGAGCCGGTCGCTTAGGGTTCACGACGGACAGGCGAGGCTGCCTCCCGCGGCTTCAATCCGGAAACGGCTGGCGATCGCCCCGGCCGGAACCAGGCTGAAGGCGCGCAGCCATTTGAGCTCCCGCGCGGCCGCATCCCACGGCTCGTTCGGCCGGTTCCGGATAATCGCCTCGCCCCCGAGGCGGCTGTGCAGGATCGTCATGTAGGTCTGATATCGTTCGTCCGATTTCACATTCACCCATTCGCTCCCGATGCGCATCCAGAGCGGACGCCGCCAGCGGCAAGCCGCGATGATCGGCGTCATGCCGTATTGGCGTATCGTCCCGACCAAGCTTTGGCATCGTTTGACGCCTTCCTCGTTCGGCTTCCCGTCGGTGCGCAGAACCGCGGGCCACAGCACCTCGAACTGGAAGGCGCGGTACCCCATGGCGGCCAGCACGGCGACGTCCTCGGATCGGGGCAGTCCGCTGCCGTCGAACTCCGCCACATGCCGGTTCCAAATATCGCTGACCGACCGGTCCGCGGAAGCATCCTCCCGTCGGACCCGGCCGCCGGGAAGCTGCGGCTTGATTCGGTACGATCCCCAAATGGCCATGAGCGATATCCCCCTGTTCTTTGTCATTCGGGACCGCAAGGCGCCGAATCCGTCCGCGCCCTGTTCGGTTCCTGATTCCATTGTATCGGCAGGGGGAATGAGCCGACATAACAAGAATGCAAGATCAATACCCCGATCATAACTTCTTGCCGGAGCGGTGCGAAAAATTGATCCATGGATGCACATCGGGCGGCGGTTTGTGATAGAGTGTTCTATGGAAGGACGGTCAACGGGGAAGGCCGTCAGGTTGAGCCCGATTCGGCCGGACGGCGATTTCCGGCAACAGGGAAAGGACGAATGTTCATGATCGAACTGAAAACCAAACGCGACATCGAAGCCATGCGCCGGGCGGGACAGGTCGTGGCGGAATGCCATCGCCGGATCGCGCGCATGATCCGGCCCGGCGTGACGACAATGGAAATCAACCGGCTCGTGGAGGAGGTCATGGCCGAGCACGGCGCCAGGCCGTTCCAGATCGGCTACAGGGGCTATCCGTACGCGATCTGCGCTTCGGTCAACGATGTGATCGCGCACGGTTTTCCGAGCGACGAGCCGCTGAAGGAAGGCGACATCGTCACGATCGACACGGTTGCGGAGCTGGACGGCTGGCTCGGCGACTCGGCGTGGACCTATGCCGTCGGCCGCGTCTCGCCCGTGGCCGGGCGGCTCATGCGGGTGACGCGGGAATGCCTCGAGCTCGGCATCGCGCAGGCGAAGGTCGGCAACCGGCTGGGCGACATCGCGCACGCGATCCAGACGCACGCCGAGCGCCACGGATTCGGCGTCGTGCGCGATCTGCTCGCCCACGGCATCGGCCGGAAACTGCACGAAGAGCCGGGCTACATGCACGTGGGCAAGCCGGGCAAGGGGCTCAGGCTGAAGGAAGGCATGGTGTTCACGATCGAGCCGATGATTACGGAGGGCACCTGGTACATGACAATCGACGAGGACGGCTGGACCGCGCGCACGCTGGACGGCAAGCTGGCGGTCCAGTACGAGCATGTTGTCGCGATCACGGCGGACGGCCCCGAGATTTTGACGGCGCAGTAACTTGCCGGTCCGGTTGTGTAATGTTTCTGTCAACGATTTGATCGATGCCGAAGGATTCGGCCGTTTGATGTCGAATTGAACACAGGCCGGAAGGTTCGGGCTTTATTGCGATGGCTGCCCGGACCTTCGACTGCGAGATTCGACGGAAACGGGGGTTCTTCGGCAATGCTGCGTTGTTGGGGAATCATTGTGCTGTCTGTCGTGTTGATCGCCGCAATGCCCGCGGCGGCTCCGGAAGCCGCATCCGCTTCTGCTGCGGGGAAGGCCGAAAGCATCGTCAATCCGAAGCAGGTGTATTCCTATGACATCATGGTGCGCGACCTGAAGAAGCTCGAGGAGACCTGGCCCGGGCTGATCCGCCTCCATACCATCGGACAGAGCGAGTACGGGCGCGACATCCGGGCGGCCGATCTCGGCCTCGGCGACGCGTATGTCATGCTGAACGGCTCCCATCACGCCCGCGAATGGATTTCGACCGTCCTGATCATGTCCATGCTCGAGCGGTACGCGCAGGCTTACGCGCAGAACGAAACCTGGAACGGCTCGCCGGTCCGCGACCTGCTGCACCGCGTCACCTTCCGGTTCGTGCCGATGGTCAATCCCGACGGCGTCACGCTGCAGCAGTCCGGACTGTCGGCTTTTCCAGAGGAGGTCCATGACGAACTGATCGCCATGAACGGCGGCAGCCGCAACTTCAAACGGTGGAAGGCGAACGCCAGGGGAATCGATCTGAACCGGCAGTACCCGGCGGACTGGGACAACATCCGCGATCCGGGGTCGGAGCCGTATTACATGAATTACAAGGGTCAGGCGCCGCTTGCGGCGAAGGAAGCGCAGGCGATGGCGGAGGCGACGAAGCGGACCAATCCGGAGATTGCCGTCGCCTACCATTCGTCCGGCGAGATCGTCTACTGGCATTTCCATACGAAGCCGGAACACGTCGCCCGCGACCGCGCCATCGCCGCCCGGTACGCCGACATGACCGGATACGAGCTCGTCAAGCCCGCCGAGAATCCGTCCGGCGGCGGATACACGGACTGGTTCATCCAGACGTTCGGCCGCCCGGGACTCACGCCCGAGCTCGGCCGCCGGGCCGGCGAGACGAACGTGCCGCTCTCCGAATGGGAGCGGATCTGGAAGCAGCATCGCGATACGGGCTGGATGCTGGCCGAGGAGGCGTACAATCTGTGGCTCGCGCGCCAGAAACCCGTTTACGCTTCGGGCGAGATCCGGCTGGTCAAGACGCAGCCGGCCTACCGCTGGCCGGATTTCCGGTCGGCGAAGCTCGGCGAGCTTTATCCGGGGCGCTACCAGCTGCTCCGCACGAAGGGCGGCTGGGCGGAGATCCGGACCGCCGACGGTCCGCGTTGGACTTGGGCCGGACGCTCGCCGTCCGGCACGTTCGAGCCGCTCGGCGGCATCCCGGTGAGCCTGTCGCCGGACATGACGCAATATCTGTCGCCGCTCGACGCGGCGCCCGCCCCGCAGCCGCTTGACGCGCCCGAGGCGAAGGCGCTGGAGCGGTGGCGCGATTGGGTGATGGTCGTATCGCCGCAGGGCACGCGCTGGGTGAAAGAGGCGGAGCTGTTTGGGGAGGCGTCCGAGCCCGCGCGTCCCGAACAGCCGTGAGGTTTGCGGCTCCGCAACCGCGCTTCCCGGTGTCCTGAACAAAACAAGCGAAGATTTTTCCTCAATTTCGGGGATATGCGCCGTTTCCTCCGAAATAGCGGAAATTTCTTCGCTTGTGTTTGTGATTTTGTTCGATTTCGCCCGATTTCGGAGGAATAAGCGAAGTTTCTTCGTCTATTCCTGCCGTGCGGGTCGTATTCGACAGAATTGAAGAAGCAACTTCGCTTATTCAGCCGTCGCGACCGGTACCCCGGCAGCAATATTGCGCGGCACCGCGCTCAAACGGCATCACTTTCCCGTCACACCACGCTCCATCGGCACCGCACTTCATTACCGTCGTCGCCGCTGTCCCGTGGCGTCGCAGCCCATCGGTATCGCGCCCCATCGGCGTTGCGCACTACTGACACCGCGCCCCATCAACACCACTCTCCCGCTGCACCGCGCTCCATCGGCATCGCGCCCCATCGGCGTTGCGCTCCACTGACACCGCGCCCCATCAACACCACTCTCCCGCTGCACCGCACCTCATCAGCACCGCACACCCGCCGCACCGCGAACCGACCGCGTTCAGCCGGCCGCCCCGTCCTGTCCGATCCGGCATCCGCCCGACGGCCCGCCTTCACCCGGCCAATCCCCCGGCGTGCCGCTTGCCGTCTTCCATCAACCCGCGCAGCGTCCGCACCGCCGCCTTGAGCTGCGGATCCTCCTCCTGCAGCTTCTCCCGCAGCCGGTCCATCAGCTTGAACGCGGTGCGCCCGCTGATCGTGCCCGTCGGCGTCAGCCGCTCGTCGCGCTGGAACCGCTCGACCGCCGCGGCCGTCCGCTCATCGTAGATGCCTTCGGGCTCTCCGGGATCGTAGCCGATCGCTGCGAGCATCAATTCCGCCGTCCGCACATCCTGCCCGAGCGAGCCCGCCTTGAGCACCTCATCCGTCGGCAGCACCGGCAGCGAGGCGTAATCCGGCAATCCGACCTCGACATCCGGCAGGATGCCGACATTGTTGATCTTGCTTCCGTTCGGCGTCACCCACTCCGATTCCGTCAACTTCAGCACCGAACCGTCCTTGAGCGGGCGGAACGTCTGCACGACGCCCTTGCCGAACGTCTTCATGCCGACGAGCTTCGCCCCGGCCGATTCGCGCAGCGCGGCGGCCAGCACCTCGGCCGAGCTCGCCGAGCTTTCGTCGATGAGCACGGTGATCGGCTTGTCCCAGGGCTTGCTCTGCGTCGACGTATAGGTGAACCGCTTCCGGTCGTCCTTGTACACCACCTCGAGGATGACCCGGTCCTTCGGGATGAGCCGGCTGGCCACCTCGAGCGTCGAGCTGAGCAGCCCGCCCGGATTGGAGCGGAGATCGAGCAGGAGACCTTCCATCCCCTGTCCGAGCAGCTCGTCGATCGCCTTCCCGAACTCCTTGCCGGTGCCCTCCGCGAACCGCGTGATTTGCACCTTGCCGATGCCGCCTTCGAGCAATTCCGCGTGGACCGTCGTCACCGGAATCTTCTCCCGCGCGAGCGTCACATCGAACGGTTCCGCCAGTCCGTCGCGCCGGATCGTGACCGTCACCTTCGTACCCTCTTCGCCGCGCGTCCGGCTCACGAGCTCCTGCATCGACTTGCCCTTCATGGACACGCCGTCGACGGCGATGATCACATCGCCCTTGCGGATGCCGGCCTGCTCCGCCGGCGCTCCCTTGTAGGCCGACGAGACGACGAATTCGCCGTCCTCCAGGTGGATCTCGACGCCGATCCCGACGATATGGTCATCGTACCGCTGCACATACTCCCTGCCCTCGTCTCCGGCATAATAGGCCGAATAGGGATCCTTGAGCGCCGCCGTCATCCCTTTGGCCGCCCCGTGGATCAGCTCGGCGGAATCGGCCCCGTACAGATAGTCGCTCATGATTTCCCGATAGGTATAGTCGAGGTTCGCGAAAGCGGGATCCTGCAGCATCGGATACCGCAACGTCATCCACCATTTCCCGAGCAGAAAACCGGCTCCGCCGACCACCAGCAATACCGCGAGCACCGCCAGCAAAGCCGCTCCCTGTCGCTTCATTCCCGAATCCGCATCCATGTTCCGCATCGCTCCGTTCACTCCAGTCGCATACTCCACGATACCGCATTCCGGACGAGGCTTCAAGCGATCCCCGGTTGGACATGATCCAGCATATGCGGCGCGCCCATGAGACAGAACGGACGAGCGGGAAAAAGCGGACGGCCGAACCTGACGGCTGACCGGACGGCGAAACCGACCGGAAAACCGCACAACCCGATCGGACTGCAAAACCGGAACGACCCGACCGCTCAGCGAAACCGGAAAACGCGCAACTGAGCCGAACAGCGAAACCGGCATACCGTGCAGCTTGATCGAACGGCAAAACCGTAACGCCTCTCAACTCAATCGCTCAGCGAAACCGGAACGCCGCCCGACCCGTACCGATCCGCAATGAGCCCGGCTGTCCGCACGGCTTCACTCGTCCGCCGGCATCCCGCCCCGCGCACGCGTATTGCCGCCCATGCCGCCCCTCTGCTACAATCGGTCTGACAGACACGGGCGCCGGCAGCCGAGCCGGGGCCGGGAGAAGGAGCGGGAGAAGCCATGTACCGACTGATCGCGATCGACATCGACGACACCTTGCTGACCGACGACGGGCACATCACGGACGCGACGAAGGAAGCCCTCGCCGAAGCCGTGAAACGCGGCGTCACGGTGACGCTGGCCACCGGCCGGATGTTCGCCTCGGCCAGACAGATCGCCGGGAAAATCGGGTTGAACGTGCCGATCATCACCTACCAGGGCGCGCTCGTCAAGACGCCGTTCGACGGCAGGGTGCTGTACGAACGGAACGTGCCGGCGGACGCCGCGCGGGAGATCTTCGACTACTGCCGGCGAAACGGCCTGCATCTGCAGCTGTATACGGAAGACGAGCTTTTCGCGGCCGAAGACAATGACAAAGTGCGCGAATACGCCGGGCGCTGCGCCGTCCCGTACCGGGTGGAGCCCGATTTCGACAGGCTGATCGCCAAGCCGCAGACCAAAATGCTCATCATCGACGAGCCGGACCGTATCGACCGGATCGCGGAGGAGCTCCGGCCCGTCTGCAAAGGCCGCGTCCACATCACGAAGTCGAAGCCGAATTATCTCGAATTCCTCCATCCGGAAGCGACGAAGGGGCACGCGCTCGCCGCGCTCGCCCGCCATGTCGGCTGCGCGATGGAGCAGACGATCGCGATCGGCGATTCGTGGAACGACCGCGAGATGATCGAGGCGGCCGGCCTCGGCGTCGCCATGGGCAACGCGATCGAGGCGCTGAAGGCGGTCGCCGGCTTCGTCACGAAGACGAACAACGAGGAAGGCGTCAAGCACGTCATCGACACCTTCATCCTGAACCCGTCAAGAGCCTGAAATTTCCTTTCCGGCGGCGATGTCTTCGCGGCGCTTCCGCAGTATAATGGAAGTGAAGCGGGAAATTGGCCGCCCTTCTTTCTATACCGAAAAGAAAACGCTTCCACACATCCACGCGGAGGTGCTTCCCATGGCGAGATTCACGGTCGACGAGCAGACGGAACTGCTCAAGCTGCGCCCGGAGCATGCGGACGAATTGTTCCGGCTCACCGACGTCCACAGGGAATGGCTGTCGCAATGGTTCGCCTGGCCGGCGGATGTCCGGACGCCCGCGGATTCGCTGGCGTTCATCCGGCGCCTGAACGGAGAGTGGCGGGATGATCAGGGGCTCGGGCTGGGCCTGTTCATCGACGGCCGTCTGATGGGCGTCCTGGAGCTGTCCGGCCTGGACTCGAAGGACCGATGCGGACGGCTCGGCTTCTGGCTCGCCCCGGCGGCCGGCGGACGCGGCCGCATGACCCGCGCCTGCGAGCTGCTCGCCGGCTGGGCGTTCGAGCAGGCCGGCCTGAATCGTCTCGAAATCCGCACGACCGTGGACAACACCCGCGGCAAAGCCGTGCCGGAGCGCCTGGGGTTCAGGCTCGAAGGCGTCGCGCGGCAGGCGAAGCGGCTGGAGGGCCGCTACGCGGACGTGGCCGTCTACGCCATGCTGGCGTCGCAGTGGCACGAAATGAAGCGATTGGCGAGGCACATCGGATATTGACGAGATCAAGCGAAACTTTTCCATCCCGACAGTCGTCTATACTGTCGGGATTCTTTTTTACGGAGTTGATTATGCACAGTGCTATACATACTCGCATTCCTCGTCTCGTTCGCCGTCGTCTACCTGCTGATTCCGCCGCTCGCGCGCCTCGCGTTCCGGCTGGACTTCGTGGACAAGCCGCGGGAAGGGGTGGAGCGGAAACTGCACCGCGAGCCGATTCCGCTCACGGCCAGCTACGCGATCTACCTGGGCTTCGCCACCGCCTATTTGCTGATGGCGGGCTGGAACGGCTACGAGACGCTGGCCATCCTGGCCGGCGGCGCGTTGCTGCTCGTCATCGGCACCATCGATGACTGGTACAAGTCCCACGGCCGCGATTTCCCGGCGCTGCCGAAGGCGCTCGTCCAGGTGGCCGCCGCCGTCGTCGTCTATCTGGCGGGCATCCAGTTCACCGGCTTCTACAACCCGCTCGGCGAGAAGTATGTGCTGCTCCCCGAGTGGCTGCAGTTCGTGCTGACGATCCTGTGGATCTTCGGCGTCACGACGGTCATCAACTTCTCGGACGGCATGGACGGACTGGCCGGCGCGCTGACCGCCATCTCGGCCGGCACGCTGTTCATCGTCGCGCTCGTGAAGGGCCAGGACCAGTCGGCGATGATGGCGATCATCCTGCTCGCCGCGGCGATCGCCTACCTGAAGTACAACAAGCCGCCGGCCAAAATCTTCATGGGCGACGCCGGCGCGACGTTCCTCGGCTTCATCCTGTCCGTCATCGCGCTCGACGGCGTGTTCAAGCAGGCGACGCTGCTTTCGCTGTTCATTCCGATCCTCGCCCTCGGGGTGCCGATCTTCGACAACCTGTTCGTCGTGTTCAAGCGGCTTCTCCAGGGCAAGCCGATCTACCAGGCGGACGCGAGCCAGGTGCACTACCGGCTGCTCAGGGCCGGCTACAACAACCGGCAGGCGCTGGCGCTGCTCAGCCTGCTGAGCCTCTGCCTCGGCCTGTCGTCGATCATCCTGCTGCTGGTCGAAGCCTGAAGCCCCGAATCCCGCATGCGGGCAAAAAAGGCTGTTTCCGACGCCGGTTCCTTCGCGCCCGGCAATCCGGAAACAGCCTTTTCGTCTGCGCGCGCCATGCGCCCGTTTCAGCGGTAGGATCGTGCGCCCTGCGCCGACTCCGAGAGGACGACCCCGAAGTACAACGCGATCGCGCCGACGACGAAATGCAGCGCGTTGTCCGCCACACCGAGGTGCATCAGCCCGAACAGATCGCCGGTGAACACGCCGAGCACCGCCAGCAGCAGATAGAAGACGCCGATGACCTGCGAATACCGATAGGCATACCCCTCGCCGAACGAAGCCGCCAGGCCGAGCAGCCCGACGATCAGGTGAATGACGTTGTGCGCCCCGCCCAGATGGAACAGGCCGAATCCGCCCGGATCGATATAGCCGTACAATCCGAGCAGCAGGAACACCAGCCCGGTTATCGCGGCGAACCGCCTGACCGCCATCCCGCATCCCTCCCCATCCCCATGAGTCTTCCCTAAGACACTATGCGGGGAAGGGATGAAACATGCCTCGGGCGGCCATGCCTGGCCGCCCGGGCGATCAGAAATCGCAATATTCGGCTTCGCCGACGGTGATGGTCGCGCGCCCCTGCGTCAGGTCGGTCATCCACGCGACGAACCGCTCCGTCTCGCCGTCCTCCGGCAGACAGACGACGGTGACGCGGTCCGCGAACACCGTGTCGCCGACATGCCAGCCCCGGCTTCTCAGCTCGTTCTCGATCTTGCCGTACCAGGTGTAGTCGGCTTCGACCGAGACTTTCCGCCGCAGCACCCGCTCGATCGGTTCCGACGCCTCGATCGCCTGCACGGCGCCTTCGGTATAGGCGCGGATCAAGCCGCCGGCCCCGAGCATGATGCCGCCGAAATAGCGGGTGACGACGATCGCCGCAAATTTGAGCTGCTGCGCCTTGATGACCTCGAGGATCGGCCGGCCGGCCGTGCCGCTCGGCTCGCCGTCGTCGGACGACTTCTGGATCTCGTCCCGCTCGCCGATGACGTAGGCGTAGCAGTTGTGCGTCGCGTCCCAATGCTTCTTGCGGATCGATTCGATGAAGGCGATCGCCTCGTCCTCCGACGTTACCGGTTTGCCGTACCCGATGAATCTCGACTTCTTGATGACGATCTCCCGCGCGCCTTCGCGCCGGAGCGTCCGGTAACGGGCCAGCACCGCGGCATCTCCCGCTTACAGGCGCGCTTCGAGGGCCGCCTTCTCCTTCTCGTAGCCCGGCTTGCCCAGGAGCGCGAACATGTTCTTCTTGTAAGCCTCGACGCCCGGCTGGTCGAACGGATTGACGCCGAGCAGATAGCCGCTGACGCCGCACGCTTTTTCGAAGAAATAGACGAGATACCCGAACGTGTACGGCGTCATGTCCCGGATCGTGACGACCAGATTGGGCACGCCGCCGTCCGTATGGGCGAGCAGCGTTCCCTCGAACGCCTTCTTGTTCACGTAATCCATCGTCTTGCCGGCGAGGAAGTTCAGGCCGTCCAGATCATCCGGATCGCTGCCGATCGTGATATGCTCGGGCACCTCCGCCACCTGGATGACCGTCTCGAACAGGTTGCGCGTGCCCTCCTGGATGAACTGCCCCATCGAGTGCAGGTCCGTCGAGAAATCGACCGACGCCGGATAGATGCCCTTGTGGTCCTTCCCTTCGCTCTCGCCGTAGAGCTGCTTCCACCATTCGGCGAAATAGTGCAGGTTCGGCTCGTAGTTGACGAGAATCTCCGTCGTCTTGCCCTTGCGGTACAGCGCGTTGCGCACGGCGGCGTACTGGTACGCGCCGTTCTCGCGCAGGTTCGGATTCGCGTATTCGCGCGACGCGTCCGCGGCGCCCCGCATCATCGCGTCGATGTCGATGCCCGCCGCGGCGATCGGCAACAGGCCGACGGCGGTCAGCACGGAATAGCGGCCGCCGACATCGTCCGGAATGACGAACGTCTCGTACCCTTCCGCGTCGGCCAGCTTCTTCAGCGCGCCCTTCGCCCGGTCGGTCGTCGCGAAGATCCGCTTGCGCGCCTCTTCCTTGCCGTACTTCTGCTCCAGCTTCTCGCGGAAAACGCGGAACGCGATGGCCGGCTCGGTCGTCGTTCCGGATTTCGAGATGACGTTGATCGACCAGTCCTTGCCTTCGAGCAGCTGCAGCAGGTGGGCGACATAGGTCGAGCTGATGTTGTTGCCCGCGAACAACACCTGCGGCCCCTGCCGCTTGTCGGCCGGCAGCATGTTGTAGAACGAATGCGACAGCGTCTCGATCGCGGCCCGCGCGCCGAGATACGAACCGCCGATGCCGATCACGACGAGCACGTCGGAGTTCTCCCGGATGCGCGCCGCGGCGGCCTTGATCCGTTCGAATTCCTCCTTGTCGTAATGGACGGGCAGATCGATCCAGCCCAGAAAATCGTTGCCCGCGCCGGTCCCGTTGTGAAGCTGTTCGTGCGCCAGCCGGACGGCGTCCGCCAGGTAGTCGATCTCATGCTGCGCGACGAACGGCAACGCCTTCGAGTAATCGAACGATACGGCTTTCGACATTTCCTCTTCCTCCCGATTCCGTCTGGACTTCGGCAGCCGATGCCGGACCGGCGGCCCCTGTCCCCGAATGCCAAAACCCAACCACTAGCATACTGGATTTCAGACCCGAACTCAAGAAAAACGGCCGCGCTTCGCCGCTCCGGGGGCATTGCCGTTTTTGCGTCTGGCCATAAATATCATTTATAACCCGGCTCCGGCCGCCAACCCGCCGCGCCACGCCTGCCGGGATTTCTTTCCGTATGGTACAATGGTCATAACCGGAACTCGGACAGGCAGGTGAAGGCACGGCATGACGAAGATCGGATTCATCGGCCTCGGCACCATGGGACATCCGATGGCCAGGAATCTCATCCGCGCGGGTTACGGCGTCACCGTATGGAACCGCACGCCCGAACGGGCGCGCGATCTGCTGGAGCTCGGGGCGGAATGGGCGGATTCGCCGCTTGAGGCGGCGAGGGCGGCGGACATCGTCATCACCATGGTCAGCGACGATGCCGCCATCGAGCAGGTCTACTACGGCGGTTCGGGCGTGATGGCGGGCCTCGGGCCAGGCACGACCGTGATCGACAGCAGCACGATCTCGCCCGGCATGGCCCGCAGGCTGGCCGAGGATGCGGCGGCGCGGCGCTGCGAATTCCTCGACGCGCCGGTGACGGGCAGCAAACCGGCCGCCGAGGAGGGCACGCTCGTCTTCATGGTCGGCGGCAGCCGCGAAGCGCTCGACCGGGTGCGCCCGGTGCTGCTCGCGATGGGGCGCGACGCCATCCATATCGGCGGAAGCGGCAGCGGCGCGGTGGCGAAGCTCGCCAACAACCTGATCGGCGCCGCCAATCTGGCCGCGCTGGCGGAAGGACTGTCGCTGGCCGCGGCGGCCGGCATCGACGCGGGCAAACTGCTCGCCGTCATCCAGTCGGGCGGCGCCGCGAGCCGGATGGCCGAGCTCAAGGGACAGAACATGCTGGGCGGCGACTATCCGCTCCAGTTCGCGCTGTCGCTCATGCACAAGGATCTGAAGCTGGCCTCCGCGCTGGCGGACGGCGTGAAGGCGCCCGCCCCGCTGCTCGGCGCGGTGAAGGCGCTGTACCGGGACGCGGAAGCGGCCGGGCTCGGCGGCGAAGATCTGTCGGCGCTCGCGTTCTGGTACGAGTCGAAGATCGGGAAGCGGATCGGCGATCCCGTCCCGGAAGACGCGCAGCCGGCGGTCGCGGCCGCCCCGGCCGTCGAGCGGCGGCGCAGCGAGCGTGTGAGCGTCCGCATTCCGGTCATGATGTCGATCTACCAGTGGCGGCAGGAGGGATCGTTCTCCGGCCAGACCGCGGAAGGGTTCGTCGTCGACCTGTCGGAGAGCGGCCTGCAGATCGCGAGCCGGCTGCCGCTCGCGCTCGACATGTTCGCGGTCATCCATTTCATGGAAGAGTCGGCGCTCCCACCGATGACCGCGCGGATCATCCGCATCCAGCGGAAGGACGATCTTTTCCACTACGGCTGTCTGCTCACCGCCCTGCCCCCGTACCAGCGGAAGCAGCTCGAGACGTACATCAACAGCAAACGCCGGTAAACCCGGATGAAGCCCCGGCCGGGAGGGAACGCGCCGTTCCCTCCCGTCGCCGGGGCTTCGCCGCCTCAACAACAAAGTCCCGCTTGACGCGGGACTTTCCCTTCGCCGGATGGCGGGTTCGCGGATCAGAGCATCGCCTTCACCTTGGCGACGACATGTTCGACCGTGAAGCCGTACTCCCGGATCAGCCGGTCGCCCGGCGCCGAAGCGCCGAACGTGTCGATGCCGAGCACCGCGCCCTTCTCGCCGACGTAGCGCTCCCAGCCGAACGGATGCGCCATCTCGACCGCGAGGCGCGCCTTCACGTCCGGCAGCAGCACGGAGTCGCGGTATGCCTGGTCCTGCCGGTCGAACAGGTCCCAGCTCGGCATGCTGATGACGCGCACGCCGATGCCTTCTTCGGCCAGCGCCTTCGCCGCGGCGACCGCGAGCTGCACTTCGGAGCCCGTCGCGATGATCTGCGCGGCCGGCTTGCCGTTCGCCGCGTCGAAGATCACATAGGCGCCGCGCTCGACGCCCGTCCGCGCCAGCTCGGCCGTGCCCGGGACGATCGGCAGGTTCTGGCGGGTCAGCACGAGCGCCACCGGACCCGTCCTGTTCGCGGCCGCGTAGCGCCATGCGGCGGCCGTCTCGTTCGCGTCGGCCGGCCGGATGACCGTCAGGCCCGGGATGACCCGGATCGACGCGAGCTGCTCGATCGGCTCGTGGGTCGGACCGTCCTCGCCGACCGCGATGCTGTCGTGCGTCAGGACGTAGACGACCGGCAGCTTCATCAATGCCGCGAGGCGGACGGCCGGACGGAGATAGTCCGTGAACACGAAGAACGTGCCGCCGTACACCTTCAGGCCGCCGTGCAGCGCGATGCCGTTCATCGCGGCCGCCATCGCGAATTCGCGCACGCCGAAATAGATGTTGCGGCCTTCGTAGCTGCCCGGCTTGTAGACCGGCAAGCCCTTCAGATGCGTCATCGTCGAGCTTTCGAGGTCGGCCGAGCCGCCGACGAGGTTCGGGACGCGCTTCGCGAGCGCGTTGAGCGCCTCGCCGGAGGCGACGCGCGTCGAGACCGCCTTGCTGCCGTCATAGACCGGCAGATCGGCGTCCCAGCCGTCCGGCAGCTCGCCGCCCACGGCCAATTCGAATTGGCGCGCGAGCTCCGGATGCGCCGCCTTGTACGCCTCGACGAGCTTGTCCCATTCCGCGTTCGCCCGCTCGCCGCGCGCCTTCACCCCGGCGAAATGGTCGCGCACTTCCTGCGGCACGTGGAACTCCGTTTCCGGATCCCAGCCGTAGGCCAGCTTCGTCAGCTTCGCCTCCTCCGGTCCGAGCGGCGAGCCGTGCGGGCCGCCGTGGCCGCCCTTGCCCGCCTTGTTCGGGCTGCCGTAGCCGATGATCGTCTTCACTTCGATCAGCGTCGGCTTCGACTTCTCGGCCTGCGCCGCCTCGACCGCCTTCGCGATCGCCTCAAGGTCGTTGCCGTCGTCGACGCGAAGCACCTGCCAGCCGTAGGCTTCGAACCGCTGCGCGACGTTCTCGGAGAACGCCAGATTCAGCTCGCCGTCCAGCGAAATGTCGTTCGAATCGTACAGCACGATCAGCTTGCCCAGCTTCAGGTGGCCGGCGAGCGAAGCCGCCTCGCCCGCGACGCCTTCCATCAGGTCGCCGTCGCCGCAGATCGCGTACGTGTAATGGTCGATGATCGGGAAGCCTTCGCGGTTGTACGTCGCCGCCAGCTGCGCTTCGGCCATCGCCATGCCGACCGCCATGCCGATCCCCTGGCCGAGCGGGCCGGTCGTCGCGTCGACGCCCGGCGTATGGCCGTATTCCGGATGCCCCGGCGTCTTCGAGCCCCATTGGCGGAAGTTCTTGATCTCCTCCAGCGGCAGGTCGTAGCCGGACAGATGGAGCAGCGCGTAGAGCAGCATGGAGCCGTGGCCGGCCGACAGCACGAACCGGTCGCGGTTGATCCAGGACGGATTGGACGGGTTGTGCTTCATCGTGCGGGCGAACAGCTGATAGCCCATCGGGGCGGCGCCCATGGGCATGCCCGGATGGCCGGACTTCGCCTTCTCGATCGCGTCGATCGCCAGCGTGCGGATCGTGTCGATCGACAGCTGTTCAATGGATTTCTGCGTCACCGACATGTCGTCGCCTCCCGTGTCGCTTCCGGACAAATTTTTTCCATATTGTATCATTCACCCGCCGCGGTTTCCACTTCGCGCGGGCGGCGGTCGTGCCGGTCAGGCGGTCTTCAGTTGAACACGACCGTCTTGTTGTCGAACACGATGATGCGGTCCTCGAGGTGCCATTTCACCGCGCGGGCGAGCACCGTCCGCTCGATGTTCCGGCCGATTCGCTTCAGATTCGCGACGTCGTCGCGGTGCGATACCCGCTGCACATCCTGCTCGATAATCGGACCGCCGTCGAGCTCCTCCGTCACATAGTGCGCCGTCGCGCCGATGATTTTCACCCCGCGGTCGTACGCCTGCTGGTACGGCTTCCCGCCGACGAACGCCGGCAGGAACGAGTGGTGGATGTTGATGATCCGGTTCGGAAAAAATTCGATGAACCGCGGCGAGACGATCTGCATGTAGCGCGCGAGCACGATCAGGTCGACCTTGCCCTCGCGCACCTTCTCGAGCTGCTGCCGCTCGGCTTCGGCCTTCGTCTCCGGCGTGACCGGGATGTGGTGGTACGGGATGCCGAACGATTCGACGAGCTGGCGCATGTCCGGATGGTTGCTGATCACCATCGCGATTTCGGCGTCCAGATCGCCGGCCTGCCATTGCCAGAGCAGCTCCAGCAGGCAGTGGTCCTCCTTCGAGACGAAGATCGCGATCCGCTTCTTCCGGCTCGCCCGGAAAATATGCCATTTCATGTCGAACCGGTCGGCCACGCGGACGAAATCTTCCTGCAGCTTCGGCAGTTCCCGGTCCAGATCCTGCAGGTCGAACTCGACGCGGATGAAGAACATGCCGCCTTCCGGGTTCATCGAGTACTGGTCCGACGACACGATGTTCGCGCCCTGCTCGTACAGGAACTGCGACACGGCCGCGACGATGCCCGGACGGTCCGGACACGAGATCAGCATGCGCGCACGGTTGGCGCTTCGTTCAATCGGATGTTGGGGCTGATAGACGTTACGCTGCATGGCTGTACTTCCTTCCGTTCGTATGATCATGAAGCCGGTCGGGTTCGGGGTGTTGCGCGGTCACGCTTCCTTCAGCAGCCGCTTGCCGGCGAACCAGGCCGTCAGCCGGTGGTTCACCGCTTCCTCCGACAGATCTGAAGGCAGCACGCGGTTTTCGATCACGAGATCGTACAGCCGGTCCATCGGCTCGCGCGGATCGGCCTTCTTCGCCTTCGCGTCGTTCTTGAGCGTCTCCCAGACCGAGAGCACATACGTCCGCCCGTCGATCGCTTCCTTGTCGAAGAAATGGTGCAGCCGCTCGACATGGTCGAAGAACTCCTCGCCGAAGCGCCCCTTCGCGTCGCCGCGCAGCAGCGCGATCTCGGCTTCGTACATCGGGCGGGACGTCTTGCTGTCCTTGCCGATCCACGGCGTCTCGAGGATGAACGGACGTCCCTTGAGCAGCTCATGGTCGACGACCCGCTTGATCGTCTCGTAGCCGAGGTAGCCGGCGCCGACCGGCGCGTGCCGGTCCTTCGCCGCGCCGCGCGGATTTTTCGAGTCGTTGATGTGGACGACGGCCACACGGTCCAGCCCGACGATCGCATCGAACTCGCGCAGCACGCCGTCGAGATCGTCAACAATGTCGTATCCCGCGTCGTGCATGTGGCACGTGTCCAGGCAGACCGACAGCCGGTCGTTCGCTCTCACCTTGTCGATGATGGCGGCGATCTCCTCGAACGTGCGACCGATCTCGGTCCCTTTGCCGGCCATCGTCTCGAGGGCGATCTTCACGTCCATTCCTTCCGTGCCGGCGAGCACTTCGTTCAACCCTTCCGCGATCCGGGCAATGCCGTATTCCGGATCCTTGTCCGTGTACGCGCCCGGATGCAGCACGATGTGGCCGACGCCGATCGCGTGCGTCCGCCGGATTTCCTCTTGGAGAAAACGGACCGCCAGCTCGAACGTGTCCTTCTTGTACGAGCCCAGATTGATGATGTACGGCGCGTGCACGACGATCTCGTCGATGCCGTGCTCCTTCATCAGCGACTTGCCTTCCTCGATGTGCAGTTCCTCGATCGGCTTCCGCCGCGTGTTCTGCGGCGCGCCCGTATAAATCATGAACGAACTGGAGCCGTACGACACCGCTTCCTCCGTCGCCGTCACGA
>Ga0310825_100815_pt1 | contig 17445 bp, 18 predicted proteins | sample WT_ome_9_FD_202243 | JGI IMG/M metagenome (GOLD analysis project Ga0310825, IMG submission 202243) | Sorghum-adapted microbial communities enriched on wild type (WT) sorghum from Joint BioEnergy Institute, Emeryville, California, United... ... | reverse complement strand
CGCAGAGCACCACTTGCTCGACCTTCGAGAACTGGTGCACGCGGTATAAGCCATGCACATCTCGCCCGGCCGAGCCGACTTCGCTGCGGAAGCATAACGAGGCCGCTGCCAGCTTGATCGGCTGGGTGAGGTCGACAATCTCGCGGTCGTAATACGCGACAAGTGGGACCTCGGCGGTGCCAACCAGCCAGCGATCGTCTTCGGCCATCCGGTACGTCTGATCCGCACCCAGCGGGAAGAATCCGGTATTCACGAGCGCTTCCGCGCGCACCATTAGCGGAACCTCCAGCAGGGTGAAGCCCTTCGCGGCGAGGAGATCCATCGCCAGCTGCTGTACCGCTCGGTGGAGCAAGACGCCCGTGCCGCTCAGATAGTAATTGCGCGTGCCTGCCGTTTTGACTCCGCGCGGGATGTCAATCATCCGGTGGAGCTCGCCTAAAGCGACGTGATCCCGCGGTGTAAATTCAAATGTTGGAGGTTCGCCGACCCGCTTCACTTCCACATTATCGAGATCCGACCGACCTTTTGGCGTGTCGGGCGAGACGGGGTTGGGGACGAGCAACATCAAGCGTCGATACTCTTGTTCGGCTTCATCCCGCTCTTTCTCCAACCCATTCAGCCGCCGATTCAACTGCTTGACCTCGTTTTTCAACGCGTCAGCCGCCTCCGGCCCTTGCTCCCGAATCAGTGCCTCAATCTGAGGTGTCAGTCGGTTGCGCTCCTGGCGTAACCGTTCCGTCTCCTGCAGCAACGCCCGGCGTTGGTCATCCCAGCGCAAAAGCTCGGGAACCGACAACGCGATGCCCTTTTCCTCCGCCACGGTTTGAACTTGTTCTTGATGCTCCCGAATCCATTTGATGTCTAACATGGGTGATCCGCTCCTTTTTCGATAGAAATACAAAAAGCGCCCTTCGTCCATTGGGACGAGGAGCGCTTATCGACTCGCGGTGCCACCCAAATTGATCAAACCGGCAGGTCCGGTTCAATCCCCTTTCGTCCGCGATAACGGGCGGACCCGGTTAGCTTAGGGGGAATGGTGTATGCATTTAATACGATGATCCCCTTGACGAAAACGCCTCCGAGTTGGATGCTCTTCATAGGCATGATTCCGAGATTTGATTTGATTAGCAGTATAACGTAAGCGACCAACAGTTATCAAGAGGGAGGGGATGATCCCATGAAAAAATTATTGCTTACCGGCTTTGAACCCTTTGGCGGGGAACCGATCAATCCGGCGGTTGAAGCGATGCGCCGGCTGCAGGGCCGGGTGATCGGCTCCTTTGAGATTGTCGGGTTGGAGCTGCCGACGGTGTTCGGACAATCCACCGAGCGCCTGCTCGCCGCCGTCCAGCAACACGAACCCGCGGTGGTGATCGCGTTGGGACAAGCCGGCGGCCGCGAAGGAATCTCGTTCGAGCGGATCGCCGTCAACTTAAACGATGCCAATATCGCCGATAACGCCGGCAACCAGCCGGTAGACGAGCCGGTCGTGCCGGAAGGCCCGGCGGCTTATTGGACCACGCTGCCGGTCAAACGCATGGTCGACCGCCTGCGGAATGAAGGCATTCCCGCGTCGATATCGCTTTCCGCCGGGACCTTTGTGTGCAACCACCTTTTTTACGGGTTGATGCACCACCTAGCCGTTACTGGCAAGCCGATTCGCGGCGGGTTCATCCATGTGCCTTATCTGCCGGAACAGGCAGATCGACACTCCGGCGCCCCCAGCATGACGCTGGACCAGTTGGTCACCGGTTTGGAGCGAGCGATCGAGGTCCTGGGAGAATAACGTTTAGATCAGCGTCTGCGCTTATGACTGTGTTTCTTATGGCGACGGCGGCCGTACTTGTTCGCAGCGACGCTGCCGCTGCCGCCGCCAACGGCGTGCTGCTGACGTGTCCCGGGGCTGCTGATGGCAGAGTTGGTGCCCCCCGTGCTATATCGTCCGCCGCCGCTGGCTACTTGCGTGGCGCCAGCAGTTTGCTGGCCCCGGGGCAGCTTCACCACCTGGTCGTTCACTACGATCACGACCTCCTTGCCGCGTTGGAGCAAGCCGCGCGTATCGCGGTGATTTCTGCTGCTCCACCGCCCCCCCATCAGACCGCCCTTGCCGTCCTTATTAAACGCTTTGCCGCCTGCGCCAACGCTCTGTTGCTGCCGCACATACGGTGAACGGATGGCCGCGTTGCTGCCAGCGGCGCTGCTATGACCTGCGCCGCTGGCGATCTGCGTCGTGCTCGGCGCGTTGGTGTACTGGCGGTTCACGACGACGATCACCCAACTCACCCCTGGAAGGGGCGTTTTGGCAATCAAACGTTGCTTGCCTTTTTTCAGGATGACCATTAATTGGTCCTTGCGAGATGACATGGAACCCTCTCCTTTTAGACTACCTTATGCCAAGTTCGGAGATCGGCAAGGGCGAAGCCACGGGGAGGCGTAAATCAGGCTGATTCATTAGCCTCGTCAATGTGTTGATGAAAGCCCGCATTATAGGGGTTACGGCAAGGCGATGTAGCTGAAATTCAGGCATTGATTTTTCGGGGAACACTTCCATTTGTAGGCGCGGAAAATTTGTTATATGATATCATGGTAAATTGGGTGAATCGCGCTAGAATTTTGGGGAATCCGCAAGCCTAACGCTTGTAACAGCGCTTAAGTCGGCTCCAATCGCCGAGATTGCATGTTAACGCGGCTCAGCGTGCTTAATTTGGATTTTTCGAGCCAAAATCAAGCAGTTTGATGCAAATCGCGATCCACAGCATCGTTAGAAATTGAACATGGCGAAAAAACGTCCAACAGCGTTTCTCCTCTGCGTTAGAGCATGAGAAGAAGCATCCATGAGGACTTGTGGAGAAGCCGCGATAAGGATGGCCCCGGATCTAGCTTGAAACGATAAATTCTTTGGTAGTGGAGGAAACGATGTATCCAAAAGATTTGAACTATAGAATGCCGGCCGAATGGGCGCCGCATGAACGTACTTTCATCTCCTGGCCGGTGCAGGCATCGATGGTTTATCCGGACCGGTATGCCGAGGTATGCGACGGATATGCCGAATTTATTACAGCGATCGCCGAGTTCGAACCAATTACCGTGGTGGTGAATTCGGACGATCTGTCTAAGGTGCAAGCCCGCTTTGGGCAGGATCCGAACATAGAGCGTATCGCTTTTCTGCCGATCGAGCATAACGATGCCTGGCTGCGCGACAACGGCCCGACGTTTCTGGTGAATCCGGAAGGTGAACTGGCCGGGGTCAACTGGCGTTTTAACGCATGGGGCGGCAAATATTCGCCGTGGGATCTGGACGATGCGGTGGCACCGCAAATTTTGGAAGCTCTGAACGTCAAGCGGTTTGACGCCCCGTTGGTGCTGGAGGGCGGCTCCATCCATACGGACGGGGAAGGTACATTGCTGACGACCGAGGAGTGCTTGCTCAACGAGAACCGGAATCCGCAGCTTAGCCGGGAAGAAATCGAGGCAGCTGTGAAAAACTACGTCAATGCTGACCAAATTATCTGGCTGAAACGCGGCCTGGACGGGGACGAAACGGACGGTCATATCGATAACGTGGCTTGCTTTGCCGCACCGGGGAAGGTGATTTTGCAGGTCTGCGACGATCCAAGCGATGAGAACTATGCCATCACCCAGGAAAATATCGCGATTCTCAGCGCCGCAACGGACGCCCAAGGTCGCCAGCTGGAGATCATCCCGATCCCGCAGCCGCCGAAGGCCTTTTATGAGGATAGCCGCTTGACGCTGAGCTATTTGAATTTCTATTTCGTCAATGGCGGCATCATCTTGCCGATCTTTGGCGGCGCCGCGGAGGAAACCGACCGCAAAGCCATTCAAGTGCTGAGCGAGACCTTCCCGGATCGCAAGATCCGCACCGTTGACGGGATGGCGATCATCCGCGAAGGCGGCAACGTCCACTGCACCACCCAGCAAATGCCGGCAAGACGCGCATAAATGAGAATGAAGGAGGTACGACCAACAACATGAGAATGGTAAAAGTCGCAGCGACACAAATGAGCTGTTCATCCAATAAAGAAGAAAATATTGCCAAGGCGGATCGACTGGTTCGGGAAGCGGCTCGGCAAGGAGCACAAATTATTTTGTTGCAGGAGCTGTTTGAAACGCCTTATTTTTGCCAAAAGGAAAAGTCCGACTACTACGTCTATGCTACCGAGCTGGAGCAGAATGCTGCGATTCAGCATTTTCGCAAGGTCGCGAAGGAGCTGGAAGTGGTGCTGCCGATCAGCTTCTATGAGAAAAAAAATAACGCCCGCTACAACTCGCTGGCGGTGATTGACGCAGATGGTGAAGTGCTGGGTCTATATCGCAAAAGTCATATCCCGGATGGTCCGGGGTATGAGGAGAAGTTTTATTTTAATCCGGGGGACACCGGGTTTAAAGTGTGGAAGACGCGTTATGCCAAAATCGGCGTGGGCGTCTGCTGGGATCAGTGGTATCCGGAAGCGGCCCGCTGCATGGCGCTGATGGGCGCCGAGCTGCTGTTCTATCCAACGGCGATCGGTTCGGAGCCGCAAGACAGTTCGATCGACTCCAAAGATCATTGGCAGATGTGCATGCTTGGACATGCAGCTTCCAATCTGGTGCCGGTGATCGCCTCGAACCGCGTTGGCTTGGAATCCGACGAAGATTCGAGCATCACGTTCTACGGCTCGTCCTTCATCGCCGGACCGCAGGGCAATAAAATTGTCGAAGCCAACCGGACGGAGGAGACGGTACTGGTAGCGGAATTTGACCTCGATCAGCTGGAAATCCAGCGTATTGAGTGGGGGATCTTCCGTGACCGCCGGCCGGACCTCTACAAAATCATCACCTCTTATGACGGTGAGCTTCGCATCGACTAAAACTGCATAAGCAACACTCGATAAAATAGCCCCCAATTGCATGGCGCTTTGTGATTGGGGGTTTTGTGCGGATGTGGCAGGTTCGGCAAGCTAAAGATGAGCCGAGCTGGGCTGGATATCGGGGTTGGCATCCACAATGGAATGGGCAACGGTCATGAGGCGAGGCAAATAGCGCAGTACTTTGTCGGCTCGTTGAAACAATGCCTCTGGGGTTCCGACACCCAGATCCGACAGCAAGGCGTGGAAATCTGGAGCGAGCCGCTCTCCTTCCTCCGGGGCATCCGCTGCCAGCATTTGGTGGCAGCGCGCAAAGGTGGCGGTGATCCAGAACACCGCCTCTTGATGGCGGCCGCGCGAAATTAGCTCGCGGCTGCCGTCAATGGCAACCGAACGCGCGACGGGAGTGATGTCGCTCGAGAACGGGAACGGCGTGGCCGCCCGCGCTGCCGCCATATCAAACGTGCGCTCCAGCGCCTTCAGATGCACCTCCATCCTCCGGGCGGTGAGCTGGGTGCAGCCCAGGAGCTGCAGCAGTTCGGCATAGACTTCGCGATGCCCATATGCCTCAAGCACTTCGCGGGCCCTCAGATAACGAAGCCGTATGGTTGGATTGCGCAGGGCCGCGGTCAGCAGAACATGGGTGGTCACCCCGGTTGGGAACAACCAGCCCAACACCTGATTCTGCAATGGCGCTTTGGGATCGAGGTTGCGAAGCCCGCGTTCGATCCGGTCATGGGCATGCTTGCAGCGAAGCAACACCCAAGGCTTCTCGGCGAAGCGGGGGGCCACTTCCGTTTGCAGTCGGCGCAGCCTGCCTGTGGGGTCGGCGATGATCGTATCCGTCCGGAAGCTCCCGGCCAGATGGTAATCTGACAGTACCTTATCCGCTGATGCCAGCTGGCTCCAGGGCAGGTAAGTAACTTCGAGCAGCGCCTGCTCGTAACGGAATTTTCCTAGTTTTGGCGGAGGCTCTGTCGTCTGCGTTACGACGATGAGATCGATATCGGAGCTTTCAGGCAGATCTGCTTCTCCCGGTAATCCCACCGTGGAGCCGCTGAAATAAGCACCTAGGAATCCAGCTTCCCGGCTAGCATGTTGAGTTACCCATTTGGCGGCAGTCTTTCGAGCTTCCTCGACTTTCATTGATACCTCCTCAACCACTTCCTCAGCTTTTTCGGCATACTTCGATGAACATTGAAGCATCGCCGTGATACAATCAGGATCATGATAAATCAGGTTTCAGAGATCCGGGTTACGTTATTAGATATGCCCAAGTGACCCGAGAAAGAAGGGATAAGAGTGGGACGTACGCTGTATTTTGCATTAATCTTGCTTAGTTTGATTTGGGGCGGTTCGTTTTTCTTCATCAAAATCCTGCTGCCTGACTTCGGCCCCTGGACCGTAGCGTTCCTGCGTTCCGCCTTCGGGCTGGCGACGATTACCGGAGTGATGCTCATCTTGCGCAAGCCGTTTGGGTTCCGCTCGATACCTTGGCTGGCGATGATCATCATGGCGCTGATCAACACGGCGATTCCGTGGGCGTTGATCGGCTTCAGCGAGACGCGGCTGACGAGCAGCCTGGCGTCGGTGCTTAACGCCACGACTCCGCTTTGGACGCTGGTGGTGGGCGTCCTGTTCTTCCGCGTTGCCACGAATCGCATGCAATGGGCGGGGATGGGGATCGCCTTCCTCGGCTTGCTCGTGCTGGTAGGTGTCAGCCCAACCTCGCTTGCTTCGGTGGACCTGCTTGGGTTCGCCTGCATGCTAGGGGCCACGTTGAGTTATGCCGTCGGCTCACACCTGTCGAAGCGGCTGTCCGGCGGGCTGTCGATGTATCAGGTGACCTTCGGCACCTTGATCAGCGCGATGGTCGGCAGCGGCCTGATGGCATTGATCGCCGAGCGGGATTCGCTGGCTCCGTTGGCGAAGCTCCCTACGCTTGGCGCAGTCGTTGGACTGGGCGTGTTTGGCTCGGGGGTGGCGTATATTTTGTTCTATTTTATGATCCAAAAGGGTTCCCCGCAATTCGCCACCACCGTCACTTATCTCGTTCCGGCCAGTGCGATTATTTGGGGATTCATGCTGCTGAATGAGCCGGTGAGCTGGCGTCTCCTGGCTGGACTGGTGTTCATCCTCGGCGGGGTATACTTGGCGAACCGAAGCGGCTCGGGCAGTGCGGGGCGGGTGGACAAACGCCAGGAGCTGCCAGTGGTCTCCGACTCGGATGCAGCGGCCGCCTCGGCCAATCAGCCTTGATTTAAGGGGCGCTCTTAGGGTACCCTTTTTTATGATTTAGGCACGTCCTTCTGCAACATCACAGGAGGGATGCCGTCTTATATTTTTGAGGTGATACGAATTGAGGAAATACGCGCTAGGTCTGACCGTGATGCTGCTCGCGCTTCTGCTTGCCGGATGCGGGACCTTCGATCCGGTTGACAAAGCGATCACTAAGCTGAGACCTACAGTACCCCAAGATTCAGTGCAGGATGTGGAAGGTCCTTTTACTGTAGAGTTGTCCGTTCCGAAGCGTGCCGGAATCGATGAGAAATTTACGCTGATTGCCAGCTTGCATAATTTGTCCAAGACCCGATATGAACTGATGAGTCGCCCGCGGGTGTTCCATTACCTGATCGTGGACAGCTTGGGCAACCGGGTGAACACAATCACCCAGGTCGATAGTGCGGTGGTTCGCAGTATGGGGGGAGAAACGGATATTAACGAGTTTTTCGAGACTCGGATTGATCGAATCGGAACCTATGAAATTTATGCGGTAGCGGAATTTTCGATTAAGGAGGATGGGAAGTACAAGGACCTCACCTATGAGACCGAGCATCATTTCATCGAAATCGGTCCCAACAGCTAATAAAGAGCAGAACCGAAGGATCCAGCGGATCCACGGTATCTGCTCTTTTTTGGTAGGCTTAGAAATCAAAATTGTCAGGGTCCGGACCCACGCGAAGGTTCTCGTTAAGCGCGCTGATCCGTGCCATATCCTCATCCGTCAACGTGAAATTAAATACGTCGGCGTTCTCGGTAATCCGATGCGGCTTGGTTGATTTCGGAATCGTCACTACGCCGTTCTGCAAATCCCAGCGCAGGATGATTTGGGCAACCGATTTTCCATATTTGCGAGCAAGCTCTTGTAACACTGGATGATCCAGCAGCTGCCCTTGCATGAGCGGGGACCATGCCTCCATTTGGATGTTGTGCTCGCGGCAGAAGGCTTGAACTTCCTGTTGTGTCAGGCGGGGATGGTATTCAACCTGGTTGACCATCGGTACAATTTCGGCATCTTCCATCAAGTCCTGCAGATGGTGAACTTGGAAGTTGCTGACGCCAATCGCTTTAACCTTTCCAGCTTTATAGAGCGTCTCCAGCGCTCGCCAAGCTTCTTTATATTTGCCGGCAACAGGCCAGTGGATCAGATACAGATCCAAATAGTCGAGTCCCAGCTTCTGCAGACTGGTTTCATAAGCAGCGAGCGTCTCTTCATAGCCGAGGTCAGCGTTCCACACCTTGGAAGTGACAAACAGGGCTTCACGCGGGATGCCGGCTTCATGCAAGCCTTCACGGATACCTTGTCCAACGCCCGTTTCATTCGCGTAGATTGCTGCGGTATCGATGCTGCGGTAGCCATGGTTAATGGCGAACTTGACTGCGTCTACCAGTTCCTGTCCTTCCTCAACTTTAAATACGCCCAGGCCCAACCAAGGCATCTTCACTCCGTTGTGCAGAGTAGTGGTATCTTGCAAATTGGTGATCATATCAAAATAGCCTCCTATTTATTTCTGAAGTTCAATTTGGTGATGAAAAAAGATCATTAGTTATGCTGAAACGATGGTTGTGAAATGACCGTATTTTGCCGGTCTTTTCTTTCTAAAGCGCGGCTCCAGCCGGTAAGAAGTACAGCAGCTGCGACCATCAGAGCGCCGATCCACGAAGTATGGATCAGACCCAAAGAGTCGGTGACAACCCCGCCTAGGTACGAGCCCAAGGCAATCCCGGCGTTAAAGGCTGCGATGTTGATTGCAGAGGCCACGTCGACGGCGGACGGAACAAACCGCTCCGCCAGCATCACGACATAGACTTGGAGCCCCGGCACGTTCATGAAGGCCAGCAGGCCCATGAGGAAGATGGTCACCAAGCCGGCGATTTTAAACGGAGCTGTGAACAGCAGGGCCAGCAGGATCAGCGCCTGTACGATAAACATATAGAACAAGGCGCGAACCGGCTGACGATTGGACAGCTTGCCGCCCACCATGTTGCCGATAGCAATCGCGATACCGTAGATCAGCAAAATTACGGCAACCGCACTTTCCTTAAAGCCAGTAATTTCAAGAAGGATCGGCGATAAGTAGGTATACACGACAAAGGTGCCGCCATACCCAAGGGCCGTGATCAGGAACAACAGCAACAACCGTCCGTTCGTCACCAATTTCACCTGGTCGCAGAACGCCGTTCGCACTCCTTTCCGCAGGTCTGCTGGCACCAGCAGGCTGTTGGAGATAAAGCCAATGAGCCCCACGATGACGATCAGGATAAAAGCGGCGCGCCAGCCGAGCTGCTGACCAATGAAGGTGCCAAGCGGCACGCCGGTGACCGTCGCCACAGTCAAGCCGGTGAACATGATGGAAATCGCGCTGGCCCGCCGGTGTTCCGGCACTAAGTCAGCGGCGATCGTTGAACCGATCGACATAAACACGCCGTGGGAAAAAGCCGAGATCACCCTTGCCACGAGCAGTATGGCGATACTGGTTGCAGCCGCAGCCAAGGCATTGCCAAGCATGAACACGACCATGATCCATAGCAGCAGCGTTTTACGTGACATTCTTGCAGTTAGCGACGTGAGTACCGGCGCTCCAAAAGTGACGCCTAACGCATATAAGGAAACCGTCAGTCCTGCAGTCGTCGTGGAAATATGCAGGTCTTCGGCGATCAAAGGCAGCAGACCGACGCTGATAAATTCGGTAGTCCCGATAGCGAAGGCACTAATGGCCAAGGCGAGCAGCGCCAAGGTGCTTCTTTGATGATTCATGAGCCAATCTACCTCCCAAAAGATGATGGTTTGAAGGTCGCCGCTGATCTGCCGGGGAATGATGCAGAATCGAGCGACAAATGCTATTATGGGAGATAGGGTAGTTTTTGAGAAGTACGCACTTTGAAGTGATATAGGAACCGAAAAGTAATGTAGGTACTTTTCAGTGCCTATGAAAAGAGGGAGCCATCTTAATGAAAGAGAAAAAATACAATATTTCGGTAGAAGCGACGCTGGAGGTGATCGGCGGGAAGTGGAAATGCGTGATCCTGTGCCACTTAACGCACGGCCGGAAACGGACCAGTGAATTAAAACGTCTGATGCCCGACATCACCCAAAAAATGTTGACCCAACAGCTGCGCGAGCTGGAGGCCGACGGCGTCATTCGCCGGATCGTTTACCAGGAGGTCCCGCCTCGGGTCGAATATGAGTTAAGTGAATACGGGGAGAGCTTGCGAGGAATCTTGGATGCGCTGTGCTCCTGGGGAGAGCAGCATATCCGCAAGGTGTATGGCAGCTATGATGTTCTGGAAGAGAACGTGCTGAATGAACATTTGAAATCGTAAGGTCTCTTCGGTTATGCTGTGCATGAAAAGGAGCGATGATCGATGAAACCTATCACGGTATTGATTGCGGACGATGAGCCGGAAATCGCCGACTTGATCGAGCTGCATCTGGCCCGGGAAGGATACCGCTGCATCAAAGCTTCCAACGGGCAGGAGGCGCTGGATGTGATTCAGACGCAATCCGTGGATCTTGCAATCTTGGATATAATGATGCCGAAGATTGATGGCTATGAGGTGACTCGGCAAATTCGGGAGAAGCACCATTTGCCGATCATTTTTTTAAGTGCGAAGGCAACCGATTTGGATAAAATCACCGGCCTGGTACGTGGGGCGGACGATTATATGACCAAGCCGTTTAACCCGATGGAGCTGGTGGCCCGGGTGAACGCCCAACTGCGCCGCTTTATCCACCTGAACCCGTCGGTAGCTGCGCCTCCGAATGAGACCGTGTTGGAGGCCGGAGGGCTTGTGATTCACCCCGAGCACCGGACCGTGTTCCTCTACGGCGAGCCGGTGGAGCTGACGCCCAAAGAGTTTGATATCTTAGTCCTGCTGGCCAGCCATCCGAAGAAGGTGTTCAGCTCAGAGCATATTTTCGAGAAGGTCTGGGGGGAGGCTTATTATGAAGGCGGAAATACGGTTATGGTGCATATCCGAAGCTTGCGTAAGAAGCTGGGGGAAGACCGGCACAAGAACAAGCTGATCAAAACCGTCTGGGGAGTAGGGTATACATTCAATGGATAACCATACGGACAAACCGAAATTTCGCAGTTTTCGCTTCCAAATGATCCGATTATTTGGACTGAGCATGATATTGTCCGCAGGGACAACCTTTCTCATTTATTTAGCGCTGCGCGAGTATTATCATACCCTGCTGCGTGAAGACCCATTGTATAACGTGCGGCTAATGATGCGCCAGATCGGTGACATCAACGTGTTTTTGCTGATTTTTATCCCGCTCTCGTTCTTATACTTCTACTTGTTAACTCGACGTTATGTCGCGTATTTCCGGGAGATTTCCCGGGGAATCAATCAGCTGGCGGGAGGAGACTTCACCCATCGGGTTCATATTCCTTCCGGGGATGAGTTCGGAGAGATTGCGCGGGACATCAATTTGGCCAGCGAGAAGCTGCAGCAGGCGGTGGAACGGGGCGATTTTGCCGAGAACAGCAAGGAGCAGCTTGTGCTGAACCTGGCCCATGATCTCCGAACCCCGCTCACCTCAGTCATTGGCTATCTCGATTTCATCCTGCAGGGGAAAGACCTCACTGCCGATCAGATGAAGCATTACACCACCATCGCCTACACCAAATCACAGCGTCTGGAGAAGCTGATCGATGAGTTATTTGAAGTGACGCGAATGAATTATGGCAAGCTGAACATCCACCGCCGGCCGTTGGATTTGAGCGAGTTGCTGAGTCAATTAACCGAAGAGATGTACCCTGTATTTGAAAAAAATGAGCTGACCGTTCGTCTCAACACCGAACCGCAGCTGATGATTTCCGGCGACGGCGATCTGCTGGCCCGCGTCTTTGAGAATTTATTGTCCAATGCCGTTCGTTACGGCAAAGACGGGGAATACGTCGACGTTCATGGAAAGCTAGACGGGGATGAGGCAGTCGTGCGGGTGACCAACTATGGCGATTCCATCCCGCCGGACGAGCTGCCCCATTTGTTTGATATGTTTTTCACCGGTGATCGAGCGCGTACGCATCAGGAAGGCAGCACCGGACTCGGCCTGTTTATCGCCAAAAATATCGTAGAGCAACACGAAGGCACCATCTCGGTGCAAAGCGATCTGATTCGCACGGAGTTTGAGGTGCGGTTACCGAAGCTTAGATAAGTGAATCGAACAAAACTTAAGGAAAATTTTAGTTTTACCCCACTTTTGATTTTATCAATCCGCCTTAAGCTGAAAGAGCAAGAACGGCAGGAGGATTGGGAAATGAGAAAGTGGGGTTTTTGGCGTGCGCCCATAAGCCAAGCTCTATCGGGATTCGCTAGGTGGGGGCGCAGCGATGCAGCAACGGCGGGGTTGTTTCTGGCACCAAGCGTAGCAGGGTTCGCGCTCTTTTATTTGATTCCGTTTGGCATGAGTTTATTTTACTCCTTTCAGAGCGGCACCTCTGGCGGAAGCTTTGTAGGCTTGGCGAATTACCGCGACCTGCTGGACAGCGCTTCGTTTCGCAAGGCCGCAGTCAACACGCTGTATTTCAGTGCGTTGGGTGTCCCGCTGCTGTTGGGATTATCGCTGGGGGTGGCCCTGCTCCTGAACCGGCATGTTTACCTGCGGAAGTGGCTGCGCACCGCTTATGTGCTTCCTCTGGTTGTGCCGGTGGCGTCGGTAATTCTCATTTGGCAGATGGTGTTTGATTGGAACGGAGCATTAAACTACCTGCTTGGCCATTTCGGCATCCAGCGCGTGGATTGGATGAAGACCGATGCCGCCCGCTACGTTGTCCTCATGGTGTATTTGTGGAAGAACCTCGGCTACAACGTCATTTTGTTCTTGGCGGGTTTGCAGCAAATTCCTCGGGACTACTACGAGACGGCACAGGTTGAAGGGGCTGGACCGGTTCGTCAGTTTTTTGGAATCACGCTCGTCTACTTAACGACGACCACGTTCTTCGTAGTGATCATGTCGATTATCAATTCATTTAAGGTTTTCCGGGAGACGTATTTGCTGGCGGGTGATTATCCGCATGACAGCATTTATATGCTTCAGCATTACATGAACAACATGTTTGCAACGATGGATATCCAGAAGCTGACGGCTGCTGCAGTACTGATGGTCTGCGCGATCCTTGCGATTGTTCTCGGATTGTTTGGGTTGGAACGCCGATACCGGCAATTCATGGAATAGTAAGACAGGACGTGAGGATATAGCTCATAGAGAGGAGAGGCCGGGCGTGCAGGCAATTCAATGGATACAAAAAGCTGTGCTGACGGGAATGTTAGGCTTATTCGCCGTGCTGCTCCTCTTTCCCGTCATCATTACATTCACGAACTCGCTGATGAGCGAGCAGGAGCTTGAAATCAATTATGGTCCAATGGGGGAGCTGACGGAGGCGGCTTCGACCGAAGCTGATACCTTCATCAATCTCAAATGGGTACCGGATCAGGTGACCTTGGCGCAATACGGCAGGCTGTTGGTATATACCCCTAATTATTTGCTGATGTTTTGGCGTTCCGTGGAGCTGGTCTTACCGATTATCGTTGGACAAACCGCGGTCGCTGCGATGGCGGCCTATGCGCTGTCCAAACTGCGGTTTCGGGGTCGAGATGCGATTTTTCTGATCTTCTTGCTGTCGATGCTGATGCCCTTTCAGGTGACGCTGGTCCCGAATTATCTCATGGCCGATTGGCTGGGGTTAATCCACCGTCCGACGGCGGTGATTCTGCCGGGTATTTTTGCTGCGTTTGGGGTCTTCATGCTGCGTCAATTTATGCTGCATATCCCGTACGCCTACATCGAGGCGGCCAAGATCGACGGTGCCGGTCATCTGAGGATATTCCTGACAATCATTCTCCCGATGGTTAAGCCGGGACTTGCTGCGCTGGTGGTGCTCCTGTTCGTCGATTACTGGAATATGGTCGAGCAGCCGCTGATCTTCTTGGATCCGCTTCGGCAGCCGTTATCGGTCTTCTTATCGAGATTAAGCGGCGAGTGGGGAACTGTGTTCGCGGCTTCGATGTTGTATATGTCGCCGATGGTGCTGCTGTTCCTTTATGCCGAGGCCTATTTCATCGAAGGCGTGCAGCTTTCTGGCATCAAGGGGTAAGGAGGATAAAGTCGCGTCATGGAACTTGGGAAAGATCAAACGGATCGTAAACGCAAAAAAATAATCATTACCACCTTTATGGCTTTGATGGGAGGTTTGTTGTTTTTCACTTTTTTCAGTAATACGTTGCAATCGATGACCTTGCCAAAGGTCCGAACGTCCCCAGCAGCAGCCGGCGGAATAACTTATCGGTTAACGGGAACCGGGATATTGCAGCCGAAGAAGCAGGCAGAGCTGATCAACCCGGCCGGTTGGAAGGTTAAGAAGGTACTGGTGAAGGAAGGTGCTGATGTTCAAGCGGGGCAGAAGCTTGTACTATACGATCGTGCTGACGCCGAGCGGGAGTTGGAAGATGAGATGGCGCTATTGAAAAAGCAGCGAATCGCGCTCGAAACGATTCAGGATCAGTTCATCGAGGCCACGGTGAGCGGGGATGAAACCGGCTTGAGAGAAGCCAAACGGGAGATCGAAACTCGCAAGCTTGACCTCCAGGTACAGGAGCGGAAGATCGAGAGACTGCGTGAGCAGATCAGAAGCCGCAGCGAGCTCGTCGCCCCGTTTGACGGGGTGGTTACGGAGGTCAACGCGGTGGTTGGGGTGGCTTCCACCTCCCTCCCGGACGTGGTGGTGTCAAGTACAAGTGCAGGCTACCGTGTGGATATCATCGGGGATGCCGAGGTGATCGACCGTCTTCGGATCGCAACCGGCGAAGCGGTGAAGGTTGAGGTGGCCGCTGCCAGTGAACAACCGCCGCGTCAACTGGAGGGCGTGGTCGAAGACATCACTAACGCAGGTTCTCGAATCACAGGTTCACCGGAGGAAGGTGACGGAACATCGGCGACGCTGCCGCAAAGGCGGCTGCGTATCCGAGTAGCTGATCCTGCCCTGAAAGGAGGGGAGCAAGTTACGGTTCGGCTGGAACAGACGTCCTCCGAGCAGGGCTGGGTTGTTCCAAATGAAGCGATTCATCGCGAAGGCGATTCGCGCTTTCTTTTTAAGGTGGAGGAGCAGCGCGGGGCGTTGGGCAATGTGTTTGTCGCCCGAAAGGTGACGATTAAGCAAAGTGAAGCGAATGAAGCGGAAACGATGATCCCGGCAGATCTTCTGTTTGAAGGAGAGCGGATCATTCTGGAGAGCAGTGAACCTTTACAGGATGGCAATCGGGTTCGTTTGCAATAGAAAATCAGCGATCGAAATGAAGCAGAGGAGGAAGAGAATAAACCATGAAAAAACGGATGGGGAAGACAATTATTGCGGCATTGGTTATATCGATTGCTTTGGCTGCGTGCAGCAGAGCGACGGATACTGTAGGGAAGAACCCGGCTGGAGAAGAGGGCAAAACCGTGCTTACCTTATCGGTTCAGGAGGCAAGCCCGTTTTATACTGCGCTGGAGCGGAAGTTTGAGGCCAAATTCCCTGACATCGACCTGATTATTCAGGCTTATAAACAAGCCGGAGAGGAATGGAAGGCGGGTGAAATTGAGGAGTATCGCAAATCGGTCAACACCGCACTGCTCTCAGGACAAGGACCGGACGTCATTGAAATGAAGAGCCTGCCAATAAGCGAATATATAGCCAAAGGTTTGTTGCTGAATATGGATTCGTCACTTAGCGGGGATGGATCCATCAAGAAGGAGGATCTCCAGCAAAATATTTTGGATGCTGCGAGGGAGAACGGAGGTTTATATGCGATCCCAGGAGGTTTTTCCCTGAGGGCGTTCATCGGCGATGGCGATGCTTTGAAAGAGGCCGACATTCAGGAGAAAACCTGGACTTGGCAGGACTTTGCAGAAATAGCGAAAAAATTAACGCAGGGGAATGAGAAGGTCTTTGCGATGACGGAATATCCGCCGGATATGCTCATGCAGGAAATGACAGTGGATAACTATGAAGCCTATGTCGATACGAGCGACAAACAAGCCAAGTTCGATTCCCCGGAATTTATCGCGCTGCTGCATTAAGTGAAGCAGATGTATGATGATGGCGTGATGACCGAAGAGTCGGCGGGTTCGGGAAAGCAACTGTTTTATTCTGCGGTATTACGTGATCCGAAGGATGTTATTGACGTGCCTCATCAGTATTTTGAACACCCGATCCTCATGCAGAAACCGCATAACCCCGCTCAATCCGGTACGATGCGAATCATTCCGACGAGTTTGTTTGGGATCCGGGCGAAATCCCAGGTTCCGGAAGAGGCCTGGAAGCTGATCCGCTTTCTCCTGTCGGAGGAAGCGCAGAAGTTACCGGAGCGCGAGGGGTTCTCGCTGCTCTCTTCGATCAATTCGCAGCAGCTGGATGACATAAAGCAGCAAATTGCGGACGGCAGCTACAAACTGCCGGATGGAGCTGCTGTTAAGGCCGCGGACGAGGAATTTGATCGCTTTCGTCAAATGCTGGATGCGGTGGACCAATATTCGCCGCTTGAAGCCAAGGTGATCTCCATCGTCGGGGAAGAATCGCTTGCCTTCTTCAGCGGACAGAAATCTGCGGAGGAAGCCGCGAAGTTAATGCAAAACCGGGTAACTACGTTTTTGAACGAATAAAGTAAAGGATCCTGCCTCATTGAGAGGCGGGATTTTTTTGTCGCTTACGCGCCGTTCGTTAGGTACCTCTGCCAGCTTCTTTTGATGATTATCCCGTTGCATCAGGGAGTGCGTATCTCATGACCATTCACAGGATCGATGACGTGATTAGAGATCAGGTGCTGGCTCAGGCTCAGGCCAACCTCACCTCACCATACCTCACCTCCCTCATGCCCTTGATCTCACCTTCTTTTTGTCACTGAACGAAAGGGATAATTATGTAAAGAGGCTCGCAAAAGGACCGCTTGACGGCAATATGATCAGGAAATATTAGTTATCGCCTATTGCTTGGTGATAACTAATAGTGTATGATGCATAGTATAAGATATATTGTATGACGCACAGTATGCGAAAAACAGTATAAGATTGCAGTAAATAAAAAACAGGATGAGACAACGAGGTGGAAGGATGAACGGCCTATTAAATTCCTTGATCACTGAGCTCCGTCGCGGAACGTTAACCTTGGCGGTCTTAAGCCAGTTGCGGACGCCGCAGTATGGGTATTCACTCGTTCAACGGCTGGAGCAGTCCGGGATCGCCATTGATCAGAGCACGCTATATCCGCTGTTACGGCGGCTGGAGAAGCAGGAGCTTGTGACGAGCAGCTGGGAC
>Ga0310825_100806_pt1 | contig 17676 bp, 16 predicted proteins | sample WT_ome_9_FD_202243 | JGI IMG/M metagenome (GOLD analysis project Ga0310825, IMG submission 202243) | Sorghum-adapted microbial communities enriched on wild type (WT) sorghum from Joint BioEnergy Institute, Emeryville, California, United... ... | reverse complement strand
TGGTTGAAAGGAGCGTATCCAAAGCTTATGATCAACCGCAAATGGATCCGGATCACGGCCGTTCTTGTCGTCGCCGCGATGCTGCTCTCAACGGTTGTCGCCGGCATCGGCTGGTTCTTCTATTAAGGGGCCGGCGGCCCTGCCGAACACGCGGCAGAAATGCGGCACGATCTCCCGCGCCGCCCGTTCCGGCGGCATCTCAATCCCCGTCAGATCTTCAAAGCTGGTGACGCCGTACTCGCGGATGCCGCACGGAATGATGCCCGCGAAACCTTCGCCGCCGATCCCCGCCCGCAGGTTGAGCGCGAAGCCGTGGCTCGTGATGAAGCCGCGCCGGCTTCGCGCCTTGTTGAATTTGACGCCGATCGCCGCGATTTTCGCCCCGCCGACCCATACGCCGGTGTAGGCTTCCTTGCGTCCGCCTACGATGCCGTACCCGGCCAGCCAATCGATGATGACCTGTTCGAGCGCGCGCAGGTAGCCGTGCAGATCGAGCGCCGCCGGGTCGAGATGGAGGAGCGGGTAGCCGACGAGCTGCCCGGGGCCGTGGTAGGTGATGTCGCCGCCGCGGTCGATCTGGAACACCTTGATGCCCCTTGCCTTCAGCTCCTCCTCGCCAAGCAGCAGATGCTCCGGATGCTTCTGCGAGCCGATCGTGTAGGTCGGCGGATGCTGCAGAAGCAGCAGCGTCTCCGGCCGCTCGCCGCGATCGATGCCCCGCACCGTCTCCTTCTGCCGATCCCACGCCTCCGCATAGTCGATCATCGGGATGTAGCGGATCTCGAGCACCCCGCTGTTCGCGTCCATCATGGCCATCCTCTCAATACAACGTGGTATTCTCGATGCTGAAGCTTTCGAGGTTCTCCTTCACCCGCTGCAGGAAGCGCCCGCAGATGACGCCGTCCAGGATGCGGTGGTCGAGCGACAGGCACAGGTTCACCATCGAGCGGATCGCGATCATGTCGCCGATGACGACCGGCCGCTTGACGATCGATTCGAACGTGATGAGCGCCGCCTGCGGATAGTTGATGATCGGCTGCGACAGGATCGAGCCGAACGAGCCGGTGTTGTTGACGGTGAACGTGCCGCCCTGCATGTCGCTCAGAGACAGCCGCCCCTCGCGCGTCTTGCGCGCCAGGTCGTCGATCTCGCGCGCCAGCCCGGCGATGTTCTTCTGGTCGGCGTTCTTGATGACCGGCGTCCAGACGCCGTCCTCCGTGCCGACCGCGAGCGAGATGTTGATGTCGCGCTTGACGATGATCTTGTCGACGGCCCATACCGAGTTCATGATCGGGTAGTCCTTGATCGCGTTGATGACCGCCTTCAGGAAGAACGCAAGGTAGGTCAGGTTGATGCCTTCGCGCTTCTTGAACTCGTCCTTCAGCTTGTTGCGCAGCGCGACGAGGTTCGTCACGTCCGCCTCGATCATCGTCCAGGCGTGCGGAATCTCCGTGACGCTCTGCCGCATCCGCGTCGCGATCGTGTGCCGGAGCGGCGTCACGTCGATGAAATATTCGCTGTCGCCCGGCGCCGCCGCCTCGACTTCGATGACCGGCGTCTTCGGCTCCTCGGACAGATGCAGGCCGCCGGACCGGACCGGCATCCGGGCCGGATCGTCCGGCAACGGGCCTGCTGGCCGGCCGGACGCGCGTCCGGATTCGATGTGGTTCAGCACGTCCTTGCGGGTGATGCGCCCGCCGAGGCCGGTTCCCCGCACCTCGGCGAGATTGACGCCGTGCTCGGCGGCGAGCCGCTGCACCGCCGGCGAATAGCGGCCGCGCATGGGCGCCGCGCCTTCCCCTCCGTCTCCGCCGGCCGCCCGCTCCGGCCGCGGCATCGCCGCTTCCCGCGGCCGATCCGGTGCGTTCCGGTCGGGCGCTTCGGCCGCAGCCGTCTCGACGAGGCAGATCGGCGCGCCGACGGTGACGGTCTCGCCTTCGCCCGCCAATATTTTGACCAGTTTGCCGCTCACGGTCGAAGGCAGCTCCGCGTTCACCTTGTCCGTGTTGATCTCGCAGATCGGCTCGTACATCTCGACCGTGTCGCCCGGCTGCTTCAGCCACCGCTCGATCGTCGCCGACACCAGCGATTCCGCGAGCTGCGGCATGACGATTTCATGAAGCCCGTCTCTCACGTTCTCAACCCCTTCTCTCCCGACCGGATTGGACCGCGCGGTCCCCTAGTAGAGCGCCAGATGCCGCATCGCATCCCGCAGTTTCTCCCGGTTCAGCATGAAATGTTTCTCGCCCGGCGCATGGATCGGCATCGCCGGCACGTCCGGACCGCACAACCGCATGATCGGGGCGTCCAGCTCGTACAGCAGCTCCTCGGCGATGATCGCCGCCACCTCGGCGCCGACGCCGCCCGTCTTGTTGTCCTCGTGGACGATGAGCACCTTGCCCGTGCGGCGGACGGCCTCGAGGATCGCTTCCTTGTCCAGCGGCTGCAGCGTGCGGAGATCGAGAATGTGGGACGAGATGCCCTCCGCCTCCAGATCATCGGCCGCCTGCAGCGCGAAATGGAGCGGCAGGCTGTAGCCGATCACCGTGATGTCGTCGCCTTCGCGCAGCACGTTCGCCTTGCCGATCGGCACGATGTAGTCGTCCTCCGGCACTTCGCCGGAGACGAGGCGGTAGCATTTCTTGTGCTCGAAATAGAGCACGGGGTCCGGATCCCGGACGGCCGCCTTGAGCAGTCCCTTCGCGTCATAGGCGGTGTACGGCGCGACGATTTTCAGGCCGGGCGTGCCGAAGAAGACCGATTCGACGCTCTGCGAATGGTACAGTCCGCCGAACACGCCGCCGCCGATCGGGGCGCGGATGACGACCGGGCACGTCCAGTCGCTGACCGAGCGGTAGCGGATCTTCGCCGCCTCGCTGATGATCTGGTTCGTCGCGGGGAAAATGAAGTCCGCGTACTGCATTTCGGCGATCGGCTTCAGGCCGTACATCGCGGCGCCGATCGCCGCGCCGGCGATGACCGACTCCGACAGCGGCGTGTCCAGCACCCGTTCCGGTCCGAATTTCTCGAACAGCCCCTTCGTCGTCGTGAAGACGCCGCCCTTGTAGCCGACGTCCTCGCCGAGGATGAACACGTCCCCGTCTCGGGCCATCTCCTCCTCCATCGCCAGCCGGATCGCGTCGATGTAATGCATGACCGCCATGTTACCGCCCCCCTTCCGCGTCTTCGGCGTAGACGTGGCGCATGATCGACTCCGGCGAGGGATAAGGCGCCCTGTCCGCGTATTCGGTCGCCTCGTCGAGCATCTCGCGGATGCTCCGCTCAAGCCCCTGGTCCAGCTCTTCGCTCCACAGTCCGCAGTCGATCAGGTACTGACGGTAGCGCGGCAGCCCGTCCTTCGCCCGGTGTTCCTCGATCTCTTCCTTCGAACGGTAGGCCAGGTCGTTGTCGGACGTCGAGTGCGGCGACAGCCGGTACATCATCGCCTCGATGAGCGTCGGGCCTTCGCCGGCGACGGCGCGCGCCCGCGCTTCCTTCACCGCTTGATAGACTTCCAACGGATCGTTGCCGTCAACCCGGACGCCGGGGAAACCGTAGCCGATCGCCCGATCGCAGATCCGCCCGCTCACCTGCCGCGACACCGGCACCGAGATCGCGTACTGGTTGTTCTCGCACATGAAGATGACCGGCAGCTTGTGCACGCCCGCGAAATTGCAGCCCTCGTGGAAATCGCCCTGGTTGCTCGAGCCTTCGCCGAAGGTGACGAACGCGACGCCGGGCTTGCGCTTCAGCTTGAGCGCGTAGGCGATCCCGACCGCGTGCGGCACCTGGGTCGTCACCGGACTCGAGCCGGTGACGATCCGCAGCCGCCTGCAGCCGAAATGGCCGGGCATCTGCCGGCCGCCGCTGTTCGGATCCTCCTCCTTCGCGAACAGGCACAGCATCAGCTCGCGCAGCGTCATGCCGACCGCCAGCACGAAGCCGTAATCGCGGTAATAGGGCAGAAACCAGTCTTGTTCCCGATCCAGCGCGAAGGCGGCCGCCACCTGCGCGGCCTCCTGTCCGATCCCCGAGATGTGGAAATTGATCTTGCCGGCCCGCTGCAGCAGCAGCGCCCGCTCGTCGTAGCGTCTTGCCATCAGCATCGTCGCGTACATCTGCACCGCTTCGTCGTCGGTCAGACCGAGCTCGCGATGGCGAAACGTCCGCTCCGTACCGGTATTGGCCATGACGTGCCTCCTTCTCCCGGCTGTCGGCGAGCCGTCCGTTCGAGGCCAGCTCTTAACACCAGGTACTAAAGTCAAGATGCATCCATTATACCCTGTTTTGCCGGAAAAAGAAATGAACCTGACGTACCGGAATTTCGGGTCAGAACGACAGCGAAACGCCGTCGATCGCCAGCATCGCCTCGCCGAACATTTCCGACAGCGACGGATGCGGGCGGATGAGCTGGCCGACTTCCCAGACGGATGCGTTCAGCAGATCCGCGAGGCCCGCTTCGGACAGCAGCTCCGTCACATGCGGGCCGACCATGTGGACGCCGAGGATGTCGCCGGTCTTCCGGTCCGCGATCACCTTCACGAAGCCGTCCGTATCGCCGGACACGATCGCCTTGCCGCTCGCCCGGAACGGCAGTCGGCTCGTCTTCACGTCGTGGCCTCGGGACATCGCCTGGCTCTCCGTCCAGCCGATGGAGGCCACCTCCGGCCGCGAATAGACGCAGCGCGGAATGCGATGCGGCTGGATCGGCTCCGGCTTCAGTCCCGCGATGTGCTCGGCCGCGATCACCCCTTCGCGCGCCGCCGCGTGCGCGAGCTGCACGCCGCCGATGACGTCGCCGACCGCGTAGATATGCGGTTCGGCCGTCTGGTACGACGCGTTGACCGCGATGAACCCGTCCCGGACCGTCACATCGGTCGCCTCGAGGCCGATGCCTTCGACGTTCGCCGTCCGGCCGATCGCGACGAGCATCCGCTCGGCGTTCAGCAGGGCCGTACCCTCGCCGGTCTCGACCTTGACCGCCACGCCGCCGTCTTCCGGCGCGAACGTGTCCGCGAGCAGCTTCGCCGACGTCAGCACGCGCACGCCGCGGCGCCGGAGCAGCCGCTCCATCTCGCTGGACACGTCGGCGTCCTCGCCCGGCAGCAGCCGCGAAGCCGCCTCGACGAGCGTCACATCCACGCCGAAGTCGTTCATCATCGACGCCCATTCGATGCCGATGACGCCGCCCCCGACGATGAGGAGAGCCTTCGGCAGCGTCTCCATCTCCAACGCGTCGTCGCTGCTCAGCACGCGGAAGCCGTCGAACTTCACGCCCGGCAGCTCGCGCGGACGCGAGCCGGTCGCGATGATGAGCTGCGACGGCACGACCGTCTCCATCTCGCCGCCCGAAAGTTCGACCGCGACCGATCCGCTGCGCGGCGAGAATATCGACGGCCCGATGATCCTTCCCCTGCCGTGGATGATTTCGATGTTGTGCTTCTTCAGGAGCGACTGCAGTCCGCGGTGCAGCTGCTCGACGGCGGCGCGCTTCCGTTCCAGGACGGCGCCGTAGCGCAGCTCCGGCTCGCCCCGGACCGCCACGCCGTAGCGCGCGGCTTCCTTCACCGTGTGGAACACCTCCGCGCTGCGCAGCAGCGACTTGCTCGGGATGCAGCCCCGGTTCAGGCAGACGCCGCCGATCCGGTCCTGTTCGATGATGACGACCTTCCGGCCGAGCTGGGCGGCGCGAATCGCGGCCGTGTAGCCGCCCGGCCCGCCTCCGAGCACCGCAACATCCGCTTGTATGGCCATGATCATTCTCCTCTTCCTGCTTCTTGGATATGCGTCCGTACGTTGGTCCGTACGCTACTATTTTACCTTTACGGAGCGCCGGATAACAGACCCGTCCCGGAAGGTTGGACAGCGCAAGCGCTTTTACGGTATGATAGAATCATTCGGGATTTCGCGCCGCACGCTGTACCAGGAAGGAAGGTAGAAGCATGAGGTTGGTGCTATCGCGGTTCATCGCCGTGCTGCTGCTGGTCATTCCCGGCATCGGGGCGGCTTACGGCTTCCTGCAGATCAAGAACACCCTGTTCGATTATTTCGCTTCCTTCGGTCCCGACGAACCGGTCCCGAACTTCAACTGGCTGCGGTTCATCTTCGGCCTCATCCTGTTTCTCGGCGGCGTCGGCTTCATCGGCGGCTGGATCTTCTTCCGCGACCGGAAACGCAACTACGTCGCGCCGCGCTTCCGCAAGAAGCGCCCCCGCCCGCCGAAACCCGTTCGCCGGACGGACAGCGGACAGACGCAACAATAAACGCCGCAACCGGGCATTCGGGTCCCGGCGCGGCGTTTCGCCGTTTTCGGCGCCATATTCCCGTCCGTGCCGCGCATCCCATGGCATCAGAGCACCGCATGGATCGGGCGGAGGCAAAACGGGAGACGGACAGCGGCACAGCGTATGGTTTCATCCCGCGTTGTTGTCCGTGAGCGTGATTTTGTACGAATACATGTCGCCGCGGAAATGGGAGGTCAGAAGTTCGATCGGGATGTTCCCCTCGACGATCGAAACCCGCTCCAGGTAGAAAAACGGCATGTTCTCGGAGATGCCCAGCCGCCTCGCGATTTCCGGCGCCAGAACGGCCTCCATGTGCTGGTAGGCCATCTTCAGCGGACGACCGATGTCGTTCAGATAGTTGTAGAAGGACATCGTGGCCAGGTTGACGTTCTCGAAACCGGGAACCAGGTGGGCGGGCACGACGAGCTTCTGCGTGCCGACCGGGCAATCGTTGATGTAGCGGATCCGATGGATATCGTACACTTCCTGGTGCTTCTGGATCTGGAGCTTGTGCTGCTCGTATTCGCTCGGCAGCCGCCTCGTGAATTCGATGACCTGGGAGACCGGATTCAGGCCGCGTTCCTTCATGTCATCGTAGAAGCCCTTCAGCGAGTTCAGGCTTCGCTCGACCTTGTTATTGGCGATGTAGGCGCCTTTTCCGTGAACGCGGTACACAAGGCCTTCGTTGACCAGCTGGGTGACGGCGTGCCGCGCGGTCATCCGGGAAACGCCGAAGCGCTTGACGATTTCCTCCTCGGACGGAATCTTGTCGTTCACCTTGTACCGCCCGCTGATGATGTCCTGGCGAAGCTGCTGCGAGATTTTCAGATAGTAGGGCAAGTTCTGGCTTTCCGCCGTGGACAACCCGTTTCACCTCTTTCTGACCGTCTCCTGCTCCCTGTGTTGCATGCAATTTACATTATACATGAGGCTCCGGCAGGTGAAAACCGGGGGTGAAGGTCAGCGTCAGGCCGCAATCGATCCTGAGTTCGGTTCCGCTGACGCTCTGGGCGAGCGGATGCGCCAGATACAGCACGCTGAAGGCGATTTCCTCCACCGGGATGAACCGGTGTTGCGGAACGAACCTGAGCACCTCGCGTCTTGCGGTTTCGAGATCCGTCCCGTGCAGGCGCGCGAGATGAGCGACCAATCCCTGATCGAGCATCGGCGTCTGAACCCAGCCCGGGCAGAGGGCGTTGACCGTGATGCCGTACGGCGATAGCTCGAGGGCGAGCACTTTCGTCAGGTTGCTGACCGCCGCCTTGGTCGTCGAGTAGGGGCTGTAGGTTTCGAGCCCGTAGTTTGCCGTCATGGAGGAAATGTTGATGATCCTCCCCGCCTTGCTCCGCTTCAGGGCGGGCGTCAGATGCTTGATCGTCATGACGGTGCCTTTCACATTGACCGCGTAGATCCGGTCCCATGCGTCCATGTCGATGTCTTCGATCGGCGCCTTGATGATGATGCCCGCGCAGTTCACGACGATGTCCACGCCGCCCGCCGCTTCCAGCGTGGCGGCTGCCGCCGCCCGGATCGAGTCTTCCGATGTGACGTCGGCGACGACGGCTCTGTAGCGGTCCGGGAACTCCCGCGCGAGCCGCTCCGTTTCGGGCGTCATCCGGATATCCCAGTTGACCACGCCGGCGCCGTGGGACAGGAACGCCTTCGACACTTCCAGACCGATGCCGCTGCTGCCTCCCGTGACCACCGCTATTTTCCCCGCAAAATCCATATGGTATGACATATCGCGATCCTCCTGTCCAAATCCTTCCCGCGCCTTGATCCGCGCCAGTCCCGGTCAACCCTTGACGGCCCCCGCCGTCAATCCCTTGATGAAATACCGGGTGACGAACGAGAAGAAGACGACCATCGGCACCGCGATGAGCGCCGCGCCGGCGAGCAGATCGCCCCGCTGCAATGCGGTCGAATCCTTGATGGACGCCATGCCGATCGGAATCGTCTTGTTCACTTCGGATGAAACGAGCATCAGGCCGAACACGTAATCGGTGAACGACAGGATGAAGGTGAAAATCGCCACGCTGATGACGCCCGGCACGATCAGCGGCACGATGACGTGGACGATGCTCTTCAGCCGGCTGGCGCCGTCGATCCAGGAGGCCTCCTCCAGATCGAACGGGATCGTCTTGAAGAAGCTGACCAGCATCCAGACGCCGAACGGAAGCGTCATCGCGATGTGGGCGATGATGAGCGCCAGAATCGTGTCGTCGATCCCCATGCGGATGAACATGCCGAGCAGCGGGATCGCGAGCAGCATCGGCGGCAGCATGTAGCCGATCAGCATCGAGTTCAGCATCAGGCTGCTGCCGATGAACCGGAACCGGGTCAGCACATAGGCCATCAGGGTGGCGAGGATGACCGTGAGCGCCGTGACCACGATGCCGACGAAGAAGCTGTTCCAGTAATAGATCGGGAACGACGTGGATCGCCAGATGTTCCGGAAATAGTCGAGCTCAAAGCCCGTCGGCCACAGTTTGGTGCTGTCCGTGAAGAAGCCGGAATATCCGCGCAGCGGCGAAATCGTGATCCAGTAAACCGGGAACAGCGAATAGACCAGGATCAGGGCGGCGAAAACATAGATCATGGCCCTGAACGCGCGGCTCTGTCTCAATGCGCTTCCCCCCTCTCCCTGCGAAAGCGCTTCCGCCATTTCCGTGCGCTGCTCTTCTCGTTGAAGATTCTCAAATAGACGGCCAGCGCGACCATCATGATCACGAACGAAATCACGGCAAGCGCCGAACCGTAACCGACGTTGAACAGTTTGAAGAGACTGTGATAGATATAGATCGGCAATGTCTCCGTCCGCTGCAGCGGACCGCCGCCGGTCAGCAGGTTGATCAGGTCCAGCTTGTTGAACATCCAGATGCCGCGAAGCAGCAGGGTCATGATGATGAGTTCCTTCAGCGACGGCAGCGTTATGCTGACAAATTGCCTCCAGCGGCCGGCGCCGTCCAGCATCGCGCTCTCGTACAATTCATCCGGGATCGTCTGCAGCCCGGACAGGAAGACGAGGGTGACGAACGGCGTCCATGCCCAGGTCGACAGCATGATGCTGGTGAACATCGCGAGATCGACGGACAGGAATTGGACGCGGCTGAACCCCAGCGCGGCGATGAACTCGTTCACGATGCCGGTGTCATAGTCCAGAATCCACTCCCATCCGATGGTGACGACGACGACCGGTATGATGTACGGAACGACCGTGGCGCCGCGCAAAAATTGATTGCCCTTGAACGGTTGATTCAACACCAGCGCGATCGCGATGCCGAGCACCATCTGCAGCGCGACCGAAGCCCCGGCATAGACGATCGTTCTGCCCAGCCCGTCCCAGAAGTTTTGGTCGTGCATGATTTTCTCGAAGTTGCCCAGACCGACATACTTCGCGCTGCTGACGAAACTTTTCGCTTCATAGAAGCTGTATTGAAACGCCAGAAGCGTCGGCACGGCGATGACCAATGAGAGGATGATCAGGCCGGGCAGAAGGAAGGAAACAATCAGGCCGATATCCTTCTTCTTGACTCGCTGTTCGATCGTGAATCACCCCCGGCCCCCGCGCCCGGCCCCGGAACCGGGCCGGGCTGACTGCGGGGTTGCAGTATTCGTTCGAATGCTCTTACTTGATCATTTCACGGATTTCTTGCGCGATCACGTCGACAACCTTCCCGGGATCTTCGTCGTTGATCGTGACGCGCTGGTACATTTTCGGGAACACCATCGACTGGAACACGCCGCCGGAAATTTGGCTGATCTCCGGTCCGTCCGTGTCGATCGAATGCATGTCGGCCTTCCCGAACAGCTCCCGCATGGCGTTCATGCCGACGTCCCAATATTTGCTGACCAGCGGCAGATTGCGCCATTTCTCGTTCTCGAAGAACGATTTCTGGACCGGATAGAAGTGGTTGGCCCCGGTGGCGTACATGTCGACCAGCTTTTCCTTGTAGAACCATTCCACGAACTTCTTCGTTTCATCCACATGGTCCGTATTCAGGATGGCCATGCCGTCGTAGCCGAAACCGGCCGTGATGCCGCCGCCGTCCTTCTTCGGGAACCCGAACAGCTGGAACTTGTCGCCGAGCGCCGGATTCTGCTCGTCGAGGAAGTCGATGATCCGGCCGGTGTAGAAGGTGATGCCGACCTGCTCGCTGATGAACGATTCCGTCAGATCGCCGTAGGTCGCGTTGTCCGCCCGCGCCGGCATGTATTTGTAGAGTTCCTTCAGCAGGTTCAGCGACTCGACGACCTTCGGCTTCATCTCGGGCGAATCGAGAATCACGTTCCAGTTGTCGTCGAAAATGCGGACGTCGTTGGCCCACAGCACCTGGCTCGTGACCCAATTGGTGGAGTCGTCGGACTTCAGCGGCATCAGGATGCCGTACCGGTTGTTCGCCTTGTCGGTGAAGGCCCGCACGACGTTGAGCAGTTCATCCCAGTTCGTCGGCACCTCAAGCCCCTTCTCTTCCAGCCAGTCCTTCCGGATGAAGCCGATCGCGTTGTTGTAGTCGTACGGGATCCAGTACGTCTTGCCGTTGATCGGGAACAGAATATCGCCGCCGTCGAAGTCTTCCTTGCCGCCCAGCGCCTCGATCAGATCGTCCACCTCGGCGAGCCATCCCTGTTCCTGGAACAGCGAAATGTGCCCGATGAAGCCGGTGGTGAACATGCTGTATTGCGCCGAAGTGCCGTACGTGGCGTTGATTTTCGTGTAGATTTCGGTGAGCGGCACCGCTTCGGCCACCACCTTCACGCCGGTCAATTGCTCGTATTCCTTGCCGGCCTCCTCCCACACCTGCATGACGGCGCCGCTCGTTTCGGCGGAAGCGATGCGGATCGTGACCTCATGCTTGCCGCCCCCGCCGCCGGAATTACCGCCGGATGCGGACGAATCGCCGCCCCGGGAGTCGGAAGATCCCGAATTGCCCGAGCCGAGGCAGCCGGCCAACACGCTCATGACGAGCAGCATGGTCAGCAACACGAAGACAAACTTCTTCAGTCTCATGTTTCAACCCCTCCTGTAGATTCTGCAAACGCATTCATTTTATTCGTTACAGTCTGGCCAGTCGGTGCGAGATATGCGCCGTGTTTCGCGTCACCTCCGTGTACAGGTCAAACAGTTCATTATAGAGACGGACATGTTCCCGGACGGGAACCACCGTCGCCGCGATGGATTGGACGCTGCGGACCGCTTCCTTCACGTCGCCGTACCAGCCGATCGCCGTAGCCGTAAGCAGGCAGACGCCGAACGATGCGTCGCTGTGTCGCGGAACCTCCAGTTCGCGGTCCAGCACGTCGGCCACGATTTGCCTCCAGACGGCGCTCTTGCTTCCGCCGCCGATGATGCGCAGCGGCTTGCGCGCCGTCTCTCCGAAGCCGGTACCGGCATCGCGCAGCGACAGGGCGACGCCTTCCATGACGGCCCGGGCGAAATGCCCCCTTCCGTGTCTGGCCGTGATGCCGAAGAAGGAAGCCCGAAGGTAAGGATCCCAGTAGGGCGCGCGTTCGCCGTTCAGATACGGGTGGAACAGCAGCCCCTCGGATCCGGGCGGCACGCGCTCGATCTCCCGGTTGATATGGTCATAGATTCGGTCCGCCGGCACCGTCCGCTCCGCTTCCGGATAGAACGATTCCTTGAACCAGCGGAACGACGAGGCGGCAAAATTGGTGACGCAGTTCAGGTAATACAGGCCGTCGACCACATGTTCGTAGGTGATGATCCCGCCGTTTTCCGGCAACTGTCCCGAAACCAGCGTGTAGTTGCCCGCGGTCGCCAGCTTGAAGACGCCGTCCCCGATTTCCACCGCCCCGGCGCCGTAGATTTCCGCCGCCGTATCGGCGGTGCCGACCACGACCGGAATGCCCGCGGGCAGGCCGAGCCGCTCGGCCATGTCCGACAGCAATCCGCCGTGAACGTCCGTCGGTTTCTTGAGCTCGGGCAGCACCGATTTGTCCAGCGAAATCAGGGAAAGCAGCTCGTCCGACCATTTCCGGCCGGGGATGTCGAAAAACAGCGTGCCGCCGGCGTCGATGTAGTCGGTCGCAAGCTCGCCGCAGAACCGGTAGCGCACGTAGTCTTTCATGAACACGATCCGGTCGATGCGGCCGTAAACTTCCGGCTCGTGCCTGGACAGCCAGAGCATCTGGCTCAGCGTCCACGTCGGCGCCGGACGGTTGCGCGCGATGCGGTAGATCCGGTCGCCATAATGTTCGATCAGGTGGTTCGATTCCTCGTCGCTGCGCTGGTCGTTCCACATGATCGCCCGGCGGATCACCCGGCGGTCCCTGTCGAGCAGCACCGCGACGTGGTGCGGAGCGGAGAAGCCGATGGCCGCGACTTCGGCCCGCTGCTTCGGCGAGAAGCCGCGCAGCGCCTTGCGGATGCCTTCCACGGCCGCCTCGATCCACCGCTCCGGCTCCTGCTCCACCCATCTCGGGCGCTCGTAATGGGACGGATACGGGACATAGGCCTCGGCGACGATGCTCCCGCTCCGCTCAAGGCAGGTCACCTTGCAGCCGCCCGAGCCGTGGTCGATGCCGATGACATAGCGTCCGCTCATCGCGCTTCATCCCCGCAGCCGTGGTCGAGCATGATCTTGATGGCCGGCTCTCCGCGCTCGATCGCTTCGAAGCCGGATTCGATGGCCTCATCGAGCGGAATCGTCTTGCTGATGAAATCCCGCGGGCGAATCCGGCCGTCTTCGATCAGCCGGAGCGCTTCTTCGAAGTCCGCCCGCGTATAGACCCGCGAACCGGTGATCGACAACTCCTTGGCCACCACCTGGTTCGTGTCCAGCGAGTGGAGCGACTTCGGCAGTCCGACGATGACGACGCGCCCCTTGACGCCGACCGCGTCGACGCAGCCTGCGAACGCGGCCGGAACGCCGGTCGCTTCGAACGCGACATCCGCTCCCCGGCCGTCCGTCACATTGCGAACGCAGTCGCCGACCGGCTGTTGCGCGTCGATGACTTCGAAGCCGAGCTCCTTCGCCTTCCCGATCCGGTACGGCATGATTTCGGAGATCAGAACCTTCGCGCCGTGCATTCGCGCCAGGGCGGCGGCAATCAATCCGATCGGTCCCGCGCCGGCGACCAGCACCGTCTCGTTTCCCTTGACTCCGCCCGCCTGGCGGATCATGTGCACCGCGACCGCGAGCGGCTCGACGAACGCCGCATCCTGCATGGACACCCGGTCGGGGATGCGGATCAGCTTGTTCTCCGGCGACTTGACGAACTGCGTCATGCTGCCGTCGACATCGATGCCGATCAGCTTGATCGCCGTGCACAGATTGTAGTCGCCCTGCAGACATCCCTTGCACCTTCCGCAGGACAGCAGCGGTTCGACGATCACCCGGTCGCCGGGTTTGAAGGGCGAATCCGGGCTGCCCGCCCGTTCGATGTATCCGGAAAACTCGTGGCCGAGAATGACCGGCGGCCTGACCCGGATATGCTTGTCATGCCAGATCAGCAGATCGGTGCCGCAAATCCCCGTATAGGCCGTCCGGATCAGCACTTCCCCGGGAGCGATCGACGGGATGTCCGTTTCCTTCCATGCCAGCGTATGATTGCCTTCGTAGACGAGCGATTTCATGACGTTGCGCCTCTCCTTGCCGGTCTCACCAGATGCCGAATCCGAGTTTGCCCGGATTCATGATGCCCTTCGGGTCGACCAACCGCTTGATGCCGCACAGCAGGTCGAAGGCTTCGCCGTACTGCTCGCGCATGAGCCACCCCAGCTTCAGGCCGATGCCGTGGTGCTCGTTCAGCAACGCGCCGTGCGCCAGATTGACCCGCGAGCAGTCGGCCCAAATCCGGTTGTGCAGCCGGAGCGCCTCTTCCGCGTCTTCCGGCGGATGATCGATATAGAACCGGTCGTAAATCATGGCGCCCCAGGGGTACCAGTGCGAGAAATGCGCCGTATACCGCGCGCCCCACGACTTGTAGTTGTTCTCCACCACGCTCTTCTTGGCCGCGTACAGCCGCTTGATGTTGTCGTAGGTCGTCACGGTCTCCACCGTGCCGTACATGAGGGGATAGGCGGGCTGCAGCGGCGGTTTGTAGAAATCGTAGCGGTGGTTCCACCAGTAAAGCCCCGGCTCCTCGCCGAGATCCTCCGCGCCGTTGGCCTGGCAGACGCCGATGATTCCGGACATCTGGATCTCGGCGATCTCGCGGATGCCGTCCGTCATGACGACCATGACGACGCCTTCCACATCCAGCCCGGTGTCCTTCAGCGAATGCTTCGTCGAGCCCGGATCGTACAGCCGGATGACCGCCGGATTCAGCCGCTTCGTCATGATCTGTCTGCCGGCTTCCAGACCGTCGTTGACCGTGGGGAACCGGAACATCCGGAACACGCGCGCTTCCGGAATCGGCTCCAGCCGCATCGTCGCCTTCGTAATGACGCCCAGCGTCCCTTCGGAACCGACGAACAGCTGCAGCAATCCCGGACCGGCCGCGTGGTTCGGCACCGGCAACGTCTCGATCACCCTGCCGTCGGGGAGCACGATCTCGACGGACAACACCATGTCTTCGGCCTTTCCGTACTTCGTGGACATGACGCCCGACCCCCGGGCGGCCAGATACCCGCCGAGCGTGGCGTAATCGACGGACGCGGGATAGTGCGCGAGCATCAGCCCCTGCTCATTGAGCCTGTTCTCCAGCACCCGGCCGTTGATGCCCGACTCCGCGGTCAGCGTGAGAGAATGCTCGTTGATCTCGATGATGCGGTCCATGCGCGTCAGATCGAGCACGATGCCGCCGTACATCGTCGCCGCTCCGCCCTGCGTTCCGGACCCGCCGCCGCGCGGGACGACCGGCACCTTGTAGGTGTTGCAGATGCGGACGACGCTCGCGACCTCTTCCGTGGTGGCGGGCCTGACAACGAACAGCGGCAGCGGTAGATCATCCCTTTTATCTTTCCACATGTGCGTCAGCCAATACTGGTCCACCGCGGCTTCCCGGAGCTTCTCGTCGATATCGGTGACATGTTCCGCGCCGACGGCGTCCTCGAGCTCCGATCGGAACATCCCCAGGGCGTACCCTACAAGCTTCAATACAACCTCTCCTTTCTAAGCGCTTTCACTTGTATACATGTATATACTACTTGATTGTGAAAGCGGTTGTCAATGCCCCTTTGCATGCAAAAAATCGGGGCCTGTGCCCCGGCTTGCATGATCCAGCCTGATTTACGGTTGTTGGGAACGGTCCGGCAGCCGGATATCGCTCCAGCCGCCGACCTCGCATTGGCCGTGCGCATTGTCCCCGGTTGCCACCACCGTTCCGTCGGCTTTCAGCCCGACGGTATGGGCGCAGCCCGCCGCAACCGCCACGATGCCGCGCCAATCGCCGACCTCGCATTGGCCGAACGCGTTGTCCCCGGTCGCCACCACCGTTCCGTCGGCTTTCAGCCCGACGGTGTGCAGGCTGCCCGCCGCGATCGCCACGATATCCCGCCAGCCGTCCACCGCGCATTGGCCGGCCCGGACGTTCCCCGCGGCGACCACGGCGCCGTCCGCCCGCAAACCGACCGTGTGCAGATAGCCCGCCGCAACCGCGACGATATCCCGCCATTCCCCGACTTCACACTGGCGATGCCGGTTGTTGCCCGCCGCGACGACCGTGCCGTCTTCGCGTACGCCGATCGTATGCCAATCGCCGGCCGAGATCGCCACGATGCCGCGCCAATCGTCCGTCTCGCATTCGCCTTCCAGATTCCGGCCCGTCGCCACGACCGTCCCGTCCGCGCGAAGCCCGACGGTCCGGCACCAGCCCGCCGCGATGGCGACGATGTCCCGCCATTCGCCCGTCTCGCACTGCCCGTGCCGGTTCCAGCCCGCCGCGACAACCGTGCCGTCATCGCGCAGGCCGACCGTATGCGCGTTGCCCGTGTTCGTCGCCAGATGGACATTGCCCGCGGCGACCGCCACGATCCCGCTCCAGCCGTCCACGCCGCATTGGCCGAGCCGGTTGTCGCCGGCGGCGACGACGGTGCCGTCGGCTTTCAGCCCGACGGTATGCCGCCTTCCCGCCGCCAGCACGCTGCGATTCATTCCCGGAAAACGATCAACCATCCCGCGCCGATACGAGAGCATGAATCAACACCACCCTGTCACAACAGGATACAACACGGTTTCTGCCCAGTAAAGGAAACATTTGAACGCAGTGACCGCCATATCGCCGCTTCCCCGATGGCAGGACGGAAGCCGATTCGTGAAGCGGTGCACATTCAAGGAAACCGGGCCTTTTCCGCCCTTGCTCAACTTTTTTTCTCCCGCATGCCTTCCTTCTGTTCGGCGTTCAGATGCAGTTCCCTGTACTTGCCCGGCGTGATGCCTTCCTTCTTCCGGAAAGTGGCGACGAAATGGCTGACGTCATTGAATCCCGTCTGCTCCGCCACCTCGCGGAGCGCCTTGTCCGGGTGCTGCAGCATGATGCGCTTCGCTTCGCGCAGGCGCATCTGGAGGAAATACGAATACGGGCTCATGCCGAACGCCTGCTGGAACAGCTCGTGCAGGCCGTGTATGCCCATGTTCGCGTATTCGGCCATCTCCGCAAGACCGATGTTGTCCGCCAGATGCTGCTCCATCCATTTCAGGATGGGCGCCAGCCTGCGGTAGTATTGGGACAGCGACGGGCTGTCGTTCATCATCCCGAATTTGCGCAGCCGCACGAGAAAATGATAAAGATCGGAAGAAACCTCGATATCCGAGTGCGACGGGGACCGCTTGATCCGGAGGAGCAGGTCGTGGAACAGCTCGTCGAACGAATGATCATCCCCCTCCTCGTAGAAGACCGTCGTGTTCATGCCCAGCGACTCCAGGATCGCCGGCGCCGCCGAACCTCCGAAAGTCAGATAGATGGTCGCCCAACGGTCGGACACCGGATAATAACTGTGCGGCGTTAAGGGCGCCAGCAGCACGCCTTTGCCCCTCGTCAGCCTGAACACATCGCCGTACAGTTCGAATCGTCCTTCCCCGTCCAGCGTGTGCAGCCAATGGTAGTACGGATAGCCCTCGGGACGTTCGAAGATGCGCTCCCAGGCGCTGTAGCCTATGGATTCGAGAAACAGCGGAAGCCAGCGTTCCATCGGCGTGAACACGTAGCGGATGTTCTCGTCGCCCCACTTCACGAGCCGTCACCATCCGAGCGTTGATCACTCCCATTATGAAGGATGTACGGCGCTTCCATCAATCTCCGCGGGACAATCCGCTTCGGGTTTTCCGGACGGGAAGGCTTTCACTCCTCGAGAAACGCGTCGAGCGAAGGCAGCTTGTTGCCCTTGAAATCGAACAGGGTGAGGTTCGCCCAGTTGTTCTCGTGCCCCACCGACCATGACGGCTTGGACGGTATCCAGCACGGCTCCCAATAATAGAGTCCGAGCCCG
>Ga0310825_100803_pt1 | contig 17785 bp, 15 predicted proteins | sample WT_ome_9_FD_202243 | JGI IMG/M metagenome (GOLD analysis project Ga0310825, IMG submission 202243) | Sorghum-adapted microbial communities enriched on wild type (WT) sorghum from Joint BioEnergy Institute, Emeryville, California, United... ... | reverse complement strand
TGGACATCGGCGCGCAATACACGGCCCTGGGGCATCTGCACCGGCCGCAAGCGGTAAAGGGAGCCGGATTAACCCGGTATAGCGGGTCGCCGCTGGCGTATTCTTTTTCCGAGGCAGGACAAGCCAAATCAGTGATGCTCCTGGATGTGGTACCTGGGAAGGAGCCGATCTTGGAGGAGCTGTACTTGAGCAGCGGGAGGCCGCTGGTACGCTGGAGCTGCCGGGGCGGGCTGGCAGAGGCGTACCGTTGGTTGGAAGAGGGAAGGGACGCGAACGCGTTTATCGACCTCGAAATCAGCCTAACCGAAGCGATGGCGCTCAGCGACATCCAGGCGCTGCGTAAGGCTCATGACGGGATCGTCCATATTCGCCCGGTCTATCCGGGACGGGAGCTGCAGGAGGAGCTCGCCTCCCGCGAGAGCGTGCCGGTGCATGAGCTGTTCCGCAAGTTTTACCAGCGACAAACCGGTGGAGCTGAGCCGGAGGAAGAGTTGGTTGAGCTGTTTATGTCCCTTGTCTCCGAAGAAGAGGATGAAAGCGCGGCAGCGGATGGTGCAGTGGAGGGGGGAAGTCGATGAAGCCGATTACGCTAAAATTAGCCGGGCTGCAAAGCTACCGGGAAATGCAGACGATCGATTTTACCGAGCTGTGTGAGACAGGGTTGTTTGGCATTTTTGGGCCGACGGGCAGCGGGAAGTCGACGATTCTGGATGCGATCACGTTGGCCCTTTACGGCAAAGTTGGCCGTGCATCCGGCGGAACCCAAGGGATTATGAACCATTTGGAGGACGCGCTGTTTGTGGCGTTTACGTTCGAGCTGACTTCTGCGGCCGGGACGGAGCGTTACCGGGTGGAGCGGCGGTTTAAGCGCCAGGGCGAGCTGTCGGTCAGCAATACGATCAGTCGGTTTATCGAAATTTTGCCGGATGATGAGGAAAAAGTCATCGCCGACAAGCTGGCTGATGTGACACGTTGTGTGGAGCAGAAGCTCGGTCTCAAAATGGATGATTTCACCCGTGCGGTTGTTTTGCCTCAGGGAAAATTCGCCGAGTTCCTGTCCCTGAAGGGGGCGGACCGACGGGCGATGCTGCAGCGGCTGTTCCACTTGGAAAAATACGGTGACCTGCTAGGGCAGAAGCTGACCCGCAAGGTCAGAGCAAACGAGCAGCGCCGCGCCGAGGTGGCCGCCGAGCAGCAAGGGCTCGGCAATGCCTCCGCCGAGGCGCTGGAGCAAGCGGCGGCAGCGGTGCAAGAGGCGGCGGCGCTCGCCGCCGAGCGGCGCCGCGAGCTGCTGCACGCGCAGCAGCGCTATGACCAGCTCGCCAAAGTGCGCGAGCTGGCGGTCGAGCGCGCCGAGCGAGCGGCGCAGCTGGAGGCGCTGCGCGCGCAAGGCGGCGAGATCGCCGCGCTGGAGGCGAAGCTGGCGCGCGGGAGCGCCGCCGAGGCGCTCAGGCCGGTGCTGACGGCCTGGCAAGAGGCGCAGCGCGCCGCCGCCGCCCGCGCGCTAGCCGCGGCCGAGGCCGAGCAGGCCGCCCGGGCTGCGGCTGCGGCGGCCGCCGAGGCCAGTGCGGCTGCGGAAGCCGCAGCGGCGGCGCTCGGCCGCGAGGAGCCGGCGCTGCTCGTACGGCTCGAGCAGCTGGAGCAGGCGCGCAGCCTGCAGGAGGAGGCCGCGCGCCTTGGCGCCGAGCTGCAGCGGCTCGCGGCGCAGCGCGCGGAGGGCGCGCAGCGTAAGCAGCTCCTCGCCGAGCAGACGGCGAAGGAGGAGCTGCTGCTAGCCAAGGCGCAGACGCGCCAGCGTGAGCTGGAGCAGCAGCTGAAGGCGACGGAAGTGAAGGCCGAGGAGCGTCAGCAGGCGCAAGCTGCCGTAGGGCTGGCCCAGCAGTTGGCGGCATTGCAGGAGCAGTTCGCGCAAGCGGAGCAGGAGGAAGCGGCTGCTCGGACAAGCTTGCAGCAGGCAGAGGGTAAGCTGGAGCAAATCGTTCGTGAAGTTGCCGAGGTGCAGCTATCCAGCCAAACGCTTGCCGGACAGCTTGCGGAAGCTGCTTTGGAGCTGACGATGTTGGAGAAAGAACTGCAGCAGCATGCTGCTGAGCTCAACGGATATGAACACTCGCTGCGTCAGGCGCTAAAGGCACGTGAACGCCATCTATGGGCAGCCCGGTTAGCTGAGCAGTTGCACGATGGCGAACCGTGCCCGGTGTGCGGCTCTTCACATCATCCAGCTCCGGCTGAGGCCGAGGACGACGGCATCACTGGCGGGGAGGCGGAGCTTGAAGAGCTAGCGGCCTTGATCGCGGAGGCCCGCGAGTTGCAGTTCGCCGTTGCCCGCGATCGCGACGCGTGCAGCGCGCTGCTGCAGGCGCTGGCCCCGGCTGGCGGCGCCACCAGCGCCAGCGGCGGCGAAGCGGCCGCTGCGCCAGGCGCGCTTGCTGCGGGCGAGGCGGCCGCCAGCGCCGAAGCCGCCGCAGCTGCGCTCGCCGCGTCGCCTGCCGGCCTCGCGGCCCTGCAGCGCCGGGCCACCGGGCTGGCCGAGCGGCACACCGCGTGCCGCCGCCGGCTGGAGGCGCTGCAGCAGGACAGCCGCGCAGCGCAAAGCGCGCTGGCGGCCCTGCAGCCGCAGCGTGCCGCTGCCGAAGCGGCGGAAGCCGCGGCTTCCGGCCAGCTGAAGCAGGCGGCCGCCCGCAGCGCGCAGCATCGTGAGGCCCTCGCGGCCAAGCAGCGCGAGTGGGCCGAGCTGTACCCGGGCCTCTCGCCGGAGGAAGCCGCCCGGCAAATGGAGGCGTATGCCGCCAAGGATCGGCTGGCCGAAGATTTGCGGGGGCGGCTGGCTGTCAGCGTGCCGTTTATCGAGGAGAAGACGGCCAAGCTGCAGGCATTAACCGGCGAAATAATCGAGCTGGACAAAACGCTCGTGCAATGGGAAGTACAGGAGCAGGGAAAACAGGAGCTGCTTCGGGAGAAACAGGAGAGATTGCACGCCGTGGCCGGGGAACGACCGGTCGATGAGCTGCTTGCCGAAGCCCGGGAGAAGCTGGCAACCCTTCGTCAGCAGGCGGAACGCAGCCGGTCGATGCAGACCGAAACCGCGGCCCGCAGCCATGAGCTCGCCAAAGCGGAAGCGTTGGCGGCCCAAGCCGCTGCAGCGGCCCGGGACCAGGAAGCCGAGCTTCAGGTCCGCTGGGTTCAGGCGCTGGAGGCTTCGCCTTTTGAGGAGGAAGCTTCCGTATTAAATAACCTGCTGGCCCCGGGCGAAGCGGAATTGCTCGTGGAGACAGTGAAGCAACACCGCAGCCGGGAGCAGGAGCTTGTCATCAGCCTAAATGAGCTGGATGCCAAGCTGTCGGGGCAAACGGTCAGCGACGAGGAATGGCAGTACATTGGAGCGGCCCTCGCTGCGGCAAAAGAGCAGGATGAAGCGGCCCTGCAGTTCAAGGCCCGGGCCGAGCGGGACTGGGAGGACCTGCAGGTGCGGCATGTCCGCTGGCAGGAGCTGGAGCAGGTCCGCAGCCAGCTGGAGCATGAAGCCGGGTTGCTCGCTAAGCTGCAATCGGCATTGCGCGGGAACGCGTTCGTTGAGTATGTCGCGGAGGAGCAGTTGATGAACGTCAGTCATGCCGCTTCCCAACGCTTGCGGTTTCTGACGAAGCAGCGGTATGCGCTGGAAACCGACTCTGGCGGCGGCTTTGTCATCCGCGACGATGCAAGCGGCGGCGTGAAGCGCCCGGTGGCGACATTGTCCGGCGGGGAGACCTTCCTCGCCTCCCTGGCGCTGGCGCTGGCCTTGTCGGCACAGATTCAGCTTCGCGGCCAATATCCGCTGCAATTCTTTTTCCTGGACGAAGGCTTTGGAACGCTGGATCCCGAACTGCTGGATACGGTCATCACCTCGCTGGAGCACCTGCATCACGACCATCTCTCGGTGGGGATCATCAGCCACGTTGCCGAGCTGCAGACCCGGTTGGCCCGCAAACTGGTGGTCATTCCAGCGGACAGCGGCGGGGCGGGTTCCCAAATTAAGCTGGAACGGCTGTAGCTGCCTGAGTAAGGACACGAAACGGAGGAGCAGGATGAAGATACGGGTGCTGATCGCAGATGACAACTCGTTTATTCGTGAGGGAATGCGAATTATTTTAAATAGCTTCGAGGAGTTTGAGGTGGCGGAGACCGTAGAGGACGGGCAACAGGCGGTCGACTACTGCCGCGCTAACCCGGTAGATGTAGCGCTGCTGGACGTGCGGATGCCCAATATGAACGGGGTGGAAGCAACCCGGCTGCTGACGGAGGAAGGGCTGGCGAAGCCGCTGATTCTGACCACCTTTGACGACGATGAATATATCATGGACGCGATCCGTTTCGGCGCGAAGGGCTATTTGCTGAAAAATAACGACCCGGAACGTATCCGCGACGCGATCAAAAGCGTGTATTACGGCCACAACGTCTTGCAGGACGTGGTGCTGGATAAGCTGAAGCAGACGCTTGCTTCTGGCGGGGCTTCGCAGGATACAGCTGTATCGCCTCCGCCGGAATCGGCGAGCGCGCAATCCAATACGGCTGCTTCACCGGCGGCCCCTTCCGCTGCGATAACTCCGGAAGGCACCGGTCTGTCGCCAAGCGATCTGGCGCGGTTCACCGAACGGGAGCTGGAAGTCATGTCTCGCATTGCCAAGGGCTTGTCCAACAAGGAAATCGCCAAGGACATTTTTATTTCGGAGGGAACCGTAGCCAACTACATCACCTCGATTCTGAACAAAACCGGGCTGGAGCATCGTACGCAAATCGCTATTTATTACTTGACCGGGAGGGTCCGCTAACTTATGGAACGGTGGAGCATCGGCAATAAGTGGCTCGTGCTGGGCCTGGCCATTGCTTTGATTTATATCAGGGAAGCCTCCCCGTCCCCTTGGCTGATCTTGTTCGCTTTACTTTATTTGGCTCTGGACCTCACGGCGCTGCTGCTTCCCAAAATGGCGTATCGAAATGCGCTCTATGGAGCAATGCTGATCTACTGCATCTGTTGTGCGGTATACTTCTCTCCGGAGTTCGCGCTGTTGTTGCCGCCAACCGGCTATGAAATGGTCAAGGGGAAGAGCCCGCTCGTCTTAGCTGCGGCGTTGCTTGCGATCCCGCTCCTCTTCCTGAAAGGGACGCTGGCAGTGGTTTATGCGTTTATCGTGATCATCAGTTGGTTTAATCGATATCTTTTTTATCGTCTGTTGCTGAGGTTAAACCGGCAGGAGGAGCAGCTGGACAAGCTGCGTTTGAAGCAGGATAAGCTAAGGAAGCAGTTGAATGACAACGAGGACTTCATTCGGGCTTCGGAATACACGTATAAGCTGGAAGAGCGAAATCGCCTCTCTCAGGAAATTCATGATGGCGTCGGCCACTCGATGACCGGGGCGCTGATCCAGATGGAGGCCGCCAAGCGTGTTCTGCACACTGACCCGGCCGGGGCGGAGAAGCTGCTGCAGAATGCGATAGGCATCGCCCAGGAATCGATTGAACGGATCCGACAAACGTTGAAGAACCTGAAGCCTCCGGTGGAGCAGTTAGGGATCCATCGGCTGAAGAGCGCTGTCGAAGCGTTTGGCAACCGTTCCGGCCTGCAGACCTTGGTCGTCCATAGCGGCGATCTGGAGAAAATTACGCCGTTGTATTGGAAAATCATTTATGACAACGTGACGGAGGCGCTGACCAATTCAGCCAAGTACAGTGGAGCGACCTTTGTACAGGTTGAGGTGCGGGTTCTCGGGCAATGGATTCAAGCTGTTGTAACGGATAATGGACGTGGTCAAGACAAGATCGTTAAAGGCATGGGGCTGATCGGCATGGAAGAGCGCGCAGCCTCGGTGAACGGCACGGTCATTGCGGACGGCGCGCAAGGGTTTAAGGTGACTACTTTAATCCCCTACGTATCTCCCAAACCATGAAGAACCTCATTGACGGGGGTCCGCCCCCAAGACAATATGAATTTTCTCATGCACAAAGGATGAACTTATGCACTGACATAAGGGCATCCTTTTTTTCTACAATAGGGTCAAGAACGAAGCAGAATGGAGAGGTTGCAATGAACGTTTTAGAGATTCGCGGACTCACGAAAAAATTCGGCGACTTTATCGCAGTTGATAATATGTCCTTATCCGTGCGGGAAGGGGAGATCTTTGGGTTTCTAGGATCCAACGGTGCCGGCAAGAGCACCACGATTAATCTGGTTGCATCGCTGCTGCGACCAACGAGCGGGGAGATCCGCATTTTGGAGAAAGACATTAGCAAGCACAACCGTTTCGCCAAAATGAACCTAGGGATTGTTCCGCAGGATTTGGCGATTTACCAAGATATGACTGCTTACGAAAATGTGAAGTTTTTCGCCGGCTTGTACGGCTTGCGGGGAGCGGAGCTGAAGGAACGGGTGGAGGAAGCGCTGCGGTTTGTCGGTCTGGAGGATAAGGCGAAGAGCTTTCCAAAGAACTTTTCCGGCGGGATGAAACGGCGGCTGAACATCGCTTGTGCCATCGCGCATCGGCCAAAGCTGATCATCATGGATGAACCTACGGTCGGCATTGATCCGCAGTCGCGTAACTATATTCTCACCTCCGTCCGGAAGCTGAATGAAATGGGCTGCACGATCATTTATACGAGCCATTACATGGAGGAAGTTGAAGAAATCTGCTCCCGGATCGCCATTATCGATCATGGCAAAATTATCGCGGACGGCACGAAAGAGCAGTTGATCGCCACGATCACCGACATGAAGGAAGTGCGTATTGAACTGAAACAGGATGGTGAGGCGTTCTTGGGGCTGATCCGACGCTTGCCAGGGGTAAGGACGGCAACGGCGCATGAATCCGAGATTCGCATCCATAGCGACCTGTCGGTGGATAACTTGAGCGGCATCCTGAAGCAGCTGATTAACGGCGGGGCGGTCATTCGTTCTGTCGAGGAGCAGGAGCCAAATCTGGAAACGGTGTTCTTGACGCTGACCGGACGTAACTTGCGTGACTAGGGCAGCGATCGCAATCCGATTGCTTTGGGAGGAGATTTGAGAAATGAATACGATATCGATAGCACTTAAGGAGCTCAAGCAGGAGGTTCGCAACCGTTGGACGTTGGTGTTTATGCTCGCTTTTCCGATTGTGCTGATCTTAATTCTAGGCACTGCCCTGACAAATGCCTTTGAGAGTACGGCCCAGATTGGGGATATTCGGGTGTTGGTGAAGGACAACGGTGAGAATCCGGCTTTAACGCAAGCCTTCCAGGCGTTTTCCCAAGAGACGGCCGGTATGGGATTAACGTTCGAGCAACTGGCTCCGGGCGCAGACGCTCAGAAAGAGGTTGAAGCCGACCATTACGATGAGTACGTAGAACTGAGTGATCAAGGTGTGTTGCTTTATTTAAGCGGCCGGGATCCGATTCAAGGCAACGTCGTGCAAGGAATGCTGACAGCCTTTGCCCAGCAATACAACGCGATCATGGCCATTGAGAAGAACGCTCCCGGCCAGGCGGAAGGGGCGCTGGCAGCAGGTGCGGCGAATCAGCGGGAATATATCAAAGAGACTTCAATTGCAGCTGACCGTCAGCCGGGCTCCATCGATTATTACGCGATGGCGATGACCTCGATGATCGCTTTGTGGAGCTCGCTGTCTGCCAGCCGGCTGATTACCGGGGAGATTCGCCAAGGGACCAGCATGCGGCTAGCAGCCTCTCCGGTTGCCAAGGGTGAGATTTTCGCCGGTAAAGTACTTGGCAACATGGTGACGAACCTGTTGTGCGTCATTCTCCTGATTCTCTTTAGTAAATTTGCCTTTAATGCTTATTGGGGAGAGCATCCGGGTGCGGTGATGGCAGTGCTAAGCTCGGAAGTAATCATGGCCGTCAGTCTGGGTCTCGCAGTAAGCTATGTGCTGAAAGAGGCGGCGACGCAAGGCGTGATCTTGATTTTTACTCAAGTCGCGGCATTCTTAGGAGGAGCGTACTTTCCGATGGGGGAACTTGGTCCGCTGGCGGCGGCAGCCAACTTGTCACCGGTTCGATGGGCGAACGTAGCGATTACGCAAATTATTTATAACAATCAAATTTCGGCGATGTGGCCGGTCGTAGCTTTAAATTTAAGTTTAGGTGTCGTGCTGTTGGCGGCGGCAGCCTGGATGATGCGGCGCAAGGAGGGCCTGTAACATGATTAAGGATATTTGGTGGTTGACGTCCCAAACGCTGCGGAAGACGTTCCGTAAACGCAGTAATCTTATTTTATATGTAGCCCTGCCGCTGGCCGGAATCTTATTATCGTTGATGATTTATGGCAACGGGGGAGATGCCGGACTGCGAGTTGGCGTAGTGAATCAAGACGGGGATAAACCAATTGCAACGGATACGATTCGGTTTCTGGAAGGACTGGATCAAATTCGGTTGACGGAAGTGACGGAGTCGGAGCTTCGCGAGCAACTGGCCGCCGGTCAGCTGGACAGCGGTTTGGTGCTGGGTGCCGGTTATTCCGATAGCATCTTTGCTGGGGAGCCTGACCATATCGGAATTCAATCGGTCAAAGGCACAACGGTCACTGCTTACATGAAAGCGATGCTCTACAATTACACTGGGAATTTGGCAGCCCTAAGCCGGGTGGCTCAGGGAGACGAGGCGAAATTCGCCCAGCTTTACGAAGATTATCAACAGTCCGGGATTACGTTCACCGTTCATTCGGCTGACAGTTCTGTCGAGCAAAAGCAGGCGATGACGTATCAAACGATTGGCTTTCTCATTATGTTGATGATGATGTCGGCCGTGAATTTGTCGGAGTTGATTCTGAAAAGTCGGGAGGACCGCACTTTCTTCCGCATCATTTCTTCTCCAATCAATGCCAAGCATTTTGTCATTTCCATCTTAATAGTCAATCTCATTGTGATGGCGGTACAGATTGTGGTCACCCTGTTCTTCCTGGAAGTTGTATTCCACATCGATACCGGGGTGCCGTTTGGAAGAATGGCGTTGCTTCTGATGCTGTTTGCGCTCGTATCGATCGGCCTGTCGCTCGTCATCGTCGTGTTTTCCAAGAACAGCGGCATCTCCAGCGCGCTGCAAAATATCATCGTGACGCCAACCTGCTTGTTGGCAGGCTGCTTCTTCCCGAGCGAGATCATGCCGGAAGCGGTGCGGAGAATCTCTGAGTTCATGCCGCAGCACTGGGTGCTTCAGTCGATTGAAAACCTGCAGCAAGGCGAAAGCTTAGCTCAGATCGGGTTTAACCTGTCCGTTCTGGCCGCGTTCGCTCTAGTTTTCTTCCTGCTGGCAGCTTACAAGATCGCACGGAACAACGACACGCGCAATTTCGTTTAAAATATTTGTTTGCCCGTGATGCACATCACAGTAACAGTATCAACCTGCTGTTATACTACAGTTAGCCGACATCCTATTTACAAGCACCCCGCCGGACGTATTGGTTACAGAAAGAGTCGACAGCTGTTTCCGTCCAATACGTCCGTGCGTAAAGCCAACTCATTCTGTGAGGCGGCAGGGTGCTTCTTTTTTTTGCCTGTTTTCGGTAAAATGAAAGCTATCACAGATTCTGTTTAGGAGGCTTTCTGATGGACAACTGTTTGTTTTGTAAAATCGTTGAAGGATCGATCCCGTCGAACAAGGTATACGAGGATGATCGCGTTCTCGTTTTCCACGATATCCAACCCGCTGCGCCGGTACATGTGCTGGTCATTCCGAAGAAGCATATCGCTTCCATGAATGACGTGGCTTCTGAAGATTTTGGTCTGATCGGTGAGATGCATCGCGTTGCGCAGGAAGTCGCGAAGAAGCTAGGCGTGGCAGAGAGCGGATACCGGCTGATCAATAACTGCGGACCTGACAGCGGACAAGCGGTCGCGCATTTGCATTATCATTTGATTGGAGGCGCCAAGCTGGGCGCATTGGTACAATCCTCTAGCTCCCACGCGCTATAAAACTCCTTTTAGAATTTGGAAGAGAAAAAAGCCGGTGCTCAGGTTGACACCCTATTTCTCTTTCCCCTATAATGAAGTTTGATGAACCGTGTTATGCTCTTGGACGGTCTGGTCGGAGGGAGGGAAAACTGGTGTCTGAAACTAAAGTTCGCAAAAACGAGACAATTGATGCTGCACTTCGTCGCTTTAAACGTTCCATCGCGAAAGATGGAGTATTGGCTGAGGTGAAGAAACGTAAGCATTATGAAAAGCCAAGCGTAAAGCGCAAGAAAAAGTCCGAGGCTGCTCGTAAGAGAAAGTTTTAGGAGGATTTAATCAACGATGAATCTTAGCGAGCGATTGAACGAAGATATGAAGCAAGCGATGAAGAGTCAAGACAAGTTCAAGCTCTCCACCATTCGAATGGTTCGTGCTACGATCAAGAATCTTGAGATAGATTTGAAAAGAACTTTGAACGATAATGAAGTGCTTGATATCCTAAGTCGTGAAATCAAACAGCGCAAAGATGCCCTCCAAGAATTTGAGAAAGCGGGTCGTGACGATCTTGCCGAGCAAGTGAAAGCGGAAGCGGAGATCCTTGCTGAGTACCTTCCCGAACAGCTAAGCGAAGAAGAAATTAAAGTCATTGTACAGCAGACCATCCAGGAAACCGGTGCTTCTTCGAAAGCCGATCTCGGGAAAGTGATGAGTGCACTGATGCCCAAGGTAAAAGGCCGGGCAGACGGTAAGCTCGTAAACCAGACGGTTCAACAGCTTTTGCCATAACTTCGAGAGACAAACACCTTTTACGATGTATTCGTAGAAGGTGTTTTTTCATTATATATCCCCTATGCAAGCCGAGGTTGCCGTCCTATGCAGCCTTGGCTTTTGCTTTCCCTTTTCCCTTCTCATAAATCCAAGCAGGGCCGCATAATTTGTACAGTAGGGGAAGGAGGATTGCCTCATATGAGCCGGTTTGTCCGCAAAATTCGCAAATGGACGGTCGATGCGCTCGACCTGCCAAGTGATCTTGTATTCGATTTGCCGAGGCTCACCTTAATTGGAGGTCAGCAGCTATATATAGAGAATCATCGGGGTGTGGTCCACTTCTCTCCCGAAGCGCTGCATCTGGCGCTGAGTGAAGGAACGCTGGAAGTTGAGGGAAGCGGTTTGGTTATTAAAGCTATCATGCCCGAAGAAGTGGTCGTGGAGGGCCGGATCTTCGGCATTAAATATCGTGGAACGGAGGAATGAAGCGTGAAATCACCGGCTTTAAACCAGCTGAGAGGCATCGTTACCGTCACGGTCCGCGGAGGATCGATCGAACAGCTTGTGAATGAGTTATCTCACCAGGGCATCGACATTTGGGATGTCCAGCCCTTGCCTGGGGGGCAAATGAACATGAAGATCGCGCTGCCCGATTTCTTCCGGCTGCGGCCGCTCTTGAAACGGACAGGCTGCCGATTGTCGGTTCAGGGCCGCTCCGGGCTCCCGTTTGTATTAGGCCGCGTGTGGAAGCGGAAGGGGTTTATCGCCGGATTCGCTTTATTTATTGCGGCGATTTTTTGCTTATCTTCGCTAGTCTGGGATGTCGAGGTGGTAGGCAACAAGGAAATTGCCTCCCAAGACATTCTCCAAGCGGCGAGACAGGAGGGGATTTATCCGTTTCAATGGATTTTTCGTTTGCCTGAGCAGGACAAGCTGTCTGCCGAGCTGAGCCGCAAGCTGCCGGGTGCGTCCTGGGTTGGGGTAACTCGTACAGGGACGAAAATCACGATCCAAGTCGTGGAGGCAACGAAGCCTAAGGATCAGAAGCTGGTTAGCCCGAGCCATTTGGTCAGCAAGCATGACGCGGTGATCACCCATATTTATGCGGAGAGAGGTCAGCCGGAGGTCAGGAAGAACGACCGGGTGAAGAAAGGACAAGTGCTGGTGTCGGGATTCCAGGGCGGCAAGCCGATCATGCCCGTAGCGAAGATTCGCGGTATCGTCTGGCACGAGTATAATATCCAAGTGCCGCTAGTATATAAACAGAAGGTTTATACAGGAGAGCGCAAGCAACGGGGGTATTTATATTTTGGTGATACTGCAATTCAGTTCACCGGTTATGGGAAAGTGAGCTATGCGCAATCCGAGACGATGACGGATCAGGATCCGCTGACATGGCGCGGTTGGAAGCTCCCGATTGGCTGGATGACCGAGAAGGTGATGGAAACGACGGAGCTTGAGTTGAAACGGACGGAAGAACAGGCGAAACAAGAGGGGATTGAGCGAGCAAAACGCGATATTCTGGCGAAATACGGCACAGATAGCGTCATTCTCGATCAAAAAATTTTGCATGAGAAGGCGGACAATGGTAAAGTTTATATAAAAGTGCATTTCGAAGTAGAACAGAACATTGCGGAAGAAGTGCCGATAGTACAAGATCAAGGAGAATGAGGCTATTTGTCGGAACAACTGGTGAACATCAAATTACCGCTTCACAGTGCGGCTGAAGGACTTTCTTTATTTGGCCCTCAGGATTCGTTCCTGAAGTTAATTGAACAGCATTTACCAGCAAGCATTGTTTTGCGAGAATCGGAAATTACCATCCGCGGGGAACAACGCGAAGCGGAGAAGGTAGAGCAGTTGTTTGTGGTATTACTGGAACTGATTCGGAACGGATATATCTTGACCGAAAGGGACGTTTTATATGCCGTCGATTTGGCCAAGGATTTCCGTGCAGATCAGCTGCTTGATTTATATAAAGGTGAAATTGCGATCACGTATCGCGGCAAGCCCATTCGGGTGAAGACGATCGGGCAGAAGCACTACGTTACGACGATTAAGAAACGGGACGTTGTGTTTGGTGTCGGCCCAGCTGGGACAGGCAAAACGTACTTGGCCGTTGTTCTTGCGATTAGCGCGCTGAAGGAAGGCTCGGTCAAACGGATTATTTTGACCCGGCCGGCGGTGGAAGCAGGGGAGAGCCTGGGATTCTTGCCGGGGGACTTGCAGGAGAAGGTGGATCCTTATCTGCGTCCGCTGTATGATGCATTGTACGATGTCATGGGACCGGAGCAGACTGCGAAGGCGTTGGAGCGCGGCTTAATCGAGATCGCGCCGCTTGCCTATATGCGGGGCCGGACGCTGGATGATTCCTTTATTATTTTGGACGAAGCTCAAAATACGACGCCGGAGCAAATGAAGATGTTCCTGACGCGGCTGGGCTTTGGATCCAAAATGGTCATTACCGGGGACGTGACGCAAATCGACCTTCCTAAAGGGAAGAAATCCGGTTTGGTCGAAGCGAAGGCAATTTTGAGCGGGATCGAAGAGATCGGGTTCGTCCAATTTGCCGAGTCCGACGTCGTTCGTCATTCGCTGGTCCAGAAGATCATTATGGCGTACGACCGCGCTGCCGAAAACTTAGGGTAAGCTTCTGGGATGTTGTTAGGGTTTACCATGTTCAGGAGGGCTGTCTAATATGACTAATGACGATCAGCAAAAGAAAAGCGCGTTACAATCCAGGTTTGCAGGATGGAAGTATAGCACCAGCGTGCGTTATGTTCTGTTCGCGCTGCTTGTCGTTATGTTCTACGTCAGCTTGGCGCCCAAACTGTTGCCCGAAACGTATGACATTGCGGTAGGTTTGCCAAGCGAGAAAGAAATCTTGGCGCCGATGGACATTCCGGATACGAAGGCGACGCTGAAAGCGCAAGAAGAGGCGGCTGAGAAGGTAGGACAGGTCTATACCATTCTGCCGCTCCGCAATGAAACGCTTGTCGCGCAAATGCTTGACCGGATCTTTCGGTTGAACCAGGACGACCAGGTTTCAGAGGAAGATAAGATCAAGATCTACCGCGAGGAACTGCCGCAGCGGGTGAAGGATCATGTGCAGAATTTCATCATGAACAATCGGAATTCCAGCGTTTATTCGGCGACCTTATTTGAGGAAGTAACTCAGCGCATTGATGAACAGCAATATCACATCTCGGAAGAGACGTTTATCAAAATTCCTCGCTTAACCTCAGAGGATATCAACGCGATGAAGCCGGTTGCTGCGGATATTGTAGCCCGGCTGACGGCGGATCCAATCGTTGAAGCACAGACCGCACGGGCAAAAGTTGCGGAAATGGTCAGCACCAGCTCGTTAAGCAAACGGACGGCACGCGAGGTCGTACAGGAGCTTGCTCGACTGTCCATCACCGCGAATAAGTTCTATGATGAAGAGGCGACGAAGGCGGCGAAGGTGGAAGCACGCGAGAATACACCTACGGTGTATATTAAGCAAGGGGACGTGCTCGTACATAAGGGTGAGAGAATTACCCAGGAAATGTACACGCTGCTGGAGAAGAATGGCCTTCTCAAAGATGAGGTTGATTATTCGCCGCAATTGGGGCTTCTTTTGGTGTCATTGCTGATGGCGACCGGGCTGATTATGTTTATTCGTCAATCGGAAGGCGCCAGCCGGTTTAAATACAACAACGCGCAGTTCGTTATGCTGCTGCTTATTATTTTTATCACGATTGCTTCGATGCATGTCATCAATATTCTGCAGAGCGAGCAGCAGGCTTTTGTCGGGTATTTAGCCCCGATTGCTACCGGTGCGATGCTGATTACACTGCTATTGGACTTGCCGCTTGCGTATCTCTGCTCCTTTTTGTTTAGCGTCCTGGCTAGCATCATTTTGAATCAGCGGCAAAGCGAAATTTTTGATTTCCAATTTGGGTTCTTCGCATTGGTGACTTCGTTTGCAGCGATTTTTGCGATTCACCGGGCCAGCCAACGCTCCACCCTGCTCAAGGCGGGGATTATGATCTGCTTGTTTGGCGCGCTGTCGATCTTTGCCCTGCAGCTAATTGATAATCAGGACTGGACGCAAACCAGCACGTTATATGCGCTTGGATTTTCTGTGGCGGGGGGATTGTTGACCACGATTTTGGTCATCGGCTTGATGCCGTTCTTCGAGGTCACCTTCGGCATTCTCTCAGCACTTAAGCTGGTGGAACTGTCGAACCCGAACCACCCGCTCTTGCGCAAGCTGTTGACGGAGACGCCGGGGACGTACCATCACAGCGTGATGGTCGGCAACCTGTCGGAAGCGGCCGCCGAAGCGATTGGTGCCAACGGACTGCTGTGCCGTGTTGGCTCGTATTATCACGATATCGGGAAGACGAAGCGGCCGAGCTATTTTATAGAAAACCAGAACAACATGGAAAATCCACACGACTTTATCGATCCGAAGTTAAGCAAATCGATTATTATCGCCCATGCTCGAGATGGGGTGGAGATGCAAAAGGAGTACAAGCTGCCGAAGCCGATCCGGGATATCGCCGAGCAGCATCATGGAACGACGTTTTTGCATTATTTCTACCACAAAGCGCTGCGCTTAGCGGAGGAACAAGGCGTCGAGCCGGACTTCACGGAGGATGATTTCCGTTATCCGGGGCCGAAGGCTCAATCGAAGGAAGCGGCTGTAGTTGGGATTGCTGACAGTGTTGAGGCAGCGGTACGTTCTCTGCGCAAACCAACGGTAGAGCAAGTGGAGTCCATGATCGAGAAAATTATTAAGAGCCGCTTAGACGATCACCAGTTTAACGAATGTGATCTGACGATGCGGGAGCTCGATATCATCGCCCAAACGTTAAAGGAAACGGTCATGGGCATCTTCCATTCCCGGATTGAGTATCCGGAGGAAGTGAAGAAGAGTAAAGAGAACGAGGAGAAGGACAGGGGGCAAAACGCTAATGGGCCTACAGCTGGCTTGGAGCAATGAGCAAGATAAAATGGAGATCCGTCAGGAGCTGATTGATCTCTTAGAGCAGGTGCTGCAGATCGCTGGACAAGCGGAGGGCATCACGGAAGGTGAAGTGGCGCTTACATTCGTAGATGATGAGGCGATCCACGAATTAAACCGTGATTATCGCGGCATCGACCGGCCGACCGATGTGTTGTCGTTTGCGATGAACGAATCGCTGGAGGAAGAGCCGGAAATCGTCTATGAGTTGGAAGAAGATGAAGAGTTGGACGATATGACCGATATGCTTGGAGATATTATCATCTCCGTGGAACGGGCCAAAGCGCAAAGTGAAGAGTACGGTCATTCGCTGGAGCGGGAAATTGGATTTTTGTTTGTACACGGGTTCCTGCACCTGTTAGGTTACGATCATCAGGATGCGGTCAGTGAGGCGGAAATGATGGGTAAACAAGAAGCGGCGCTTGCCGAGGTAGGGCTTGTTCGCTAATGAAGCCGTCGCGCCGCTGGAGTTCATCTTTTCGATGTGCCTTGGAGGGAATCGTTACTTCGCTGAAGACTGAGCGGCATTTGCGGTTCCATTGCGTCGCGGCGGTCATTGTGATTGCCGCGGCGATTGCGTTAACCCTCCCCGCGAGAGACGTAGCCTTATTACTGCTCGTCATCGCCTTAGTTATTTCTCTTGAGCTCGTTAATACGGCGATTGAAGCCGTTGTAGATCTCGCAGCCCCTGAGTGGCATCGACTTGGCAAGATCGCTAAGGATGCCGCGGCCGGGGCTGTACTGGTCGCTGCGGTTGTCGCCGTAGTCATCGGGATCTTGATTTTTTATCAGCCATTGATGCGTTGGTTGGGGCTGCTGTAAGGTCAGTGCTCCTGATAACGGCGGGATGGACTGTGGATTTCCCTGTAACTTATTTTTGCTATGGTTGAAGGAGATGATAGGGTTATGGATTACGGTCAACTGATGAAAGAAGCGATCGAAGCCCGCAAAGCAGCATATATTCCATATTCGGGATTTGGCGTTGGGGCAGCTCTGCTGGATAGTAAAGGACAGGTTCATCACGGCTGCAATATTGAGAATGCGGCTTATTCCCCGGGAAACTGCGCGGAGCGTACCGCGATGTTCCGGGCGATTGCCGACGGGCATCAACCCGGAACGTTTCAAGCCATCGCCGTGGTTGCCGACACTGAAGAACCGGTTGCGCCTTGCGGGGTATGCCGTCAAGTGCTGTTTGAGCTATGCGGGCCGGACATGCCTGTCATCCTGGGTAATCTGAAGGGCGACATCCGTCAGACCACGGTACGGGAGTTGCTGCCCTACGCCTTCGGTCCGTCCCATTTGGAGGAACAGAAGTAAGTGGCGGGATTATCTCTAACGGAACGGAGAGACGTTATTTCGCTTTATTGAGGCGATTTGGATCTCTAACGGAACCAGGAGACGTTAATTCGGATCTTTCGCTGGCTATGATCGTTGTGAGCGCCGAATAAGGCTTCTGAGTTCCGTTAGCGCGGGAAATTCCCGGGAAATAGGCAAATAAGGTCTCTACGTTCCGTTACGCACGGACGGATTGGACCAACTGTCGAACCCCAAAACGAACCAACTACAGAAACCAATACAGTAACCTGTACAGATTCTCACGCAACATGACTTCACAGAACCAACACGGACCGATTCCGACGGAAGGACGGATCAGGTCACATGAAAGGAACTCACGATATGGCAAAAGCAAAATTCAAATCCGGTTTTGTGGCGATTGTGGGACGCCCGAATGTGGGGAAATCCACGCTGATGAATCAGATCATCGGGCAGAAGATCGCCATTATGTCCGATAAACCGCAAACGACGCGGAATAAAATCCATGGCGTTTATACTTCGGAAGAGATGCAGATCGTCTTCCTGGATACGCCAGGGATTCACAAGCGGCAATCGAAGCTTGGCGACTACATGAATACGACGGCGCTCAACACCCTTGGCGAAGTCGAAGCCGTATTGTTTCTCGTGGATGCGGCGGAAGGATTGGGCGGCGGAGACCGCTATATCATCGAACGGCTGAAGGATGTACGGACACCGGTCATTCTGGTACTGAACAAAATCGACCGCGTAGAGCCAGAACAATTGCTGCCGTTGA
>Ga0310825_100800_pt1 | contig 17844 bp, 15 predicted proteins | sample WT_ome_9_FD_202243 | JGI IMG/M metagenome (GOLD analysis project Ga0310825, IMG submission 202243) | Sorghum-adapted microbial communities enriched on wild type (WT) sorghum from Joint BioEnergy Institute, Emeryville, California, United... ... | reverse complement strand
TACATCGTTAACGCACCAAAGCCCGAGCCAAGCGCAATCCCCACCAGAATCAAACGCCCGGGATCAAGCGAACCGTGATGCCTAGCAAACATATATAACAGCCACACCGCGGCAAATCCGCCCAGCCAACCAAACATCGGCATCGATAAAAAGGACCAGATGCCCGTTCCCTTCACCGTCCCCTGGGTCAGGAACATAAACAGAACCACGGCAGAACCCGCAGCGGCATGAATGCCCAAAATTCCCGGATCGGCAAGTCCGTTACGTGTTATCCCCTGCAGAACCGCTCCGGCTACGCCTAACCCGCAGCCGACCAAGGCAGCGATCACGATGCGCGGCAGCCGGAAATCGAAGACAACCAGGTCATGATCCCACTGCGGATCGATGCGGAGCAGCGTCTTGACGATATCACGGACGGAGAGGTCAAAGGTGCCGTTCGTGAGGCTGATGTAAATGCAGGCTAGCGCCAGGATCAAGCAGCCGAGGAGCACCAGCCAAAACCGCGAAGCTTCGCTTCTTCTATTCACTTCGGCCCCCTCCTCTCGTCTTGATCAAGTACAGGAAGTAGGGCACGCCAAACAACGCGGTGACTACGCCGATCGGTACCTCGAACGGAGGGTTCAGGAATCGGCTGATCAGATCGCACCAGCCCAGAAACAACGCGCCAAGCAGCGCCGATAAAGGAACGATCCGCCGATAATCCGGCCCGACAAGAAACCGCGTAATATGCGGCAAAATTAACCCGACAAACGCAATCTTTCCAGCGATCGCCACGGAAATGCCGGTCATGATGACAACACTGAGCATCGTCAACGACTTGATCAGCTTCACGTTCATTCCCAGCTCGGCTGCGATTTCCTCCCCAAGCGACAGCGCCGTCATCGGCCGGGCCATAAATAACGCCAGGATGAGTCCGGCGGCCGCGAACGGGATCGCGAGCTGGATCATGTCCGGCGAAATGCCGTGCAGCCGGGCGTTGTACCAGAAGCTGATATTTTGTGACACTTGATAGTAGCTTGCCAAAGCTTGGGATAAACCGCCGAGAAATGTCCCCATCACCGTGCCAAGCACTGCCATCATCACGGGGGAGGAGCCGCCCGGCAGCAGCCGGGAGATCCCAAAGACCAGTACCCCGCCCAGAGCAGAGCCCGCCAGCGAATAGCCCACCATCGCCATATTGCTGGCGCCCGGCAAGAACGCCATACATAACGTAATGGCAAACACCGAGCCGTCGGATATCCCCATGATGGACGGCGATGCCAGCGGGTTGCGGGTCATCCCCTGCATCAGTGCACCGGAAGCGGCCAGCAGCCCTCCGATCAGCAACGCCCCAATTGCCCTTGGAATCCGCGAAGTACGGATGATCTGATGGTCGACGTTCCCTTCATCGAAGTGGACAAGCGCCTCCCAGGCGGTCTCATAGCGGATCGGCTTCGTGCCGTGCAGTACGGAGATGATCACAGTCACTACCATCAGCGCAAGCGCCAATCCGCTAAAGGTCCAAGTCTTCCATTTGAAGCTGCGCATGGTCTATTCGGAAAGACGTTCCAGCGCTGCTTTCAGGAACTCGATGCGGCTCCACGCCGGTCCGCCTTCCGACAACGGATCGATGACGTTTACGTATACCTTATCGTTTTTCACCGCGGCAACGTTTTTAACGATCGGGTTGTTCAGGAACTCATCCAATGCGGTTGCCGTTTCCTTGTTCTCGTCTGCAGCAAATTGAATAAACAATTGGTCCGGATTGATCGTCGCCAGCTGTTCGATCGTGATTTCCTCCTGGGCTTTCGCCGCACTCACCTCGGCTGGTACTTTCAGACCTAGATCTCCGTAGAGGATCGGATTGAAAAATACGCTTTCCGGATAAATGAACAGCTTCCCTGTCCGGATACGAATTGCCATCACGGTTTGATCGCCAAGTTTTTCTGTTAGCGTGGCTTTTGCCCCTTCGAGATCGCTCTTATATTGCTGGATCGCTTGTTCGGCAGCTTCCTGTTTCCCCGTCACTTCTGCCAGCAGACGCAAATTATCTTCCCAATCCACAGCCTGATGGGAGACTAAGATCGTCGGAGCGATTTTGAACATCCTCCGGGAATTTCGTCGAACCGAGAATCAGATCCGGCTTCAGCTGCAAAATCGTTTCAAAGTTCGGCTGCGTTTTCTCCCCGATGGACTCCGCCCCGTCTGTAATCGCAGCAAACCGTTCCGGGAACGCGCCGCTGTAGGTGATCGCACCAACCGGATGTACATCCAGCACCAATGCGTCCTCCATCGCTTCCATCGCGCCGGTGATCACGATCCGCTCAACGTTCGCAGGAACCTCATAACTCTTGCCCAAATATTGAATCGTCCGCGTTCCTTGTGCAGCTTGGTCCGTCCCGCCGGCATTGGATCCGGCGGCAGCGTTCGCTTCCGTCGCGGTCGTTGGATTGGCTTCACTCGTACCGTTGGCCGAGCTCCCTTCTTTTTCTCCACCACAAGCCGTTAAGGCCAATGTCAGCAAAAGGACGGCGCCTGTTGCCCAAATCCGTTTTTTCATTTCTCTTTACCCCTTTCGTCTATTCGACAAATCTATGTTGATAATGATTATCATTATCGAGTATAAAAAAGAGGCCTAAAATAGGCCATGGACAAAATTCCGAACAATTATGGATTTTCTTCCGGAAACAGCTCGGTGAACTGATCCAGCATCCGAAGATGCGCGTGGGCGGAATACTCAAGCCAAGGATCAGACGACAACAGCTTGACCCGCCGCCGTTGAACGGCCCGGATCGCTTGCCAGCTCGGATTCACTTGCAGCCTCCCCCACGCCTCAAGCGTTTCACTGTCCTGCCGAATCATCATCAGGAGATAACCGGGATCGATGCGGCCCAGCTCCTCCAGAGTGATCGGACAGTTGTAACAAGGCGTGTCGCACACATAACCGGGGGCCAGTCCCAGGTCATCAAACAGAAGGCAGGCCATGCCGCGATTACAGTGGAGAAATAACCGATCCTCTTTCATACGAACAATGACCAGCGTTTCTTGGCGCAGTGATTGAGGCAGCCGCTCCTTGACCTGCTCCAGCCGAAATTCGTACGCTCTGAGCCATTGATTGGCTTGCCAGGACTCATTTATCTCCTCCGCCACCTGCATCAATAGCTCGCGCCATTCCGTCTGCGAAGCGGCTAGGATCTGAACCGGGGCCATTTGTTCTAACGCCCGCTGCTCCTCCTCCGAGATCGAGTCCACTGCCAGGATCAAATCGATCGGAGCCTGCCGCAGCCGTTCTAGGTTCTCGCGCCAATCTTCGTTGTAGCGGTATGCGCTGATGTGCAGCGGTATGTCGCTGCGGAATTCACGGTAATAATACTCTGTCCATTTAGGATGCATCGCTGCGGCATACGGCATGAATCCCAGCGGAGTAAGAAAACCAAGTACCGAGGGACTGTAAGCCGCCAGCTTGCGGCGTCGGCTCCTCATATAAACGGACGGCGATACGCCGATCTCCTGCTTAAACTTGCGGCTGAAGTAGAACTCGTCCGCATACCCGGTTTGATGGGCAATCTCGCGCAGCTTTGCAGAAGCGGTGGCCATCAGCTGTTTGGCTCGCTGCATTCTTTTCTCGGTGACATATTCGATGGGGCTCTTCCCGTATTTCTTCTTGTACATTTCGGCAAAATACTTCGGGCTCAACTCCGCCACCCGGGCCAGCTGCTCAATCGTAACCGGCTCGTTGTAGTGCTGATCGATGTACCGCTTCGCCGCCTCCAACGCTTCGCCTGCATGATAAGGCTTGGTGCGACTGTTCCGGTACAAATAATAAAGCATCTCCTGCAGGTCAATCTGACTGCGGAAATGCCCCATGGGCTCCCCGTGCTGCCAGGCACGGCAAGCGCTCTCGGCCATAACGGCCAATTTGCCGGGCGTATGGACCCGTAATTTTCCATGATACGGCAGCAAGGCATCCAGCTGGCCATCTTCTTTGCCTCCAGCTTCTTCACCTACAGAATTCGAGTCGGCATAGGCGTCGAAATAGAACGCGATTAACTCGCCATCCTCGCTTAGATCGACGGTGCCAAAGGTTTGGCCGGGCACGCAAACGTACGCGCTGCCGTTCTCCAGCTCGACTGTCTCTTGATCGACCATCAACCGGCCATCCCCGCAGGCCGCCACGATTAACGCGAAGGACAATGCCAGCTGCTGGCGCATGGTCTTGTCTCCTGTTCCCGATACCGCCTCAACGGAACGAAGCCGGATCCATACTTGATCCAGCTTCCGCAGCTTCATTTCTTGGGGATCTAGATTCATTATCCTTCATCTTCCTTTATCAATATCCTGCTATCAGTATATTGATAATCGTTCTCAATCGTCAATCCCAGTTTGTACCGCCTTGGCGGTTCGGTCGACTCGGTTCGTCCAGATCCAGCCGCTGTATCCGGCGGGCAGGCGCTTCACGTCTTCCAATGTATCGAAGCCGCTGGAGAAATCACTGCCGTCCCCTCCGACGATAACAACGCGGGTGTTCGCTCGCTCCATACGGCTTAGGAATTTATCCGGCCAGCCCCACAGCCAAGGCGCGATTTTCTCAGGGATGTGCAGCTCGGTGTTTCGGCAAGCATCAGGGATGTACCCTGTCCAGCCGGAAGCCTCATACGAGAGCAGACATTGCTTTAACGTTGCCTTGGACATGACCCGCAGGTCCGGCAGGCGCTCCTTCAAGACCGCAATGGGCAGATCGCCGCCATAAACGGTTATCCCGTCCCGCTCCTCCTTCTTTAACGTAGACAGGTATGCCGCAAGCTGCTTCCCTTCCTCGGGGTCATCACTTTTGATGTGCAGTAGCAGCGCCTTGCCGGGAAAATGCTCCACCACTTCAGGTAACGATGGCATCAGCCCAACCCCTTTGCCGCGAAACGGATACGTCTTGCCTTGATCGGCGGTATATCCGTACCCGATATCCAACATTTTCAGCTCCGCCATCGTATAGTCTTTCGTTGTGCCTTCCGCATTGGTCCGGCAATCCAACGTCCAATCATGGAACACGGCAAACTGCCCGTCTTTGGTTGGCTTCAGATCCAATTCCACCATATCAGCCCCGGCTGCAAAAGCGGCTTCCATAGATGTCAAGGTGTTCTCCAGAAACTCGTGCTCCGGTTCATATATCCGTTCCGCTGTGCACGTATCGTTCTCGATCCCCTCCATCGGGAAGGTTTGCGCCAGACCACGATGCGCCAGCAGCTTAGGTTCCCCGCCCTGAGCTGCGGTCAGATGAGGCGTATTGTTCAAGTAAACAAAAGCAATAAGGGCAAGCAATATCCATAGCGTTCTGCTTCTATATATCTTCCTGATCTTGCTCAAGCCAGTCTCCCCCGATCCTTCCTAACCCGTCCTATTCTGTCTCTAAAATATATCCGCTCCCCCGGATCGCATTGATCTGGAACGTATCGCGTCCATATTTCTTGCGAATCCGATAAATTAATGTCGTTAATTCATCGATCGTCACATCCGGTAACCCGTCAGGACCAGGATTACGGTCATACCACACCGTCTGCTTAATCTCACGGATCGTCACCAGACGGTTCGCGTGATCATGAAGCAGCTGCAGCAGCAAATATTCTTTTTCCGACATCGAAATTTTGACGCCGTTCACAATGCATTCCCGTTTCTCCCAATGGATCGTCACCGCTCCCTCGGTCGTCTCCGAATGCGTCGATTCATGTACGGGCTCAAACTCCAGCGTTTGTTCTCCAGGCGAATAAGAGAAATGCAGTACACAGGTGCCCCGCGCCAATTTCAGGATATCATTCGTTTCAAGCACATAAGGGGCATGCGGGATCATCCGGACCCCGTTCAGTTCCGTCCCATGACGGCTCCCCAGATCGTAGGCGACAGCACGGTCCCCTTCTTTCCGAATCATTAGATGTTTACGAGAAATAAAGATATTCGTAAAGGCCATATCCGGAAAACTCTCGGAAGACGTCCGACCGATTTCCGTCGTCTCTTGATCCAGGTAGATGCAGGTTCCCGGACGAAACGGGTCCCCGCGAAGAATATAAATACAGGCAAAGGTATCCATACCTAAGCTCCCTCCATTTTCTATACCATCATCATCTTATCTTAAGGGACGTCTTAAGAATATAGCAACCGCAGTGATATTATCCTCACAGCAGGCTGATTTCAACGCTCGTTTTTCAATAGTCGATTTTCTGTTATCATAGGGGGAGAACAAAAGGCGAACACCTGACGAACGGAAATTATACGAGAAAGGAATCCGTGCATGAGTTTTCAGTTAACGGAGCGCGTCATTAAATTGCTATGCGGCCGAATCGCTTACGAGCGTGGAGAAGCATATTACCGGACCGGGAAAGTGGCCTTTCTCCGGATGGACCACGGCTCCCGTGTCTATGAAGCGGCAGTGTCTGGAACCGGACACTATCATGTGTCGCTGCAAATCGATGAACACGGCGACGTGCATGCGGAATGCAACTGTCCCGCCTTCTATTCCTATAACAACTATTGCAAGCATATTGCCGCCGTCTTGCTGGGGGTTCATGACATGCTGCAAGGCGGTAAGGCGCCGGTTCGTCCGTTTCCGTCTCTGCTGCGGCAGCAGGATGACCTTCTAGATTCAATGGACGACGATCGCAATGGATCCTACGGCCTGATCCAGCGTAAACAACCTGGGGACATCCCTTCCCGCGATATCTGGATCGCCCGTGATATGATGCGCTTGTTTGAAGAGACTGCCCCGCCGCCGCTGCGGACTGGACTAAGGTTTGATCAGCGGACGCCGCTGGAGGTGGAATTTACACTCCATCCGGTGCCGTACGGCTACCGTAAGTACTTGTTCGGTCTGGAGCTGAAGATCGGCGAGAAGCGTCTGTATATCGTCAAGAACATTCGGGATTTTCTCGATAAAATCTCACGCGGCGAGCCATACAGCTTCACCAAACATTTCAACTACGACCCGGAACGTTACGCCTTTCGGCCGGAGGATGAAGCGATCCTGCAGAAGCTGGCGGAAATCCAACGCAATGAGCAGATGTTTCACGAGAGCCTCGGAGGATACTCCCTTAAATCGAACGGGGTTTCCGATCGACTGTTACCGGTGCCGCCTGTCTTTTGGGACGATCTGCTGCCGCTGCTCACCCAAGCTCCGCTCGTGCAATTGGAGCAAGATGGCCGCATCTGGCCGGGGCTTGAAGTGGCAGACGGGCCGCTGCCACTTAGCTTTCAACTCGGCCAAGCCGGGGACGAGAGCTATCAGTTTTCCGCCCAGGGCCTGGATGATGTTCTGGTCATGGACGTCTATGGCATCATTTTATCGGAAGGTAAGCTGATCCGCCTCTCGCCCGCGCAAACTCGCCGGCTCGCTGAATTAAAACATATGATGATTACTGCGCGGAAACCGTATATCCTGATCTCTCCAGACCAGATCGAGCCCTTTGTTGAACGGGTGCTGCCCGGGTTGACAAAGTTCGGAACTATCCACGTCGAGGAAAAGGTCGCCAGCCGTATGGTACGGACCCAGCTGAAAGCCCGGCTGTACCTTGATCGGGTTAAGGACCGGCTCCTGGCGGGCTTGGAATTCCAATACGGTGATATCGTGTTTAACCCCTTGGATGATCATGGTCCCAAGCGAGGTACGGATTTAATCTTGCTGCGCGATACTGAGAAGGAACGGGAGATTATAAATCTGTTGGATTCCGGCTACATGACCCGAACCGAAAGCGCCTATTTCCTCGATGATGAGGAGGCGGAATACGAATTTCTGTATCATGTCGTGCCAGAACTGGAGAAGCTCGTGGACATATATGCTACCTCGGCAGTCAAGACCCGGCTCATCACCGACCTTCGACCGCCGAAAATATCCGTGGAGCTCGACGAGCGTACGGATTGGCTGGAGTTTCGCTTCAGCATGACCGGGATCGGTGATTCGGAAATCCGCGGATTGCTTCAGGCACTGGAGGAGAAGCGCAAATACTACCGGTTGCCAAACGGTGCATTAATGCCGCTTGAAAGCGAGGAGTTTCAGGAGATCGTCAAGTTCCTGAACGAATTTGGCTTGCGCCAAAGCGATATCCGCGGGCCGGAATTCCGTGTACCGGTGATCCGCGGATTGCATATTCAGGAAGACCGTGGACAAGGCCCAGTGAAGCTGGGCAAAGCGTACCGCGAGTTGCTGCACAACCTGCAGCATCCCAGCCACCTGGACTTTCCGGTGCCGCCACAGCTCTCCGATGTACTTCGCGACTACCAGGTTTACGGTTATCAGTGGCTTAAGACACTGGCCTACTATCGCTTCGGCGGCATTCTTGCCGATGATATGGGGCTTGGAAAGACGCTGCAAAGCATCGCTTTTCTCATATCGGTGCTGCCGGAGATCGCCGAATCTGGACAGCCAGCGTTGATCGTCTGCCCTGCTTCCCTGGTGTACAACTGGCGGAACGAGCTGACGAAATTCGCACCAAACATTAAGGCGGTAATCGCCGACGGAAGTAAAGCTGAACGGGTGCGAACCTTGCGCGAGGCGTCGCAAGCGGATGTAGTGATCACCTCCTATCCACTGCTGCGCCGCGATATTGAGCAGTTCGCTGAACTGGCGTTCCATACACTGATTTTGGACGAGGCTCAAAGCTTCAAAAATCACGCCAGCCAAACGGCCCAAGCCGTGAAGAGCTTGCAAGCCAAGTACCGGTTCGCCTTAACCGGCACTCCGGTAGAGAACTCGCTGGAAGAGTTATGGTCGATTTTTAGCACCGTCTTTCCAGAGTTATTCCCTAGTCGCCAGGCGTTTAACGATTTGTCCCGGGAGACGGTAGCCAAACGCATCCGCCCTTTCGTCCTGCGCCGGCTGAAAACCGACGTGCTGAAGGAGCTGCCGAAAAAAATCGAGTCCCTTCAACCTTCTGAGCTGCTGCCGGAACAGAAGAAGCTGTACCTGGCCTACCTGGCCAAGCTGCAGCAGGAGACGCTTAAGCATTTGGATGACGACACGTTCGGGCAGAACCGTATTCGCATTTTGGCTGGCTTAACCCGGCTGCGCCAGCTATGCTGCCATCCGGCCTTATTCGTTGACGGCTATGACGGCGGTTCAGCGAAGTTTGACCAACTGATGGAAATGATCGAAGAATGCCAAAGCGCCGGCAAACGCGTACTGATCTTCTCCCAATTTACGGAGATGCTCGGATTGATTGGCCGAGAGCTGGGCTACCGAGGGATGCCTTTCTTTTATCTCGATGGGAAGACGCCAGCTGCCGAACGGGTAGAGTTATGCGATCGCTTTAACGACGGGGAACGCGATTTGTTTCTCATCTCGCTGAAGGCCGGAGGCACTGGCCTGAACTTAACCGGTGCGGATACCGTCATTCTTTATGATCTATGGTGGAATCCTGCGGTCGAACAACAGGCTTCAGATCGGGCCTATCGGATCGGGCAGAAGAATATCGTACATGTCATTCGCATGGTTGCCCAAGGCACCGTGGAAGACAAAATGTACGAGCTGCAGCAGAAGAAAAAGCACCTCGTCGAAGAGGTGCTGAAGCCTGGACAAGAGGCCATTTCCGCGCTGACCGAGCAAGAAATTCGCGAAATCTTGATGATCTAATCTGTAACTTAAAAAAGGGATCGGAAGCTCCGAATCATTTCGGCAGTTCCGGTCCCTTCTTCATTTCACTGACCTGTCACTTCAAACTCGTAAAGGGAATACCCGTAAGGTGTCCCCCGCTCGATGCCATACATGCGGACATATCTTGCCGGCTGCGGCGAAAGCGGGATTTCATCAAGTCCTCCATCTCCGCTTGAAGTCGAATATACTTCCTGCCAATGCTCTGGCGCTCCGCTGTCCGTGGAGATTTCAATCTTGTACCGCTTGGCGTATGCCACCTCCCACCGCAGCTTGACGCCGGTGATTTGATGTACGGCACCCAGATCAACGTAAATCCATTCCGGATCGGTCCCCTCGCGACTGGCCCAGCGCGTCATCTGGTTGCCGTCTATCGCCTTGTCCGGTTCAAACCCCACGCCTTCCATTGTGCTGGATACCGCTGTTTTATTCAGGGCCAGATTCGGAGCTTCCGGTACAGTTGCCCCGCCGGGCTTCCACCAATTCCCCGATAGGAACAGCAAGTTCAGCAAATTGTAGGTATCGCTGAAGTAATCCTCTTTCTTATTCTTCATCCAGTCCCAGCCCGCATTCACCCAAGCTTGATGATTGGAATTCGCCGTTCCCGCCGAGATGAACGGAGCGACAAATACCGCTGTGGCATAATTTCCTATGGCTGTGCCGTCCAGCTTGTAGCCATTTTTGATATTTGCAGGTGCACCGCCGGTTTTCGTTTTGATCCAGCTCACCATTTTGTCGGCGAGCGCTTTCGCTCTGGTATCGCCGTATAACGCATAATCCATAACGATGCGCAGCGGTACACGGCTTGCATTATAGTAATATTGATTCGTTTCTTTGAACTCATCCAGATACCACTCTGGCGCAGGTCTTGGCGGGTTACCCACCACAAAGTCAGAGATCAGTCCGGTATTCGGAGAATATGTTGCGCTAAACTGTTGATACACGTCGTACAAATGATCTATCACATGAATCCAAGTCTCATCCCCTGTGACCTCATAAAAAGCGCGCAAATGACTGAGCATCCAGTCCGACGGCCGCGTATTCAGCGCATCCTTACCGTCCCAATCTCCAAGATTAAGCCGATTACCAGATGTAACATAGCTTGCTTTAATGCCGTCGGTAATCATTTTTTTCGCTTCTTGCAAATAGTTGATCGCCCCGCCCGAGCCCCACTGGTTGTGAGCTAAAATCAACGAATAAGCGATGTCCAAATCGCCGTCGGTAGCTGACCCAAAATGGCCTTGAGCGGCTTTGCTGTCCGCTACTACCCAACCCATCAAGTTCGGATTTCCGCTGCTCTTATATGTACGTGCCGTCTTAAACAATCCGTCATAAATCGTCTTGGCGTTCGGATCATAACCTGCCATCAGCACGGTGATGATCATGCCGTAGCCCTGACCTTCGGAGGAACCAAGCGCGGTAAACCCGTCGGGATCTCCCGTAATATTGCCCTTCACATAGTAACCGCCCGGCAAAGAAGACAAATTGTTGCGAAGATAAGTCGCTTTCCAATAATCGTAATATGACGCCACAGCCTGATTCATCGCGGCTTGGGTGACGTGGCTTGGCTTGATGATTCCCGGATAGCTGATCTGCTGCGGGAACGGCTTCATTTCCCCTGCGGCGTTGGCGGGAGCAGCCGGTGCAACGGCCCCAAACGTGGTGGCTATAAAGAAACACAGCAAAACTAGACAAACCTTTTGAAGCTTCATCATCATTCCTCCTCAAAGCGAAAGTGGAAAGCCTGTCTTTCGTTAAGCGACTTCGGAGTTGCAACGAATGAAACGCAAGGATGTCCCAATTCCTATTTTATTCCAGCTTTTTATAAATATAAACTAATTTCTACAGGTCTGAAACATGAAATCACCGTGATCGGGATAACCTATGGAAGGTAATGACTACTACCGAGAGAATCACTTAAGGAGGATCAGCATGGAGCATCAAAATCAACAAGCCCGCGATGAGGCTGAACTGCGTAACAAATTAAATGAGCAAGGGGATTCACTAGCGGAGAAGAAGAAGATTGAAAACGGCGTGGACATCGAGCCGGAAGCCGATGAATGGGTGGCCAAGCCGGTGCCGTTCACCGATACAGATTCCGCGAAATAACCTTCCTCTTCCGTTGATCATCCGCAGGGTTCCTTGATGGAGCCGCTGCGGATATTTTATTATCCACCAACGCTTCCCAGACGACAGGATAATGAAGTTTTAGCACGAATATCATGGTACAGAGGTTGATTTGAAATCTGGGAGCGTGAAGATATGGAAGCGTTCACACAAGATTTATTGAAGGATAAGGTGATTCTGATCACCGGAGGCGGTACGGGATTGGGACGGGCGATGGCTGGTCGGTTCTTACAACTCGGCGCGAAGGTCGCCATCTGCGGACGACGTGAAGAGGTATTGGAGCAAACCGCTGAAGAACTATCCTCTGCTTATGGCGGTGAGGTATACCGGCAGCGCTGTGATGTTCGCGATCCCGGACAAGTCCACAATTGCGTGGATGACGTGTGGCAACATTTCGGTCGGATCGATGTGCTTGTCAACAACGCTGCCGGCAATTTTATCAGTCCGACGGAACGCTTGTCGCCCAATGCTGTCAACGCAGTACTGGGTATCGTATTGCACGGTACGTTTTACATGACATTAGAGGTTGGAAAACGGTGGATTGAACAGCAGCTGCCCGGAACGATGCTGAACATTGTCACGACCTACGCTTCGACCGGATCGGGATACGTCGTGCCCTCCGCCGCTGCCAAAGCTGGCGTACTTGCGCTGACCCGCTCCCTCGCCGTCGAGTGGGCACCTCACGGGATCCGTCAGGTGGCGATCGCACCCGGACCGTTTCCGACGGAAGGCGCCTGGTCTCGCCTCTCCCCTACTCCGGAGCTGGAGGCGAAAATGCTGGGACGCGTACCGCTTGGAAGAACCGGCCGCCCCGAAGAGCTGGCGGACCTAGCCGCTTTCCTCGTCTCGGATGCCGCCGGATACATCAACGGCGAGGTGGTCACGATTGACGGTGGGGAATGGCTGCGCGGGGCCGGACAGTTTAACGACCTTGCCGAGGTGACAGAAGAACAGTGGGATCGCTTGTCCGAGTTAACGCGCAAAGGGAAATAGCTGCGCCTTAGCTCGTGCTGCTTACCTTCACTTCAGCGCGGTCTGCCGGATCATTTTTCGTGGATAACCGCTTGTTCCCCAACAAATGTGACACAACGTAAAAGATCAGGAACAATCCCATAACCCCGGCGGAATAACGGTACATCACCGCATAATTCGTGGCGGAAGCGATGGCTCCCAGAATGATTGCACCAATGGCAACACCAAAATCTGTGGTATTAAAAAACATGCTGTTCGCCATTCCGTATTGCTCCGGTGTGCTGGATCGCAGCATCCAAGCCTGCAGCGTAGGCTGGGTCGCCCCGAAGCCAAGTCCATACAGTAACGCCGAAACGATCAGCATTGGCAGCGACTGGGTGAAGGACAAAACAACCATGCTCGCAACTACCAAAAGCGCCGCAGGAATCAGGACGGCCCCAGGGCCCTTCGCATCAAAGATTCTGCCGGAGATCGGACGAATGATGACCACCGTGGCCGCATTAAACAAGAAAAATAACCCCACTTGTTCCAAGTGGATAAATTCGCCGAAGAGAGCGATAAAGCTTAACAGACCGCTGTAGGTGATCGATAATAACATATTTAGAAATGCTGGCAACAAAAATTTACGGTTAAACGACGTACGACGTTCCAGGGCCGGGGCGCTGGCTCTCGGCGTCGTTTTCTTCTCGCTTGCTTTGATCTCTTGATTATGGTTTCTTGGCAATGCTCGGGTAATTAGCAACAACGGGATCACCACCAGAACAGCCAATGCCCCCGTCAAGGTCAATGTGCCAAAACCGTACTTCTGCAGCATATTTAAACCGATCATTGGGCCGATCGACATCGCCAAGCTGCTCGACAACCCATAATACCCAATGCCTTCCCCCATTCGAGTTGGCGGAATGATCCGTGATGCCAACGTTGGCAAAATGGTGCTGCCAATCCCAAAACCAACACCGTACCCGGCCCGTAACAGCATCAATCCTTCAACCGAACCCGCCCAATGATTGAATTCAGTCATAAGTGCTGCGATGATTAAGCCAGTGAACAGCAGAACGTTAGGTGAAAACTTCCGCAGCATCGCTGCTGTGAGGAAACGAGCCAAGATCGCGGATACCGCAAAAACGCTGGTCACGAGACTGACCTCTAAATCACTGGCGGCAAGGTCATTTTTGGCATAAGATGAAAGTGAAGACAACAACATTTGCAAATTCAAAAATAACAAAAAAGCAGAGATCGTTAATGATATAAACGATCTCGTCCATAATCGGTCTGATTCCTTGTGTAAATTCATTTCTTCGCCTCTAATCTACTTAGTTGTCAACCTTTGTTTTGCGATTCTTCACCAAGCTGAAGATGGATGCGCTGGAGCAGCTCCACGAGCTTCTCGTATTCCTCCGCATCCATGAGCTGCTTCACCTCTTCATTTACGCCCCGTTCAATCGGCAACGTTTCGCAGATCAGTTCTCTTCCCCGCTCGGTTGCAAATACGACAAACGATCTTCGATCCCGCTCCCCCGCTTGCTTGCGAACGAGTCCTTTGCTTTCCAGCAAGTCGATAATTCGAGTAATCGTTGGCTTGTCCTTTCCGGTTCGATCCGCAATCTCTTTCTGGATCAAGCCATCCGAATTATAGATCTTATGAAGTACGGACCATTGCTCAGTAGTAATGTCATAATCCTTCAATCGATGCTGCAGTAATGCTGTGATTTTGCGGTAAGCCATCCCCATGATATATCCGATGGCCAGCTCGTGCTGAGAGTGGTCCCTTCTCACCATATGTCACACCTTGCTTTAATAGTTGTCTTGACAATTATATGCCAACGAACTAATTCAGGTCAATCATCTGTCTATTTTCAGGGCGGGTAGGTGATCATCTTTCCCTTTTCCAGTGCGGACGAATACATTACCATAAAAAACATCTCGAAGGGGAACCGCGATCATGAAAACTGCTCGTCACCCGCGTCATATCACAAGCAAGCTGAAAAAAAATGAAGCGTTGATGAAAAGCAAGACGCTGCGGAGCTATCTCCCTGAAACCCGCCGATTTACTAAAGAGAATTTGCATAGTATGCTGCTGAGATACCATATGGTCTACGTTAAGCCAGTGAACGGCACATGGGGAAAAGGCGTCATGCGGGTCGAATATAAACCTTACTCCAGACACGGGATCTACCAACACCAGCTTGACAAAAAGGTGTCGACCCATCATTCAGTGGATGAACTCTATCACTCGATTCGAAAACATAAGCTGAAAGGTCGTTATCTCGTTCAGCAAGGCATTGAGCTGCTCAAATATGATCAGCGGCGCTTCGACCTGCGTGTCATGGTGCAACGTACCCCGCAGAAGGTTTGGAAGACAACCGGCATAATTGGCAGACTGGCCCACCCGAAGAAGATTGTCACCAACTATCATAATGATGGGAAGCTTATGCCGGTAGAGAAGCTGCTTTCCCCCTATTTGAAGGGATCGCGGCTCAAGTCTTATACCAATATACTGGAGGGCTTTGGGGAGGACATTGCCAATCACTTAAAGAAGAGCTTCCCCGGGCTGCGCGAAATCGGTGTCGATGTGGCGCTTGACCAGAAGATGCGGCCTTGGATTCTTGAAGTGAACACTTCGCCGGATCCGTTCATCTTCCGGAAACTGAAGGATAAGAGTATCTTCCGCACCATCATGAAATATGCTCGTGCTTATGGCAAATACAAGCGGAAATAAAAAAAAAGCGGACGAAGGCCATGCCACAGGGAATCCTATCGTCCGTTTTTGGTTGGATAAGGTTTATGAACCAAACTGCCGATAGATTCCCATCAGCTTCTTGGCCGTTTGCTTCCATCCGAACTTCTCTACAGCGTCCTTCCGCGCTTGTCTGGACATTCGAGCGGTCAGCTCCCGATCCCGTGCCAGCTTCAGAATCCACTTCGCATGCTCTTCAGAGTTGCGGTAGGCATCGACGAGGTAACCATTCGAACCGTGTTTGACGATCTCCCCAATCCCGCCAATATTGGATGCGACGACGGGAAGACCCGATGCCATCGCTTCCACATTCACCAGACCAAACGCTTCATGCTCCTGTGACGGACACGCAAACAGATCGGCCTGCTGGAACTTGCGGTGAATGGAACGATGCGGAACTTTGCCGGTAAATATGACAGGCACTCCCTTCGCCCTGGCTAAACGCTTGAGTTCTCTTAAATATCCGGGTTTACCGCCGCCAACTACGGTTAAGCTAACCGGCCCATATTCCTTGCGCACACGGCTGATCGCCCGGATCAGAACCGGAACCCCTTTGCGTGGAATGACCCGCCCCGCGAACAAGACGCGGAATGTTCCAGAGTACCCTGCTCCGCTTGCCGGGCTAAACCGAGCGGTGTCTACACCAAGATGCACCTTGCGCAGTTTCCCCGCATGCCGTGGGAAGCGCGCTGCTAAATTCGCTTTCAGCGAATCGCTGTTGGCAATAATCAGGTCGGCTCGGCTCAGACTTTCGTTCACTTTGGTGGTGGGTTTCACAAACGTCAGCGAATGCAGGAACAACGTGACGGGAGTATGGGGAAACGCCGCCTTGATTTTGGCCATATAATGCGGACGATTATCGACTTGAATCAGGTCATACCGTCTCCCTTTCAAGTAATGCAAAACGGAGGCGATATACTTACTGGAGCTTCCGCTGCTCACCCGGACGATCGTTAAGTTCCCCATCCGGCTGACGCGGGGTAAGTTTCGGGCCTTTCTGCTGATCAGCGTAACGCGATGATTCACGGCCAATTGCTTGGCGATGGCCAGCATGCTGATCTCCACGGAGCCGTTCCCGGGAACCGGGATCTGCTCGGGCGCCACCATCAAAATATTCATAGGCTCCTCCTAACACATATGTCCTTGCGTTTATTCACCATATGCGTTAGGAGGACTTCCTGCGCAGGTATCCACCTAAACGTCAGGTCACGCGGAACGTTCCTGTTCCAAATGCGCAGATTTCACCTTGATCCAGCCGTGCATACGCCATCGTGGTCACCGATTTACGCGATATGTGAACCAGTTCAGCAGTCACAGTGATCGATCCTTTCACGGCTTTGGTGACGTAATTTAAGTTTAAGTTCGTTGTCACCACACTGGCTTCCGGTTTGGCAATCATCGCCAGCAGTCCCATCGCCGAATCGATCAACGTCGCATGAACCCCCCCGTGGACGATGCCGATCAAGTTCAAATGATGCGGCTGAATCTGAAGGCGCATCACAACCCGCTGCTCATTCGCTTCAACCACTTCACAGCCGAGATAATCCACAAACGAGCCAATCGCCGCTTGATTCCACAACGCTAAACGTTGCTGCAGCTCTTCTGAATCCGCTTTCATTTCAGATAACCTCCGTTCATCCCGTTCGCTGCCAAAAAGCCCTGATTCTGCCTCGGATTTAAGCACACCAACGGTTACTTCTCTTTCGCTTGAGCCGGATTCTGACGCTCCGCTTCTTCTTCCACGAGCTTGCGGCGCAGCACTTTACCGGCCAACGTTTTCGGGAGACTATCCCGAAATTCGTAAACCTTCGGCACCTTATAAGCAGCGAGCTTCTCCTTGCACCAGCGTTTGATGCCCTCCTCGTCCGGTACTGCCCCTTCTTTCAGAACGATATAAGCTTTGACCGTCTCGCCGCGATATCGGTCGAAGATACCGGCCACAATTGCCTCTTCCACGTCCGGATGCTCGAACAACACCTCTTCGACCTCCCGCGGATAAATGTTATATCCTCCGGCAATGATCAAATCTTTGCGCCGATCTAAAATGTAGAAGAATCCGTCTTCATCCATCCGCCCCAAATCTCCGGTGAGCAGCCACCCGTCACGCAGCGTCTTGTACGTTTCTTCCGGGCGGTTCCAGTATCCCCGCATCACTTGAGGGCCCCGTACGGCCAGCTCGCCGACTTCACCAACCGGCACCTCCTCGAGCGTATCGGGCTGCACGATCATCGCATCAGTATCGGGAAATGGGATGCCGATTGATCCGGTTTTCCGCATCCCCCAGATGTTGTTGGCATGCGTGACCGGGGAGGCTTCGGTTAATCCATAGCCCTCGATCAGCTTGCCGCCGGTGATTTCCTCAAACCGGGTTTGGATCTCAAGCGGCAACGGAGCCGCACCG
>Ga0310825_100797_pt1 | contig 18025 bp, 15 predicted proteins | sample WT_ome_9_FD_202243 | JGI IMG/M metagenome (GOLD analysis project Ga0310825, IMG submission 202243) | Sorghum-adapted microbial communities enriched on wild type (WT) sorghum from Joint BioEnergy Institute, Emeryville, California, United... ... | reverse complement strand
TGGACCAGCACGTTCTTGTTCGGCAGCACGGTGCCCTCGGGCACCGCCTCGATCTCGACCGGCAGGTAGCCGCCGTGCTCGTTGACGATGCCCAGCCAGCCCTCGCGGTTGAACGGGATCTCGTGCTGGCGGGTGACGATCTCGGCCTCGTCGATGTCGTCGATGGTCAGCGGGCGCAGCAGGTACTTCTTGATGAAGGCCTGCAGGCCGACGAACAGGTGCGCCGGGAACGGGCCGCCGCGCGACTCGATGTAGCTCGACACGTACTCGGTGCCCGGCGGGTACAGGTTCCAGTGCGAGTGCTTGTAGGTGTCGGTGTTGAGGATCAGGTTGTCGAAGTTGGACAGCAGTCGTGGCATGGGAAATCTCCACACAGAATTCGGTCGTCGGGACACGGCGGTAACCGCCGTGCGTGCATCTCACGGTGCGCAGAACATGGGCGCGCGAAACCAGCGGGGCAACAACCGGGCCCCGCCGTGCAGAGTGCGGAGCCTGGAACCGGGCCGCGCTACTTACAGTGCGAGATCGCCAGTGCCGCATGCGGGTTCATGTAGCACTGGCAGTTGCAACGATCGACCCACATGTCATTCGACGGTACGGCGGCATCGGTCCGATGGCCCCGGTTTGAATCAGCCAGAACCTTTCTTCGGCCCGGCTCGGGGGTGGCGCCGTATCGCTGCAGCGGCGCGAGGTGTCGACGCACCGCACCGCACCCGACAGCCCCCGCGATCCCGGCCGGAACCGCTGCGCTGTCGCGCGGTAGCAGATCCGCCGGGTGTCTCGGGGTCACCACCGCCCGGCGGGCGCGCTGCGCAGGCGTACCCGGGAAGCACGGAGGCCACGATCCGCGAGATCGTGGCCTTCGTGCGCGGTCGGTGACCGCTCAGCGTGGGCGAAGGGGGACTTGAACCCCCACGTCCCGAAGGACACTGGCACCTGAAGCCAGCGCGTCTGCCAATTCCGCCACTCGCCCTTACGACCGGGGGAGCCTATCACGCCCGGCGGCTGGTGCATTCAACGGTACCCGGGCGGCCGCGCACCGCGCCAACCGGCCTCCGGATCGCCGGTTGTGACCTAGCTGACCTGCCCGGTTGTGATTCTCAGAATTCTGTTGGTCCCTGCGTGCTGTGCTGGGCCGATAGCATGAACTGTGAAAACTGTGGCCAGGCGACACGCAGTGCAGCGGCCGGCTGCGGGAAAGGACACCGGCGATCAACAACGAGCGAGGCTGGCGGTGACATGGGTCTTGCCGACCGTATCGAGCGCAAGCTCGAATCGGCCGTCGGGGACGCCTTCGCCAGGGTCTTCGGCGGCTCGATCGTGCCGCAGGAGGTCGAGGCCGTTCTGCGCCGGGAAGCCGACGCCGGGGCCCGCCGCCTGCGGGGCGGGCAGGTTTTGGCGCCGAATGACTACGTCATTACCCTCAGTGTTTCCGACTACCAAAAGGTGCGTGCCGACCCGGACCTCACCGCGGCGACCTTCGCCAAGCACTTGGAGGGATACATCCATGAGCAGGGGTGGCAAACGTATGGTGATGTGGTCGTCCGGTTCGAGCAGTCTGCCGGCCTGCACACTGGACAGTTTCGCGCGCGTGGTGCCGTCAACCCCGACTCCACCGGCGATCGCGCCGCACCACCCCGCACCCAGTCGTCCAACCCGAAATCAGGAGTGCCGATGAGCGACAATCCGAGCTACCGCGGCGGTCAGGGTCCCGGCCGACCCGCCGATGAATATTACGACGACCGGTACGGCCGCCCGGACGACCGCGGCGCATATCCCCCGCAGGATCCGCAGGGTGGCTACCCGCCGCCGCAGGATCACGGCTATCCGCCGCCGCGCCCGGCCGGCTACCCCGACCAGGGTGGTTATCCGGACCAGGGCGGCTACCCCGACCAGGGCGGCTACCCGCCGGCCGGTGGCTACGAGCAGCGCCCGCCGCACGGTCCGCCCCCCGGCTACGCCGACCAGGGCTACCGTCAGGCCCCCGGCGGCTACGGCGCACCCCAGAGCCCGCCGCCGCAGGGACCCCCGCCCGGCCCGCCGCCGGGATACGGGGCGCACAGCGCGCCGCCGGAGTACGACTACGGTCGCCCACCGGCGCCCGCCGACCCCGGCTACGGCCGGCCCGGCTACCCCGACCAGGGCGGCTACCCCGACCAGGGCGGCTACCCGGACCAGGGCGGTTACGGGGCACCGTCGTACGGACGCCAGGACCAGGGCTACGGCGCCCCGGACTACGGCCGCTACGGTGAGCCCGGCTACGGGGCCGAGCCGCAGCAGGGCTACGGCGGCGAACCCGCCCCCGGCTACGGCGAGCAGGGCTACGGCGAGCCCGGCTACGGCGACCAGGGCGGTTACGACTACCAGCAGCCCGGCGGCTACGGCTCCGGCTACGGCGGCCAGGGCGACTACCCGACCAAGGGCACCACGGTCACGCTGCAGCTGGACGACGGCAGCGGCCGCACCTACCAGCTGCGCGAGGGCGTGAACATCATCGGCCGCGGCCAGGACGCGCAGTTCCGGCTGCCCGACACCGGGGTGTCGCGCCGGCACCTGGAGATCCGCTGGGACGGCCAGGTGGCGTTGTTGCAGGACCTCAACTCCACCAACGGCACCACCGTCAACAACGCGCCGGTCCAGGAGTGGCAGCTCGCCGACGGCGACGTGATCCGGCTCGGCCATTCCGAGATCATCGTGCGCATGCACTGACGAAATCGGCTGGTCGCGGTCCGACAGCGGCGTCGGGGAAGGTGTCGTCTTCACCCGCACGTCGTCGGCTGTCCAAGTATCGTGACGTTGCCGACGATGGCGGGTGATCATGTTTGCCGACGCCGTGAAACGGAACGTGGACGGAGAGGACGTCAGATGCAGGGGTTGGTGCTGCAGCTGACCCGCGTCGGTTTCCTGCTGCTGTTGTGGCTGTTCATCTGGTCGGTGCTGCGCATCCTGCGGACCGACCTCTACGCACCCACCGGGTCGGTGATGATGCGTCGCGGCCTGCCGTTGCGGCAGGCCCTGCTGCCGACCGGCCGCCGCAATGTGCCGCGGTACCTCGTCGTCACCGAGGGGGCGCTGGCCGGCACCCGGATCCCGCTGGGCAGCCAGCCGATCCTCATCGGCCGTGCCGACGACTCCACGCTGGTCCTGACCGACGACTACGCCTCCACCCGGCACGCTCGGCTGTCGCCACGCGGATCGGAGTGGTACGTGGAAGACCTAGGATCAACTAACGGCACTTACCTCGACAGGGCAAAGGTGACAACTGCGGTACGCGTTCCCATGGGCACGCCGATTCGGATCGGCAAGACAGTGATCGAGCTGCGCCCGTGACAGGGATGCGAGGAACGGTATGACCCTCGTCCTTCGATACGCCGCGCGCAGCGACCGCGGCCTGGTCCGAGCCAACAACGAGGACTCGGTCTACGCCGGCGCGCGCCTGTTGGCGCTGGCCGACGGCATGGGAGGTCACGCGGCGGGCGAGGTCGCCTCGCAGTTGGTGATCGCCGCGCTGGCCCCGCTGGACGAAGACGAGCCGGGCGGCGACCTGCTCAGCAAACTCGAGGAGGCTGTCCGGCAGGGCAACTCGGCGATTGCTGCCCATGTGCAGGCCGACCCCGAGCTGGAGGGGATGGGCACCACCCTGACCGCGATCCTGTTCGCGGGCAACCGGCTCGGGCTGGTGCACATCGGCGACTCGCGCGGCTACCTGCTGCGCGACGGCGAGCTGACCCAGATCACCAAGGACGACACCTTCGTCCAGACGCTCGTCGACGAGGGGCGCATCACCCCCGAGGAGGCGCACAGCCATCCGCAGCGGTCGCTGATCATGCGGGCGCTCACCGGTCACGAGGTGGAACCGACGCTGATCCTGCGGGAGGCCCGGGCCGGCGACCGGTATCTGCTGTGCTCGGACGGGTTGTCCGATCCGGTCAGCCACGAGACCATCCTCGAGGCCCTGCAGATCCCCGACGTCGGCGAGAGCGCCGACCGGTTGATCGAGCTGGCGCTGCGCGGCGGCGGCCCGGACAACGTCACCGTCGTGGTGGCCGACGTCGTCGAGAACGGGGTCTCCGACTACGGCCAGACCCAGCCGATCATTGCCGGCGCGGTCTCCGGCGACGACGGCTCCAACAGCACCCCCCCGGACACCGCGGCCGGCCGGGCCTCGGCGTTCAACCCGCAGCGCACGGCGCCGCGCCCGGCGCTGCCGGCCCCCGAGCCGCCCGCACGGCCGTCGCGGTCCAAGCGCCGCTACATCATCGGATCGCTGCTGCTGGTGCTGCTGCTGTTGGCCGGGATGGCGGTCGGCAGCGTGATCATCCGCAGCTACTACTACGTCACCGCACACGACGGCACCGTCGCGATCATGCGCGGCGTGCCGACCTCGATCCTCGGCTACCCGCTGCACCAGCCCTACCGGCAGGCGTGCCTGACCCCGCACAACGGGTTGAATCTCATCGCCGTCGGCGCCGCCGGTGACGACTGCCAGCTGTTCCGGGTCAAAGACCTCAAACCGGCCGAGCAGCGCCAGGTCGAGGCGGGCCTGCCCACCGGCTCCGAGGATCAGGCCATCGAGCAGATCAACAAGCTGGCCCGCGAGTCGCTGCTGCCGGTGTGCCAGGCCCCGGCCAAGGCGCCGCGGCCCACCACCGTCCCGCACGCCCCGGCACCCACCCGCACCCCGGGGGTGCCGAACGTTCCGCCGCCCTCGGCCGAGACCCTGCCGCCCGCCCCGCATCCCCAGGCCCCCCAGTCCCCGAGCCTGGAGACCGCGGCTCCCCCGGCCCCGGAGACGCCGCGCACCGTCACGCGCCCACCGACGGCCGGGCCCACCGCCGCCCCGGCCCCCGGAGCCCCGTCGCCGAGCGCCGGCGCCCCGAGCAGGCCGGCCCCACCGCGCGCCACCCCGGCCCCGGCGCCTGTCACCGGACTGCCCCCGCTGCCGCAACAACCGGGGATCGACTGCCGGGAACGGTCATGACGACCCAGCCGCAGTCACCGGTGGCGATCGCTCCCCCGCTGCCCACGCGGCGCAACGCCGAACTGCTGTTGCTCGGATTCGCGGCCGTCATCACCACGCTGGCGCTGCTGCTGGTCGAGGCCAACCAGGAACAGGGCCTGCGCTGGGACCTGCTGCAGTACACCGTCGCGTATCTGGCGTTGTTCACCGGCGCGCACCTGGCCGTCCGCCGGTTCGCCCCGTACGCCGACCCGCTGCTGCTGCCGATCGTCGCGCTGCTCAACGGTCTTGGGCTGGTGATGATCCACCGGCTCGACCTGTCGTCGGGTGAGCTGATGTCGCCCGGCCTCGGCGGCACCGCCAACCAGCAGATGCTCTGGACGCTGGTCGGGGTGCTGGGGTTCTCGCTCACCGTGATCTTTCTGCGCGACCACCGGCTGCTGTCGCGGTTCGGCTACATCTGCGGGCTGACCGGGCTGGTGCTGCTGATCATCCCGGCGCTGCTGCCGGCGTCGATGTCCGAGCAGAACGGCGCCAAGATCTGGATCCGGTTGCCCGGCTTCTCGATTCAGCCCGCCGAGTTCTCCAAGATCCTGCTGCTGGTGTTCTTCGCCGCCGTGCTGGTGAGCAAACGCAGCCTGTTCACCAGCGCCGGCAAGCACGTGTTCGGTATGACGCTGCCCCGGCCGCGCGACCTGGCGCCGCTGCTGGCCGCCTGGATCGCCTCGGTCGGGGTGATGGTGTTCGAGAAGGACCTCGGCACCTCGCTGCTGCTGTACGCGTCGTTTCTGGTGCTGGTCTACGTAGCCACCGACCGGATCAGCTGGGTGGTGATCGGGCTGGCGCTGTTCGCGGCGGGCTCGGTGATCGCCTACCACCTGTTCGACCACGTGCAGACCCGGGTGCAGACCTGGCTGGATCCGTTCGCCGACCCCGAGGGCGCCGGCTACCAGATGGTGCAGTCGCTGTTCAGCTTCGCCACCGGCGGCATCTTCGGCACCGGCCTGGGCAACGGCCAGCCGGGCACGGTGCCCGCCGCGTCGACCGACTTCATCATCGCCGCCGTCGGTGAGGAGCTCGGCCTGTTCGGGCTGGCCGCGGTGCTGATGCTCTACACCATCCTCATCGTGCGCGGCCTGCGCACCGCGATCGCCGTGCGCGACAGCTTCGGCAAGCTGCTGGCCGCCGGGCTGGCCTCCACCCTGGCGATCCAGCTGTTCATCGTCGTCGGCGGGGTGACCAAGCTGATCCCGCTGACCGGCCTGACCACCCCGTGGATGTCCTACGGCGGCTCGTCGCTGGTGGCCAACTACGTGCTGCTGGCCATCCTGGTGCGCATCTCGCACTCGGCGCGCCGGCCGATCCTGCCCTCGCAGGCCGCCCCGCCCATCGCGTCCGCCCGCACCGAGGTGATCGAGAAGGTATGAACACCTCGCTGCGTCGCGTGGCCGTCACCGTGATGGCGCTGGTGGTGGTGCTGCTGGCCAACGCGACCTTCACCCAGGTCTTCACCGCCGACGGGTTGCGCTCGGATCCGCGCAACCAGCGGGTGCTGCTCGACGAGTACTCCCGGCAGCGCGGCCAGATCTCGGCCGGCGGCCAGCTGCTGGCCTACTCGGTGGCGACCAGTGGCCGGTTCCGGTTCCTGCGGGTCTACCCCGACCCGCTGATCTACGCGCCGGTCACCGGCTTCTACTCGCTGCGCTACTCCAGCACCGGGCTGGAGCGCGCCGAGGACAGCATCCTCAACGGCTCCGATCAGCGGTTGTTCGCGCGCCGGCTGGCCGACTTCTTCACCGGCCGCGATCCGCGCGGCGGCAACGTCGACACCACGATCAAACCCCATGTGCAGCAAGCGGCCTGGGAGGCGATGGAGACCGGCTGCGACGGGCCGTGCAAGGGGGCGGTGGTGGCGATCGAACCGTCCACCGGCCGGATCCTGGCGCTGGTGACGTCGCCGTCCTACGACCCGAACCTGCTGGCCACCCACGACGTCGACGCGCAGGCCCAGGCGTGGCAGCAGCTGCGCGACGACCCCGACATGCCGCTGCTGAACCGCGCGATCGCCGAGGCCTACCCGCCCGGTTCGACGTTCAAGGTGATCACCACCGCGGCCGCGCTGCAGCACGGCGAGACGCCCGACACCCGGCTCACCGCGGCGCCGCGCATCCGGCTGCCCAACAGCACCGCCTCCCTGGAGAACTTCGGCGGTGCCTCGTGCGGCGGCGGGCCGACCGCATCGCTGAAGGAGGCGTTCGCCCGGTCCTGCAACACCGCGTTCGTCGAGCTCGGTATCGGGCTGGGCGCCGACGCCCTGCGGTCCACCGCGCGCGCGTTCGGCATCGACGTTCCCGCCCCGACCATCCCGCTGCAGGTCGCCGAGTCCACCGTCGGGCCGATCATCGACGATGCCGCGCTCGGCATGTCGGCCATCGGCCAGAAGGACGTCGCGTTGACCCCGCTGCAGAACGCGATGGTCGCCGCCACCATCGCCAACAAGGGGGTGACCATGCGGCCGTACCTGGTGGAGAGCCTGCGTGGACCCGACCTCGCCAACATCGCCACCACCGCACCCGAACAAGAGCGGCGGGCGGTGTCCGAGCAGGTCGCGGATACACTGACGGATCTGATGGTCGCCGCCGAGCAGGGAACACAGCAGAAGGGAGCCATCGCCGGCGTGCAGATCGCATCCAAGACGGGTACGGCGGAGCACGGGACAGATCCCCGCAACACCCCGCCGCACGCCTGGTACATCGCCTTCGCCCCTGCTCAAGCGCCCAAAGTCGCCGTGGCCGTGCTGGTCGAGAACGGCGGCAACAGGCTCTCGGCGACCGGCGGTGCGGTGGCCGCCCCGATCGGACGCGCCACCATCGCCGCGGCGCTGCGGGAGGGTTCATGACTGCGCGGGTCGGGGTCACACTGTCCGGCCGCTACCGGCTGCAACGGCTCATCGCCACCGGCGGGATGGGTCAGGTCTGGGAGGGGGTGGACTCCCGGCTGGGCCGGCGGGTGGCGGTCAAGGTGCTCAAACCCGAGTACTCCACCGACGCCGAGTTCGTCGAGCGGTTCCGCGCCGAGGCCCGCACCGTCGCGATGCTCAACCACCCCGGCATCGCCAGCGTCTACGACTACGGCGAGACCGAGATGGACGGCGAGGGCCGCACCGCCTACCTGGTGATGGAGCTGGTCAACGGAGAGCCGCTGAACTCGGTGCTCAAACGCACCGGGCGGCTGTCGCTGCGGCACGCGCTGGACATGCTCGAGCAGACCGGCCGGGCCCTGCAGGTCGCGCACGCGGCCGGGCTGGTGCACCGCGACGTCAAACCGGGCAACATCCTCATCACCCCGACCGGCCAGGTGAAGCTCACCGACTTCGGTATCGCCAAGGCCGTCGACGCCGCCCCGGTCACCCAGACCGGCATGGTGATGGGCACCGCCCAGTACATCGCGCCCGAACAGGCGCTCGGTCACGACGCCACCGCCGCCAGCGACGTCTACTCGCTCGGTGTCGTCGGCTACGAGTCGGTGTCGGGCAAACGCCCGTTCACCGGCGACGGCGCGCTGACCGTGGCGATGAAGCACATCAAGGAGACCCCGCCGCCGCTGCCGGCCGACCTGCCGCCGAACGTGCGCGAACTCATCGAGATCACGCTGGCCAAGAACCCGGGCATGCGGTACCGCAACGGCGGCGCGTTCGCCGACGCCGTTGCCGCCGTGCGCGCCGGCCGTCGCCCGCCCCGGCCCAATCAGGCCCCGTCGATCGGCCGGGCCGCGCCGGCGGCGGTCCCGTCGGCCGCGCAGGTGCGTGCCGCCGCCGACTACGGCCGGCCCGCCACCGCCGCCCGCCGTCCCGTCACCACCGGCCATCGGGCCGCCCCACCGCCGCGGCGCACCTTCTCCACCGGTCAGCGCGCCCTGCTGTGGGCCGCCGGGGTGCTCGGCGCGCTCGCGATCATCATCGCGATCCTGATGATCCTCAGCTATCAGGACCGGATGGACCAGCAGCAGCTGCCGCCCCCGACCGTCACCGACACGGTCACCGAGACCACCCCGTTCGAACCGACCGCGATGGAACGCCGGGCCGATGCGCGGTCCCTCGCCCTTGCTGAGCGACAATTGCGGGTGACCCCACAGCGCGCAACCGGCGAACACGACCACCCCGACGCAGCGACGTATCCCGCGGCGGTGTCCATGTCGACGGCGGTAGGAGATGGTCTGCGCCCCCTGACACCAGAACAGACGACGCCATGACCACCCCGCAACATCTGTCCGACCGGTACGAACTCGGTGAGATTCTCGGCTTCGGCGGCATGTCCGAAGTTCATCTGGCCCGCGACCGGCGCCTTCACCGTGATGTCGCGATCAAGGTGCTGCGCGCCGACCTGGCCCGCGACCCGAGTTTCTATCTGCGGTTCCGCCGCGAGGCGCAGAACGCGGCGGCGCTGAACCATCCGGCGATCGTGGCCGTCTACGACACCGGTGAGGCCGAGACCCCGGCGGGTCCGCTGCCCTACATCGTCATGGAGTACGTCGACGGGGTCACGCTGCGCGACATCGTGCACAACGAGGGCCCGATGGAGCCGCGGCGCGCCATCGAGGTGATCGCCGACGCGTGCCAGGCGCTGAACTTCAGCCACCAGCACGGCATCATCCACCGCGACGTCAAACCGGCGAACATCATGATCAGCAAGACCGGCGCGGTGAAGGTGATGGACTTCGGCATCGCCCGCGCGATCGCCGACGCCAACCGGGTCACCCAGACCGCGGCGGTGATCGGCACCGCGCAGTACCTGTCACCCGAGCAGGCCCGCGGCGAGAAGGTCGACGCCCGCTCCGACGTGTACTCGCTGGGCTGTGTGTTGTACGAAATCCTCACCGGCGAGCCGCCTTTCGTGGGTGATTCCCCGGTGGCGGTGGCCTATCAGCATGTCCGCGAGGATCCGGTGCCGCCGTCGCAGCGCAACCCGGCGGTGAGCCCGGAGCTGGACGCGGTGGTGCTCAAGGCGCTGGCGAAGAACCCGGACAACCGCTATCAGACCGCCGCCGAGATGCGCGCCGACCTGGTGCGGGTGCACAGCGGTGAGCAACCCGAGGCGCCGAAGGTGTTCACCGACGCCGAGCGCAACTCGCTGCTGGCCGCGCCGCCGGGCGGCCACCGCACCGAGCCGCTGGCCACCGCCCGCCCGCTGCCGGACTACATCGAGAAGGAGCGCCGTGGCTCGGTGGCGCGCTGGCTGGTCGCGGTCGCGGTGCTGGCGGTGCTGACCGTGGTGGTGACGCTGGCGATCAACATGTTCGGCGGCAAGCCGCGCGATGTGCAGGTGCCCGACGTCGCCGGTCAGGCGTCGGCCGACGCGATCGCCGAGCTGCAGAACCGCGGCTTCAAGGTGCGCACCCAGCAGCGCCCGGACAACACGGTGCCGCCGGACCACGTCATCAACACCGAGCCCGCGGCCGAGGCCACGGTGGCGGCCGGCGACGAGATCACCATCAACGTCTCCACCGGGCCCGAGCAGCGCGAGATACCCGACGTCCGCAACCTCAGCTACGACGAGGCGATTCGCCGGCTCTCGGCGGCCGGGTTCGAGAAGTTCCGGCCGTCGTCGTCGCCGTCGACACCGGAGATGAAGGACAAGGTGCTCGGCACCAACCCGCCGGCCAACCAGACCTCGGCGATCACCAACGAGATCATCGTGGTGCTCGGCGCCGGCCCCGAGACCCGTCCGGTGCCCGATGTCGCGGGACAGACCATCGACAGCGCCACCCAGATTCTCAACACCGCCGGTTTCACCAAGGTGGTGCCGGTCAACGTGGACAGCCCGCAGCCGCAGGGCCAGCTGGTCGGTACGAATCCCGCTGCGGGAGAGACGGTTCCGGTGGACACCGTGATCCAGTTGCAGGTGTCGCGGGGCAACCAGTTCATCATGCCCGACGTGCGCGGCATGTTCTGGGTGGACGCCGAGCCGCGGCTGCGCGCGCTGGGCTGGACCGGGGTGCTCGACCGGGGCGCCGACGTGCAGAACAGCGGTCAGCGGCCCAATGCGGTGGTCACCCAGAATCCGCCGCCCGGCGCCGGGGTGAACTTCGACAGCCGGATCACGCTCAGCTTCGCGTCGTAGCGGCCGGGGCGACGGCGGTGCCGGCGCCGGCCAGCGCGGAGGCGACCTCGTCCTCCAGCCGGCGCACCAGCTCCTCGCTGGGGGCCTGGCCGCAGAAGCCCGACCAGTTGGCCAGCATGCGGTGGCCGCCCTGGGTGAGGATCGACTCGGGGTGGAACTGCACCCCGTGGATCGGCAGCTCGCGGTGGCGCACCGCCATGATCACCCCGCCGCGGGTGCGGGCGATGACCTCCAGCTGGTCGGGCACCGTCTCCGGCAGGATGGTCAGCGAGTGGTACCGGGTCGCGGTGAACGGATCCGGAAGCCCTTTGAGCACACCGCTGTTGGAGTGGTAGACGCTGCTGGTCTTGCCGTGCAGCAGCTCGGGGGCACGGTCGACGGTGCCGCCGAAGGCCACCCCGATGGCCTGGTGCCCCAGGCACACCCCGAGCAGCGGCGTCCGGGCGGCGGCGCACGCCCGCACCAACGGGATCGACGCACCGGCCCGCTCCGGGGTGCCGGGCCCGGGTGACAACAGCACCCCGTCGAAGGTCTCGGCGGCCCGGGCGACGTCGGCGTCGGTGGCCAGCCGTGGATCGTCGTTACGCCAGACCTGCGCGTCCACCCCGAGCTGGCCGAGATACTGCACGAGGTTGAACACGAAGCTGTCGTAGTTGTCGACGACCAGGACCTGCATTTGCCCAGGGTATCGCGGCGCGGATCGGTCAGTATCCGAGCGGGCCGACCGGCTGGGCGTAGCGCATCCGCACCGGCTGCGGGTAACCGGCGATCTCGACCTCCGCGCGCGGCTCCTCGGAGTAGCCGAGCCCGAACCGCACCACGTACTGGCGGTAGAGGTTGACCAGCGGCGCCTCGGCCAGCGCGGCCTGCAGCGCGGCCGGATCCCCGACGGCGGTGATGACGTAGGGCGGGCTGTAGGTGCGGCCGTTGAGCAGCAGGGTGTTGCCCACGCACCGGGGTGCGGAGGTGCCGATGATCCGCTGGTCCTGCATCTGGATGCCCTCGGCGCCGCCGGCCCACAGCGCGTTGATCACCGCGGTGATGTCCTGCTGGTGCACGACCAGGTCGTCGGGGGTGGCGTCGCGGGGGAACCGGCCCTGCGCGTCGCGCTGCGCGTCGTTGAGCGTGACGACGAGCCCGGGCCCGCGCAGCGGTGTCAGGTCCGCGGCCTCGGCGAGTTCGTCGGAGCGGCGGGTGATGGCCTGCAGCGCGGCGTCGGCGGCGGGGGAGGCGCCGTGGGTGTTCTCCAGCTCGGCCGCCAGCGCGTCGCGCTCGGCGGCAAGCCGGTCCACCGATTCCCTGGCCTCGAGGACCAGGTCGACCAGCCGCGGCGCGTCGCTGCGCCGGATCTCGTCGCCGCCGGAGACCGAGTGGGTGGCCGCCAGCAGCAGGCCCGCGGCCAGGCACACGATCGGCACGGCGAATCGCCACCGGTCGCGGCGGGTGCGCCGATCGTCGGTGGTGGTGCCGGCGCCGTCACGGCGCCGCAGCAGTCGCATGGTGTGCTCCCCCGGCCCGGGCCTACGTTAGGCTCGTTCTACATCGTCGCACGCAGCGACCCGTAGTCGCCCGACTGTTCCGAAGGTACCGATGCCCAAGTCGAAGGTTCGCAAGAAGAACGACTTCACCATCAATCCGGTCAGCCGTACCCCGGTGAAGGTGAAGGCCGGCCCGTCGAGCACCTGGTATGTGGCGTCGTTCATCGGGTTGATGCTGATCGGCCTGATCTGGCTGCTGGTGTTCCAGCTCGCGGGCAGCGCCGTGCCGGTCATGAAGGACATCGACCCGCCGGCGTGGAACTACGCGATCGCGTTTGCTTTCATGATCACCGGTCTGCTCATGACGATGCGGTGGCGTTGACCTGAGGTCAGAAAATTCGCTGTCATCGGATCACACCTGTGTGATTCATCCCCATTGTGGACAGCGCCTGTGGATAACTGCGTTGTCTCTGGTCAGGCCCTGTGGATAACCCGTGCAGCAAACTAGTTGGAGTCCTCCTGCCGCAGGTGTCGCGGCGTGCGCGGGATTCGGTCTGATCCTGGCGATCGGAGCTGTGACGCTGATCACAGACCTTCCCGGGCGCATTCTGGTCGGTTTTGCCGGCGCCGGACTGCTTGCTTTCGCATTCTCTTCGTGGCGCGCGCGGCCGAAGCTAGCAATCGAGCCCGACGCGCTCGTCAGTCGCGGACTCACGCGTACCACGGTGCTGCGCAGGTCCGACATCGAGGTGATCCGGATCACAGAGTTCCGCAGGTTCGGCCGCCGGGTGAGATTGCTGGAGATCGACACCGTCGACGGCGACCTGTTGGTGTTCACCCGCTGGGATCTCGGAACCGACCCGCTGCACGTGCTCGACGCGCTGACCGCCGCCGGCTTCGCCGGCCGCTGACCGAGTCCGGACGGGCCCCGCGCCGAAACCACGCTTGATGACGGAATCCGGCGCCGATCGCGCAACAAGCGTGGTCTCGGCGCGCGCCGGGTCGGCGCGCGGGGGCCGCTAGGAGATCGTGATCGACTCGATGACGACCGGGTCGATCGGCCGGTCGTTGCGGTCGGTCTCGGTCGCGGCGATCGCGTCCACCACCCGCCGCGAATCCGGGTCGACCACCTCGCCGAAGATCGTGTGCCGCCGGTTCAGGTGCGGGGTCTCGGCGACGGTGATGAAGAACTGCGACCCGTTGGTGTTGGGCCCGCGGTTGGCCATCGCCAGCCGGTAGGGGCGGTCGAACTGCAGCTCCGGGTGGAACTCGTCGGGGAAGTCGTAACCCGGCCCGCCGCGGCCGGTGCCGGTCGGGTCGCCGCCCTGAATCATGAAGCCGTCGATGACGCGGTGGAAGATCACCCCGTCGTAGAACGGCCCGGACGAACCGCCCGACGCGTTCTGCGTCGTGTACTCCTTGGTGCCCTGCGCCAGGCCGACGAAGTTGGCCACGGTCTTGGGAGCGTGGTTGCCGAACAGGGCGATCTTGATGTCACCGCGGTTGGTGTGCAGCGTCGCGGTCGCGGTCTGGATGGGGCTCGTCACGGGTAGCCAGTCTGCCATGCCGGTCCGCCGCGCCAACCGGCAGCGTCACCGCGCGCCGGATGGCAGGCTGGGGCCGGAACAGCAGGGCTGGACCGGCACCACACAGCCACCACAACGGAGGGGGTCCGATGAGCTCGCCGACCGAAACCCACCCGACACCGGGCCGACGGTTGACCCGTGGGTTGCGCTGCACCGCGCTCGGCGCGGTGGAGACGGTGCGCGGCGTGGCGGAGTTGGCGCTGAACGGCGCTCAGGCGTCCGCACGCCGGCTCGGGGACCGTCAGCGGGGGGCGGAGCTCAAAGAGCGGCTGAGCGACGATCTGGCGGCGGTTCAGGCGGCGCTGGCGGACCTGCCCAGCGGTAGGCGGTCCGCCGCGAAGGCGGCCCGACGCCGGCGGCGGCTGTTCATCGCGGCCGGAGCGACGGTGGTGGTGGCCGGTGCGGCGGCGGTGACCGTCGCGATCATCCGGCGTTCGACGCGGCCGGACCCGTCGACCCTGCCGCCCAGCGTGGAGGTCAACCCGAAACCCTGATCGGCCGGGTCCGAGCGGGAAGTGGAGCCTAGGGGATTCGAACCCCTGACTTCTGCCTTGCAAAGGCAGCGCTCTACCAACTGAGCTAAGGCCCCTCGACAGGGAAGTATCTCAGGATATTTCCGGACGGCTGCTCGGTGCTGCGTACCAGACCTCGGCGCCTCGGCGGGAGCGCCACAACGCCGTCCCGGCGATCGCGGCGATCAGCGCCGCCGCCAACAGCACCCGCTTCATGGTGTGAACCTTTCCGTGGGGCTAGGAGGACTCGAACCTCCGACCTCTTCGTTATCAGCGAAGCGCTCTAACCGCCTGAGCTATAGCCCCGTATCTGACGGCCGCCCGAGATTACCCCAATCGTAAGCCGGAACCCAAACCGGGTGTCGACCGGGGATACCCTGCCGGGTCAGCAGGCCCGCTGCCGGGTCAATCCCGGTCCGCGAGTGTGACTTCGATCCCGCCGACGATGTCGGTGCTGAGGTTGTAGATGAACGCGCCGATGGTGGCCATCGCGGTCAGGATCACGATGTTCACCAGGCCGATCAGCGTCGCGCCGCCGAAAATCGTTCCGGCGGAGACCAGCTCGCCGCCGGCGCTGCCGCCGGCACTGGACAGCAGATCGCCCACGTTGCTGTTGAGCTTGCTCCACACACCCATCCCGCCGAGCACCAGGTACAGGAACGCGACGGCGATCATCCACACGAAGAACGACGCCACCGACAGCAGCAGCGAGACCTTCAACACACTCCACGGGTCGACGCGCCGGATCTGCAGGTTCGCCCGCACCGGGCCCTGATGGCGGGCCGCCGCCGGGGTACGCACGGCCGCCGCCGGGCGGGCCGGACGGTCGGGACGCCGCTGCGGCGGACGCGGCAGGGGAGCCGACAGATCGGGGATCTCGCTGCCGTACGACTCGGTCCGCGGGTGTTCACCGGACGGGTGCTCGGTGGCGTCCTCGCCGCGCCTGGCGGACTCGGCCGGCCGCTTGGCACCCTCGGTGTCCGCCCCGACCCCGGCGCCGGAGCCGACCCCGACCACGTACCGGTTCGGCCGCGGCCCCGCCGCGCCCCCGGCCGGAACGGGCCGCCGGGGCGGCTCGGGTCGCGGCGCGGCCTTCTCCGCCGCACGCGGTGGCGTCTTGGCGGCGGCGCCGCGGGCCGGGCCCCGCTGCCACGGCGGCACCTCGACCGGGTCGGCGATGCGGTCCGGGGCCGGGCCCGCCGCGGCGGTGGCACGGCGTTTGGTCCCGGACCGGCCGGGTTCGCTGCCGAGGCCCGGCTCGGAGATCGACCCGTTGGCCCCGGGATCACCGGAACGCGGGACGCCCGGGTCGTTGGGTGCACCCACTACGGCTCCTTACTGCTCACGAGGCCGGGTCAGACCTCGGTCCTGACCTCGTCGGTGCTGTCGCCTTCCTCCGCGTTGCGTGCGATGGCAACCAGTGTGTCGCCCTCACCCAGGTTCATCAACCGAACACCCTTGGTCTGGCGACCGGCCTTGCGGACCTGGCGGGCGGCGGTGCGGATCACCCCGCCGCCGGAGGTGATGGCGTACAGCTCGGTTTCGTCATCGACGACCAACGCTCCGACAAGCCTGCCACGCTTCGAGTCGTACTGGATCGTCAACACCCCTTTGCCGCCGCGGCCCTGCAGCGGGTACTCCTCGATGGCGGTGCGCTTGGCATAGCCGCCCGAGGTCGCCACCAGCAGGTATGTCTCGGGCCGCACCACGTTGATCGACAGCAGGTAGTCGTCGGCGTTGAACCGCATGCCCTGCACACCGGAGGTGGCCCGGCCCATCGGACGCAGCGTCTCGTCGTCGGCGGAGAACCGGATCGACTGGCCGTTGGCCGACACCAGCAGCAGGTCGTCGTCGGCCGAGCACAGCACCGCGCCGACCAGCTCGTCGCCCTCGCGCAGGTTGATCGCGACGATGCCGCCGGAGCGGTTGGAGTCGAAATCGGCCAGCCGCGACTTCTTCACCAGCCCGTTGCGGGTGGCGAGCACCAGGTACGGGGCGTCGTCGTAGCTGCGGATCTGGATGACCTGCGCGATGCGCTCGTTGGGCTGGAACGCCAGCAGGTTCGCCACATGCTGGCCCCGCGCGGTGCGCGACATCTCCGGCAGGTCGTAGGCCTTGGCCCGGTACACCCGGCCCTGGCTGGTGAAGAACAGGATCCAGTCGTGGGTCGAGCAGACGAAGAAGTGCGCGACGATGTCGTCCTGTTTCAGCCCGGCGCCCTGCACGCCCTTGCCGCCGCGCTTCTGGCTGCGGTACAGGTCGGTCTTGGTGCGCTTGGCGTAACCCGTCTCGGTGATCGTCACCACCACGTCCTCGCGGGCGATCAGATCCTCGTCGGTCATCTCGCCGTCGGCGGCGATGATGCGGGTACGCCGGTCGTCGCCGTGCTTCTCGACGATCTCGGCCAGCTCGTCACGCACGATCGCCCGCTGCCGCTCCGGCTTGGCCAGGATGTCCTCGAGGTCGGCGATCTCGGCCTCGATCTTGGCCAGATCGTCGATGATGCGCTGGCGCTCCAGGGCGGCCAGGCGGCGCAGCTGCATATCGAGGATGGCCTGGGCCTGGATCTCGTCGATCTCGAGCAGCTCCATCAGGCCGGCCCGGGCCACGTCGACGGTCTCCGACGCCCGGATCAGCGCGATCACCTCGTCGAGCGCGTCGAGGGCCTTGACCAGACCGCGCAGGATGTGGGCCCGCTCATTGGCCTTGCGCAGCCGGTAGCGGGTACGCCGGATGATGACGTCGAGTTGGTGGTTGACGTAGTGGCGGATCAGCTGGTCGAGCCGCAGGGTGCGCGGCACCCCGTCGACAATGGCCAGCATGTTCGCGCCGAAGCTGGTCTGCAGCTGGGTGTGCTTGTAGAGGTTGTTCAGCACCACCTTGGGCACCGCGTCGCGCTTGAGCTCGATGACGATGCGCAACCCGACGCGGTCGCTGGACTGGTCCTCGATGTTGGCGATACCCGAGAGCTTGCCGTCGCGGACCTGCTCGGCGATCGAGGTGATGAAGTTGTCGTGGTTAACCTGGTAGGGCAGCTCGGTGATGACGATGCTGGTGCGGCCCCGGCTGTCCTCCTCGATCTCGGTGACGCCGCGCATCTTGATCGAGCCGCGTCCGGTGCGGTATGTCTCCTCGATGCCCTGGGTGCCGACGATCAGGCCGGCGGTGGGGAAGTCCGGACCCTTGACGCGTTCCATGACGGCCGCGAGGGTGGTCTCCTCGTCGGCGTCGTAGTTCTCCAGGCACCAGTACACGGCCTCGGCCAGCTCCCGCAGGTTGTGCGGCGGGATGTTGGTGGCCATGCCGACGGCGATGCCGCCCGATCCGTTGGCCAGCAGGTTCGGGAACCGGCTCGGCAGCACCGTCGGTT
>Ga0310825_100785_pt1 | contig 18494 bp, 19 predicted proteins | sample WT_ome_9_FD_202243 | JGI IMG/M metagenome (GOLD analysis project Ga0310825, IMG submission 202243) | Sorghum-adapted microbial communities enriched on wild type (WT) sorghum from Joint BioEnergy Institute, Emeryville, California, United... ... | reverse complement strand
CCGACTTCGATCGTCGTTGCCGTGGACAGCGTATTGCCGATCGTTCTGGCTCTCACTTTCTCGCCGGCCTGAATCGATCCGCCGACGATCAGCCCTTTGGCTCCATAGCAGATGACGCTGCGCGCCGCCCGGATGTTGGAGTGCATGATGCTCTGCGATACGATGATGTCTTCGCCGGCGAACACATTGCCGTCCTGGATGAAGGAACATCTCACATTTCTGCCGGCTTTGACGGCCCCCTTGTTACCGGCCATGATGCCGCCCGTAATCTCGACGGAACCTTCCGCTTCGATCTCGGCGCCTTCCACGCCGCCGATGATGCGGATGTCGCCTCCCGCCTTGACGCGAAAACCGGTCAGTACGTTGCCGCGGATGACAACGGTGCCGACAAAATCGATGTTGCCCGTCTTGTAGTCCACGTCGCCGTTCACTTCGTAGACGGGAAAGACGTTGATCTTCTCCCGCTCCGTCTTGGCCACCATGCCGTCGATTGCGGCGTACATCGCGGTCTGTTCGGCATTGACCAAGACGTTCTTCCCCACGCGAAAGCGGGCTTCCTTGCCGTTCTTCGCCGGGAGCACTTCGCCGTTCACCGCTTTGCCCGGTATTCCCGGTTCCGCCGGCACGCGTTCGGCAATGAGCTGGCCTTTCTTCACGTTCCGGATCTTCGTCAGTTCCTTGAAATCGACGGTGCCGTCCTCGAGTTCGGCGGGCTTGCGCTCATCCTCGTCCAGATCGATGACGAGCCGGATCATGCCGTCCTTGCCGTCAATCGGCGGATGCCCGGCAGCAACGACGGTCTGGCTGTAAAAATAGGCTTTCGGATTGCATGCGATGCTCTCGAGAACATCGCGCCGAATGCCGAATACAATGCCGCGGCTGCGCAGATACTCATCCAATTGTTCAGCTGTGCAGCGGAAGTCGTCCACCGCCTTGTGAAAGTAAAGGGCGGCGGACAGGTTGTCCGGCGAAATCGTCACACCGATCAGCGATTCCAGGTCGGACGGCTCCATAATGATCACTCCCTTTTGATGATCAGTTCTCGAGCAGCTGCTTCTTCTGCTTGTCAAGCGCCCCCCGCAGACGCAAAATGGCTTTCGAATGCAGCTGGGATATGCGTGAAGGGGAGAGCGACATCACTTCGGCGATTTCGCTCAGCGAAAGCTCTTCATAATAAAACAGCGAGATGACGATGCGCTCCTTCTCCGTCAACCGTTCGATGCCTTTGATGAGCGTCTCCTTCAGGAAATGCTCCTGCACTTTGTAGTCCGGGTTTTTCGCTTTCTCGTCCACCAGCATGGACAGACGCGTCTCCGACTCTTCCTCGCGGATCGGATCTTCGAGCGAACAGACCGTCGTCACCGCAATCTCCTGCAGCATCTGCTGAAACTCCCGTTCCGACACGTTCAGGTAGGCGCTCACTTCCGCATCGGTGACGGAACGAAGAAGCTGCTGCTCCAGATGCGCGTATGCTTCTTCAATTTTCTTGGCTTTCTCGCGGACGGACCGGGGCACCCAGTCTCCCTGGCGGAGGCCGTCAATCATGGCGCCCCGAATCCGCCAGGAAGCATACGTCTCGAATTGCAGCCCCCGCCGGTGATCGAATTTCTCGATGGCATCGATCAGCCCCATGACGCCGTTGCTGGTGAGATCGTCCTTGGACACGTTCTTCGGCAGGCCGATCGCCATCCGGTTCGACACATATTCCACAAGCGGCAAATAGTATTCGATGAGCTGCTTCTTCGCTTCGATATCGCGGTGTTCTTTCCACTGCTGCCACAGTTCAACGTTGGACATACGGGTCGTTTTCGGTTGGATCATCGTCCTCTCACCCCTTCCTGCTTTCCTCAAGTAAAACGGCTCGCGCCATCTACCTCCGGCGGCTCGCGCCGTCCCGATCAAGCGAGCGCATCCGATATTCGTCGGGAGATAAGCCGATTGGCGAGCGGGCAGCTTGTCCGGATGATCGCGTTTTGCTTAAGGAAAGCGTTCCTGGCATCCGCATGCGGTCAATTTTCGCCTTCTTGCGCCAGATGGCGCACGGCCTGCGCAAGCTCTTCCGGGTCTTTGTCTTCAATGGAGAAAACGCGTTTCGGCTCGAGCGGACGGAATTCCGCGGCTGCCGCGTTGCCTGACTGGCCGGATTCCCGCTGTGCCTTGAGCATCTCGCTCAGTTCGGACTTGTCGTCCGGCGTCTTGAGATCGACGTGCGCGCCGGTTTCCCGGGAATCAGTCGCCGCACCGAACCCCCGCTCGGCATCGGCCGAAGCGATGATCAGCTGCAAGGCTCCGCGCAGCAGATAACCGGCAACGAAAAATGCGGCGAACGCGTACACTGCGCGCAGACACGAGACGGCAAAACCGTTGTTGCCCAGCGAGAAGAAAAACGTGAGCAGCATGCCCGCCAATCCCAACACGAGATTCCAGCGAATGGATCCCAGCATCTCAAAGCTCCTTTGTTCCGTACTGTATGCTCCGTATGGTCAAAACCCCGGTCGCGCTGTCCAGCTCGATCGTCCGGCCATAGTTGGCACCGGTGTCTTCGGCAATCAGCGGTATGTCCAGTGATGCAAGCATCATCTTGCATGTTTCGACATTTCGCGGCCCGATGCGCATCGTATCCTGTCCGGCGAAGGCGAACATCTGGGCGCCGCCGGCCAGTTTGGCGACCAGTCTCCTGCGCGAAGCGCCGGCCGCAAGTATCGCATCCAGCATGTCCGGCAGCGCGGTGTCTGCATATTTCGCGCGGTTGAACTGCTCTTCGCGCGCGATTTCCGAGGATGGCAGCATGATATGGGCCATGCCGGCGATCATTGCGGCACCGTCGTAAAGCGTCAGGCCGACGCAGGAACCGAGCCCGGTCGTCTTGAGCACACCGCCCGACGAGGCGATTTTCCAGTCGGCCATGCCGACCTTGATCAGTTCTGTCATGAGCCCGGCACTCCCAGCGCGCGGAAGATCTTCTCGAACGACTCCGGATCCGGGATCAGGAAGAACTGGCCTTCCACGGTGTCGCGGTCCTCGAGAAACTTCGTCTCGATCAGCAGGGCGGCGTCGCCCATTTGCCCGAATTGCAGCAATCCGTAACTCAGGATGGCTCCCGCCATATCGATGGCCAGCGAAGGCACGGTGGGTGTCATGGCCAATTTGGTGAAATCGGCCAGCGACGACAGGTAGGATCCTGCCAGAATATTGCCGATTTCATTGAGCGCGGACAATTCCATGTCCGAATAGGCGCCATCTTCCGTGTCGATGGACAGCAGATTCCGGAGAAGCCGTTTTGCCGAGTCTTCCCGGATGATGAAGAACATGTTGCCCGGCGCGTCGCCTTCGACGCGGAGAAAAACGGCGATGACGACCTGTTCGGCGCCGCCGACGCGGTCCGCGATTTCTTCGAACGGCACCAGACTGACCGTCGGCACGGACATGTCGACCGGATGGTTCAGGATGCGGGACAATGCGGTTGCCGCATGCCCCGCTCCGATGTTGCCGACTTCCTTGAGCACATCAAGCTTGAACTCGTCCTTGAACTCGTTCCAGAGACTCACACTTCAGCCCTCGAACTGTTCAAGCTGGATGATTTCATCCTTGTTCAAAACTTCAACCAGGTTCAGCATGATGAGCAGGCGGTTGTCGTCCATTTTGGCGACGCCGCGCAAATATTTCGCCTTGATGCCGCCGACGACTTCCGGAGGCGAATCGATATGGTCGCTGTCGATGTCGATGACGTCGTTGGCAGCATCGACGATGAACCCGACCTCAAGGTCATTGACCTGCACAATGATGATCCGCGACGATTCCGTCGGCTCGGTCTCCGGCAGACCGAAGCGGCCGCGCAGATCGATCACCGGAATGACGACGCCGCGCAGGTTGATGACCCCCTTGACGAATGCCGGCGTCTTCGGTACGCGCGTAATGGGCATCATCCGCTCGATCGTCCGTACCTTGTCCACCTCGATGCCGTACTGCTCGTCCGCCAGCGCGAAAACGATGACTTTCAGTTCTTCACCCATGGGAAGACCTCCTTGATATGGTATCAGGCAGAATCGGCGGTGTATTTTACTTGATCAGCGCGTTGGGATCGATGATCAGCGCCACCTGACCGTCGCCCAGAATCGTCGCCCCGGAAATGACATTGTATCCGGACAGATATTTGCCAAGCGGTTTCAGCACGATATCGCTCTGGCCGATGAAATCGTCGACGAGAACGGCAGCCCATTTGTCACCCTTCCGGATGATGACCGCTTCGCACTCCTCTTCCCGGCTGTCATCGTAATCCGGCGAGTCGATCAGTTCCGCCAGCGAGACGACCGGGATGATCGCCCCGCGGAACTCGGTCATTGCGTTGCCGTGAATGTTGTGGATCTGGCTGCGCTTCACGACCGTCGTCTCCATGATGGAAGAAAGCGGAATCGCATACTTCTCGGAGCCGAGCTTCAGCAGCATGGCCGAAATGATCGACAGCGTCAGCGGCAGCTGGATCGAGAAGACCGTTCCTTTGCCGAGCTCCGAAGTGACGGTCACCGAACCGCCGAGGGCGTTGATCTTCGACTTGACGACGTCGAGCCCGACGCCGCGGCCGGAAATGTCGGACACTTTATCGGCCGTGCTGAAGCCGGGCGCGAAGATCAGCATGTACACTTCCTCGTCGCTCATCGTCTTGCCCTGCTCTTCGGTGATGATGCCCCGCTTCACCGCCGTAGCCAGCACCTTGTCGCGGCGGATGCCGCCGCCGTCGTCTTCAATTTCGATGAAGACGTTGTTGCCGCTGTGGAAAGCACGCAAGTGCACGGTGCCCGTCTCCGGCTTGCCGGCTTCGAGTCGTTTCTCGACCGGTTCAATGCCGTGGTCGACCGAGTTGCGGAGCAGATGGACGAGCGGGTCGCCGATCTCGTCGATGACCGTCCGGTCCAGTTCGGTCTCCGCGCCGGTGATGATCAGGTCGACTTTCTTGTCCAGCGACTTCGCAAGGTCCCGGACCATCCGGGGGAACCGGTTGAAGACGGTCTCGACGGGAACCATCCGCAGCTTCATCACGATATTCTGCAGATCGGCGCTGATCCGGCTCATGTGTTCGACCGTCTCGGTCAGTTCGTTGCTCCGGATTTCGCTGGCCAGCTGTTCAAGCCGCACGCGGTCGATCAAGAGTTCGCTGAACAGGTTCATCAGCACGTCCAGCCGCTCGATATCGACGCGGATCGTCTTCGCCACGGCGCCGCCGGATGCCGGGGCTTTACGCTCGGCCGAACCCGCGGCGGCGCCTGCCTGCGGCTTGTCCGTCTTCCGCTCCGGTTCGGACGGCCGCGAAGGACGGGACAGCGCGGCCAGGGCATCGGCGTCCAGCTCCGTCACTTCGACCGATTCGATCTCCGAGACGCTGCCGATCTGCTGCTTCAACTCATCGCTTGTCCATTGCGAGATCAGGAAGACGGTGAAGGAGCGGTCGAACTTCTCCTGCTCGATGTCCTGAACCGACGGCTGGGATTTCACCACTTCGCCGGCCTGCTCCAGCACATTGAACACCATGTAGGCCCGGGCGGACTTGAGCACGCAGTCTTCCCGGATCGTGACGACCGCCTTCAAGACGCGGTGCCCGGATCCGATCGACTGCTGCAGGACGGAGAACTGGAACTGATCCAGCTCGATCTCTCCCGCCTGCTGCACCGGTGCCGCTGCGGCCGCCGAAGCGGCGGCGACCTCGGAGTCGGCCGTCATCTCGCCGCTCACGATCTTCTTGAGCACGCCGACAAGCTCCGAGACATCGGCGCTGCCCGTTCCGCCGCCCACGATGTCCTGAACCATCGACTCGAGCGCGTCCAATCCCTTGAAGAGCGTGTCGAAGATGAAGCTGTTCATGCGCAGCTTCCCGTTGCGCACCAGGTCGAGCACGTTCTCCATCTCGTGCGTCAGATGGGCCAGGTCTTCGAACCCCATCGTCGCGGACATCCCTTTGAGCGTATGCGCGGAGCGGAAGATGTCCTGCACGATCGACAGATCCTCCGGCGAACTTTCCAGTCTGAGCAAGTTCTCGTTCAAAGATTGCAGGTGGTCGTTCGATTCGTCGATAAACATCGACAGGTACTCGTTCATATCCATGGCCTTGCACCTCCTGGTTGAACTCGGTTCACAGCGGAAATCGGGTTAACGCTATCGCCTGACGGCCTCGGTCAGCCGAGCCGGTATGTCGTGCAGCGGCAGCACAAGGGAGGCGGCGCCTTCTTCGATTGCGGAGCGCGGCATGCCGAATACGACGCATGTCTCCTCCGCTTCGGCTATGGTCGTGACGGCGCCGTGATCCGCAAGTGCCCGCATGCCTTTGGCTCCGTCGCTGCCCATGCCCGTCATGACGACGGCGTGGCGGGCTAGTTCGGTGAAAGGTACAAGCGATTCGAACAACACATCAACCGACGGGCGGTGACCGTTCCGCTGCGGCCCGTCCGTCAGCCGAATGACATACTGACGGCCGCTTGCCGCGAGCTTCATATGGCGCCCGCCGGGCGCGATATATGCGAAGCCCGGCCGAACCGGTTCGCCGTCTTCCGCTTCTTTGACCGTCAAGGCGGAATGGCTGTTCAGCCGCTGCGCAAGCGAGTAGGTGAACTTCGGCGGCATATGCTGCACGATCAGAAGCGGTGCGGGCAGGTCGCCCGGCAGCTCGCTGAGCAGACGATGCAGCGCCCTTGGGCCGCCGGTCGACGTTCCGATCGCGATGATATGCCGGAACGCGCCCGCCGTTTCCGCGGCAACCGGCTTCGCAGGCGCAGGAGGCGCAGGCCGGACGGCTTCCGGCCGGATTCCGGAATCCGGAATCCGCGGAGATTCCGATGCGGGCGACGGAGACGGTGCCGCGCTCTCCCGCTTCGCCGGCGGCTGCTCCGGCCGCTTCGGCTGCTTCGGCTCCTTTGGCTGCTTCGGCACGGGTGCCGCCCGGGCAGCGCCTCTCGTCTTCGCGGCCGGACGGCTGGCCTCCGGACGTTCTTTTGCTTCGGGAGCCGCCTGCCGGCGGATCGCTACCGCCGCTTTCAGCCGAAGCATGAGCTCTTCAGCCGTCTTGCGAATATCCGCGCCCGGTCCGGAAGGTTTGCGGATAAAATCGAACGCGCCGAGTGCGAGCGCCGCGATCGTCTCCCGGGTATGCTCCTCGCTGATGCCGGACAGCATGATGACGGGCGTGCTTGCTTCGGCCATAATGTGCTTCAGCGCTTCGATCCCGTTCATCTCCGGCATTTCCAGGTCGATCGTAATGGCGTCCGGCTTCAGCTCTCGATGAAGCTCCACCGCCTCCCTGCCGTTCTTCCCGACGGCGATGACGGTGAACGCCGGATCGGATTCAATGATGTCCGAGAACAGTTTCCTCATGAAGGCCGAGTCGTCTACGACGATGATCCGGTAACGCTTCATCGATGTTCACCCCACTGGCGCTGGATCGTTAACGCTGCCTGAACATGCGTTCAAAAAATCCCCGGATGCCGCCGGACTTCTTCGCGGACGGTGTGGATATGAACGCCCTCGCGATTTCCTCGACCGCCCTGGACGCGCTGCCGCCCGGGTAGGCGATTGTGAACGGCACCTGCCGCTTGACCGCCTTCGGCACGTGCGCGTCGTCCGGGATGATGCCGAGCAAGGGCAGATCGAGCGACAGAAACTGCTTGGCGACGAGACTGATCTTGTCGGCCGTCTGCCGGCCTTCGCGGTGGTCTGCCGCGCGGTTGACGACCAGTTTGAATTCGACGTCGTGGTTCATGGACCGGACCATTTTGATGAGCGCATACGCATCCGTGATCGAAGTCGGCTCCGGCGTCGTCACGACGACCGTCTCCTGCGCCGCCGTGATGAACCGGACGGTTTCCTTCGACAGGCCGGCCCCGGTATCAAACAGGATCAGATCGTAGTGGCCGTGCAGCTTGCTGATCTGTTCGCCGAAATAGTCCAGTTCGCGGTCCGAAAGATTGAGCAGGTCATTGAAACCGGAACCGCCGGCAATGAAATGAAGGCCGAGCGGCCCTTCATGGACGATCTCCCGGATGGCTTTCTCGCGTCTGAGCAGATGCACCAGATTGTAGGGGGCCGATGTCCCCATGAGCACATCGATGTTGGCCATGCCCATATCCGCATCGAACACGAGCACGCGCTTTCCGAGCTTCTGCAGCGACAAGGCGAAATTCAGGCTGAAATTCGATTTGCCGACTCCCCCTTTGCCGCTGGTGACCGTGACGACCCGCGTCTGAAGGGGCTCTTGCTCCCCGTTGTGAAATTGGCGAAATTGCATCAGACTGCGCAACGCATCCGCTTGATCAGTCATCTCCTTGCGCCCCCAACAACTGCGCCACATAACGGTCGGAGCGGAAAGGCTCGATGTCGTCCGGCACGTTCTGACCGGTCGTCACGTAGGCCGCTTTCAGATGGTGCTGCATGGCAAGGTTCAATACGGACCCGATCGCGTCCGTCTCATCCCGCTTCGTATAGATGACTTTCGTCACCCCGTAGGCCACGAACCGGGATGCAACCGCCTCCAGATCCCGCGTCTTGCCGGTCAGGCTGAGCACAAGGAACGTGTCGCAGTCTTCATCCCGCTGGATCAGACTGTTGACTTCGGACACGTACAGATCGTTGCGGAAATTCCGGCCGGCCGTATCCATGAAAATGATGTCGCGGTCTTCCAGCTGCTTGAAGGCGCGCGCCAGTTCAAGCGGCGAGAATACGACTTCCATCGGCACATTCAAAATATTGGCGTATGTACGGAGTTGATCAACGGCGGCGATGCGGTACGTATCCGATGTAATGAAGCCGACTTTGCGCTTGGAGCGAAGCACTTGCTCAGCCGCCAGCTTCGCGATCGTGGTCGTTTTACCGACACCCGTCGGTCCGACGACGTGAACGACGCGGGTACCGTCGCGGATGCCTGCCGGCTCGCCCGGATTCACCCACTCCCGAAGCAGCTCGGCCGCGATCTCCCAGACGGCTTCCTCTCCCGTTTCGGGGTTGTAGCCGGGGTGCGCCTTGATCTTGTCAACGAGCATCTCGCTCCATTCCTGTTCGACATCCTGCTCGGCCAGCCTCTGCCGCAATTTTCCGAGTGCGGCAGGCTCCGCATCCAGTTCGCTGCTCCGTGCGAGCTTCGCCATCATCGCCTTCATCTGCCGGATTTCTTCCAGCACGGCATCCTGGTCGACGGCGATTCGGGCTGACGAACGGACCTCGGATTCGGGAGCGGCTTGACCGTTCCGGGACGCCGGTTCGGCCGGCGACACTTCTTCCGGATCGGCCGGGACGGCGGCTGCCGCGGACCGTGCAACCTGCTGCCGCTGCATGCCTGCGGCTTGCGGAAGCGGAGGCGCCGCCTCCGCAACCGCGGCGGTCGTGCCGCGCCCGGCGGCCGCGCCGGGCGGTTTGGCCAGCGCCGGAAGCGGGCTCTGCTGGACGTTCCGGACGTCCGGCGCATTCGTCTCGACGGCGGCGATCACTTCCATCTTCTTCTTGCGGAACAGGCCGAGAAACCCGCCCACGTAGATTTCCTTCGTGTTCAGAATCACCGCGTCCTTGCCCAGCTCGCTGCGAATGATCGGCAGCGCCTCCGGCACTTCGTCCACGACGTAGCGTTTGACCCTCACAGATTCACCACCCCGACACTTTGAACTTCAACGCTCGGTTCAAGTTCGCTGTATGACAGCACCGGCACATCCTGCATCGTGCGTTCCACGATCTGCCGCAGGTACATGCGGATCGTCGGCGACGCCAGGACGATCGGCTGCTGTCCGGATTGAATCTGGCGGGTGACTTGCTCGTTCAGCTTCTGATAAATCTGCTGCGTTGAGACGGGATCAAGCGCAAGATAGCTGCCATGTTCCGTCTGCTGCACCGATTCGGCAATCTTCTTCTCCAGCTGCGGACCGACCGTAATGACCTTGAGCGTCTCGCCGGGATGCGCGAACTGGTTCGTGATCTGGCGCGACAACGCCTGACGGACGTACTCGGTCAAAATATCGGGATCCTTCGTGTATGTACCGTGGTCGGCCAGCGTCTCGAAGATCGTCACCAGATCGCGGATCGACACCTTTTCTTTCAGCAGCTTGACCAGCACTTTCTGCACGTCGCCGATCGACAGCACCGACGGAATCAATTCGTCGACCAGAGCCGGGTACTGCTCTTTCAGGTTGTCGATCAGCGCCTTCGTCTCCTGGCGGCCGATCAGTTCATGCGCATGGCGCTTGATCACTTCGGTCAGATGAGTCGCCACGACGGAAGGCGGATCGACGACGGTATATCCGGCGAGCTCCGCCCGCTCCTTCACGGAATGGTCGATCCAGAGCGCCGGCAACCCGAAGGCCGGTTCCTTCGTCTCGATGCCAACGACGGATTCGTCGTCGATGCCGGGGCTCATCGCAAGGTAATGGTTGAGCAGCAGCTCTCCCCGTGCCACCGTGTTGCCCTTGATCTTGATGACGTATTCATTCGGCTTGAGCTGGATGTTGTCGCGGATCCGGATGACGGGCACGATGAGCCCGAGTTCCAGCGCGCATTGCCTGCGAATCATGATGATGCGGTCCAGCAGGTCTCCTCCCTGCTGCGTATCCGCCAGCGGAATGAGACCGTAGCCGAATTCGAACTCTATCGGATCGACCTGCAGCAGGCCGACGACGCTCTCGGGACTGCGCACTTCCTCGATCTGCTGCTCCTCGACCATGAGCTCTTCCTCCTGCTTCTGCCGCTCCATGTTCTTGCTCATCCGGTAACCGGCGAAAGCAAGCACGGCGGCGAAAGGCAGCGTCGTGGCCCAGCCGATCGGCGTGAACAGTCCGAGCATCGCCACGGTACCGGCGACGATGTAGAGCAGCCGCGGGAACTTGAACAACTGGTTCGTCAGATCGAAGGCGAGGTTGCCTTCCGAAGCCGCCCTTGTCACCACCAGGCCGGCGGAAGTCGAAATGAGGAGCGCCGGAATCTGGCTGACGAGACCGTCGCCGATCGTCAGGACGGAATAGGTCTCCAGCGCTTCGCCGAACGACATGCCGTGCACGGCCATCCCGACGACGAATCCGCCGATCAGGTTGATGAACAGAATGACGATGGCGGCAATGGCGTCGCCTTTGACGAATTTGCTCGCACCGTCCATCGCGCCGTAGAAGTCGGCTTCCTTCTCGATCTTCTCGCGCCGTTCGCGCGCCTGCTGCTCGTTGATGAGTCCGGAGTTCAGATCGGCGTCAATGCTCATCTGCTTGCCGGGCATCGCATCAAGGGTGAAGCGCGCCGCCACCTCGGCGACCCGTTCCGAACCTTTCGTGATGACGATGAACTGCACGACGACCAGAATGAGAAAGACGATGAAGCCGATGGCGATTTCATTGCCGGCCACGAATCTTCCGAACGTCTCGATGACGTGTCCGCCCTCGCCCTTCGACAGAATGTTCCGGGTCGCCGAGATGTTGAGCGCGAGCCTGAACATCGTCGTGATCAGCAGGAGCGAGGGGAAAATGCTGAAATTGAGCGCATCGTTCGTGTTCATGGCGATCAGCAGAATCATGAGCGCCAGCGAGATGTTGACAACGAGCAGGAAGTCGAGAAGCCCGAGCGGGACGGGAATGACCATCATGAGCACGATGCCGATGATGCCGATCAGAATGACCAGATCTTTTGATTTCATGCGGCTTCCCACCTCCCCGGTCAGGATGTTTTGACGCGTCCTTTCAATCTATATATGTAAGCCAGAACTTCCGCCACAGCCTGGAACAGGTCGACCGGGATCGTCCGGCCGATCTCCGTCCGTTCGTAGAGGGCTCTGGCGAGCGGCTTGTTCTCCATGATCGTGACATCATGTTCCTTCGCAACTTCGCGGATGCGGAGGGCCAGATAGTCGACGCCTTTGGCCACGACGATCGGCGCGTCCATCTCCGCCGCGTCATATCGAAGCGCGACCGCATAGTGTGTCGGGTTGGTGATGACCACGTCCGCTTTCGGCACTTCCTGCATCATCCGCTGGATCGCCATGCGACGCTGCTTCTCCCGGATTCTGCCCTTGATGAGCGGGTCGCCTTCCACTTTCTTGTGCTCGTCCTTGATGTCCTGTTTGGACATGCGGATGCTTTTCTCGTGCATGTATTTGCGGTACATGAAATCGAGCAAAGCCAGCACGACAAGCAGTACGGCGATCTGGATGCCGAGCGAAAGCGTCAGCGATGCGGCGAAAGCCAGAATCTGTTCGGGCATCGCATGGTCCAGCATCACGATCGATTCCAGTTCGCCCCAGATGGTCATATAGACCATAAGCCCTACAATCAGCAGCTTCAGAATGCTCTTGACGAACTCGACCAGCGACCGGCTCGAGAACAACTGCTTCACGCCTTGAATCGGATCGATTTTCTTGAGTGACGGCTTGATCGTCTCGAAGGTGAACAGCCATCCGAACTGGAAATAGTGGCTGGCCAGGCCGACCACCAGGGCAATGGCGAAAATAGGAAAAAGCAGAAGCGCAACTTCGGTCATCCATTTCGACACGAGCCAACCCAGCGATTCCGCCGTAATCTCCATCGTCAGCCCGCTTTCGAACGTGTCGCCGAACATGCGGTACAGCCGGTCTTTGTAATAACCGCCGAGCATCATGAAGCTGAGAAAGACGAACAGCAGAATGAATGCCGCCGGTATCTCCTGGCTGGACGCGACCTGGCCTTTGCGCCGGGCTTCCTGCCTTTTGCGCGGCGTTGCCGGCTCGGTTTTCTCCTGGTTGAACAGCTGCAGGTCAAGGATGAGCCGATACCGATGCATGCATGTCCACCTTTCCCGGATTCAGCCTGTCATGACGGCCATCAGCTGCCGGAGATGATCGAACAGAACGGACATCAGATACGAGCAGAACGACGCAAATCCTGCAAGGCAAGCCATCATGACGAGCAGACCGACCAAAATCTTGAGCGGCAGCCCGATCACGAACACGTTGAACTGCGGCGCCGTCTTGGCGAGAAAGCCGAGCCCCGTGTCGGTCAGAAACATCGCGACGATGATCGGAGCGGCCAGCTGAAACCCGAGGATGAACGTCGTCGCGACCGTCCGGGTGAGCAGTTCCGTCACGCTTCCCGACGCGAGCGCCGTGTACAGCTCTCCCGCGAGCGGCAGCCATTCGTAGCTGTCCATCAGCGCGGACAACATGTAATGGTGCCCGTTCATGGCCAGGAACACGGCGAGCAGCAGAAAGTACTTGAAATTGCCCGTGAGCGGAGCCGAAACCCCGGTCATCGGATCGATGATGTTCGCCATCCCGAAGCCCATCTGCAGATCGACGAAAGCGCCGGAAATCTGGGCAACCGCAAAGAACAGGTAAAATATGTATCCCAGCAGCAGGCCTGCCAGCACTTCATGGATGACATACAGCAGATAGCCCGCATCCATCGGTACCGTATATTGAAACCCGCTTGCGAGAAAGACGATCAGCGAGACGAAAAATCCGAGCCCGATCTTGAACGGCGCCGGCACCTGCCTGATGGAGAACAGAGGCGAAACGACGAAAAACGAAGTAATTCGACAAAACATCAGCAAAAAAACAGAAAAACCCTGAAGAAAGCCGTCCATGATCCGCTAGCCCTAACCGATGTATTTGTACAGGTTGTTCAACAGATTGTAGGCAAAATCGACGACCGTGTTCAGTATCCATGGGCCGAATACGAGGAGCGCCAGCAGCACCGCCGCGATTTTCGGAATGAAGGCCATCGTCTGCTCCTGGATATGCGTCGTTGCCTGAAAAATGCTGACGATCAGGCCGACGGACAGGGCGATGACAAGCAGCGGAGCGGACGCCTTGAGCACCGTATAGATGGCCTGACCCGCCAGGCCGATGATAAAGTCCTCGCTCACCGCTATCGTCCTCTCCTTCTATCGGCTTATGGATTGAAACTGAGCAGCGCCGATTTGACTACCAGGTACCAACCGTCCACCAGGACGAAGAGCAAAATTTTGAACGGCAGCGAAATCATCATGGGCGGCAGCATCATCATCCCCATCGCCATGAGCGTGCTTGAGACAATCATGTCGATGATCAGGAACGGAATGAAGATCATGAAGCCCATCTGGAACGCCGTTTTCAGTTCGCTGATCGCGAACGCCGGCACAAGCACGGTGAGCGGGATATCCTCGACGGTTGCCGGCCGTTCCATTTGCGCATAGCGCATGAACAGCAGCAAATCTTTCTCCCGCGTATGCTTGGCCATGAATTCTTTCATCGGAACGGCTGCCGCTTCGAGCGCTTCGGTCTGCGTCATTTCGCCGCGCAGATAAGGTTGCAGCGCGGTGCTGTTCACTTCGGACAGCGTGGGCGCCATGATGAACAAGGTCAGGAACAGCGCAAGTCCGATAATGACCTGGTTCGGCGGGCTCGTCTGCGTGCCGAGCGACATGCGGACAAATCCGAGCACGACGACGATCCGCGTGAAGCTCGTCATGAGCACCAGAATCGCCGGTGCAATGCTCAGCACCGTGATGAGCAGCAGAAGCGACAGCGCGGAAGTATTCGGCTCTTCCGATTCTCCGCCGATCGATATGTCGATGTTCGGCAGAACGGCTGCGGATGCCTGATCGCCGAACAAGAAGATCGATGCCATCAACAGGAATGCGGCCAGCCACAATTTGCTTCTCATTCGTCCATCAACCGATCTTTCGACTGCGAGTCGTTCACAAGCGACTCGAATTGTTGTTTTCTGCCGGCTTGCCGCTCCAGATTGCTGCGCAGCATGGCCTCGAACTCGGAGACGTTCCAGCTGTTGTCCGATTCCGGAGTCCGGCGGCCGCCGCGCAACCGGTTCAGCCATTCACCGATCAACGGAGCGCCCATCGGCTGTGATGCCGGGTTTTCCAGGACGGCGATCAATCGACCGGCTTCCTCCGCGTCGTCAATCCGGTCAATGAGCGTCACATTCTCGCCGACACCGAGGAGATACAGCTTTCCGCCGACCTCGATGACCTGCAGCGATTTGTTCTGCCCCAGCGCGATTCCGCCCAATGAACGAAGCGATCGGTTTTGCCCCCATGTGCGGGCCCGGGAAGACAGGAATCGCAGCGTGAACACAATGAGCACGATGACGATGACAAGTGCGACGATCATCCACACTGCGCTGCCGATGGCGTCCATGCCGTCGGGAATGTCCGGCGGAGCGTTCTCCTCGCCCGGCAGCCCGTCTTCCAGACTTGTCCCGAACGCGGCCGCAGGATGCAGAATCGCCGCCGCTGCCGGTGACAACGCGGCGATATACGGGCGGATACGCATTGCTTCACCCAAGCGTCTTCTTGATCGCTTCGATGACACGATCCGCCTGGAACGGCTTGACGATAAAGTCTTTTGCCCCCGCTTGAATGGCATCGATGACCATCGCTTGCTGGCCCATGGCCGAACACATGATCACTTTGGCACCGGCGTCAATTTTTTTGATCTCCTTGAGCGCCGCAATGCCGTCCATCTCCGGCATCGTAATGTCCATCGTGACCAGATCCGGCTTCAGTTCCTTGTAACGCTCAACCGCCTGCGCACCGTCCTGCGCCTCGCCGACGACTTCGTAGCCGTTCTTCGTCAGAATGTCGCGGATCATCATTCTCATGAATGCTGCGTCGTCAACAATCAGAATGCGGTTTGCCATCGTACTTTTCCTCCCGGGGTGATTATTGTAATTTTTGGATCCGATCCCATTGGCTGACGATTTCGGTTACGCGTACGCCAAAGTTTTCGTCAATGACGACAACCTCGCCTTTTGCGATCAGCTTGTTGTTGACGAGAATATCCACCGGTTCGCCCGCCAGCTTGTCCAGCTCGATGACCGATCCTTGGGACAGTTCGAGAATTTCCTTAATTTGCTTCGACGTCCTTCCCAATTCTACCGTCACTTTGAGCGGAATGTCGAGAAGCAGATTCAAGTTCGTATCATCAGCCTGCACGTACGGCGCACCGCCGAAGTTCGGGAATTGGACCGGCTGAACGTTCACGCCGCGTGTCGGAACGGAACCGTAGGTCTGCGGTCCGGACGGCGGCGCAACCGGCGGCTGCATGTACGGCTGCTGCTGTTGCGGCGGCTGCATATACGGCTGCTGCGGAGGCTGCTCCTGCGCATAGCCTTGATGGGATGCCGCCTGCGGCTCCGCATGGGACTGTTCCTGGGAAGCCGTCGGCGCCGGTTCCGGTGCTGCTTGCGACGACTGCGCGGACGGGTCGCCGCCGATCAAGTTCCGGACGAGCTCCTTGACGAACGGAACCGGAAGCAGCTGCATGATGGTCGAGTCGATCAGATCGCCGATCGTCAGCCGGAACGAAATCTTGACGAACACGTCGACCGGAGGCAGGCTGCTCACGCCGTCGCCTTTCATCACGTCCAGAATATTGACGGATGGCGGCGAAATGTTGACCAGACGGTTAAAGATGGTCGACATGGACGTGGCGGACGAACCCATCATCTGGTTCATCGCTTCCTGCACGGCGCTGACGTGAATCTCGTTCAGCTCTTCCTCGTCCTTGACTTCCCCTTCGCCGCCGAGCATCAGGTCGGCGATAATTCGCGCGTCCTTCGTCTTGATCACGAGCGAATTGATGCCCTGGAATCCTTCGACGTATTGCACGTGAACGGCAACATGGGGCCTCGGAAATTCGGTTTCCAGGTCTTCGCGGCGGATGATCGACACCTTCGGCGTCGTAATGTCCACCTTCTTGCCGAGCAGCTGCGAGAGCGCCGTCGCCGCGCTGCCGAACGTAATGTTGCCGATTTCCCCGATCGCATCCTCCTCAACCGGATCGAGCGTTTCTTCCTGCGCGTCCTTCGAGGCCGGCTCCGCTTCACTTGCCTGCCGCAGCAGAGCGTCGATCTCTTCCTGCGACAAGTAATCTTTACTCGTCATTTTCCTCCGCTCCTTCCACGATCTCGTCAATTTGCACGGCCATGCGGTCCCGGATCGTGCCGGCCGAGCCGATGAACTTCAGCTTCTCGCCGACCCTGATGTGCAGCCCGTCATCGGTGCGCGTGTTCAGCGTGATGACATCGCCCGGCTGCAGACTCAAGAATTCACGGATCGTGATCGTCGAACTGCCGAGCTCGGCAATGATCGGCAATTTGGCCTTGCTGACCCGGCTGTTCAGAATGTCGATCTCTTCAGGCGCGCGGGTCTTCTTCTGCGCGACGAACCAGTGATGCACCGAGAGACGATGCATGATCGGTTCGATGACCACGTGCGGGATACACAGGTTGATCATCCCCGTCGTATCGCCGATCTTCGTGCTGAGCGAGATGAGCGCGATCGTCTCGTTCGGCGACACGATCTGCATGAACTGCGGATTGGTCTCCAATCCTTCGAGCCGCGGGTTGATGTCCAGCACCGTCTTCCACGCTTCCGCCAGGCTGTCCAGCGCCCGGTTGAAGATGCGCTCCATGATGCTGTTCTCGATATCCGTCAGCGCATTGATCTTGGTCGGAGCGTTGCCTTGCCCGCCCAGCATGCGGTCAAGCATGGCGTATGCGACGTTCGGGTGTACTTCGAGCACCATCCGGCCTTCCAGCGGATCGGCTTCGAATATGTTCAGGATCGTCATCTTCGGGATGGACCGAATGAATTCGTCGTACGGCAGCTGTTCGACCTGCACCACGTTGATCTGGACGAACGTTCTCAACTGCGCGGAGAAGTAGGTGGTCAAGTAACGCGCAAAGTTCTCGTGAATGCGCGTCAGGCTGCGCAGATGGTCTTTCGAAAAGCGGACGGCGCGTTTGAAGTCGTAGTTGCGAATCCGCTTCTGCGTCTCCTCTTTCTTGAGTTCCTCCGCGTCCATCTCGCCGGATGACAGCGCCGCGAGCAACGCGTCTATCTCGTTCTGCGAAAGTACATCCACCACAATGCTCACCCCCTGGAAGGAACCGGTGCGGCCGTCCGCCGCGATCAGATTCGCTGTATGATGATGTTGGTGATCTCGACCTTGGTCAGTCTGCCGTGCGTCAGTTCGGGATTGATCAGATTGAACAACCTGGCGTTCAATTCATCCTTGCCCTTGGAACCGCGCAGTTCTTCTTCCGTCATGTCGGACAACGTGCGGATGATGATCGGCTTGATGGAAATGTCCTTGATTTTCTCGAATTCTTCCTTTGCTTTCTTGCTGTCAAGCCGGAAGGCGAGACTCATGACGACGACATAATTGGTATCCAGCAGATTGGTGCGGATGTCCTGGATTTCCGCGGTCATTTCAACCCGTTCATCGGCCGTCAGCTTCTCCGGTTCCACCTGTTCGACGATTTTGTCGACCTCGCCGAAACCGCTGCCCGAATCGTTGAACAGCCGGTCATAGATGAAGAAGGCCGCAACGACGATCAACGTAATGGCGAGCAGAATGGTGATCAACCATGGCAACATTCTCTTCATGTCTCAGGCCCCTCCAATTGTTCGCTGCGAATGACGGACGCCACCAGGCCGATTCCGCGCAAGTATTCCTGCGTTCTCGCGATGAGTTCGGCCGCGGGTTCCGAAGCCATCACTTTCTTTCCGGTCAA